>Ga0209517_10009401_pt1 | contig 11158 bp, 23 predicted proteins | sample PeaSoiMetSII2010_FD_187695 | JGI IMG/M metagenome (GOLD analysis project Ga0209517, IMG submission 187695) | Peat soil microbial communities from Weissenstadt, Germany - SII-2010 (SPAdes) (version 2) | ecosystem: Environmental > Terrestrial > Soil > Wetlands > Peat | place: Germany... | reverse complement strand
GCAATCGAAGTTGGCAAGAAAGCGAAACAGGCTGACATTTATCGTGTCGAGAAGGTTGTCGAAATAATGAAAGACCTAACAAAACCGCTCACTGAACTGAGCCCGGAGATTCCCTTCTAACTACCGCGATCCAGCGAATATAAATCAACTCTATGAAAGCTCACTTTGAGCATAAGTAGGCCGGTGTTGCTAGTCTGTTCTAAACTCGGGTATAGCTGGGGGTAACAGAAAGGACGTTTTGATGGCAGATAGCAGACGTGAGACGCGGTACCCGGAGGTTATCCGGTTGGTAGCCCCGCGCGGTATCAGCCGCGCCCTGGACGAGCTCGCCGGTCGGCAACACACCACCCGGTCTGAGGTCGTTCGCCGCGTGCTCGTGCGTGAGGTCGAGGCTGCTGGCCTGCAGCTAGCGCCCCAACCCCTGGAGGCGGCATGAGTCTCCGCCGCCCATCTCTGGAAGAGAGCCGCCGCCGTGAGCGGCCCATCAAGCGCTGCCACATGTGCGGAGCTCGGGTCTTCTGCCCCAACTGCCGGGACCACCGCCAGTCGCCGTCCCCGTCCGCGCCGAAGACACCACCGGAGGGCAGGGCATGACCAGGCTATGCGAACACTGCGGCTCGCCGCTGCCGGACACCAAGGCGCGGGGTAATGAGCGGAGGTTCTGCTCTGCCCGCTGCAGAGTCGCCCACAGGCGTTTAATCGTAACGGGCACCACCCCAGCACCAGTTAATCGTAACACGGCCCCGCAGCCCGCTACGCCCACGCCTAGCAGCCCTCCACAGGGCAACCAGACGACATACGACACCTACAAGGCATCCCTGCTGCCGGAAGGCAGTTACCGCTCATTCGAAGCCGAAGCCTCGATCAAGCTCGACGCGAATGGCTATCCCGAGCTGCCGGCATTCTTAGACCGGAGAGCCCTAGTCCTGCCCACCCTAGCCACTGAGGAGGCTGCTTGAGATGGCATACGACTACAACGAAGACGCGATGGTCTCGGATCGCCTCGAAGATCGGGATGCTAGCGAGCCTGGAGAATGGAAACGTCCAGCAGGCGAGACGCAACGAGAGCCCGCTACCGGTGCGACGACGAGGACGACCGGGGCAGCAAGGTCCACGCCAACTTCCACTCGGGATTAGATTGAGGTCAAAAAAATGACGCGCGAACGCCTGAAGCAGAAGGTGACGTCACAAAATCTCACCCGGCCTTACGAGCCAACCCCGGAAGAGCGCACAGCAGTGCATGCCTTTTTTGCCCGGAAGAAGCGGACGCCGCCGTCGCCGTCGCTGAAGGTCTCAAAGAAGGGACAGGTGGCAGAAGTTTCGCTTGACCATCCTGAGCCAGGGACCGGCCAGCTTCTGTTGATGCATGCTCTTGGCAGCACGGATCCGGCCTTCGTCAACGGTCTCCTCACTCAATTCGCCAATGCGAGTTCAAAAGGCCGAGATACAGACGAATCCGGACTCAACTTCATGCTTTCGGTCGTTAAGGCGATTGAACCCAAGGACGAGGTCGAGACGATGATCGCAGCGCAAATGGCAGCCATTCACGTTGCCACCATGACCTTTGCGCGTCGCTTGAATCGCGTTGAGAACATTCCCCAACAGGACAGCGCTGAGCGCGCCTTCAACAAGCTCGCGCGGACCTTTGCGTCACAAGTAGAGGCACTCAAACGATACCGGACCGGTGGAGAGCAGAAGGTCACTGTCGAACATGTTCACGTTCACGAAGGCGGTCAGGCGATCGTCGGGCATGTCGAACAGGGAGCGGGCAGAGTGCTAAAGCCGGAAGGATAGTCCCAAGGCTGAGCCTTTTGGTACCTGGCACCACCAAGAACTTTTCACCTGGGCGAGACATTGAACTGTCAAAAGCTGGGTGTCCGCTTATCGCCTAACTTCAGACCTTTAACGGGATACACAAGTTGGTTCGCTTAGTGCCAGAAGCGGACCTGCCCGCCGATGTCGAGTCGCTCGTTTTACAGGCCTGATGTTGGCCCGTTTGGAGACCGTCCTCCTTTACGCGATACATTAACGGGAGGACGGCCTCCCGGGAGGAAAACTTCCCGACCCCTATTGGGGGGGCTTGGCGATAATAGGCTTAAATGAGGCGAAATGCCGTCCCGGCGGCTTCAGTCGGGAGGCCCCTTTTTGGGGATGTAAGCCGCCTTCGCCTTCCAAGGGGCCCTTTTTTCGGCAGCCCAATTCAAAAACAAGCTTGAGCCGCCAGACCAATTCGTCATGGGCGTGTCAGACACGAACACGTGCTGCCAAAAGACCGGCGATGAAGTTTGATAAGCCTTGGTGGTAAAAGCAGCTTGCCAGTGCAAATGACGCAGCGATGGCGCGTTAGAGACGGCGGTACGCATTACTAGTCCGCTTGCCATGCTGGCAGGGAGTCAGATTGCGATCCGATCACATCGGGATCCGCAATTGGTGGCGAAATCGCCACGCTGCCTGAAAATCGTTCGGAGACGTATTGCGCGGGGATGCGCTTGGTGCCCTTTGGAGTGGGTGATCCGCAGTGGCGCAACGCCAGCTATCGTGTTGCCGTCATCGGCTGGGTCAAAGGTGCGGGGGCGTAAATCATCATCGGGGGCGAAAGAACCGCCACGTCTGGAGGGCTATACTCAACGCGATGACGAAACCAAACCTGATGTCTTCGAACTATCCGGATCGGTCAAGTGGTTCGATCCGTCAAAGGGCTACGGGTTTATCGTTCCGGATGAGGACCTTCCCGACGTTCTCCTCCATGTGACCTGCCTCCGACGCGGCGGCTTCCAGACCGCCTGCGAGGGCGCGCGCGCAGTCTGCGAAGTCGTGAGGAGTCCGAAGGGTCTTCTGCAGGCCGTCCGCATCTGCAGCATGGACGATTCGACGGCGATCCATCCATCGCAGTTGCCGCAGCGCACCCATGTTGTCGTCGTCCCCGAGGGCGACTGGGAAAGAGCGGTGGTGAAGTGGTTCAACCGACTACGCGGATTTGGCTTTATAACCAGTGGTCCCCGGACGCCCGATATCTTTGTGCATATGGAAACACTCCGGCGCTGCGGTTTCACCGAGCTCAGGCCCGGCCAGACCGTGCTCGTGCGTTATGGCAGGGGACCAAACGGTCTCATCGCGGCGGAACTTAAGCCCGACAACGCTCCGGGTCCATCCTCTCACTGACACTTATAGAGGCCGGCCGTAGTGCGAGACCTTCCCGGGTTACGCATCCCTTTCGCTCTGCGAGACGCAAGAGCCCGGAGAGGATCCCCGGTAAGGGCACAAAGGCCGCTTACGGTTCTTCCAAATAAAGGTTCATCGCGCCTTCCGCTTTGGGTCAATATGCGACCTGGGGTGACATCCACTATAATGTCGGCTCGTCGCTCGAGAGCGGACTGAACATCCAGGGGGGAGGGGTACGCCCAAATTGGGAGGAACAACCTCACGCAATGCCGATGCACGAGTCACAGAGATGTGGAGCCCGGCGCGGAGACCCGTGCCAGTCTCCAGCGATGCCGAACGGACGCTGCCGGATGCACGGCGGTACGTCCCCTGGCGCTCCGAAGGGAAATCGCAACGCCTGGAAGCACGGGAACTACTCGGCAGAGTCTATCGCAGTGCGGAAGCTCGTCCGGCAACTACTAACGGACGCGAAAGACTCCCTGGAGAGTACTTAGCGCGACACCGGCTACCGGAATCGCGCGTTAACTGCTAAGCGGCTTGGCCATGTCGCTTTGGGGAGCTTATGGTCGTTAGCGATCGACCAGATGCAGCCTTGCCGCGTATGCCTGGTATGACTCATACCTGGAAGGCGTTATTTTCCCGTCAGGGTGGTACCCGACTAGGTCGATGATTCCATCGAAATCGACGTCGTGGAATGAAATGTCCCACTTCCCGTCGCGGTTTGATGTCATCAACTACGATGTCAATCCTGCCGTCGAAGTTGCTGTCTATCAGTGCCACTCGAGGCTTCGATTGGTCGTCTGGTAGAAATATCGAAAAGTCTGCTTTGCCATCGCAATTTGAGTGCAGCTATTTAGACATTTCGCCGTCTTTGGTATCGAGGAATTGATGCTCGATTTCGTCGGTCCCACCAGAGCCGTTAGGCTTCGTCTCCGCCCGCACCCCAAGCTGAAAGGACGACCTGATTAGGGTTAAGTCGTCTGCGGACAGTGTGCCCGCAGGAAGCTCGCCCAAAGTCTTTGCGCCAACATTGTCGGCGACTTGGCCAATCTCTGCTAGGCGCTTGCCCCATTTGCGCACCTCGTCGAACGTGCATTCGCTAAGGGGCTTGCCGTTGGGCATGATGGGATCGAGTGCGTTCATTTCGGTTTCCTTCGTTTGCAAATGGCCTGCTTGACCTCGCGTAGGCAGAAGGCCAGAACAAGGCCCCCAAGCGCCCTTTTTCTGATTCCGTCACAAGCCAGAACGAAATAGGACCGCCAATGCCTCACGACGCCTTCCAGCAGATAATTCACCCCTTCTACTGCCAGCGCGAGGGCTGCGGTCAGCCGTTTGGTAAGACGCTCTCGTTGCTTCAACGCGTGGACGAAGTTTTCTGCCCTAAGTGTGGGGCAGCGATCGACATCCGTGAGTCCAAGAGGATGGGAGCGATCGGCAAGGACTTCGACACGGCGAACGAGCAGAATAAACGGGGCGGTCCGGACCCCGACGAAGCCGCTTAACGCTCCGGGATCGCGTGATGATGCCGGACCGCACTTGCGACAAGTGCTGCCGCCAGGCCTTTTATGTTGGCTTGGCCCGCTGCTCACCCCTATGCTGACACTAACGATATGGGGGGGCGAAAGCGCGTGTCGCAAAATCGATTGACCGTTGTTCTAGCGCTCAGTGTCCTTGCCATCATCGTTGTTGGTTGGATGGTCCAGCTCGGGGGCGGTTACAAAGCGGGTTCGCCTGGCAGAGGTCCCTATGGAGAGTCCCCGCAGACGGGGCCGAAAGGACCGCAATACTGATAATCGGCCTTCTCGCTAGCGATGGGCCTAGCCCGTTCACCCCATCCAGCTCTATGACGAGAGCGCTAAGGCGTCGGCCGAAACCGACGGGCTCGTCACTCTGCGTCAGAATTGGACGCTCACTAGCTAGTTCAGCGGGGCTTGTCGACGCGAAGCACGTTTTCGGCGTCTAGCAGGTACGCACAGGCTGCGTAGTGTTTGTCGTCAAGCTGAAGAAACCTGTCTTGTTCCTCCTCACTTGGGGGCTTCCGCTCCGCCTCTGGAAGAACGCGACGGCGCAGGTAAGCTTCGTACCAATTGTTTTCCTCATGCGTTAGGCCGCGCCGAACGCGATTGCCCTCCTTGTCGGTAATAAATTTTTGGTCGTGGACTTCATCGCTCATTGTGCAAGCTTTAGCCCGAGCTCGGCTGCCTTCTCGCGCACCTCTGTTTCGGTGCGCATCAGGAAGGTGGCGATCTCCGCAACGGAGTTACCGCACTCAATGCTGGTGTGAAGGTCAAACAGATCCCATGGAGACCACTCTTTGCGGATACTGAGGTCGGGCTGTTCCATGTTGCGGAGTAATGTGGCATGGGACCGGACCCCCATTCTAGGCCCTATCAAGGTTGGTGCTTAAACGGCGCCGGCCGAAGCCGACGTTTGCGCGCTGTCTGTGCCCGCGCTTGTCCTAGTTCGGCCTAATGTTTTGGCAACGCTTATGCGCAGCCAATTCGACGAGGTACTGTTGGCGCTGCTGGATCGCTGCCGCTTCCTTCCCAGCCGCGCCCTGAAAGTCCATCCCAAACCATAGGGGCCAAACGACAAGACCGGCCACGCCAGCCGCGACGTTTTGCGCGACTTTCCATCCATGCTCGCTCGCGAGCTGCTGAAGATGCTGATTATTGGCCTGGATCTCGCTTTGAATAGCGAAGCAATCCATCATGCTGTCGGTCGGATTTACTGTTGCGACGGGATTGGGAGCTCGTCCCGCGCAGGCGGCGAGGGCGAGGCACAAAGCTGCGATTAATGCGCTGATATGGTGCTGCACGCCGCTCCCCCGAGCGTGGCCTTCACGCCACATAGTAGCACGCATAAGGAGCGACAACCGGTTATTATGCGTCACGGAGTGGCAACACTAAAAGGGGCGTCAGTCGAAGCCGACGCCCCCATTGGGTATCTGTGGGAAACCCAGTCTCTAAAGGAGACGCCCCGATCTTGACTCCGGTATTACCGCCCGCGCTCCTCGACATAGTGGCGCAGCGTTCTCAGGTTCGACGCCGTTGTGGCGCAATGGGCACGCTCGCGCATTTTCTAGGCAATTGCCCAGATTGTTGCTTTCAGCTTCACCCCAGCCAGAGCTAGTCTGCCCTGCTGCGGGGGGCGTGAGCGATGGATTGGGCAGGGGGTCGTTGGGCCAACAAGAGCGAGATGGTTGTTGCCTATGCGGCATTGGGTTTCGTTATCGTTGGCGTTGTTCGCGTCGTGGTCTTTGCGCTTTTCGGGTACTAGCCGACAGTCGGCTCCGACGCGCGTCGCCGCTTCTGTCCTTTTGGGGCCCTTAGGCATTCGCGCCCCCTTTGTCGATGTAGACGCGTCCAAAATCAGTAGGGGTATATTGGCGGCCGCTGGCGTCGGCTATGCTAACTCCTTCCAATCCAAGTCCCATCAGCTCCACTGCCGTCTTCAACGCTTCAGCGGGAGTCTTGCTTCGGAATCTTACGGCTCCCTCCGGGCTCATAGCCATGATGGTATATGGCATTCAATCGGCTCCATGCTTTCGGCAGAATTCAAACTGAGGCACTAACCCAACTTCGGGAGGCTCTTTCTCAGGCAATGGCCTATGTAACTTTTCGGCTTCGCGCGCGGCATCCTCGCGCTCTCGCCTTAGCCGCGCCCACAGGCTTAAGAAAAAGCCCCGAGCGGGAGCGCGAGGCTTAGTTTTTACGCGAACTGGTGGCTTAAACGCCACCACCCGGAGATCGTATCAGTCGGGCTCAGCTGACCGACGCGGCTAAATGGCGCGCCGTCACGTCACCGGGCTCTCGCCAAGGCCGGGCTCACAATGTCCGACGAAAGCACCGTCAGTTATTGCTTTGAGTGCAAGCGACCGCTTGTGGAAATAGACAACTATGGCAGGCGCTTGAAAGGTTGTCTGACTTGCAACATTTGGTGGTCGCTCAGTGGCGACCACAAAGTGCGGTTGCCAGAAGAAGACCTCCGCGCGCTTCATAAACTGCGACGCGAATAGCAAGAAGGGCGCCGACCGAAGCCGACGCTGCGCGTCTTCCTTAGTGCGGATAAGAGAACGTTCCCCGCGCCCGTTCCGTCGCCCACCAGAGGAGCAGGCGGCGTGAGCCCGTGGCTTGCTCAGCTGTTGGCCCTATGCCACGCTCGGCGTCGGTGCTGGCGTGCGTGCTGCTTTAGGAGGCGCTCAGGCAGCCCTATGTCCCAGCTGGCTTCAAGTCGTCTTGACGGTGCAGCCGATCACCAAAATGATGTATCCGACGACCGCCACCCAAAGCGCGTACGTGCTGACGTAGGGAATCTTCACAAACGCCGACACGATAGCGAGCACGACCAGCGCCACGGAAAGCCAGAACGTCCAATCAGACGGCGTATGCTTTGGTCCCATTATTCGTCCCTCCCCCAACAATGACCGCGTTCTTTCGCGGTTCCTTTAGTAGGATAACGTCGGCACGACCCTAGGCGCAATCGCGATTTATTCAACAATAAGCTCCGGCTAACGGGCAAAAAAGGCGCCAGCCTTCCCGGCCGACGCCCCTCAGGTGCGCAAAGGATCAGCTCCGCTTTGACGCGTGATATAGTTCGACCTGTTGTCATGGGGCTGATTGCCGAGGGAGGGATACATGACCTTGGGTGTGGGAAACATCGTGGCGCTGATCTGCATCGTGATCAGCGTCGTGTTCGCCGTTGTCACCAACCAGGCGACCAGCGCTGTCTGGTGGGCGCTGCTGGCGATTTTTGCTGTCTTGTGGTGGGACGCAAGGGCACCCTGGGGCAGGCCGTAGGCAGCTCAGCCTCTAATGTGCCGTGCGGCTCGGCCGGGGCTTGGCTTGTGACTTGGCGCGAGCGGCCTTCTTCGGCGCGCCGTTAGTCCCGCAACGTCACGCGCCAGCGCTTATCGGGGTCCCGCTTGATGTCCTCCTCAACGGATTGGACTACCCCTTCAAACGTCGTGGTTTTGCCGTCCGCTGCTCTCCCGGCAACTCTGACGGACGTGCCGGCGGCTAGTGACTCCTTGCATCGTCGAACGTCGGCTTCAGTGGTCACATAGAACTGGGTCATTGCCTCACCCTTCGTTAGCGCCGAGCAGCTCCGGCAGCTTGGCGATGTTGATTGCGATGCGGCGCGCCTCGTCCTCGGTGAGCACCTTGGCGATCCGCGCGGCGTCCGGGTTCTCACGGGAGTAGACGTAGGCCAGGGACTGACCGTTGGCGTCGCACACTTTAAGCCCGCCGGGTATCACCACGACGGTCCATGGCGAAGGAAAGCGGCGGTCAATCATAGGCGGCATCATACAACGTAAGGGCGCCGGCCGAAGCCGGACCCCCGAACAGAACAAGTCTATTCGGGCTTCCAGCAATTCAGAAAATCGCTATCTTTCATGTCAGTTCGGGGTTCATCCGGGGAATCTCAGATCAGATGGGGCCGCCGCTGCGGATGCGCAAATTGGCGGAGTGAAACGTGCTGACGCTTTTTGTAACGCACAACTTTTTGGAGGACATGGCGCTGGTGATGTGCGTCGCGGCGCTAGCCACCGTCATCTGTCAGTTGCTGCATCAACCGCTGGTGGTGGGCTACCTGGTCGCCGGGATGGTGGTCGGGCCAAACGTGCCGGGGGTGTACGCCAATACGGAGCGGGTCCAGCTCGTCGCGGATCTCGGCGTTACCCTGCTGGTTTTCTCGATCGGCCTGGAGTTCAAGTTTCGCCGGCTGATGCGGCTTGCTCCCACCGCCGGATTGGTAGCCCTAATCCAGATCGCTTCGATGCTCTCGCTCGGCTATCTGGTGGGTCGCCTGATGGGCTGGACGCCGTGGGAGAGCCTGTTGACCGGTGCGATGGTGTCGATTTCCGGCGCCGTCATCGTGGCCAAGGCCTTCGAAGAGGTGCGGGTGGATTCCAGGGTGCGCGAACTGGTCTTCGGCGTGGTGCTGTGCGAAGACGTGGTCGCGATCTTACTGCTGGCGGTGCTGATCACGATGGCGAACGGCGCTACGCTGTCGCTTCACGCGTTCTCGATCAACACGGGCCTCCTGAGTGCATTTATCATAGTGCTGATTGCGATCGGATTGATTACGGTCCCGTACGTGGTGCGTGGGGTCGCGCGGTTCAAGCGGCCGGAAACGCTCTTGATTACCAGCCTGGGGCTGTGCTTCGCGTTCGCGACAATCGCCGAACGGGCGGGGTACACGGTCGCGCTGGGCGCGTTCCTGGCCGGCTCGTTGGTGGCCGAGTCGGGACAGGGAGCGGAGGTTGAGAAGTTGATCGAGCCGGTGCGGCACATTTTCGGCGCGATCTTTTTCGTCTCGGTCGGGATGCTCATCGAGCCGCAGCTGCTAGCAACGCACTGGCCTGCGCTGGTGGTGCTCAGCGCCGTGGTCGTCGCGGGCAAGATCATCAGCGTCTCGTTAGCCTCGATCGTAATCGGCGAGCATCCCAATACCGCGGTCAAAACCGGGTTCGCAATGGCGCAGATCGGCGTGTTCTCATACCTTATAGCCGAGGTGGGCACGGGCGGAGGCGCCACGCGCAGCTTCCTTTACTCATTGGCAGTGGGGGTCTCCGCCATAACCGCCTTCCTGTGCCCATTTCTGATCCGGGCGTCCAATCCGGCGGCGGATTGGATCGACCGCCATCTCCCCATGCCGGTCCAGAGCGCGCTTTCTCAATATGGCGGATGGTTGGACCGAATCCGCAAACCCCCGGAACCTGAGGACTGAGCGAGGCGAAGCCGGCTTTAAGTGAGGCAAAGGGGCGCCTGGTCGAAGCCGACGCCCCCGTTTCCCGCGAAACGGCGCAATGAATGAGCGTCTCGATCCCGCGGATCCGCCGCGAGAGGAACTTCGCACGATAAAACGATTGTTTAAACCTAGCCTCCACGAAGACCACTCAGCCTAGCGAGGCACCATTGACGCCCCCGATAACGGTTGAGAGTTCAGTGAGGTGGTCCCGCTCAGACAGCCAGAGCTCAAGCCTGACCTTCGCCTTATCAAAGGCGGTCGGCTGCCGGCGGTTCACAGAACGTCGAGCTAATTTGCCGTTTCTTGGAGCCCGCAAAATGACCGTCTCCACTATCGCCAGGGGTGGTGACGTGAGGAGATAGGATGCAAGGAAAAAATGGCCCCGGACGCAAAACCGGGGCCATGAGTTCAGTGCTTGGGAAGGCGGAGATACGGTGCTCTCCTGAAGATTTGGTTACCACGCCGCTGGGCCGCGGCACGGGCGCCTCACCAGGGGCCGAGCGGGCTGAACCGTGACTATTACCCAATCCCGTGATTTAGTCGTCACCCTGCTCGATGAAATGTAGCCTTCTCCGTACGTCGACGCCCGCGAACCGTTGGAGCCTAGTGTCCAGGTTGGAGCTTTGGGGTGGGGAATGGGAAGAGGATGGCTTGCCGCCTTTGCTCCATTGTTTGTGCTGATATGCGCACAAACTGCACGGGCGGAGCCGGAAGAATGTCAGGACGCCCTCGATGCATATAACGCCGCAATCAGCGACGTCGAATCAGCAAAAGAAGACTACAACAATTGCACCTCTAGCCACGACGGAGAAGAGGATTGCTCTTCAGAATTTGAAGGGCTCAAATCGGCTCAGGATGACCTCGAAAGCGCCGTAACCGACTATCAAGGTAACTGTCCATGACAGCCTTGCGCGTCAATCGAAACTGCTAGAAGCGACGATGTACTCCTCGGCGGCGCCAGAGGGCTGGATGGCGGCACAGCGCCTCACTGGGGCGGGACAGGTTGAGCATTTCGACCACGGTCAGCAAAGCTCGCGCCGTTGACGCTAAGTCCAAGGCAGCTGCCGCGGCGCTTAAGCGGGAGCTGGCCGAGCCCTCTTATCGCCCCCGCACCATCGCCATCGGCACCAATACCGACCCCTATCAGCCCATCGAGCGCCGCTACCGCATCATGCTCCGCATTCTCGAGGTACTCTCCGCCGCCAATCACCCAGTCGGCATCGTGACCAAATCCGCCCTCGTC
>Ga0209517_10009400_pt1 | contig 11159 bp, 7 predicted proteins | sample PeaSoiMetSII2010_FD_187695 | JGI IMG/M metagenome (GOLD analysis project Ga0209517, IMG submission 187695) | Peat soil microbial communities from Weissenstadt, Germany - SII-2010 (SPAdes) (version 2) | ecosystem: Environmental > Terrestrial > Soil > Wetlands > Peat | place: Germany: Weissenstadt... | reverse complement strand
TGTCACCCCATTAATATACACAGGCGAACCGAGTACAAGACCATCTGAACTGAGAATTTTGTCCCATAAGTCTGCGAGGTCGTCCTCTTGGATGCACGTACCTTCCGCATAACAAACTTGGCACCCGATACAATATTGTAAGTCCAATGCGCAGATATCGACTAGTTCCGTCTCTGCCCCTTGCTTGCTTGCCCCGTCAAGAACAGCTTCTACCAACTTTAGCGTTCGACTATTCGTCCCACGTGGACTGCCATTTATTCCAAGTATTTTCATTTATAGCCCTCGATTGCTTATTTGTTGATATTCGCGTAGTGACCTATATATTTATTACTTAGCCGACGTGCGTAGGTGTAACGATAAGCTAGATTGGGCCAACTTGATCCAAGGGGAACGTTCAGGCTTTGATGCGTGAGAAGTGGAGAGGACTGAAACTTGAAATGCGCTTAGCCGGATAAATTTAATTAGCTACGTGGGCTGGTGCATGATGGCGACTTGTCGGATCGTTTAATTCAGGCTGGAAGTAGGTAAAATTAGAGCGGGGAGGGTTAGATAAGTAAACAATTGTAGCGCAGTGGTCAGGGCGTAGCTTTAGAGCAAAAGGAGTTTGTAAGGCGTCCCCGACTTCTCCGGCAACTATGTCAAAAATTATGAGACAGGTCATCTGTTCTAAGATCGTGCTATACATTTATTCCCCAATCACACAAAAGCCGTAGCCACTTTTGAATGTGCGATATTACACGCTTCAAAAAGTTAACGCGGGGTGCCCCTGCATTTGAACCTTTTATATTGTTGAGGTAACTGGCCCCACCGTGCTCAAGGTACGCGTTTTGACGCTGTAAACAGACGCATTGGACACGACCCACTGATAGCTTGGCACGCTGATGCGTGGTGAGTAGAATGTCGTCGTGCTCCCTGCATTAACGAGGCCCCAGCCGAGTCCTGCGTAGCGAGTGGCGTTGTGGAGGGAGCCGTCCCACCACCATCCCGCGGAAACCGTGCCACCTAACATATATCCGGGGAGCTTCGAACTCTGCTTGTAGAGTTTACCAGTCGGCCCAACCCACGCATCGTCCGTGCCGGTGTTGGTGATGGTCCACTGGAGGTACGCAGGAGATCCGGGGACACGCTGCACGTTTGTTATGGAGACAACTGGTCCTGGTGATACTACTTTAAAGGGCCGCATCATCTCATTGTCTTCATGGTCGATTATATGACAGTGCCACACATAGCCTGGTCCTGCGGTGGCATCAAATGGGTAGTTTCTGCTCCCGTCCATGGGCGCAAAGCGCATTCTAACGGTCGTGACCTCATGTGGGTTCGCCTGGATGGTGTCTTTCCATCCCTGTTCATGTGGGGCAGGCCCTACCGGACTGCCAATGAGATAAGCCGTAGGGTCCACTGGTTTGGTTGGGTGGTTAAGCGGAGGCTCGCCATTTTTTGCCTCCCAGTCTTTGGAGTAGGCAGTGACGTTAAACGCCTGTCGACTCACGAGCTGGGGATCAACGAGGTGCCAATGAATCGGGTGCGTATCATCTGTCAGGTTGATGATGACCCAGTCCTCGGTCGTTCCCAGTTGAGGCTGCTCAGAGATCGGTGCAGACCACTCCTGTCCGTCTAGAAGGACCTCACGAGGGCCATTCGGACCCTCGACTTCCGTCAATGTGACTATTCTCGTCTTTGTGGGGGTGGGCAAACTGGGAAATGAGCTCGCAAATGTCGGGTTAAGAGTCGCTGGCAGCGTTACTGGTGGGTGTCCAAGTTTGTCTGTCACAGTAAATTGCATGATCTGACCTGTTGTCAGAGGATCTGCCGGATTACCGCCGGGACAGGGTGCATTACACAGGTTTTGCAATATAATCTTCGTTCCGGGAGTGAAATTTGAGAAGTCAACAAGGATGTCTGGCCGTTCACCTGGTGCTATGGTGAGCCGGGTCATGGGTACTGGCGCCTTTAGATAGCCACCTTCGCTCCCTATTATTGTAAATGGCATCCCATTCGAAAAGCTAAGCGTGTAGAAGCGGGCGTTCGACCCATCTATGATCCTGAACCGATAGAGTCCCTTATCCACATTCATGTTTGGCCAGACCTTGCCGTTCACCATAATGGTGTTGCCGAAGAACTCCGGTTGCCAGTACGGATGGATACTCGGATTTTGCCCATCGCTCGGGAAGTAGAACGACCCGTTGGCGTAAAAATTCCTGTCCTGAATTGCGAGTGGCACCTCATAGCTGCCGTTCGGCAGCAGCGGAGCAATGGGATCTGCAGGATCTCGTATCAGGTAGAAGCCCGCGAGCCCAGACATCACGTTGAGACGGGTCATACCGAGTGCGTGGTCGTGGTACCAGACGGTGGCAGCCGGCTGTGTGTTGGGGTAGTGGAAGACTGCTGCGTTTGGAGTAGTGGGTTGTTCTGTGTTGTACGCTAGACCGTGTTTCCCATTAGCAGTCCACCATGCGTCGGGATTACCATCAGAGGTGGGTGAGACTTCAATCCCGTGCACATGCGTGACAAGTGGGACGGGTGACTGGGCCTGAGGGTAACCAGGTGGGAACGACTGGAAAGGTGGCATCGGCATCGACATATTATCTGGATTTGCCCAGTGGACTGTTGGGTCTACTGCAAACATGTGTGGATCGTTTAGGTCGTTAACCCAATTTACAGAGAGGGAAATATTTCTCGTGGCCTCAAAGGTGGGGGCTGGCGCATTTCGGACGAAGCCCAATAGAGTTCCTGTTACTGCATCTTTGGCCAATCCTCCATAGCCCCATACGTGTGTCATAGGTAATGGCGGAGGCAGGATTTGCTGTTCGAACGAAGTTGCAGTGACGCAGTACTCGTTTCCTTTAACGGGAACAAACACAGGCGGTGGTCCGGCAAGTTGATTCACGTACTTAGGAATGGTCTTCGGATCCAAGAGAGGCCCAGATGGCCCTCCGTGCACGGGTGATCGCGCCGTTTTTGAGTCATCAGTAGAAGCGTGCGCACCGGCAACCGCGCACATCGACAAGAGCATTATGACGACTAACAATAGAGCTGCCATTTCTTTTTTCATATAGCTCATCTTCCCGTTAATAGTGCACCATTTCGAGAGACTGCTCCGTAAAACTACAACGTTCTAAAGCAGTAACAGCGTTCACACTGTGAGATTCATTGGTTCACACCACTTGCTCTCATTGGGACCATCTTCATTAAGTGCGATTCAATGATATTTGAAGTTACCTTTTCACTTTTCATTAGCTGTTATGATTCTTCTCGAATTCCAATGAAAAGAAAGATTGCTTTACAGTCTTTCTCTAAATCAGAGGGGAGGAGAAAAGTAATAATAAGCCCCCTAGAGATAACGCTTGGCGCAATAAGACAAGACATCCACTTCGCTACTTTGAGGGCTTAGAGTTTGTTGTTTTGTGAAAGTCGTGTTGTATGTGTAAAAAAAACTAAGTCAGGTAGATTCGTCTCTTTAATTTATCTACTGAACATACAGCTAGTGATTATACCCACCTAAATTAATCGCAACAAAAAGGAATCTATTGCTCAGAAAGAGACGTTGCCAATAACTTTGTGGCATTTTTCTATTCATAATGTGTTAATCGACACATATTTTTTCAAAAAGCATTATTAAAATAATTCGTGATAGTATGAGTTCTCTCAACCTGTTTGAGGCAAAATATAACGGTACTGCCATGAACTGTGACCATGCGGTATAGAGATTGTGAAGATACAAAGAAGGTTGTGCCAAGATAAAATGAAAAGATTCATCCTTACATAGTGGAGAGTAAAGATAATCGAAGCAAGACTGGCGAGAGAAATGCGCTAAAGGAGTTATGATCAGTTAAAGCTTCTCAAGATGCCGAATGGCAAATAAAAAGTACCACAAGGGGTGAAAGGATGATTCATGAAACGATATTTGATGACATCGTTTCTGAACTGAAAAGAAGTACTTCTCATTCAAAACAAAATGAGGCTGATTTTCACATCTTTATTCGAGATAGAATAAGGATGAACTTACTATTTGTCGCCAGCGATAAAGATGCGTTTGCCCATAAATTATTATTCCGTTGCACACTTGGTAGAGATATTGAGACGTGGAATAGTTCTAGCAGAGATATTTTAGATGTAGATTCTATCATTGATAAAGTAGATGCGTTCTTATTCGGCGAATCTAGAAAATGTCCCAATTGGTTGCCGGGCGTAAGTGCCATCGTTTTGTTACGGAAAGCAGCAAAACTATATTACCTCCATGATATAGGGCACGACAGAGGCTATTTGCAAGGATTGTATCTTGCACTGCTCGCCGCACTGCCTTATGTTAACGCAGAAGGTCTGAAAGAATTTGAACGGAGGTTTCCTCACGCTTATCCTCGAGGTATTATAAGGTGAATAAAACGGATTCAATTGTACGAACTTAGCAAGCTCATAGCTCTTCTTACTATACTGGATGAATGTTACGACAAAGTCACAGGCGTTGCACCAACAGATCTACAAAATAAGGATTGAAATTCGTAACATGACGCTCTTTCCGCCTTAAGCGAAAGGTGTGGGTCATCAACAAAAAGCGAATCTTTTTTATATTAGTGCTCAGAGGGAAAGTGGTGAAAGTAATGAATACAAGCGACCAACGTGTTAAGTTCCTCTGCGGCATATATGACTACGTACAAGGCATCCCCTATAAAATGGCGGATGACTTTCAAGAGGTTGCCAAAGATTGGGGCTATGATGATGATGAAATTATCAGCCTGTCCCGGCTTTTCAACAAAAACGGGTGTCTGAAAATATACGAATCATGTGGCAGAATCTCGTCCGTAGAGCTTACGTTTTACGGCGTTGAGTATGTCCAATATGAATACGCTCAAAGTGCGTATCGATAACTATATTCTTGAGATACTAAAACGAGATTGGTTGTCCGAAGTGATCTCTACGCCCACCATTACCTCAATGGGTTCAGTCGCGTAACGAAACTGTGGGGCCGCCGTCATTAGGTTTACGTTGACTGACGGGGCTGATTATCCCATAAGATAGCTTACAGCGGTTTAAAAAGGACGTAAGGAGACAGAACAGAAGTAAGCGAGGAATAGTATGTCTAATAAGTGCAGTTTTTTGCCTTGTTTGATTGAAGTTACATGCGGTAAAAAATCCTCGTGATCTAAGTGTAGACCAGACAATTGTAGTAACAGGGTCTGGCGGACCATTTTTCATCACCTCTCTTTTTGATCTCTCAATTTTGCTAATAGTTTTTTTAAAAAAACAGAGCTTTTATCTGCACTGTTTTTCTTAAGTATGCAGTTGCACTCCTAATAATCTAAAGTAACCTTAAAAATGATGTTCTTTCTCGGAAAAATACCACAGAGAGATTCCCACTTTGGCAATCGGAAACTCGCAGAGAAGCCTGTCAAAATTCAGAGTGATTATCAATTACAAGGGTAACAGGTACATCAAGCATAGCGGTTTTAGTAACTCGTGCTTCACGCAAAAACTTCTAAGTCTCCGTCATCAGCAAACTGAAGGCACGATTGAAACCAAACCATCTTCGACCTCCCGCGTCTTTTCCAGTGGACGAAATTATATACTAAAATATGAATAAATATTCAGTGGTGAGTACATTACTAATCAAAAATCCGTTGCTCTGATTTTAACATCAATTCTGCTTGTTGCTACGCTTGGCGCTGTAACAGTTACAAATCTAATGCCTGGCAGAGGCAACAAGACCGTAGATGCAGGCGCGGTAACGCTAAGCGACGTGAAGCGAGTGCCGGGGCATCCGGAACGCGTGCAGTGGAAGGTGACAAATAACGTTAATGGCACCGATGTCTGGGTTGCCCCTGTTGCATCATTCTATACGCAGCCCCTTTCAGCCCTGTACGACGCGAACGATGGCGTCGCTGTTAGCGCCTACGAAAGCAATGCGACAGGCGTGCAAGTGACACCTCAGTACGCCGGATATGGCTGGGTGCACGTGTCCTCCAATGCCTCGGTGATGGCCTACTCAGAGGCAGTTGTCCCGTCAGATGCACAGTGGATGCTGTATAATGCCTGGCTCTACTACAACGGAACCTTCCACGGCTGGCTCTATTCAAGCTGGGAAAAAAGTGCTGCGGTGAGTACTGCAGTGAGTGAACAGAGCGATAAGCCGAAAAAGTACGTTATATTCAGGGATGACGACATCGAGCCGTGGTACAAGCTGGCTACTTTGAAGGCAGTCAACCAGGTGCACATTGACAAGAACGTCCCGGTTACGCTCGGCATCATCCCTCACCCCGACCCTGGCATGTCAGGCAACGAACTTCTTGGTGATGCAGGGTTTCTCAATTACTTGAAGTCGATTTCAACGAACAAACTTTTTGAATTCGCGCAGCATGGCTACACCCACACAGATGCGACGAGATCCATATACAAGAGCGAATTCTACGGGTTGCCCTATGCCCGCCAATATGAGATCATCAAGCGGGGGCAGTCTGACATCCAAAATGCCTTTAACGTAACGCCAACCTCGTTCATCCCCCCCTTCGACCGCAGTGATGATAACACGCTTCTTGCTACCAAGACGCTTGGATTCACTGAGTACAGCACCGCTGTGAGCGACTTTGGCATTACCCACGGAGATCGAAATGGAATGCGGATCGATGCGGTGTCGATTGTCCTCGACGATGGGGGAACGTTGCAATCACTGAAGGACAAGACAGACCGGTTGCTCAATGATGCGCATACCAGTGATCCGATTATAGTGTTCTACCACTACTGGTCGTTTGGTGGGCCAAGTGGGACGATAAGCAATTTCAAAATAAAGCTATTAAGTGATTATATCAACTACTTGAAAAACAGAGGGGATGTGACTTTCACAACCCTCAATCGTTCGTATGAGGTAGGCGGATGAAACCGTCTAATTCTTGTTTGGCGATCGACATGTCAGTGTTTCAAACGTCGATCACTTGAAATGTTAATGTTGGAGTAGAATGGACTTTCAGCGTTAGGAAATTTGGCATAAACAACTCCAACGTTCTTGGAAGTACAGTATAAGTGTGGATCTACCTTTTTTCTGGGCAATCAGGTATGTGCTCCACACTATGTAAGCCTGAACCAATCGATAGGGCATCTTCAACAATAAGTGTTATGTCACCTATGACCCGGACTGCTACCTCTTTAGATTCTGTACCATGGGTAATCTACAAGTGAATGGTAAGGCTGCGCCACAACATGTTGCGTCCAATACCAGACCGATATCAACGATGATTACCGAGTAGACGGATCTGCCTTCATGATCCCTTAGAAGCTTAGATGTTTTCTTCAGTATCCCTGCATTATGCGCGCCCCTATATCTCTGGAATCGGCACTTTTGGTGTCATAACGAACCGCCCGCTTTTGACCATCAGCGCGAATCTCGAAGAAATTAATCGTAGCATCACTATTCGTCCTTTAGGTGGTTGCGCTAATACGTTTAGTCATGTATGTATTTTTTGGATTGGACCGAGAGTTTTCTTTTTGTCTGCATTCACAACCAGTGAATGTCAATTGTTCAATTTTCTAATTCATTTCGTTACGATATGTTTCGCAATGATGGGTGGATGATAAAAACAGACTAAAAGTCGACCATATCTAGACCTCTTCATATCCTAGTCCTTATATTAGTGATACGATTGTGTAATAGCAATGCTCGAGCATCCCGACAACAGCTGTACCCTTCGTGGATCCATCGCGCCTCACTACTGCTATACCTAAAGACTTTAAACAAGTTTCTATGCTTTCGACGGTGAGACTCACTGTATCCAGTTGAGTGTGACGTCTTCCTTGCGCTGCGGCGCCAGCTGGACATCCTTTACTGGATAACCGAAAATAAGCGGCGCCATCAAGCGGTAGTCTTCAGACACCTTTAACTCCTGCAGCACATCCGTATCAGAACCCAAGGGCATGCCGAAGCCTATCCAACAGCTGCCGATGCCGAGGGACCGGGCGGCGAGCATCATGTTCTCGGCAGCCGCAGCGCAATCGTCTTGCGGCGAATAGGCACCCGGAGCCGCAAAAATGAGGACAAGCACTGGAGCATTGTAGAAAATATTGAATTCCGGCATTTTCATGGCGTTTGCCAGCATCTTAACCTCCGGATCAGAACTCTCACCCACCCTATCCAGCCACAATTTTTTCGCCCGATCGGAAAGCCTGGCGATCATCTCTCTATTCTTGATGACCACGAACCTCCATGGCTGCTTGTTCCCAGCACTCGGCGCATACGTGCCCACTTTGATCAATTCCCTGATTATGTCATCGGGCACATCATCCAGCTTGTAATCCCTTACAGACCTCCTTAAGTAGATATTCTCAAAAACGTCGTTCACGGTATTCCTCCTACGTGTCTTTGTAGTATCGTGAATTCCATTAAAGTTATCGCAAAACGTCGGTGATACGGATAAATGTCTATACCTTGACTTCTTTTCCTAGAAAAAACAGCGATATATTGAAAAGACTGTCGGCAGCGTTTAACTCATAGCTTGCCACTTGGCATGATAGCTGATGGCTGCCATTCACTTATCCACCGCATGGCTTGTTGCTCAATGTGGTTTGGCTCCAGTTTCGTTGGACTTTGAAATAGACGAACCCGTGATGGTCTATTTAAACTGGACCGGCTCGAACCGCTCACAACTATCGATGCGCCACTTGTTGATCGGGTGGATTCGATCCTCCGGACGTTGGCCTTTTGGCTGTGGGCAGAGCTGGTAAAACCATTTGCAGGAGATGCATTTTGGTACTCGTAAGCTCATACATGAATGTCAAGTGTAGGACAGTGAAATGTGTTACGTAAGTGTGCAGCGTGAAAGTGTTTTAAAAAGGTAACGAAGTTCCGCCATTTGTTCCGTATCTTCCTGTTTTTTGTGCTAATTTTGATAGTGCCCGCAGGAATTTGAGGCAGGCGCCATATTTTCGTTGATCAAAGCGATGCAGCCATTCCCATCTTGTAACTATCTAGATCGGTGTTGTCACATTTTGAATTGTAGATTACAAGCGCTTTAGTCATTGTTCTATGGTGCACCTATGCCCGTACTGGATACGCGCACCCCCAATCTACGGTATGATCATACAATTAAGATTTTAAGCTTACAGCTATTATTCAGGACATTTTCTTCATGTGGAAGTTTGAAACACCCTCGTGGCAGTCGAGGCAAGACGTTCGTACTCAGCACTCGCATTTTTAGATGGGACAGTCATCTCGCAGGAAATACAGTAGTCATCTTCGCAGTTCCGGGAATGGCCACGGGCTTGCAGCTACTTAAAAAAATAAATACTGTAATTAACAATTGTCAACTATGGCTTTGGATGACATTAAAATTTCGAGAGTTATAATCGAAGATTTTCTCAAAACGTTCATTGATTACTGCGAAGTGGATGTAGCCATCGTTGGTGCCGGGCCTTCAGGACTAGTCGCGTCAAAGAGACTTGCCGAAAGAGGAGCAAAGGTAGTGGTGTTTGAAAGGGAGTTGTCCGTAGGGGGAGGAATGTGGGGTGGTGGTATGATGTTTCCGAGAATTGTGGTGCAGGAAGAAGCACTCCCGCTCCTTAATGAATTCGAGGTAAGGTACTGGGAAGGGCGCGAGACAGGTTACTATCTCGCAAGCTCAATAGAGGCAGTTTCAAAACTCACTGCGTGCGCAGTCTCTTCAGGGGCGCAAATCTTCAACCTTATGAGTGTAGAAGACGTAATGACAAAAGGCGGCGAAAGAGTAGAGGGGCTTGTCATAAATTGGACCGCAGTTGAGGCCGCAGACCTGCACGTCGATCCCCTCACGATAAAGTCAAAACTTGTCATCGACTGCACTGGACACGCAGCCGAAGTGTGCAGAATTGTTGAACGAAAGGTGTCCGAAGCAACACTGAAGGTCCACGGCGAGAGACCAATGTGGGCTGAGAAAGGAGAGAGAGTATTGCTCGAGACTACAAGAGAGGTATTTCCCGGGCTCCTCGCAGCTGGCATGGCCGCCAACGCTGTTGCTGGTGGTCCACGGATGGGCCCCATATTCGGTGGAATGCTTTTGTCAGGAGCTAAAGCTGCAGAGGTTGCACTGATGAAAATTTGAAGTTCACACAAAATTTATTTGTTTAATAGCGCTTATAGTGTATTGACGTAGATAGGTAACAAACCAAGCCGCCGTGGCTTAGCTCGGCATAGCGGCTGATTCGTATTTAAATTTGATTTAAAGGAACATCAGCAAATCGAGGGTTCAAATCCCTCCGGCGGCTATTTTTCTTTATTTTAAGGATATAGTATAAATTCCGATTGATATAGAACTATCTTTATCAATTTAAAAGAAAAACTGTAATGCAATTGTTACTACATAAAACGTAAAATAATCTATATTGATATATCCAGATCTAAAATAGCAGAGATATCTATTGTCCAACGAATTGCTTTTGCTATTTATAGATAATTTCAAAACATAACGAAATAGTGCGTTTCAGAAGGGTACGTTTCACAACATGGATAAGTGGGCTTAACGAGGGGGAACAAATAGATTAGGCATTACGTGGAAGGACTCTTACCAGTGTAAATGCTGCAAGTACATGAGATGCAGTCAATTACAGCGAAAAAGTGGTCGGTACCGGAGTACGTGAAATCAAGCAATTAAATTGTTCTTGCTCCTATGAGAAACGTACATATTATACTTGAAGATACATAAACTTTATCATCAATAAAGGTAATCCGCCTAATAGGAAACCGGCATGGCGGACAACAATTGCTCTAGCATTAAAGAGGATGTTATCGAGCAAATAGAAAAGCTCGACGTTTTGCGCGAGAAAGGCTTTATCACGCGAGAGGAATACGAAAAGAAGAAAGCCGAGCTTTTAGAAGGTTTGTAACTTTATACCTACGATTCAAAACAAGCCGATTATTTTAATTATGTGATGTGTGTCTGAATTAAATCAAAAATAAAGTACTTTACTTTACTTTAACCCTTGTTTTCGCAAGAACTTTTGCATCTCTTTCTGGTTTCGTACTCCTTTCATGGCTCGTTGCATGAGTTTATGATACTTGAGTAATTCTCTTACGCTTTCAGTCGGAACTCCAGCACCTCGTGATATCCTTCTAATTCGTGAACTTCTAATTATATGCGGGTCTTCCATTTCTTCATTCGTCATAGAGTCCATTATGTACTTAAACCTCGTGAGGGCATCCTTCG
>Ga0209517_10009399_pt1 | contig 11160 bp, 7 predicted proteins | sample PeaSoiMetSII2010_FD_187695 | JGI IMG/M metagenome (GOLD analysis project Ga0209517, IMG submission 187695) | Peat soil microbial communities from Weissenstadt, Germany - SII-2010 (SPAdes) (version 2) | ecosystem: Environmental > Terrestrial > Soil > Wetlands > Peat | place: Germany: Weissenstadt... | reverse complement strand
GAGCTTCGGGTACGTGGGTTCGTTTGCTTCATTTGCACTAATCCTTCTTGCAACTTGCTCAATATTCATAACAGCTAGAATCGGAAAGATTGCAAGCGGGAATTCACATATGTATCGGTAAACTGGGGCTGAAATCCCACGCTCCACCTCTGGAGGGCAATTCGAACCTCCTGTTCAATGACAAAAGTAAGTCATGCATGAATGTGTCTGATTTCACTTAATCCTTTAAGCGGATATTTCTGGCTGGAACTCCAAGTACAACGGAGAGCATGTTGCTTTTGTTTGCTGCGTGTGGTGAGAAGAATTCTGTAACGGGGTCATCATAGAAGGTTATGCCGCTAGCGCCGATCCCCAATGCATACGCGCAAAGATACATTTTTCCAGCAATTATGCCTGCTTCGAGCTGCGCAACCCTGTAGCCTCTATTTCCATAGGAATCTAAAATTGAGTTAAGGTTACACATTAGAAACGTGGCGACACTGCCATCCGCTCCAAGTTCCTGTTCAAGGCACAAATATCCAGCAGTATCTCTGAAGTCCCCTAACTGTAGAAGCTCGAGCGATTCATTCTCTCGGTCGTAATAGTACGAACCTGACTGAAGTCCGTCAACCGCATTTACGATTAGGTAGGGTTCTATGAGAGCTCTATCCGGGCGGTCAAGAAAATCTGTTGGCACTCCCCTTGTTGCTGCTTGGAGTATTGTTGACAGATAGTTGAATGAGATTGCTTCCCGACTGAAACGTCTGGTGGATCCTCGACGGACAATCGTTGTGCTCAGGGGGCTTTGACGACGTTCTGTTAGAGGTTGAAGCGGATAGAATTGGCCGCGTTGCTGCTGAAGTCTAATTGTCGGAGAAAAAGTGCGTGGCCAAGAGGACACTTCTTCAGTTGAATTCAATGAGGAAGCGGAGTGTATTTTCAAGATCTCTGGATACTGAATCTCCTTCTTAGACAACGGAACGTACTCATGGTTTATCTCCGTAAGAATTCGTGTTCTTTCGTCAATCGTTTTAGATTCCGAATGCTGGCCGACTGGAATTATTGCTAAAGCAGCTTCACGTGAGCTGTCTAATCCGAGCAACTTGTTTACGAGTTCGTCTTGGAATCCTAGAATTATCTTCGCCTTGAGGTTGGTTGAAATTGCAGTTGCCAAGAGATTTGCGGTGATCGTGCCGGCGTCCCAGTAAAAATGTCGATAAGATCTCGCCCTATATTTCCATGCGTTACGCCAATAGATCGCAGTTAGAACAAGGCACATTGGGGCGTTGAGGATCTCTTCACTATTACCTGCACTCTGGTAAAGAGAATATCGATAGTCTCCACTGCGAAGCTGTCGTAGTGCGAAATCCTGTGGATTAAAATGATACACTCCGTCGCTTAACCCTGGAATCTGACCGCAGACAAAGTAAACCTCAACTTCATACAATGCTCCGGTGGCGGCGGCTGCACGAAAATCGTATATCCCTCCAATGCTCAGCCTAATTTTTTTCGTCACTCCAGCTGAGAAATATAAGAGCTCCGCAACTCTGCCTAGGTTAACAACGCCATCACCACTTGACTCGTACGTCTTGACACAATCAATTGTGTCCTGACTTGGTCGAGGAAAATCCTTAGGAAGAAAAATCGGCGCTAAACTTGAGTATATCCTGTAAGGATTTGGTTTATCCTCCCAATCAAGAAAATAACCAGAACGAACGCTAACCTCCGAATGTTTCGTTTCCTCATGGTAATTCTTAGCCACCATGGTATCGTAGTTTGCCATAATTCATCCCGCAAAGTCCGGGAACAACCAATAGCTGCGACGAACTTTAGAACACTTGCCAATTAAGGGATCTTGCTTCGCACGTCATAGTTTCCGGTTGGAATAGTTGGAATTTTCATCGAGTGTTTCCATAGCATATGTTGTCGTAGGTCTCTCAGAGTAGCATGTTCCTTGGTTTTGCAGAACGGACAGCGAGGGTATCCACTCGGGCCTGAGTGTAGCTCGAAACCGAATAATGTGCGTTTCAAAATAGCTGCATGATCATTTGTGTGTGGGTTGAGAGAAGGAAATCGAGAATTATTCAAAGGTCTCACCGCTAGAATATAACGTATGTCATAATTAAGACGTATGTCACTGAACTCGATTAAAGGCAAGTCAGAAAACTACCTAATCGTTGAGTAAAGATGGAAATTTGAGGTTACCATAATCCATTGTATGGCGAAGTGCTACAACTGCGGCCTCAATGAAGTTCCAGAGGAAGGCGACTGGTGTTGGGAGTGCTTGAGAGATCGAGAGAGCCTAGACTGAACTACACTCGATAAGTTTCACTCGTGATTCAAGGGCTTGACATATTTCTTTGGATGATAATAATGACCTAATAGATGAGTTATTCTTGTCTCTAAATCAGATGAAGTGTGTCGCTTGCAGAAAAGGCGAGCCGATAGCGACAAACGCCGAGATTACCGAGCTTCACCCTCAGGTGCCTGAATGGCAGATTATCGAAGCCGATAGTGTCAAGATGCTTGAACGTGTGTTCAAGTTCGAGAACTTCTCCGAAGCACTACGCTTCACAAATAAGGTTGGTGAGATCGCGGAGGCTGAAGGCCACCATCCTTCAATTACAACCGAATGGGGCAGAGTGAAAGTGAAATGGTGGACCCACAAAATCAAAGGCTTACATCGAAACGATTTCATCATGGCAGCCAAAACCGACCAACTCTACAAACCCTAAACCACGTGTACCAGTAAAGTTAGGACGAAATCCCACGCTCCACGAGTGAAATATGATCGCGACACGATTAACCGGAACAGCTTCAACCCTAGGCACGTACTCGTTTGGGCAACTACCTTTACGTTTTTGATTGAACTAAATTCGTGAATTAAGTCTCAGATTGGTTCGTGTGGGCATTCTGCGCTGTCTACTTCCGAAATGTAGAATTTGCCGCACTTCGGACATCTAAGCTGTCGTAATTCTTCCGTACTTTGTCATCGCTTCTTGGACTGTTAGGTTACGTGTAGTCCTTAAAGGAGCCGGAAGAAAGCAAATGCTCAAGAGAATAAGACGAAAAGCGACCCCTGCAGCTCAGTAAGAGGCGATTCTTATTTCTCTTGTAGTTCGTGGTACGCTTCTCTTGCGACGAATGCAAGAATCACTCCTGTCGATAAACGCAGTGTATCATTAAGTGAGTTAGGTTGGAGAATATTTACTACTAGCAATTAGCGAAACCTCAACGTAGATGACCCAAATGTCAACCACTGTCCCATCGCATTACAGCGAGAGTTCCTTTTGGTTTTCCCGTTGCAAGAATTGTTCACATATTTTGTTGCATCATAGTACCGTAGCAGATCGACATTGCACAGAGAATGAATGTAGTTGTAAGGGGTTTCAGTAGTCATTCCACCAAGTAGAACTGCCCCGCTTTGAGTATACCTGCCAGATTGTTCACGAATCGGACAGGGGTTGGGATTCTGGTACGCGCGTGATACTAGCACACATGATAGGTAGAGGAAGGGTGATGAGTATGGTTCTGGCTCTATTCTTATTTGTATCTAAACAGAGATTCCGTTTTCCACGGATGTTGATTGGATGGTAGTGGTTGTGAGGGATAGATCCTCATTATTGGCGGTGTGCGTTGCGCTAATTTTGGTGCTTGTTGTTGTAGCCATTTTGGTCTTTTTAATTTCGGGTGGTAGGGGAACAGTGTTTGTGGTGGCGTTGCCAGGTTTTCCAGTCGAATCAATAATAATTGGTTTAGTAGCGGGTCTCCTTTTAGTGGGGTTAAGGAGAAGGCGCTAGACGTTAGGCTCCAATGTAAATTGGATGCCTATCGAGACCCAGTCACCTTCCTTTTGGCGATACATTCCTTGGAAGTTTTGAGCGAGTCTAATTCCGAATGAGATTAACTGTACAGGTGGAACAAGTAGAGCAATCGTTAGATGACGAAAAGTGAACTCTCATGTTGTGAGACGATGATCGACGCTCGCCGTTCGAGGCGTATGCTCAAAGGTACGCAATTGCGTATTCGCCACCGGATCGAACGTGATAGAGACGCTTCGACGAAATTTCATGGGAAAACAGCAAGTCCTTCGCACGTCATTTCAGAGACCCTCGTGTTGCTTTACTTTCTCGCCAAAACGTAAATTATGAGTTGGCCTTCTTCTCGAGGAAGTCTACAACCTTCAATCTGTCTTACGAATATGACGACAATTTCGAACGCAACTCAACTTTGATTGAGGTGTGCCACTTGGCTAGGTGGAAATTGTAGAACTGACTTTTCGTCCTAAACCGTCATTCTACTAAGCGTCCGTGTGGAGGTGAATATGTATGGCTAATGAAATACCCTGGTATCCGCCGGTCAATGGTATTGTCGGTCCATTTTTTGGTTGGGGTATGTTCCCCGAATGTGTGGCCTTTGGACCAAAAATCTTCGGACCGTACGGACCTAATACCTACGGACCGTACTGATGGTTTCTTCGCGCGAGTTGAGGCACGGTATAGCTTCGTCGTCGTAAACTTAGCGTCTCACGACGCCCCGCCCTCAGCTTGGTAGCTCATTATTCGCTATTTGGACATCGCAGAATTTCTTCAGAGCTTCTTGCAATTTCTTCCATTATGTCACAAGGGGTCGCACTTAACAAGTTACGAATGTATCGCTGTCATACAATTGCTAATTAGAGGAAGTTTTGTTCCACCTGGTGGAAATGACTTTATCCTGAATTTCTGACATTCCTGTTATGGAAGCGTTATGAGCAATAATCAATCGAATAATCGGAGTCGTAGGTCGCTTTTCGCAATAATTGCAGTAGTGGTTGTTCTTGGTAGTCTTGGTCTAGTTTTAGTTAGCAGTCCGGTTGGTTCTAATGTGATGGCGGTTTCGCAGGAGCAGTACATGTCGGCCACGCAGAGCCAGTATCCGGGGCCCTGGTATCAGGGACCAGGCTCATCCCAGAATTGTGGATCGAATAGTTGTGTTTATCCGCAGAATTGTGGTAGTAACAACGGTTGTTCGTTTCAGGTTTGCGCTCCTAACGGTTGTTCTTCGGTAGCAGGATATACTCAGCTTTGCGGCTCAAGCAATTGTTCAGTGTCGCAATGTGGGTATAATGGTTGTTACTATACGACCTGCCAGTCGACTGGGCAGAATACGATTCAATGCTCGGGTTATTTGTATGAAGGTTCGAATGGATGCTTGGAGCTGCAGGTTCCTGTAGCTAACTGGGCGAATGATGTTATGACGTCTGCTACTCAATTCTATGCGTTGCACAATTTGCCGTCGGCTCTGAATCCTTCCAATCCATCCATTGGATCATGGGTGACCGTGACAGGATCACTTCATCAAGGTGCGAATACGTCATCGAACGGCGCGGCTTGTCCAGGAAACTACATCAACGCAACCTCATCGCCCTAGCCTTCAAATCTCACGGTGACAGGGAAGAAAGAGTAAATGAACACCATGATCGCCTTGAAGAACTTCTGGCAAGGATACTGGGTTCATAAACGCAGATCTGCTTGACTCAGATGAAATGCTCCAGAGGGTGTCCGATGTTCTTGACTGTGAAGGAACACCGTTATGTTGCGTAGTGAGTAACCCGGAAAGAGGTTAAGCGAATGGTTTCAACTAAATCTATAAGACGTATTGGTGCTGCGTCTCTTATTGTGCCGACGATTGACCATTTGATTGCACCTACCTTGACGATGCTCTTTGCACCCTCCGTAATGGCAGCTATGTTTGGTCCTGGTGCGGTTGCTGCCGCTGTGTTCTTCATTTGCCTCGGCTTATTCCAAGTCATCTGTGTCGGAATCATCTTGAAATCAGGTAATGTTCTTCTTTTGGTCCTCGGAGTTTTAGGCAACTTGGGTTCGATTTTGATTTACTTCATTTCGGCTAGTGGTGTGATTATCTTCGGTGTTCCGCCGCAGCCACTCATACCCTTCGGCGTTCTCATCAAAGCCTTGGAGGGCGTCTTCGTCGTGGCTTCAACGTATTTGTTGGAGAAACGGCAGACTTAGTGGTTTGGGAAGAAACGAACACGATTTCCTAAAAAACAATTAAACTCTGGGGTCACATGTATTAGGTGGTGAAAATGCCAAAATACTCCATCAGTTGCCACGGCGTCGGCGTACCCAACTGCGACTTCGAAATTAAGAGCGCGTCAAGTGAACAAGAACTCTTCGAGATCCTCAAAGTACACGCTAAAATGGCCCATAACATGCAATCGATGCCGCCCGATAAAGTGGAAGCAGCCAAAAAAGCAATGAAAGTTCAGTAGATAAGGAACTCCATCAAACCAACCTTTTCTCCTACTTTTTTGTAGATCCACAAAAAAATCAAACCAGATCTGCTATTGCAGTAACCATGGCAGATTTGATTGAGGAAGTTGGAAGCCCATTGGACTAAGGTCGTCTGACCAGCATAACGGTATCAGAATAGCGGCCTCGGAATAGGAGTTTAAGCAATTAAACAAGTCGCATCCTGAGACAATGCTAAAGAGTATGGATTAGCGTAAAATTCTGGGGGCTCTTCGATTGAACAGCAAATACATACTCGTATTCCTAGCAGCTTGTCTATGTGTAGTAACAGCAACGACACCTGTTCATGCGCAGAGCTGCGGTGATGAGGTTCCGTGGGCTAATCCAGTTGTGTTTCCGCCAAGTGTATTTCAGATGCCGTATGAGGTTACGAATTCCATCGCGCCCTTCCTGAATCAATCCGTTGTCGTCTACGGTTACTTCTGGCCAATCAACTCATGGGCGCTAATGATTCAAGACAACGGCGGATCGCTGCTGTTACCGTGTCAGCCTTAACTTTCCCATTCAACTCACTTCTCGTTTTCGTAAAATGTAGAGCGACGCCGCTAGCGTTGCTAAAACTACGACTTCTAATCCGCTAAATTCTGGTACGGGTATGTTGGACGGTTGCATGTACACGTTCCCAGCCGTACCCACTTCACCGCCCGTCACTGCGACACTCAATGTCTGTGAAGCAATACCTGGACTTGCAATTGTTAGCGAGTATGAGCCTGGGGTCAGATACATACCATATTGACCGTCGAACGTGTAATAGTTCCATGTTGCACCACTCGCACCAGTCACGGATACTTTTGCCCAACTTAATGGTCTGAAATCATTGGCCCACGTAAACGCCAACGCGGTGCCTGAGATGAATCCGTTGAGGTCCACTTCAAAGATTCCACTTGCTTCACCGGATAGGTGGGTTCCGCTGATCTGCCAAACGCCTTCCTGTGAGTACGGGCCGAGATGATTGAATGCCATACTGTGGCTGAGGAAGGTGCTGCTGAGAGCGGCGTCTTCGGTTAGGCTGATGCCGGAGGTGGCTGTCGTGCCAGGTATGATGTGGTAGGATTCACCTAACAGTAGACCGTTTACTGGAGCATAGTACTGCCCAAAACAGAAGCTAGGAAGGCATGATGAAACTTGTTGTTCGCCGGATGATGGTTCCATCGTGTTAGTGTTATTGTTATACCAGGGAACAAAATCCACTTCAGCGGTCCAGCCTCCTTGGTAATCTGGGTAGCCGGCGATGCCTGTGTTTGGAAACGGATAACCATTCACCATTCCGGGTGTGATGGTCTGTGGCCGTCCCGTGTAGCAGGCTAAGTAAAAGGCGCACGCGTTGGGCGTAAAGACTGGATCGCCCTGAGTGAATCCTCCTGGTAAAATTGTGGGTGCGTTTCTTTTTCCAGCCGGAACCTGAGGTAACCCTGCCAATACCACGTGTAGTAAATTCGTTCCTCCAGGTATGAAATTGTAGCTATTGAGTGGCAACGGTTGAGGAATAGATGCGCGTAGTGGTCCGAACGGGTATTGGGTCGTTCCATCAGCGGCTCTACTGTAATCGTTAGTGACAGCGTACGTGCCTTCGCTTGACATCCATTCGCCTACCAGTTGGCCTTGATCGTTGAATATTCTCACACGCCCAGACATGTTGAAGTCGGTTGGTGTGATCACATGCTCTTTCTTGAACAGAATATCTAACGTAATATTCACGCCGATAACAAGATTGATGCGAACATCAGCAATCTGCGCGTTATCCGCGTACACGGAGAACGCTTGGTCCTGTACGTATCCGTAGGTGAACGCTCCGAAATTGTATTCGCCAGGCTTGAACGCGGTAGGCAATAGGATATGCGGAAGGATGAATAAACTATTCACGTTATGAAACGGCCCGAGGGAAAGGAACGGCTGTGCACCGAACGCGATAGCGGGTCCAAGCCATCCTCCAATGTAGCCTGCAGCGCATATCTCACTTCCAAACCAAGACTGGTTCGCATCAAACAACACTCCAGCCGTGTTTGTGATCACGAAACCTCCGCCGCTCAATGTTACATTGTTCTCGAATTGGTTCTGGAACAGATTAGTGGCTCCTATGGATGAAGCCATCAACGATGCCTGATCCTCACCAGTCCAATCACTCAAAGTGCCGTTCATGTAAGCTCCGAGATCGATGCCGAGGCCAACACTATTGCTGTTGATGAACCCTGTACGAGAATTACCGCTGATATCAGAACCCCAGAGGCGTGTGTCCTCGCGAAATGTCCAACCTTCGGGATTCCCGAACTCCCAAGCCCGATTGACTGTCGGTCGTTCCCAGTCAACACTGTAAATTGTCACGTTGAATCCGGGACCACGAATCATGTGATCACTAATACTGGTGGGCGTACCGCTAAGAGTCACGGACAACTGTTCCGGTGGACTCTGCATGTTATAGCCCAGCACGTACGTGAAGGGTGAGTAGGTTCCAGAGGGAATCCCATAATCTTCTCCACTCCAGGTCTCATCGATACCCCAAAACTGAATATTCGCCCTACCCTCCTGAACCGCATTAGCGTTCACACCGAACGGATCAAGATTCGCTCCGGTCAGTGGACTGTGACCAAAACCAAAGCCGTGCGCAATTGTGGTGAAGCCTCCGTATAGTGGCATGGATACAAACCATCCGTCACCTCCTCCTTTCTGCGCATAATATACACCAGGACCAGTCCTGCTGATAGCAGTCGCACACTCGGTTGTCGGGTCCGTGGCGCTAAGGCAATTAATTCCTAGAGCTGTTTGATTGTAACTGTAAACATTCCCATCAGCACCCATCAAGTAACCCGTCATAAACCCGCCACCTGTATTGATCGGATCTTCAATTAGGCTGTTGATTTGATCGTGAAAGTGCACCGTCAGGTTAACCCAACTACTCAAGCGAAGATCGATCGGTAAAGTCACATCCCCAGCCCACTCCTGTGGAGTGACATCAAAATAATATTCTTGAAACGTGCTGCCATCCAATGCGGTCTGCACGTACCGGAAGACCCACGCACGTGCATAGTAACGGCCCGGCGTTAAACCGTTAACCCATGTCGCGTAGACTTGTGGAACCATACCATCCAAATCCCTAGGTGCCCCATACTCGCCCTTCACACCAAACTCGTAATGGAATGGAACCGTCGTACCGCCCTGCACAAACCAGTTCTGCGGAGGACCAACACCCTCTGGATCCTGCGTCAAAAGCCCATTAGCCGATACCAACGGAATGAGTGAACCGGCCTTCGAGACTTGCTGTACTAGGAACCCATTGTTCGGGGTGTACTCATGCCAAGGAAACGCAATCTGGCTACCCCATGTTGGATCGTCACACGGGACCGCGCTACCCTTCGGATAAAACTCATCCTGCCCACCTGCCACGCATGGGAGAGGAGACCAGGAAACTAAATTTGCGCTCGGATCAGGAATATTGTTTAAGGTTGGCGCGTCATAAAATTCGATTTTAATGTACGTGTTAGGTCCAACATCAGTAAGCGACTTGCTCTGTCCTGGTGGCGAGACGCCTCCTGAGGGTTTCAACGGCCAAGGCTCATCACCAAACTGGTGCTTAGAGTAAACGTTACCATGAATCACCGGTCCAGGTTGCACATAACAATCGAAATGTAACGATTGACCTTTCAACACAGTAACGTCGCTGGCGCAAACTTGCACTGGAAACCCGGCCGCTTGCGCGTACAATGTGTAGACGCCTGACGCGACACCTTCCACTTCATAGTGTCCGGTTGCGGTGGCGTTGAAGTAACCCAGCGCATCCGTACAGCCAGGAACACTGGGTTGACCTAGGGCGGGGCATTGAGCAATCTGCTGTCCAGTGTATGGATCAATCTTATCCTCCATATGCGCATAAACACGACCAGCCTCACCAATCGGCTCCCCATACAACGTGGAGTTGTATCCTGCATAACGAACAATGCCAGTTACAACTGCTGGATCAATCTCACCCTTTACCAACAACACTGGCCAATTCTGCGTAGGAATGAACTGAGTAGGAGCTTCACCAATTGTGACTAAGAAAAATGGGAACTCGTCGATTAGGCTTAATCCGATGGGGAATGAAGCCGTCGCGTTTGCCGAGGTTCCTTCAGGCCCTGCAAGATAGTTGCTATCACCTTGGAGAAGGATTTTGAAGAAGTAACGACCCGCAACTGTTGGGGCTGTTACTCCGTTGATTCTGAAGTAGTACCATTCACCTGCGCTCGTGAAGTTAATGTACTGATGATCATAGTATGAGTTAGCGCCATTTTTCACTGCATTCTGAATCCCGTCAACCCAAATGTTAACGGCAGTCCAACCCGGCGTGTAACGATCGTACGGAGAAACTCTCCAAACCTGAATGTTCGAATAACTGTTCGTGACCGTCGTGACGATATTGGAGCCGTCCATAGTGGGTAGGTTGAAGCCTGGAGGAAGGAAGATTGTTACTCCACTCCAACCAAGTCGGTCATTCGGGCTAGCTGAACATAACCCACGTTGCACCGCCACGCCACCCGGGCACGTGCCGGCGGTTGCATTAATGGCGAATATCAAATCACCAGTCGAACCGGTCAGCACTGCACCGAACGGTGCATAGGCGCTTCCCTGCAACTGATACCAACTACTACTCGGCGCACCCGCTGGGTTACATTGAGCCGCATTACCGTTAGTTCCATAAATTCCGCCGTTTCCGGTCGGTTCCCCTGGGAGCGGACATGGATACGGAGCCTGATAACCCGGCGATAGCACTGAAGAGGCAGTGTTCGGAGCGCCATAATACGAATCTAAGCCCCCACCTGGCCACACGTAGCCAACCACACCAGAAACGTGCGGATCAAAATCTTCAGTGTGAAAACGATAGAGATCGGAAGAG
>Ga0209517_10009398_pt1 | contig 11160 bp, 8 predicted proteins | sample PeaSoiMetSII2010_FD_187695 | JGI IMG/M metagenome (GOLD analysis project Ga0209517, IMG submission 187695) | Peat soil microbial communities from Weissenstadt, Germany - SII-2010 (SPAdes) (version 2) | ecosystem: Environmental > Terrestrial > Soil > Wetlands > Peat | place: Germany: Weissenstadt... | reverse complement strand
GATCGTGGAAGGCTGAGTGGGTTCGGGTTTTGCCGGCGCCAGTGACTTCGAGCAAGCCGCGAGCAGCAGCAGGAAGATGAGACCAAGCGTCGTACCGAGCGTGATGCCGACCAGCGCCATCCCGTATTTGCGGGCGATCATGACTGGCCTCCTCTCATGGGTGTCCACCTGGCGTTTCGCCATCTTTCGACTCCGCCAGCCTGCGCCAGGGCGTGTCCGCCAGTTGGGACCAAAACATTATAGTTGACAAACGCTATAAAACGAAAGTAAAAGTAATAGTTCGTAATACTACACCGAAAGCTGGCTCGTAACACCCGGATTTTCGCCCGGCTCAAAACGGGCCGGTTGCGAACATTCGGGTTTAGCCCCAGGAGAGTCTTACCATGCTCATCCGATTCCTTCGCAAGCAAACTGTATCGGCCTTGTTCTTTTCTATGTTTCTGGCGCTGGCGGCACCGCTATCGGCGCAAAAAGACGCCGGAGCCATTGTAGGCCTGGTGCGCGACGCCAGCGGCGCGGTGGTGACCGGCGCGAAAGTCACCCTGACCGACGTCGACCACGGACAGAACTTCGTCGCAACCACGAACGAATCCGGAGAATACGTTGCCAGCCCCCTTCGTGTGGGGCGCTGGCTCGTGACGGTTGAGCATGCCGGCTTCAAGAAGGCAGTTTCCTCGCCGGTCGAGATCAACGTACAGGATCGTGTCGCGGTCAACATCACGCTGCAGGTCGGGCGGGTCAACGAGCAAGTCGTAGTCACCGGAGCAGCGCCCCTGTTGCAGACGGAAACCTCCGAGCTAGGCCAGGTCGTCGACAGCAAGCGCGTGGCAAACCTGCCGCTGAATGGACGTAATTTCGCACAACTGGCGCTGCTCTCGGCAGGCACCGCTCCCAGCGAACCCGGCGCCCGCGATGAAGGAGGTTTTGGGTTCAGCGCCAATGGCGCACGTTCCCTGCAAAATAATTTCCTGCTCGACGGCATCGACAATAACTCCAACTTGCCCGACCTGCTCAATGAAACCAACTTTGTGATCCAGCCCCCGGTCGATGCCCTGCAGGAGTTCAAGGTAGAAAGCAACGCTTACGGCGCTGAGTTCGGCCGCGGCAACGGCGCGGTCATCAACGCCGTGATCAAGTCCGGCACCAACGGTCTGCACGGGTCGCTGTGGGAGTTCCTGCGGAACGACAAGCTGGATGGACGAAACTACTTCGACGACCCGACAAAAGCAACGCCCCCATATAAGCAGAACCAGTTTGGCGGCACGTTCGGTGGCCCGGTCGTCATTCCCCATTTTTACGATGGCCGAAACCGCACTTTCTTTTTTGTGGACTATGAAGGACTTCGCATCCGCCAGGCACAGACGCAGACCGCCTTAGTGCCGAGTCAGGCCGAGCGCGGCGGAGACTTTACCGAAATCCTCACCAACACGGTAGTGCCGAATGTCTCGGACTGCAGCGGCAACCCGACCTTTGCCGGAGAGATCTTCGATACCAGGCTCACCGGGCCATACCCTTCTAACCCCACCGGTTTCTGCGGCGTGCCTTTCACGGCGAACGGGGTCCTGAACAAGATCCCTATGACTCCGAACCAGACGGGAGGCGGGTTCCTGGATCCCCTGGCGGTGAAGCTGGCCGCGCTTTATCCGCCACCGGGCCCGGTTCAGCCGAATTCGGGGAACAACTTCCTCTCCAATCCAGTCCTTAAAGAGACCAGGAACAACTTCGATGTTCGAGTCGACCAGAAGTTCAACGACAATAACTTTGCGTTTTTCCGCTTCAGCTATGAGGACCAGCCGCGCAGCATTCCGGGAACGTTCTCCGGGTTTGCCGATGGCGGTGGTTTCTTCAGTGGAGACGAAGAAAACTCCTACCGCAGCTTTGCGACCAGCTGGACTCACATTTTCCGCCCGCAGTTGATCAACGAGTTCCGGCTCGGCTACAACCGCATCAACTCGCAGCGCCTGCAACTCAATGCCAACACGGATGTTTCCGGGCAAATCGGCTTCCCCGGTGTTCCTTTTGCTCCGGGCATTGGCGGTTTGCCGCAGCTGACTTTCAACGAGGACGGCAGCGCGCCCCAGCTCGGCAGCCCGACCTTCCTTCCCTCCAAGGAACTGCAGAACTCATACACTCTCTCCGATAACCTGACTTGGGTAAAAGGCGCTCATAGCCTCAAGTTCGGCACCGAGATCCGGCGCGAGGAATTCACCATCTTCCAGCCCGATGCTGCGCGCGGCACGCTCGACTTCAGCTCCACCCTCACCGACAATCCTGGCGCTCCCAATGCCGGTACAGGCGGTCTTGGATTCGCTTCCTTTATGGCTGGGCTGGCAAACGGCGGCAGCATCGACAACCTGCACAATGTCGACTACTTCCGGCAGACCTATTCGTTTTATACCCAGGACGATTGGAAGGTTTCCAGCCGTCTCACATTGAATGTCGGACTGCGCTACGAACTGTTTCTGCCAGTCACGGAACGCCACAACCAGGTCGCAAGTTTCGATCTGACAGATCCTTCCAACCCCACTTTGATCGTTCCTAAGGGACTGAGCGTCCAACTTACGCCCACCGTTGCTCAGGCTGTGCGAGTAAGCGCGACCGGCAGCAACGGACTGGTCAACACGGATTGGAACAATTTTGCACCGCGCATCGGGATGGCATTTCAGATCAATCCCAAGGCAGTGTGGCGCGCGGGCTACGGGATCTTCTATGGTGGGCAGGAGAACGGACCGTACTCGAATCCCAGCCCGGGCTTTAATCCTCCTTTCTTCACCAATGAGAATTTCGTTGCGCCATGCAGCGCGCCCTCTGCGAACCCCAACCTCAACCCGCCGCTGGATTGCACGATCCCTGGATTGCGCTTTCTGGCCGGTGGATTTCCCACCAGCTGGCGTACGGATCCGAATACGCCGATCTTTTTCTCAGTCGATCGGAATCTGCCCACGCCCTATATGCAACAGTGGCATATGTCCATACAACAAGAACTGCCAGGCAGCAGTGTGTTGGAAATTACCTACGCAGGTTCAAAAGGAACAAAGCTGTATACATTCTTCAACGGCAATCAAGCCTCTCCGAGCGCCAATTCGTCGGACGCGACCGCTCCCCGGCGGCCGGTATTCGCCTCTCTCCCCGGAGACGGCCCTTGCACGCTGGCAACGTCCAGCAACTGCAACCCCGTCTTCGACACCAGCATCGACTGGTTCCGATCGAGTGGCAAATCCATGTATCATTCGCTGCAGGCGCATTACGAGAAACGCGTCACGCGCGGTCTGCAATTCCAGGCCTCGTACACGTGGGCGCACTCGATCGATATCGCTTCCAACGCCAATCTCGGTCCCACCCAGAACAACAGCGACTTCCGGGATTTTCGCTATCCTGAGGCCGAAAAAGGCAATTCCGACTTTGATGTCCGGCACCGCTTTGTCGCCAATCTTCTCTACGAACTGCCCATGGGACACGGCAAGTCACTTTTCGGGAATGCCCAGGGGGTTTGGAACCAGATCGTAGGCGGATGGCAGATCGCCAGTATCGTCACGCTCTCTACCGGGAACTGGTATACGGTGCTCGATGGCAACGGGAACTTTGCGAATGCCGACGGCGGCGCAGGCGGAGTCTCCCAACGGCCCGATCAGGTGGGAGACCCTCGCGCCACGCCTTGCGTTCCGGGTACGTTCTTCAACACTTGCGCCTTCGCTGATCCGAACCCAGGTTCATTCGGCAACGTGGGCCGCAACACCATTCAAGGCCCCGGCAACCGGGTTTGGGACTTCTCACTGTTCAAGTTTTTCAAGTTGACGGAACGTTCTAACCTGGAGTTCCGGGCTGAGTTCTTCAACGTGCTCAATCACACGAACTTCCTTTTCGCCAAACCTGGGCCACAGAATGGAAATCCCGCAACCGTGCTCGGCGACCCCCATTTTGGCCTTTTGACCGCGTCTCGCGATCCGCGCCAGATTCAACTGGCTATGAAGTTCAGCTTTTAGACTGCCGAAGCTCAAAGAGCGCCAGACAGTGGTTTTCGACTGATTTCGTTTTATTTCGAGAGATAGTATGCTGCTCGCCCCACATGACTGAACCGATCCAGGCCGCGCTTCTCTGTTTGGCCCTGTTGGCCGCGACCGATGTTACCGCGCAACAAGCCGGCATCGGCTACAAACCGGCCACCGATGCCGATAGCAAGAAGACAATCCTGCTCAAGGATTTTCACCCCGAGCCCGCGCTTCATGCCGCAGAGCACGAAATCCGGCGCGCGAAGTTTCCCGTGATCGACGTACACACCCACACCAACGATGCAGTCGGTATCGGAGATCGCGTCGATCCCAAGGAAATGGTCGCGCGCATGGATCGCCTCAATATCAGGACCATCGTCATCCTCACCGGCATGTGGGGAGATAAGCTGCAGACCATCATTGACGACATGGTCACGCCTTATCCTGGGCGCTTCGTCGTGTTCACGCAGTTGGACTGGTCGAAGATCAACGATCCGAATTTCAGCCAGCTCATGGTGCGCCAGATCGACGACTCGGTTGCCCGCGGCGCGCGCGGCCTGAAAGTTTTGAAGGAACTCGGCCTTGGCATTCGCGATTCGACCGGCAAGCTCATCCCGGTCAACGACCCGCGCCTCGACGCGGCATGGGAAGAATGCGGACGCCTCGGCATCCCCGTGTTTATCCATGTGGCCGATCCCGAGGCGTTCTTTCATCCCATCGACGCCAGCAACGAGCGCTACGAGGAACTCATCGAACATCCCGACTGGAGCTTCTACGGCCCGCAGTTTCCTTCTCTCGAAGAGTTGCTGGCTGAGCGCGATCGAATGTTCGCCAAGCATCCGCACACGATGTTCGTCGCCCTGCATTTTGGCAGCTGGCCCGAGAACCTGGACTTCGTCGACCAAACGCTTAAGAAATTTCCTAACGTCATGATTGAAACCGGGGCGCGCGAAGCAGAACTCGGACGCCAGCCGCGGCGCACCCGTGAAATCTTCCTGAAGTATTCCGATCGCATCATGTTCGGCACCGACGAAGGCGCAGTCGAAGCCATGTATCGGAACTATTTCCGCTGGCTCGAAACCAACGACGAATACTTTCCCTACGCGCAATATCCTCTGCAGGGGCGTTGGATGATCTATGGTTTGGGCCTGCCCGATGATGTGCTGGAAAAGGTGTACCACCGCAACGCGGAAGAGCTGTTTGCGCGGTTCAAGAATTCAAAATAGAGGTTCGAATAGCGCTTGACAATGCGCGTAACCATCGACGAAAGTCGCTATTCGAAACAAAGCGAAACTTGATGCCTTCGAACGGTTTGCTCAACGAAGAACGCCGCCGGGAAATTCTTGAGGTCCTGCACCGCGATGGGCGTGTGCTCGTCAAAGACCTGGCCCGGCATTTCCGCATATCGCAGATTACCATCCGCAAGGACCTGGAGTTCCTCGACGGCCAGGGCGTCATCCAGCGCACCCACGGCGGCGCGCTGCCGGTGCAAGCGGGTACGCTGCTCGATCCGACGCTTCGTGAGAAGGAGAAACTCCACCGCAAGCAGAAAGCGCAGATTGCTCAAGCCGCGGCGCGCCTGGTAGAAGAAGGTGAGTCCGTGCTGCTCGATTCCGGAACGACGACCACCGCCATTGCGCGCGCCCTGAAAGACATGGCGCGGCTCACCGTGATCACGAATGCAATCAACATCGCGGCCGAGCTTGCGGGCACTCACATCGAAGTGATCCTGACCGGAGGCATGCTGCGCAAGAATTCATTTTCGCTGGTCGGCCCCCTCGCGGAGCGAACCCTGCGCCAGCTCAGCGCCGACATTTTGTTCTTGGGCGTGGATGGCTTCGACACTAAGGCCGGTCTTTTCACTCCGAATCTATTGGAATGTGAAGTCAACCGGGTTATGGTTGAAATCACCCACAGGACGATTGCGGTTTGCGATTCCAGTAAGTTCGGCCGTCGCAGCCTGTGTAACATCATGCCGGTAACGGCCGTGCATGAAGTGATTACCGACAAGCAGATAGCGAAAGCCGATTTGTATGCGCTGAAAGAGGCAGGGATAAGAGTCACATTGGTGTGAGTGGGGTTCAATCGGCCTAATGAAATCGGAGGCAATCACGGAACCGGGCCAGCACACGCTGAGCGAGATTTTTTCCCAGCCCCAATGCTGGAGTACGTGTCTCTCCCAACTGGCAACCAGCGCGGAACTTCGTGCCGCCATTCAACTCACGCGGCCCGGAGCGGAGTGGATCTTCGTAGGCTGCGGCACCAGTTACTATCTCGCGCAGGCCGCGGCGTCAACCTTCAACTATCTCAAGCTGCCGGCACGGGCCGTCCCGGCTTCTGATTTGCTGATGTATCCCGCACTCACCCTGCACCCCGGACGGGATTATATTCCGGTCGTGATTTCGCGCTCCGGCCGTACGTCAGAGGCGGTTCGCGCGGCGCAGATGTTGGAAAAGGGCCACAATCTCCGCACCATCGTCATCACCTGCGCCGATGGCCAGCCTCTCGAGCCGTCATGCAGCGTGACCCTGAAACTTCTCGATGCCGACGAGCACAGCACGGTGATGACGCGGTCGTTCACGTCGATGCTGCTGGGGCTGCAATACCTCGCGGCGACCGTCTGTGGCAATGATGCTTTTCGTCGCGCACTGACCGAGCTTCCACAACAGGTCGAGCCGCTTCTGAAGGACGTTCCGCGGCGTCTGCGGTTATTTGTCGAGTCCCGCAGTTTTTCCGATTTCGTCTTTCTGGCGCAGGGCCCCCTGTTCGGCATTGCTTCGGAGTGCATGTTGAAGGTAACCGAATCCTCACGCTCCTATGCCCAGGTATTTCATTCTCTCGAGTTCCGTCACGGCCCGAAATCGATTGCAGGCCCGGAAACGCTGATTACGTTTCTTATGTCGGAAACTTCCTACGACGCGGAACTGGAGTTACTCGAAGAAATGAAAGCGCTCGGTGCGGCCAGCATGGTGATCGCGAACCGCGTCGATAGCCGGGCCCGGAGTGCCTCGGACTTCGCCATCGAACTTGGGCTTCAGTCGCCCGAGTACGCGCGCCCCGCGGCGTTCGCGATTTGGGGTCAACTGTATGGCGTTTACTACGGCCTCAAGAAGGGCCTCAATCCCGACTCGCCCAAGAACCTGACACGCGTGGTCGAACTCGCGGACGGCCGCTAGAAACAGCAGTTAGCACTTAGCCATTAACACTTAGCGAAGAACGCCAAAGGCCTGCTCCATGTCCAAGCTCGACATCGCGATCGCCGGGGAGATCAATCTTGACCTGATCCTCTACGGTCTGCCCGAGCAAATGCCCACGGAACGCGAGTTGCTGGCCAGCGGCTTCACCATAACGTTAGGTAGTTCCTCGGCCATCCTGGCGCATAACCTGGCTGCCCTTGGCAGCCGCGTCGGATTCGTCACCAAAGTTGGCAAAGACTCCTTCGGAACCCTGGCAGTGGAACGCCTGCTGGAGAGCGGTGTGGACCTTGCCCATGTGGCGCATGGCGCAAAGTCCGGCGTGACGCTCATTCTGCCACACGGGCCCCAGCGCCACATCCTCACCTATCCGGGCACCATCTCGGAGTTGCGCTTGGAAGATCTCGACCTCGATTATCTGGCATCCGCACGCCACTTCCATCTGTCGTCGTTGTTCTTGCAGCGGGAACTGTTGCCGGATGTGCCCGAACTTTTTCGGCGGATGAAGTCCGCCGGCCTGACCACCTCGCTTGACACCAACGACGATCCCGACGACCGATGGGACGGCGTTCTGGAAGAGATCTTTCCTCACGTGGATATCCTGCTGCCGAACCAGCACGAAGCGATGAGGATGTCTCAGGCTGACGACGTGGAAACCGCGCTCTCGCGGCTCGCTCAAAAAGTGGAAACTGTCGTCGTTAAAATGGGCGCCAGCGGAGCCATTGCGATTCGGGATGGGCGCCGATTCAGCGCACCCGGCGTGCCGGTAACGATCGTCGATCCAGTGGGTGCAGGGGACAGCTTCGACGCCGGGTTCCTCCACCAATTTCTGCGCGAAGCGGATCTCACGACGTGCCTGGCCTACGGAAACCTCTGCGGAGCACTTTCCACCACCGAATGTGGCGGCACGGAAGCGTTCCGCAACCGAGCGCGAATGCAACAATTTCTCCGCCGGCACAACGCCAGGGATCAAGCGCAATAGAGTTTGGGCTCTGAACCATCAGCAACCGTATGATGACCTGCCGGTGACATTCGTCACCCTCCCAAAACGTGGACTGCCCCTGCCTGCCGCACTCGGACTATAATTTCGTTTTCAGAAGTCATGCCCATTTCACGCTACGCGTTGGTGACGTACGTCCGCAATCCGGTAGGCGAGTTCGTCGAAGAACTGCGCCGGGAACTCCATCCGACTACGGTTCATCCCGCGGCCCATCTCACGATTCTTCCCCCAAGGGAGCTGGCCGGAACCGAAGCGGCCGCGCTGGAGTTCCTGGAAGAGGCTTGTAGTCGCGTCATTCCCTTCCACGTCGAAATGGGAGATGTGGAGACCTTTCTGCCCACGACACCGACGGTCTTCCTCCAGGTGAAGCGGGCTGCCTATCGAATGCGGGAACTCCACGATCAACTCAGCGGCAGGCTGTGCTGCGACGAGAGTTGGCCCTATATTCCACACCTCACGATTGTGAAGACGGAACGAGATGAACAAGCGCGCGCCGCGTACCTGATCGCGCGCGGGCGCTGGGCGCAGTTTTTCGGCTCGCGCCAGGTTCCGGTGGAGGAGTTGATGTTCGTCCGCGAAACTGGCGGCGACTGGCAGGACGTGGCGCCGGTGCCGTTGGGACGCGGCCAATTGTCCTCCAAGTTATAGCCTGTCGTTATCGTCGATCTGCAACCTGGTCCGTAGCCCGCTCCGCAATACTCCCGCAAAACCCGTAACCAGCCGCCATTCTCGCGGCCCGGACGTACATGTACTTCCTGCCCGTTGCCAAGTCCATAGGGTGGATTACTATGGATTTAACGGGCTCGTCACCAAGCGCCGGATCCCAGGCTGCGGGTTTATTCGGAAGAGTGCATATGCAAATTGGGGTTTATGGATCCGGCTACCTCGCTACCGTTATCTCTGCCTGCCTCGCCGACTTCGGCTCACCCGTTTGCTGCTGCCACGCCGACGGCACGCGCATCATGGAAGTCGCCCAGGGCAACATACCTTTTTTTGAAAAGAATCTTCAGGAAGTGATTCGGCGCAACGTGCGCTCGGGACGCTTGGTGTATTCGGCAGACCCGGAAGAATTGGCGCGCCGGGCCCAGGTAATTTTTCTCGCCGAAGATTCTCCCGACGGCCTGGGAGAACTCGTTGTCCGCCTGGCCAGTGCGGCCGGCCGTTTCCAGGTGATGTCCATCGTCACGCCGGTTCGGGTGGGGTCGACCCGAAAGTTCGAAGAAACGCTGAAGGAGAAAGGGCTGAAGAGCCTGCTGGTGTGCCAACCCATGTTCTTTACCAACGGATGCGCGGTCGAAGACTTCAACTGGCCGGACCGGATCATTCTCGGGACGCCTTCGAGTGAAGCCGTCTGTTCCCTGAAGCAGATTTTCCATCCGCTGGTGATGCGCGGAGTTCCGGTGTTGGTCACGAATTACGAAACGGCCGAGTTGGCGCGCGAAGCCACGACTGCCTTTGTGGCCACCAAGATTTCGTTCATCAACGAAATCGCCAGCCTGTGCGAACACGTGAACGCCGATGCCGTCACCCTGGCGCTCGCTCTCGGGCTGGACAAGAAAATTGCCCCGCGTTGTCTGCAACCCGGCGCCGGCATGGGAGGGATTTTCGCCGAGAGTGACATGGAATCCATCAGCGGGCTGGCGCGAGAGAACCGCGTCGACCTGAAAGTGCTGAATGCCGCCCGCGCGGTGAATCTGGACCTGGCGAACCGGCTCATGCAGAAAGTGTCCGATGCCATCGATACCGTGCAGAACAAAGACGTCGGCATTCTGGGGCTGGCGTTCAAGCCGAACACCAATTCGGTTGCGGGATCGGCTTCGCTGCACCTGGCACAGAATCTGCTGGCCGGGGGAGCGCGCGTCCGGGCCTACGATCCCGTGGCGATTCCCGATGCGCGGCTGCAACTCAACGGCACGGTGAAGTACTGCGAATCCGCCTACGGAGTCGCCGAAGGTGTGGATGCCTTGGTCATCGCCACCGGCTGGCCCGAGTTCCGGACGCTCGATTTCGCCAAGATCCGCCACTTGGTGAAACGGCCCATCATCATCGACACCAAGAATCTGCTCGACTCGTCCCGCCTCCGCGCCATGGGATTCCAGTACATGGGCGTGGGAAGGCCGTAGCGGCACAGGTCGCAAGAGGCAAGTCCGGATGAGCGAAAGCCGGACTCCCGCCGCAATTGCTATAATCGTACTCTGCGGTGGGAGTAGCTCAATTTGGTAGAGCATCGGACTGTGGCTCCGACGGTTGCGGGTTCAATTCCCGTCTCCCACCCCAATCCCAAAGAATTCAGCTCACACGTTTGGTCAGTCTACTGACGGATAGCCTGTTCGGCGACTTTCGAGGTCGCGTCCCGCAAGGCATTACTCACGGTCGGAGCGAACGTGCCCTTACTCGGTGGGTGAAGGATGAAGCGTGAACATTTCGTCGAGGTAGTCGAGGAGGCGCTCGACTCGCTCCCACAGGAATTTCGCAGTCGCATTCGCAACGTTGCGGTTCTGGTAGAGGATAAGCCGCCGCACCAGCGATTACTGCGGCCGGGTCAGCAAAGGCGGCTGCTTCTGGGGGTCTTCCATGGCGTGCCCACGACCAAGAAGAGCATCTTTGACCTACCGACAGGGCCCGATCATATCGTGCTTTATCAGAAGAATATTGAAGCGGTCTGCTCCAGCGAGGCCGAAGTCCGCAAACAAATCCGTCTCACCGTCATCCATGAACTGGGCCACTACTTCGGGATGGATGAGGAGCAATTGAAGGATGTTTAGGTGGGAAACGGGGGCTACAGCGCCGAAATAGGACTTAGGGAAGCTCTGATTAAGTACCATCGAAATCCTTGAACCACAGGGTGCACCGGCATGGGGGCGTCCAAGTCCCTGGTAAGAGGGCTCACGGCCGAAGACACGAGAGCCGCCCCTCCCTTTGCCAGGGCTTCGAAGAAAGCAATGTACTTGTCGTCGATCAGGCCCTCGGGGCCGTC
>Ga0209517_10009397_pt1 | contig 11161 bp, 8 predicted proteins | sample PeaSoiMetSII2010_FD_187695 | JGI IMG/M metagenome (GOLD analysis project Ga0209517, IMG submission 187695) | Peat soil microbial communities from Weissenstadt, Germany - SII-2010 (SPAdes) (version 2) | ecosystem: Environmental > Terrestrial > Soil > Wetlands > Peat | place: Germany: Weissenstadt... | reverse complement strand
CTTGGCGGCAAGGCGCTCGATCTTGTCACCCGACTGGTAATCGATGGTCGCCGCCGCATACGAGGCGGGCATGATCTGGTCGCCGAAACCCGCCGGCCACGCCGGATAGGCCTGTACCGCGCTGCCGTTCACGTAAACCGAGGTCTCGGCCTTCACCACGTAGGAGTGGTCGAAGCTGAAGCTCTTGCGGACGATGGTTCCACCGTCAGAATACTCATAGGTGAGTGAAGCAGGCGCGTGCTGCTCGCCGGTGGCACTGGCCACGTAAAGCGCGTCGTTCAGTTTCTTGCGGAGGCCCTCGTCGTAACTAAACAGCGAAAGTGGATAGCCGTACTTCGCAGCCGCCACCGTGTTGACCAGTTCGAGCGGATTACCCTTGTCGTCGTGGTACTTCTTCAGGATCCACGACCTCACCTGCGCGCCCCGGTTGGTGAAGGTGATCTTGTAGAGATCGTTCTCCACCACGGTCTCGCTCTCCGCAGCCGCCGCTTTCGCACCTGCGCCGGCGGGAGCAGCGGGCGGTGCGGGTTTTGTTTCCCCTGGCGTCGGACTGGTGGCGACCGGCTGCGTTGCTGCGGGGGCGGGGGTCTGCTGCTTGGTGTAGCGGCTGATGAGCGGCTGCATCGCCAGCAGGATGATCATGGTCAGCGCGAAGGCCAGCAGCATGCGCTTCTCGCTGCCGGGCTCGTGCTGGGGATTCTGGAAGTCGGTCAACTTGTGAACTCTTTCAGTTGTCAGTTGTCAGTTGCCGGTTGTCAGTTGCAAGGACCGGCGGGCTGGCGCAGGCGTTCCCGCTGACAACTGGAAACTGGCAACTGACAACTGGATCAAACCCGCCTTTGGCCAAGGGATGGCAGCGCGCCAGCCGCCACGCCGCTTTCAATCCGCCCCTCACAACGCCGTACCGCGCCACCGCTTCCATGGCAAACTCCGAGCAACTCGGAACATAGCGACACGCCGGACCAAGCAGCGGCGATATCAGCCACTGGTAGACCCGCAACGCAGCTAGGGCTACCCATTTCATTCTGCACCCACGGACTCTCCGCCCTTGGCCGACGACCGAGGGCCGGCAGCCGACGACTTAATTTTCCCGAACGCGCGCGAGATCTCTTCCCGCAGTTCGGCGAAGTCGGCTGCCTGCGCCGACTTTTTGGGATGGATCACGACATCCACCCCATTACCGACCGTACCCAGGTTCAGCCGCACGGCCTCGCGCAGCCGCCGCCGTATGCGGTTACGCTCCACCGCCGTCCCCATCGCCCGCGTGACCGTGAAGCCCACGCGCGCCGGACCCGGGTCGCGGCGGAGAAAAAACACCGTCATGTGCGCGGAAAAAAGCCGCCGGCCGGTGCGGTATACCTGGTCGAAGTCGGCGTGCTTGCGGAGCCGCGCCTGCCGCGAAAACCCTGCCGGAGCGCCGCCCGCAGTGGGCACACGACTTACCTCAGGGGGCGCCATGGCGGCAGTCACTACTCGCGGAAGCCCGGCTTCACGGAGACGCGCTTTCGTCCCTTGGCGCGGCGTCGCGCAAGCACCGCCTGCCCGCCCTTGGTTCTCATGCGGACGCGGAACCCATGCGTCTTGGAGCGGTGGCGGCGGTTCGGCTGGAATGTGCGCTTCGGCATGGACGATGGCGCTCCTGATCAAAAGTTCCTGACAAAACAAACCCGAGTATAAATGACGATTCCCTTGGCGGCAAACGCGCCTGCGCCGCGAATACTTGTCTCGCTTAGGCCCAGCCGTCTTGGGCCATGGCCTTGCGATACCTAGTCAAGAAACCGGGCTTGGGATAAATAGCGTCTACAACCACTCCAAGGAGACAAGTCCATGTGGACCTCAGCCGATTCGATCAGCAACTCGCAGCAGCCGCGGGGGGAGCAGCAGAAACACCAGGGCGGCCCACCTTCGCCGGCCGGTGGGGAGACGGCCTACATCGGCAAATCGCTGCTGATCAAAGGCGAGGTCAGCGGTTCCGAACCCATTCACATTGAAGGCCGGATCGAGGGTTCCATCTCTCTGCCCGGCGGCCACGTCAGCGTCGGACGAGAAGGGGTGGTCACGTCGAGCGTGCAGGCGGGTGAAGTCATCGTACGCGGCACCCTGCAGGGGAACATTACGGCCAGCGATCGCGTGGAAATCCATCGCGGCGGCAACGTCATCGGCGAAGTAGTGACCCAGCGAATCAGCATAGAGGATGGCGCCCAGATGAAGGGAACCATCAAAATGGGCCGGCCGGACCCCAAGGCGCACCTGGAAATCCACGACGACAACGGCTCTAGGGCGAATGTGGAACACAGCGCGGCGGTCGAGGAACACCCGATGCCGGCAGCTCTGACCACCCATTGATGCACTGCTAGCTGGAACGGACTCCCGAGGCCGCGGGTCGGTCTCCACTGCGTGGTCCCCTGTCAGCTTATCCACCCGACTCCAGCTTCCACACAATCTGTCGTAGCATACCCAGCCATACTTCGGCGTCGCCGGCTTGCAGGCCGAGGCGGCGTACCAGCCGGCGTAGCTTTTCGTGGGCGGAAACCGCGGTGCCTGGACTGATGTAGCCGCTGGCGCGCAGTGCGTCGAACAGCATCGCCGTGATTCGCTCCATCTCGCCGGCAGTGGCGGGCCGCAGTCTCCCAGCCGGCTGCAGGGCCCTGGTTTCGCGCACCAGTTCGTACAGGCAGACCGCTACCGCTTGCCCTAGATTCATCGAGCTGTGCTCTTCGCGCGTGGGGATGCGCATCAGCCAATGACAGTGGCTGAGATCGCGGTTCGAGAGGCCGCGCTTCTCCGAACCGAACAAAAGGGCGACGCGGCCGGCTGTGAGTTGCTTGCGGATGAGCCGCGCGCCGTGTTCCAGCCGCCGCAGCGGGTGCCGCAGTTCCCGATCATGGATCGCTGTGGTCCCGACCACCAGGGTGCAGTCGGCCACAGCTTCGGCAACGCTCCGGTGTTCTTCCGCGCTGGCCAGCAGCGCCGAAGCTCCCACGGCGGAACGCGCCTCGCGAAAGGCTACAGGGTACGGGGTTACCAATCGCAACTGAAGGAACCCGAAATTACTCATGGCGCGAGCCGCCGCCCCGATGTTGAGAGGATTGCGCGCAGCCACCAGGACGACGCGCAAATTGTCGAATTCAGTCCGGCCCGTCAAGGTTGATTATTCTACGACGCGCAAGCCACGGGGGTCTGAGTGGTGGCTGAAAACCACCAACCCGCTCGAAAATCACCATCGCCAACCTAAGTCCGCACCCCAGGCTGCGCCGAGCATCCTGTTGAAACCACACGGCTTCCGTCAATCCTAGAACGAGGACGCCGTTTGGCAATGCTTCTGCATCTGTTGAGGCAGAGGTTTGAGGTTTTACGGATCGGAGAAGGGGTGCACAAATGCGATACCTAAGGGTTCTGGCTCTTCTGGCGGTATGTGGCGTTGGCTTGGTTGCGGCACCGTCCACACATGCACAAAGGATTGTGTTCGGCGTTGGAGTCGGTCCGGGCTACTATGGCGCGGCCCCGGTGTGCGACTATGGCTACTATGGATATTACCCGTACGCGTGCGCTCCTTACGGCTACTACGGTCCCAGTTGGTTTTCCGGTGGCCTCTTTATCGGCGCCGGCCCGTGGTTCCACGGGTACTACGGCGGACGCGGCTTCTATGGCGGACGCGGCTTCTATGGCGGGCGCGGCTTTGCCGGACGCGGTGGCTTCGCTAATGGCGGCGGATTCCGCGGCGGCGCAGGTGGCTTCCGTGGCGGCGCAGGTGGCGTCCGCGGCGGCGCAGGTGGCGTCCGTGGCGGAGGTGGTGGGTTCCATGGCGGCGGTGGCTCCCACGGTGGCGGCGGTGGCTTCCATGGCGGTGGCGGCGGACACGGCGGCGGACACAGGTAAGGTCCATCCCTACCTGAAAAGCTCGAAGGCACGGCCGGCAGCGCACACTGCCGGCCGTTCCCTCGCATGACCCAAGGCGTTTCTTGATGGTTGGGCTACTTCTGTGTCACCACCAGTTGGCCGTTCTCCACCCGCACGTCGCTGACGAAATCCGGAAGCTTTAAGCGGTCCTGCTGTTCCAGCATTTTCTTCTGCAGGGCGTCATTGACCAGCGACACTGGCACGCTCAGGTCTCCCACCTTGAATTCCGTGGGCTCAAAGGTCGCATATCCGTCCTTCGAGCCCAAATGGCCGGCTACCGTGACGTAAGTCTTCTTCCCGGCCACTTCGGTCACGAACTGGCCGCGGACTATGTCGCCTTCAAAACTGATGATCGGTTCCTGAAGGTTGGCCGGCTCAACCGGCGCGGCGGCAGCGGACGTGCCGGCTGGGGGTCCAGCCGCGTTTAGGGCCCTGCCCTGCGCCGGCGATACGGGCACTGCTCCCTGTGCCTGAGCGATGGCAGCCCCAATTTCACCCGCGGTAAGGCGTACTTCCGACCCGCTTTGGCCCTGCTCCCGGGCCTGCTCCAACTGGCTCACTTTAGCTTGAAAAGATTGGGCGTTGGCGGCGATGGCCGCCGGTGTTTGCCGCGGCGCCACCGGTTGCGGCTTCCTTAGCGCAAGCACCAGGGCAGCGACGGAGATGAGAAGCGTGGCCAAGCTGAAAATGCGACCGAACCGGATTTTCCCAGGCCGGTCGGGCTTATACCGGATATCCATCTTTTTTCCTCCGGATAACGCTTCCCAGTATGTAAGCATTTCGGACCGGCCTATATATGCCAAAAGGGTAGGAGAGAAGCAGCCAGAATCACAGCTTGAGAGGTCCTTCGGGGAGCTGAAACACGTCCCCTGCCAAGGACGGTTGCAGAACGCTCCCCTCGCTCGGTTGGAGATTACGGAAGTGCAAGGCGGGTTCCGGCGAGGGGGTGGGACCGGGGGTCAGTTATAAGCGCTTCGCATCGAACCCGCTCAGCATGGCGGCCTCCCGCAGCCTATGATCCGCGGTCAGAAAAGCCCGGCTCTGCGGGGCGTCTTCGCACCACTCCAGGGCGGCCGCCAATTGCAGGGAGTCCGCGGCCCGCAAATCGTAACGGTCCACCAGTTGTGTCGCCTTCGCGCGCAGTGCGTCGGAGGGCTGGATCACAGACCAACCGTCGGCAAGGTCCTTAGCCAGACTGTGCGCCTTCGTCCACTGGCTGGAGTCCAGCCGCCGCATCCGGACCAGACGGGCAAGGGCGCTTGCGATCTCGACGGGTGTGGCCCACCAAACAACAGCCTCGTAGCTCTTGTACAGGGCGATGGCGTGCGGCGTGAGGCTTTGGCGTACGCAGAGCGGAACCAATGCGCTCGCGTCCCAGAAGGCCACAACCCGCGTCAGCGGTTTTTCCGCTCTTCCTGCCATACTCGCTCCATGACCGCGTCGGAGATGTTCCCCGGCGGCTTGGGCCATGACCCCGAGGAAGGCCGTCGCTTCAAAGGTGGAGTGAGAACGCCGCGGGCAATCAACCGCCGCTCTTGCTCGGAATGATCTTCCGGCCGGCAGGGCACGATCCGCGCCACTGGCCGGTTGCGGTCGCACACCAGCACCTCTTCGCCCTTCCGCACTCTCTGGATGTGGGCGCTGAGCCGTGCTTTTAGATCACTAATATTGACGGTTCTCATGACAGCAATTATAGCCGACATGACCATGTTAGTCATGTCCATTCTTAGCCCGGAAAACCGGCCAGTGTTATCTTACAATGAGGTAGAAATCCTCATGTCCGACCCAAACACTCCGGAATCCCCACCCACCAGCGAACCCGACGAGTCCTTCGACCAGATTCTTTCCCAGTACGAGCAGAGCCATTCGCGCAAGGCGGAAGATGGCGGCAAGCAGCTCGAAGGCACGGTGATTGTCGTCTCCGGCGAGTCGGTTTTCCTCGACATCGGCTTCAAGAGCGAAGGCATCCTTCCGCTGGCGGCGTTTCAGAGCGCGGGCGAAACCGTAAAACCCGGCGACAAGCTGCTGGTTTCGGTGAAGGGCCGTGATCCGGAAGGCTACTACCAGCTTTCCCGCTTCACGGTGGAGCGGCCCACGGACTGGACGTCGCTGGAGCAGGCCTTCGCCGATAAGGCGACGATCGTAGGAACGGTGACGGGCGTGGTCAAAGGCGGGCTCAGCGTGGATGTGGGAGTGCGGGCCTTCCTGCCCGCCTCGCGCAGCGGAGCGCGCGACGCCGCCGAAATGGAGAAGTTAGTGGGGCAGGAGATCCACTGCCGCATTATCAAGCTGGACGTGGCCGACGAAGACGTGGTGGTGGACCACCGCGCCGTTGCCGAAGACGAAGAGCGCTCGGTGAAGCAGCGCCGCTTCTCCGAGATCAAGGAAGGCGCGACGATGAGCGGCACCGTCCGCAGCCTCACCGATTACGGCGCTTTCGTCGATCTGGGCGGCGTGGACGCCTTGCTGCACGTCAGTGACCTGGCTTGGGGCCGCGTCAACAAGCCCGCGGACGTGCTAACGCTGGGCCAGCAGATTGAAGTCAAAGTGCTCAAGGTCGATCCCGACAAGCGGCGCATTTCGCTGGGCATGAAGCAGCTCCAGCCGCATCCGTGGGATTCGGTGGCCGAAAAGTACAAGGCCGGCGAACGCGTGCGCGGCGCGGTGACGCGCGTCGTCGAGTTCGGAGCGTTCGTGGAACTGGAGCCCGGAATTGAAGGGTTGATCCACGTTTCGGAGATGTCGTGGGCCAAAAAGTTGAGGAGTGCCAGCGACGTGGTGAAGCCGGGCGAGACCGTGGAAGTGGTGATTCTGGGAGTAAACGCGGAGGACCGCCGCATCTCCCTGGGCCTCAAGCAGGCGCTGGGAGATCCCTGGGCCGAGGTGGCGCAGCGCTTTGCGGTGGGGTCGGTGATCGAAGGGCCGGTCACCAGCCTCACCAGGTTCGGCGCCTTCGTGCAGCTTTCCGAAGGCGTCGAGGGCATGATTCACGTCAGCGACCTCAGCGCCGAGAAGCGCATCAATCACCCGCAAGAAGTGCTGAAGGTCGGGCAGCCGGTCAAGGCCCAGGTGCTGGCCGTCGATAAAGAAAAGCGGCAGTTGCGGCTGGGCATCAAGCAAATGGTTCCCAGCGGCCTGGATGAATACATCGCCGAACACAAGGAAGGCGACGTGGTCACGGGCCGCATGACCGAAGTCGTGGGCGGACACGCGCGCGTGGAACTGGGCGAAGGCATCCAGGGCACGTGCCGAATCGCCGCGGAGGGCGCGGCGAAGGAAGAGGCGCGGGCCGAGTCCAAAGCGGATTTATCCTCGCTGAGTTCCATGCTGAAAGCACATTGGAAGGGCGGCGCTGCCGGCGGCGAGGCCAAGCCGGAAGCCGTCCGCGCCGGGCAGATTCGCAACTTTCGGATTGCCAAGCTGGATCCGGTTGCGAAGAAAATTGAATTGGCGTTGGCGGAGCCGGCTAACGCGGGGCGGGGGTGGAGCGGGAGCTGACGGGGGGATCAGAACCAGGCGAGCAGAACTATTTCAAGGTCTATAAGAGCCAGCGGCTCTCATGCTCGGATCTGGCAAGTTGCGGGGTACTTCTGGAGCGGATCTACGCGGATTTCCCGGGCGACACTCTATTCACCCATCGAACTACGGCTGCGTCACTTTCACGTAAGTCACCACCAGTGCGGCGGGCAGAAGCGAGTTATTGGGGACTCCCCCGGCGCCGCCCGTCTGCGTCTGAATAAGGAGGAACATGGGATTGCTGAGCTGCTGGTTGCAGGTGGTTCTGGACACGCCGTCCATGTACTGGGTGATGCCCGACGAGTTCCATATGGTCGTGAAGGTATGGAAATTTGTGTCGACAACATAAGTCGCATCACATCCGCCGCCGGTGTCAAAGTTGGGGTCGGCAACGTGGAACTGGCACCAACCACTCGACCCTCCGTAGCACTCCGTCATATCAATCTCGGTGTATCCCGAGGCGCCGATATTGGGACAGTTGTGGCCATTTATGGTGACACCAGTGTTCCCAGTGAGCGGGTTCGTGTACTGACAGTTTGAGCCCAGCAGCCATGTGGCAGGCCACAAACTTGTGTTCGCGGATGGGAACTTTGCCTCAATCTCGATGCTCCCGTAAGTGAAGTTCAAGTTCGTCCACTGGATATCTCCGGTAATGTAGGGCCACGAACTTGGGGCGGTAAAGTAGTCCCCACAGGACGCATTTTGTGCTTCTGTGGTAATCGTCAGACCGTTGTTGACGGCAACCATCTGTGGAACGTTGCATTCGGTTTCGCTCTGTGTGTATTCCCCATGCCGCGAGATGATTGTCCAAAAAGAACTGAGCGTTGTTCCGGGGAAATTGTCGAAGAAGACGACTTTGCTGCTGTCCCCGAAAACCGAAGCGGGACAATTTGAGCCCACCGTACCCGTGGTCCAGCTTGCAGGCAGTGACGTCAGCGAACTCTGGGCGGCAACCTCGCTGGCGCAGCTTCCTGGCGTGGCCTCGCGAAAAGCCAGAGTTCCGCTGGTTGTCCCTAATATGGCGATCCAATACGGCGTCCCCGCCGCCAGACTTGCCGCGGGCACCAGGATGGGATTCCAGGCTCCCGCGACTGGCGTTGTGCTGCTGCCCTGGCTGAGCAAGGCGCCGGGATGTCCGCTGGCATCTGCATACAATCCCACTACCAACTGGGACGCGGTCGAGGTGGAATCCAGGTAGACGACCAGGGATTGCACGGCGCCGCTGGCAGTGGCCGTCGCCTGGAAGGCTTCGGCTTGTCCCAAAGGAATGGAGCCTACCTGAGTTTCCACGTTCGCATCGCCCATGAGCACGGTACTGGAGGTTGCCGTGGTGACGGTCACGGTGGCGGAAGCGGACTTGGTGGTGTCCGCCGCACTGGTCGCCTTCACGGTGTAGCTGCCGGTTGTACTGGGAGCTGTGAAGAGGCCTTTGGAGGTCACGGTACCGCCGGTGGCCGTCCAGGTCACGGTCGTGTTGGTGGTCCCGGTCACGGTTGCGGCGAATTGCTGGGTGCCGCCGGTCAAGAGCGACACCGCTGCCGGCGAGATGGAGACCGTAATGGGAGCAACGCTCACCGTGAAGTTGACATTGGCGACATTGGCGCTGCTGATGGTCGCCGACTGGGCCACCGGACTGAAGGCGTAGCCGCTCTTGCTGGGCGTCACCGAATAGGTTCCGTTCGTCAGCCCGCTAAACGTGTAGTTGCCGGAAGAGTCGGCGGTGGTGCTGCTGCTGCCGGCGCCGCCGAGGGTCAACGTGGCCCCGGACCCGCTCGCGGCCGGACTCAGGTTGCCGGAAAGGCTCCAGGTCGGGACCAGAACCGAAAAGTTCACTGCTTTCATGCTGAAGCCATCCACCGTCACGGTTTGGCTGGAAGGAGTGATCATGCTGCCGCTTTTGGCGGGCGTCACGGTGTAGGAACCGTTGGCAAGCCCACTGAAGGCGTAGTTGCCGGAGCTGTCGGCCGTGGTGGTTGCGCTAGCGGCGCCGCTGAGGGTGACGGTTACTCCGCTGCCCTGAGCCGCAGGGCTCAAAGTCCCGGAGATGCTGTAGGTAGCCACGACGCCTGCGGACGGCGGCAGCACTTCAACGATGGTCAGGTTGTAGCGATCAGTGGTTGGGGCCGTATCGTTGATCGTGACGCTGGTGCCCGACAACGGCGTGGTGCTGTTCTGTCTCTGGACCCAGTAGGTGTCGCCGGAACTCGATAGCAACTGGTGAAGCATGGTCTGGTTGGCGCCGAGCGTGCGAGCAGCCGCCTTGTCCCAGTCATCGCCCACCCCGAAGACCCAGGAATTGTTCCTGGTTGTCGCCAAGCTGGCGGTAGGCGCGCCGGAGGCGGCACTGGCACTGGCATTGGCGCCGATGGCGCCGGACCCGCTGGCGCCGGTGGCATCAGCTCCGGTAAAGCTCACCACCGCGATCGAAGCCACGACGCTCTGGGAAAAAGTAGCCGTCACCGCTACGCTCGAAAGCTGGGCGGAAGCGAACGCGCGCCACACCTCGGCCGTGCCCATCTGGGCGTTCGTCCGCCGAACCAGAGCCCAGGTGAGTCCGCCACCACTCACGCCGGTGACGGTAACCCCGGCAGTTTTCGCGTCACTCGCGATGAACGCCAGCAGCAACTCGTTAGCGCTGGTGGTGGAGAACGCGCTGCTGGCCAGCGAGCTGCCGGCCACGCTGCCATCCCCGGTGGCAACCGCGTCGATGGCGAGCGCGATCGCAGCGGTGAAATTGACGCCGGTAACGCTCACGCCGCTGACCGTCACCGCTTGGCTCGCGGGTGAGATCGCGAAGCCGGCCTTGCTGGCGGCGACCGTGTAGGCGCCGCTCGCCAGCCCGCTGAAGCTGAAGTTGCCGGAGGCATCGGCGGTGGTGGTAGCGCTGGCGGCCCCGCTGAGCGTAACCGTGGCGGCGCTGCCGTTGGCGGACGGGCTGAGGCTGCCGGAGATGGTGTAGGTCGACGAAGTCACCGTGCTGAAGTTGACGCCGATGACGTTGGCGCTGCTGACGGTCACGTTCTGGCTGGCCGGGCTGAAGCTGAACCCGCTCAAGCTGGGGGTGACGGTGTAGGAGCCGCTGGCCAGGCCGGTGAACGTGTACGCCCCCGAAGAGTTGGCGGTGACGGTGGCGCTGGCGGCTCCGCTCAGGGTCACGGTTGCGCCGTTCCCGCCCGCGCCGCTGATGGTCCCCGAGAGCGTGTAGGTCACCGTGCTGAAGTTGACGCCCGTGACGTTGGCGTTGCTGATGGTCACGTTCTGGCTGGCCGGGGTGAAGCTGAACCCGCTCAGGCTGGGTGTGACGGTGTAGGACCCGCTGGCCAGGCCGCTGAACGTGTACGCCCCCGAAGCGTTGGCGGTAACGGTGGCGCTGGCGGCTCCGCTCAGAGTCACAGTTGCGCCGTTCCCGCCCGCCCCGCTGATGGTCCCCGAGAGCGTGTACGTCACCGTGCTGAAGTTGACCGCGGTGACGTTGGTGCTGCCGACGGTGACGGGTTGGCTGGCCGGGCTGAAGCTGAACCCGCTCAAGCTGGGGGTGACGGTGTAGGACCCGCTGGCCAGGCCGACAAACGTGTACGCCCCCGAGGCGTTGGCGGTAACGGTGGCGCTGGCGGCTCCGCTCAGGGTCACGGTTGCGCCGTTCCCGCCCGCGCCGCTGATGGTCCCGGAGAGCGTGTAGGTCACCGTGCTGAAGTTGACCGCCGTCACGTTGGCGTTGCTGACGGTCACGTTCTGGCTGGCCGGG
>Ga0209517_10009394_pt1 | contig 11163 bp, 9 predicted proteins | sample PeaSoiMetSII2010_FD_187695 | JGI IMG/M metagenome (GOLD analysis project Ga0209517, IMG submission 187695) | Peat soil microbial communities from Weissenstadt, Germany - SII-2010 (SPAdes) (version 2) | ecosystem: Environmental > Terrestrial > Soil > Wetlands > Peat | place: Germany: Weissenstadt... | reverse complement strand
GTCTCCGTGATGACCTTCATCCGCAGCCACCCTTTAGGGGTTGCATAAAGCTGCGGGTCCGCGGGATCGAGTGCCTCGAGATACAAGTCTTGCTGATCCAAGCCAAAGATGGTGAAGCCCCATGCAATTTGGCGGTTGTGACCGGCGGCCACGCCCGGCAATCCCGGTTCGCCGGCGCCGATGACGTCCCAACCGGGTGCGACGAGATGCACGATGTAACGCAGGGAGGGCTCGGCGATGACGCGATGCGGATCGTTTGCCAACAAGGGCTTGCCGCTTGCGGCAAGCGCGCCAGAGACCGTCCAATTATTGCTCTCGTGCAGGGCCGCCGGCGGAAATTGGAGCCGTTGGTCGCTGCTCACGACATTCTCGAGCAACTGAGGCGACAGACCGGCAAAATCGATGCCCGGCGCAGGGTCGAGAGTCACCGCCGGGTCGAATCCGAACAACTCACTCGCCGTCTGTGCGCCTACGAGAGCCAACACCTCAGCGTGTTGCAGCTCGCTTTCGGCGTTACCGGTCATCGAATAGGCGGCCAGGCGATTCAAGCAATCCTCCGGCTTCCAGTGTTCGGGCTTGAACCCCGCGATCTGAAACTCGATTGGTAACCCGCGTGCGCCCGGTCTCTGAATGGCGTCGATATAGGCGTTGATGCCAGACGTGAAGGCTTCGAGGATCTGCTGAGTGTCCGGGGCATAACTCGCAAATTCCGCCTTTAGGTCGCCGCGATAGCGCAGTCGCCGAGCGTTGATATCGCGCGCCACCGCTGCGGGCCCGAGCACTTCGGCCAGCCGCCCCTGGCCGGAGCGCTTCCAGAGTTCCATTTGAAAAAGCCGGTCTTGCGCGACGACAAATCCTTGCGCAAAAAAAAGATCGTGCGGGTCGCCAGCATAGATATGCGCGACGCCCCAACGGTCTCGCTGGACGCGAACACTCGTATGCAATCCGGGAGCTTGCAACGTGCCGTTAATTGTGGCGACCGCAGCCACGGCCTTGTCGTGTAATTCCTCTTGCGGAACCGCAGCATGACTACTAGCGTCAGCCGCGAGCATCAACGCCCACAGCACCGCACCGAACTGACCGATTTTCACTCCCGTGTTCTCCCAGCTAGCTGACCGCCACGGCCGTCATGGTAGCAAAACGACCTTCAAGCTTGCCCCGGTACAGAGAAGAACAGCAACGAGATGCCTTGGCGCGGCGAACGGGCGTGGTAGTGTGGAGACGAAGGGAGCGCGAAAAGCCGACATGTCCCCGGAGCTAAAATGAAATGGATCTTGGCGGCTTTCGCCCTTGTTTCTCTGAACGCGCTTGCAGCGGAGGCCACGCTGGAAATCGTTGCGGACAATGAGCGACTGATTTTTTCCCAGTCTCAGCTGCTGTCCCGCGGCGACCTTCAGACGATCTCCATTGCCGATAGCGCATATAAACAGCGATTTACCCGGTTCAAGGCGATTCCCATCGCTAATCTGTTCAGGGGGTTGGCCATCCCGGAACTCGCGGTGGTTCAATGCAATGCCACGGACGGCTTTTCGGCCAATCTGGAGAAGACACGTCTCTTCAGCACGGACCCCAAGGCGTCAAAAGCCTTCCTGGCGATAGAGGATCCCAAGCGCCCATGGCCGCATCTCCTCGGGAGCACAACTTCAGCGGGACCGTTCTACCTCGTCTGGACGAATCCGCAGGCATCCGCCATAGGACCGGAGGAATGGCCCTACCAGATTGCCTCATTCGACATTTTGGCGGACCCGCAGAGCGTGTTTCCGAAAATTTACCCTGCCGCGGATGCCGCGCCGAATGTTCAAAACGGATTCAAGTCGTTCCAGAGAAATTGCCTTGCGTGCCACAAGATGAACGGCAATGGGGCAGGATCGATCGGGCCCGACTTGAATCTTCCCATGAACCCGACCGAGTACTTCGAAGCGAAGGCGCTCGCCTCGCTCATTCGGGATCCAGCGAGTGTGCGGACCTGGCCGCGCAGAGCAATGCGTGGATTCTCCGAAGCGGCGATTCCAGATGCGGAACTTTCGGATCTGATCGCCTACCTCAGGCACATGAGCACACGCAAGGATCAACCGTGACGGCAGCGACTGAAAATGATGCAATCGCCACTCGATTAGAGGAGGCGGCGCAACTGCTCCAAGAGCAGGGCGCGAATGTTTATCGAGTACGCGCGTATGAGCACGCGGCCTCGACAATGCGTGCCCTGGGAAAGCCGGCATCAGAACTGGTCGCGGCGGGCGGCGCCGCGGCTTTGACCGAGTTGCCCGGCCTCGGAGAACATCTCTCGCGCAGTATCTATCAACTGGTCACGACCGGGCGATTGCCGATTCTGGATCGATTGCGAGGCGATACCGATCCGGTCGAGATGATTGCATCGGTTCCCGGCATTGGGGAAGGTTCGGCGAGGCGCATCCATGACACGCTTGACATCAATACGCTCGAGGAATTGGAAATTGCTGCGCACGACGGACGGCTCGCGCATGCCATGGGTTTCGGCGCCAAGCGTCTTGCCGGCATCCGCGATTCTTTAGCGGGTCGGCTCGGCCGAGTTCGCCGTGCCGAGAGCGATGCGCATCGGGATGTACCGAGCGTGGCCGAAATACTTGATGTCGACGCGCAGTATCGACGCGAGGCACAGCAGGAAACGTTAAAGCGTATCGCGCCACGCCGCTTCAATCCCGAAGGCAAGGCGTGGTTGCCGGTCTTGCATACCCAGCGCGGTAATCGACACTATACGGCGCTGTTTTCCAACACCGCGCGAGCCCATGAAGCACACCGCACGGACGACTGGGCGGTGCTTTATTTCGACGGTTCATCGGGGGAGCGTCAATGTACCGTGATTACAGCGATGCGTGGCCCACTGACGGGCGAGCGCATCGTTCGCGGGCGCGAAGACGAGTGCCTGGAGCATTACCATGGCATGAAAGGTCCTGGGCCTCGCGGGGAGGAAGATCACACGGCTGCGAAGACTAAGGCAGATTGACTCACCTGTCCGCAAGTTTCAGCATCGCACCGTCTCTGTCATTAGGAGTATGGATACTGTGCCTACCGACTCGCATGCGACGATTGCCGGAGAGGTTGTGACCATTCGACCCATCCGGATTACGGACACCGACATGGAGGCGGCATTCATTCGCCGTCTATCCCCGGAAGCCAAACATTACCGCTTTTTGGGTGGCGTGAAAGAATTGGCGCCCGGCGAGGTGTCGCGCCTGTGCGAAGTCGATGGCAAACATTCCATGGCATTCGTCGCAACGATCCGCCATGACGGTCGGGAAACGGAGATTGGGGTCAGCCGTTACGCCCCTAATTCCAGATCGGATGTTCGGGAAATTGCAGTGACGGTCGCCGATGCCTGGCAACACAAGGGATTGGGCACGATGCTTATGAGGCAATTAATCGAATCCGCGCAGAGCAACGGCGTGCGGCACCTCTATTCCATCGCCCTTTCGGACAATGCGGCGATGCGCGCGCTCGCTGAGGATCTGGGAATGACCGCTAAGCGTGATCCGAGCGATTTGCAGCAGACGATCTACTCGCTGGCGTTGTAAATGGCGGACAACCGGCGCTGCAGTCCATACTCCGCGTGAATTTCTTCTTGCGTCGCAAAGTGTCCTGGCCATACCGTGAACCCTTATTGATTTGTATCATATTGTTTTTTAAATTAAAAATAATTCGTTTAGTCGTTTTTCAGGCCACCGATCACGATAAAAATTCTTCTTGCACTGCATACAAATTGCGCTATAATGCCGCACGTACAAAACCCCCCGACCAGGAGCTATCATGAGCGACTCAATTTTTGATCCCAAGACCATCTTCGCGAACTATCGCGCCGCGTTCGCGCCGGTACTGAAGGCCCAGCAGGAAGGCGTCAAGGCGCTAGAGCGAGTGGGCCGTTACCAGTACGCGGTCGCCGGCGACTACCTCGAGTGGATCCTCACCCAGGCGAAGGCCACCGTCGGAATCACGAGCCCGACGGAATTCTTTGCCAAGCAGACTGAACTCGCCTCGGCGCTGAGCGAGAAGCTGCGTGTGCGCGGCCAGGAACTGGCGACTATCGCGAGCGAAACGCAGACCACAGTGACTCAGTTGGTCACTGAGGCGGCCGCCCAAGCCTCCGCAATCTTGAAGAAAGCGGCCTAGCGCAAGACCTCCTTGATCTGACCCGCCCCTGGACAGCCCAGGCTGACCAGGGGCACTTTCCGACCGGCGCATGCAGGTCTTAGTCCGCAGGAGCCCAGAGCCATGAATGAACCCATTGCCGACGTGAACAGTTGGTCCGAGGCTTGTCGCCGCTCGCTGGCTCCATTGCTTCGCATTCAGCAAGACGGTCTCGGTGCGTTGGATCGTTTCGCCCGCTGCCAATACGCCGTTGCGGGCGATTTCCTTGAGTGGTCCCTGGCGCTATCCAAAATCATGGTGGCTGCCCAAAGTCCGGCCGACTTTCTTGCCAAGCAGTCGGAGATCGGTATCAAATTCCGCGGGCAGCTGCGGAACCGTGTCGAGGAACTGACGAAAATCCGGTCCGGGCAGCAAACCACGTCCAGCCCTGCGTTGGCTGCAGCTAGCGCGATAACGCCGGCGATCAACGTCCCTGCGACAGCGGTAACCACATCGGTCCCCGTTGTTCAGACCAATGTCACTCAACTGGTAACGGCCCGCTCACACGCTCGAGACGCGGCTCCAAAGAGCGGCCAGAGCACATCGAAGGACCGGTCTGCTGCACCTAACCGGGCGACACGAGACAGCGGCAAACCCAAGAACCGTAACAAAACCTAGGGACGTAGCGTTCCGCGCCACTCCCTTTACCGGTCCGGGAACTTGCTGTGCAATGTCTCGATCAGGGTCTCGATGGCCAACAGCCGGCTGAGCTGACGGCTCTCCTCGTCGAACACCTTGTGCTCGATGTCAAACCGCTTGCCGATCTCCAGCAACATTCCAATGATCCTGGTCGTCTCGCGTTCAGTCAGCAAGTTGATCTGAAGATTCAGGTGTGCGCGCCGGTCCGCAAGCTTGCTCATGCGATTTTGCTTCATCAGCACGAATGCGGTCATTAGCACAGCTTCCAATGCAATGATCTGGTTCAGAATAGGGAAGGGGAAAGGATCGAAAGGGCGGACTGGCGGAATTAGGCCTGCGTTGATCACCACCCAGATGATCACGCCAATCAGCTGCAAGGCAACGAAGTTCAACGTGCCGATTGAGTCGCCGACAAATTCGTAAATTGCCTCGCTACGGGACCGGCGCCGGTTCGCAGCCTGCTCCGCGCCGATGATGACCTCGATGTTCTCGGAAATGCACGGCGGAAGCGAGTCTTCCTGTTGCTCCGACATAAGGGGATTCCTTTGGGCGTGACTCATCGTTGCATGACATCGGTCGGCAGAGTGAACCCGGAATTAGTCTAGCCAATCGACATGAGCAAAACGGAAAATGAATGCATCGTCATGGGAATGTCGGCGCGCGCCGACAGATTGATCGGCGACGCGATGCGAATCGAAATCAATGGGCAAGCGAGGCGCTGCAGGTTTGTCGGAAATCGCCTACACATGAAATAAATACGACCCTGAAAAAATATTTCTCGTTTGTTCTATTTCCGAGCATTGCTTACCTTTACATGGGGCGTCGGCATTTTTGACCATCATGGAATTCCACCATGAAATTTCGCAAACGCTTTCCTAGTGAAGCCACTACGTTTTAGGAGACTCACATGACTACATCCCCCCACGACCACAGCGACTTCTTTCTTCGCGCCTTTGCCGCCGTAGCGATCCTCGCGCCGATTGTTTTGGTAATGATTGCTGGCACATTGCCAGAAGGCTTGGCGCGCGGCCAGCTGATAGTGTTCGGCTACGGCGGAATCGTGGTCGCCCTTGCGGCCGCACTGGTTCTGCGCGCCGTGTATGGTTTGGGTTTCAGCAATGCTTTCAAACTCGCGGCCTCGAAGCCGAATCACGGATTTGCCACAAACAGATAAAGCTCGCTTTCATCCACGGGCTCGCTACAGGGACGTAGCGACGCGTCGGCAACGTTTTTTCCTTGTCTCCTTACTCCCCTCCTTCATTCAGAAATGTTTTTGCCTGATGAGGAGTTCTGCCCGCGCTTTGCGCATTGTCCTTTGAGCACAGCCAATTCAATCGAATTGTGTGTTCTCAGACTGTGCTGAAGAGTTATCGGATATTAATCGACCAACAAGCGGAGACAATCATGAAAAACGTTCAAAAGCTGATTCTAACCTCACTTTGCGTATTTCCGATCAATGTGGTTTTTGCTCAATCGCCGACTGCAGATACGTCACGTCAGCAGTTGCAAGGCACGCTTACCGCCGAGATGATGGCGGCGCCATTGATAGGGCGCGTTCCGCCGACGACGCAGATGACGCTGACGATCGGCCTCAAAGCTAAAAACACGGCTGAGCTCATGGACGCAGCCGAGCAGGTGTCGGACCCTAACAGCTCTTATTATCGAGAGTATTTGACTCCGGAGCAGTTCGCCGACCTGTATGGCGCAACAACCGCCGATTATCAAAGCCTGCTCGATTGGGGGCGAGCGAATAATCTGACGGTTACCGCCCATGAAAATCGCTTGGCGGCCACGGTGGTGGGTTCAGTCGCCGACATCGAATCTGCTCTGAACATCCACATGACCTATGGCAAGCGAGCAGACGGAACGCAGTTCTTCGCTCCAGACGCCGAGCCATCGATCAATCTCGCGGTGCCGGTAGAGAATATCGGCGGCCTCGAGAATTTCGCTCTGCCGACGAGAGCGGGTGGCTCAGGACCGGGTGGTGCGTATCAAGGCACGGATTTCCGAAATGCCTACGCGCCGACCATGACGCTGACCGGCGCCGGACAGAAGGTCGGCATCTTCATGTTCGACGGTTTTGCTCAGAGTGACATCAACGGCTACGCGTCCCAGACGAAGCAATCCTTCCTCCCCGTTCAGACGGTGCCGGCCAAAGTGACCATGACACCTGGGGAAGAAGGCAGCCTGGATGTGGAAATGGCGCTCTCCATGGCGCCAGCCGCGCAGGTCGTGGCTTTCGTCGGCAATTCAGGAACCGTGATGCTCACGAACATGACTGACCGACCGGACATCAAGCAATTCTCGTCTTCGTGGTTTTGGTACAATGGAACCACCACTGATACCAACTTGATGGCCGAACTGGCTCTTCAAGGGCAGTCCTTTTTCCAGGCAAGTGGAGATGGCGGGGCCTACTCAGTCGGGGTATTTCCCAAGTACAAGAGCGGGAGCCTGGACTGCCGGCAGTTTCCGTACATCACGATCGTCGGCGGCACGAGCCTCGACATGAGCGGCAACGGAGCCGATTACGGCACGCTCGAGACCGCTTGGCCCGACAGCTCGGGCGGGATCGAATCGTCCGTCGCACTACCGTCCTATCAGTCGGGTATCGCCGGTCACAATGGAGCGTCAGCGACCCATCGGAACGTACCCGACGTCAGCGCGCAAGCTGCGGATGCGAGAATTTTCTTCAAAGGGGCACCGACCCAGGTTGCGGGCACCAGTGAGGCGACTCCACTCTGGGCAGGCTACATGGCACTCGTCAATCAGTTGTCTGCCGAGGACGGCAAGGCCAGTATCGGCTTCGCCAATCCCGCTCTCTACCATCTTGCATCCACCAGCGACTACGGCAAGCTCTTCCACGACATCGTGTCAGGCTGCACGCCGGACAGCACGGGCAATGAATACTGCGCCGGACCGGGATACGATCTGACCACCGGCCTGGGTTCGCCCAAGGATGGTCTGATCAACGCGCTGTCGGGTGTGGCGTCCTTTCCGCTGTACTGCCAGGGTCCGCTCGTCACGAGTAGCGGGTTGACGCCGTTCAAGTGGGCGAGCACGGGAGCAGGCACCAAGAGTCCCGGCCCCGGCGAGTGCGCATGGGCTGATCGCGGGCCGCGGGGTACGGAGATCAAGGCCGGCGACGGCAATGTGATTTCGGGGCAGCTGAGCGAGGTCGCCAATTTGAAATCGGGAGAGTATGCCGAGATTGGCGTGTTCAACGACTCGAAGGACGGTAATGACATGGTCGTGACGCAAGTGGTCGGTCTAGTCAAGCCGCCGTTTTCGTCCAGTCCCACACTGCCCTGAAGTAAGAGTCCGGATTGGCACACCCGCATTGTGCAAAAAGCGATGCGGGAATCGACAAGAGAAATTGCCAAAAATAAAACCGGGCTTCTGCACTGAAACCCCGGACGAAGTTCCCTCGGAATTTCGTTCGGGGTTTTGTCGGCATCTGGACCGATGTCCTTGCAGGAGTGCGGTCCGCCCCATTCAGTGTTGTCGGGCGTTGATGATCACAACTGCCGGGGATTCAACGGCATGCGACTTTCCTCTTTGTTTCAACGCGGCGAAACCGCAGAATTCGCGCAACCGACCCGGCGAGGCAGGCGGTAGTCCATTCAGGTATGCATTGACATACTACACCCCCGACACGCAATGCCGTAAATTGCGGCATCCGAATGGGCGCGGTTTCCGCTATTCTTAGCATTGGAATCAAGCAGTAGGTGGCTTTTGGGCAGCGGGTTGCGGCGAATGGTTGAGCGATTTTAAGGCGGCATGACGTTGGACCGTTTATTATTTACAGCCGCAATACCCTTTGAAGCGGCTCGACGAGTCGGAGTTCTTCCTGACGGACATCGTGCCAGGCGACTTCACGGCCACAGCTTTATCGCGAAAGTGCGTGCGGAACTACCAAACCAATGGGCTGCATTTTCGGGCGATGAAGTCGACCGGTTGAGGGCATGTTTGGCACGTGCCGTTTCCCCGCTCGATTATCAGTCGTTGAATGATTTGGTTGATCAGCCGACGGATGAGAACCTTGCAAGATGGTTGCGCAGGCGCCTCGATGTCCCCGGCGTTGATACCATTGGCGTGCAGAGCACCGCACACCAGGGCGTCGATCTCGATGCGGCCGAGCATGCCCATTTGTGGCGCCGGTATTCGCTGCAATCGGCCCACAGGCTGCCTCATGTCCCGGCGGGTCATCAGTGTGGCCGAATGCATGGACATGGCTTCGAAATCCTCCTGCATGCGGATCAAGACCTCGGATCAAAGCCGCTTGGCACGGACTACGATTCGATCGATGAATTGTGGGCACCAATCGATGCGGAACTGAACCATGCTTGCCTCAACGACGTCCCCGGGCTGGAAAATCCGACGAGTGAACTGATTGCCGCGTGGATTTGGAATCGGCTAAAGCCCGCACTGCCGGAACTGTCCTGGGTCACCGTCTACGAGACAGCTCAATGTGGAGCGAATTACGACGGTAATCGCTACCGCATCTGGAAAGAGATGACATTGGATAGTTCGCTCGCGCTAAAGCGCGCACCCGTCGACGATCGACGGCGGCGCATTCACGGCCACACGTACACGCTGCGGCTTCATCTTCACGCGCCTCTGGACGCCGTCATGGGATGGACTGTGGACTTTGGCGATGTGAAGGAACTGTTTCTTCCCGTATTCAAGCGTATTGATCATCAGCCCCTGCACGAATTACCGGGCCTGGAAGAACCGGATAGCGCGAGTATTGCGCGATGGATCCGGCGCGAGGCGGCCGGGAATCTGCCGGAGGTCGATCGCATCGATCTTTATGAAACGCGCGGATGCGGCGTAATCCTGTCGTGGGGCGGTGCTGATATTGCATTGCCGATCTGATGCGTGGTCATTGCACGCACACATCGGAATTACTCGCGTGAACGATAAGGTCACCAGATCCACGGATTATCCTGTGGGTGAGCGCCGCTGGCAGTGGGCATGGGATTCGCTGGCTCTCATGGGCTGCATGATCGCGATCGCCGCTGTCTCGTCCCTCTTAGTGCGCGCGGCAGGCGAACAGTATCCGATTAACGCCACTCGGGTGCCGGTGCCGTGGGTTCCACTGGGCATCGCTGTCGGCGTTCTGTACTTCCGCGGATCCAACCGCTGGCCTGGAGTTCTCGCCGGCGCCATCGGGACTGGCCTGGTGGTTGGCGGCATCCCCCCGGCGGCCGCGGTCGTGCAGGGGCTGTCGGCCACGGTGTTTGCGCTCGGCATTCGCGCCCTGTTGCGTGCCTGGCGTGTGAACGCAGCGCTCGAACGGTGGCAAGACCCACTGCTGCTGTGGCTGGCCGCTGCGATCGGCGCGACCGCCATGGGCTGCGTCGCGGGCACTGCCGTGCTGGCGACTGCCGGGCTACAGGCGGATCAGGCGGGTCACGGCTTGGCGCGGGCCTTGCTCGATGCGAATGGGCACCCCATTTTCCGCTGGCCGCTGTTGCTGTTTGCCGCTTGCTGGTCGGCGAACTGGACAAGCGGCATCGCGCTCGTCGTACCGGCGCTGCGCTTGCTGAATAGCGCAACCTGGGAAAAGCTGGGCCAGCGGTTCCGAGAAGTATTGGTCATGGCGCTGGTCCTGGTCGGTTGGGCCATCGCGGCCTTCCTACCCCTGCCATGGGTTGCCAGCTTGCCGCTGTGCCTCATAGCCCTTGTCCTAGTCACCTGGTCGGCGATGCGCTTCGGGGCGGCAGTGGCGTCGTTCATCCCGCTCGCATTGGCGCTCATCGAAAGTGCCGCGTTCATCGCGGGTCGCGGACCGCTGCAAGCGCGGCCGCAAGACGCCATTTGGGCCGTGTGGACGTTCATCTTGATAATTTCCTTGCTCGGTATGCTCATCACCTCGCTGCTCGCGGAGCGTGACGCGGCCCACCGGCGACAGGCCATGTCGGAAATGCGCTATCGCGTGTTGTTCGAGTCGAGCCCGCGACCTCTGTGGGTCTACGACCCGGCTAACCTACGTATATTGATGGTCAATGGGGCGGCCGTGCGCCTGTACGGCTACCCGCGTGAGGAGTTCACCGAGCTGAACGTATGGGTCCTGGATGCGGGCGATGCATCCAGCACGACGACGCCGAACCGGGTCGCGACGGAGTTGGACAAGGGCGAGCATAGGCACCGTACTCGCAGTGGCACAATCATCGAGGTCGAGCTGCATGCCGAGCTTATCGAGTTCGACGGTCGCCCGGCACGACTCGTGTTCAGCGACGATGTCACCGACCGCAATCGGCTGCGCGGCGCGCTCCTGGATGCGGCGGATCACGCTGGACGGCAGCTGGGTCGGGAGCTGCATGACGGGCTCGGCCAGGATCTCGTGGCGCTTTCGCTGAT
>Ga0209517_10009393_pt1 | contig 11163 bp, 11 predicted proteins | sample PeaSoiMetSII2010_FD_187695 | JGI IMG/M metagenome (GOLD analysis project Ga0209517, IMG submission 187695) | Peat soil microbial communities from Weissenstadt, Germany - SII-2010 (SPAdes) (version 2) | ecosystem: Environmental > Terrestrial > Soil > Wetlands > Peat | place: Germany... | reverse complement strand
TCGCTGGCTCATGCCGAGTCCATGCCGCGGATGGCGCGGGTCAAGGATGTGGCCACGATCGAAGGAATTCGGGACAACCAGTTGGTGGGCTACGGGCTGGTCGTCGGGCTGCATGGCACCGGGGACAGTTCGCAGACGGTCTTTCCGGCGCAGACCCTCATCTCGGCTCTCGAGCGGATGGGCGTAACGGTGCCGCAAACCGGCTCGAACTCGGCCAGCAACATGCAGGTCAAGAACATGGCCGGGGTCTTCGTGGTGGCCACGCTGCCGCCCTTCAGCCGGCCGGGGTACAAGATGGACATCACGGTTTCCTCGGCCGGGGATGCGCGGTCGCTCGAAGGCGGCATTTTATTGATGACCCCGCTTTACGGGCCGGATGGGCAGGTCTATGCGCAGGCCCAGGGAGCGCTGGTGCTGGGCGGGTACGTGGCCTCGGGCGGAGGCAGTTCGAAGCAGGTCAACCACCCCACCACGGCGCGGATTCCGGGCGGAGCGCTGGTGGAACGGCCGGTGCCGTTCGACCTGAAGCAACTGCACACGGTCAGCGTGATCTTGAACGACGCGGACTTCCACACTGCCGAGCGCATGGCCGCGGCCATCGACCAGGCGCTGGGATCGGCGCGGGCCCATGCCGTCGACAGCCGGCGCGTGGAGATTCAGGCGGCGCCGGAGGAAGACGTAGCTGAACTGCTGGACCGCGTCGAGGCGGTCGAGGTCGAGGTCTATCCGCGGGCGCGGGTGGTGGTGAACGAGCGGACGGGAACGGTGGTCATCGGCGGCACGGTCCGGCTGCAGCCGGTATCCATCCTGCACGGAGGGTTGAGCGTGAATGTGGTCACCGAACCCCTGGTCTCGCAGCCCAATCCCGGCGGGGCCGGGACGACGAAGGTAGTCGAGCAGACCACCATCCAGGCCCAGGACAAGCCGGTCAACCGCATCGAACTCAGAGAAGGCGCGACGGTGGAGGATCTGGTCCAGGAATTGCAAAGGACAGGGGCAGGGGCGCGGGACGTGATTTCGATCCTGCAGGCCATGAAGGAGGCCGGCGCACTGGAGGCCGACCTGGAGGTTCTGTAACCTGGGCGGGTGATTGGAGGGTTGCGGAGTGCAAATTCAAGAGTCGCGAGAGGGAATGGAATGCATGGAATAACGGCAGCGACGGGAACAGCGGGAACGGCGAGTGCAACCGGGCCGCAGCCGCGGCTGGTGCGGGCGGCGCACGAGTTCGAGGCGCAGATGATGAAGGAGCTGATGAAGCCGCTCAACCAGGGCAACTCGTTGACTGGGAGCGATGAGGATGGGAACGAAGACTCCGGCTCCGGCGGGGCGCTGGGCGAGTTCGCCTCCGAGGCGCTGGGCCGGGCCCTGAGCGAGGGGGGCGGGTTTGGGATTGCCTCGAGCATCGTGAAGCACCTTACTCACTCAGGTAACCAAAACGGGACAGTTCCGGTAATCGGAAATCAACCCATGAATACCGTAATCAAGGCTCGAAAATGACTAGAGTGATTAACCGCTGTGCCGATAGCTTCCCTAACAGCCTGTGGCAAAAGTCCGGTTTTGAAAGGGCACGACTTTAGTCGTGCCGTAAAGCCCAAAGAATCAACGCGGCTTTAGCCGCAGAGGGACGGTTTTTCTGGGATTTTGACTTTCACCACAGGCTGCTAAGGAGGATTGCGTATGGACATTCGCAGCAGTTTGGATGGATTGAAAACGCTTTTAGGGGTGACCCCGGCGGCGACGCTGGCGCCGCAGACCAGGGCCGGCACCGCGACCAGCAGCAGTGCGCTGACGAGCGATCGGGCCACGTTGAGCAGTGCGGGCAGCGAAGTGTCGCTGACGGCAGCCGATTCGGACGTACGGCCGGAGAAGGTCGCCAGTGTCCAGGCGGCGCTGGCGGCGGGAACCTACAATGTGCCGGCGTCGGCGGTGGCGTCGAAGATGGTGGATGCCATGCTGGGCGGCAACCGGTAATCCCGGGGTTCAGGCTGCATGTGCGGGCCTGCATGTGCGGGCCAGCCTTTGCGGAATCGGCCCGCGGGATGCCATTGCCGTCGAGGAAGCGGCGGCAGAGAGACGTCCGCACTGCGTAGCTCCGTAGGGCGCGGGCAGATTGGCACCGGAAACGGCGCGGCGGTGGGAAAGGAATGCGGGCAATGCATGAGTTTGGAGCGCGACGGGAGCATCCGGAGCTGAAAGAGCTGGTGGTGGAGGCGTCGGAGGCGCTGGCGCGGCTTGATGCAGGCCGGCTGGAGGAACTGGCGCTGTCCTGCCGGGCGTTGAACCAGGACCTGTCGGCGGCAGGCGCGGAAGACCGGGCCCGGCTGGCCCGTGAGGCGCGGGAGGCAGACGGGGACATGGCGGTGTTTGCCAGGGTTCTGGCTGTGACGCGGAGCAATCTGCAGGTGATGAACCGCCTGCGGGAGTTGCGCGCGGGGCGCCTCGAGTACACCGAGCCGCCCGCCGCGACGGGCTGTGGATGGGCTCGAGGGGAGAGTGGGCATGGGGACAATTAACTCCGCATTCAGCCTGATTTCGGGAGCTTTGGATGCCGACCAGTCGGCCCTGAGCATTGTGGCCAACAATGTGGCCAATGCGAACACACCAGGGTATACGCAGGAGAGGCCCACCTGGCAGGAGAACCAGCCGGTCACAATCAACGGACTTTCCTATGGCGACGGGGTGAGTGAGACCGGTGCCAAGTCGCTGCGGGACAGCGTGCTGGTGGCGAGGCTGGATCAACAACAGCAACTGGCCTCGGCTTCGGGAGCGCGGCTGACGGCTCTGAACAGTGTGCAGGCCCTGTTCCCGCCGGACTCGGGATCGGCCTCTGCGACAGCGGGCGACATTGGCAGCGACATCACCAGCTTCTTCAATTCCTTCTCTTCTCTGGAGGCGGACCCCACCGATAACTCCTTGCGCGAGGAGGTGCTCTCCTCGGCGGGAACGCTGGCCGGCGATATATCGAACGCGGCAGCCAGCCTGAACGAGCAGAGCGCTGCGCTGGACCAGGAGGCGTCGGGCGTCACAGCCCAGGTCAATGCGCTGACCAGCGCGATTGCTCAGCTGAACCAACAGATCCAGACCACCTCACCGAATGCCGATGCGGGGACGCTGGAGGATCAGCGCCAGGAGGATCTGAGCCAGCTATCGCAGCTGATCGGGATCAACCAGGTGAAGACGGAGAACAACGGACTCTCGGTGACCACCACATCCGGGCAGTTGCTGGTCTCGGAGGGCTCGAGCTTCCAGTTGACCAGCGGGCAGTCGGGCGGGGTGACGCATTTTTTTGTGGGCACCACGGACGTCACCACGCAGTTGGCCTCCGGCGGCGGGCAACTGGGCGGTTATCTGACGGCGCGGGACCAGGACATTCCCAACGCGCTCAACGCGTTGAACCAACTGGCCTATAACATCTCCACGCAGGTAAACACGCAAAACAGCGCCGGCACGGACCTGGACGGCGTGACCGGCTCGGCGGCCAATCCGCTGAACATCTTCTCGCAGCCGGCCACCGTGGCAGGGAGTGCGGCGGCCATGAGCGTGGTGATGACCGATCCGAACCAGATTGCCGCGGCAAGCGCGGGGCAGGGAACGGGGGACAATTCGAACGCCACGGCCATGGCCAATCTGGCAAAGCAAACCATTGTCGGCGGGCAGACGCCGACGGACTTCTATTCGAATTTGGTCTCCACGCTGGGCGCGACCATCTCCGGTGTGCAAGCCGAAAATACGGCCGAGAACGCTTCGGTGACGCAGTTGCAGACACAGAACAATGCACTCTCCAGCGTCAATCTCAACGATGAAGCGGCGGCCATGTCGACCTTGCAGACCAGCTATCAGGCCGCCTCGCAGGTGTTCAACCTGCTGAACACCATCATGACCTCGGCGTTGAATCTGGGTGTGCAAACGGCGGTCTCTTAAGGCGGCCGGCAAGCGGGCGTGTGTGCGCAGGATGTGCTGCAGACGGCCTGTTTGAACAGGCGGAGGAAGCGAATGCGTGTCGATCCGAGTTATGTGAGCAACCTGGTGGGATCGCTGAACCAGGCCCAGGCGAACCAGCAGCAGTTGACGGCGGAGTTATCGAGCGGCGTCCGCATCAACTCGCTGAGCCAGGGTCCGGTGGCCTCGGGAGAGAATGTGCTGCTGCTGAACCAGATTCAGCAGGACGATTCCTTCACGCAGAGTTCGAGTCTGGTTACGGGGCAGTTGCAGGTGGCCGATTCGACCCTGGGCAGTGTGGTGTCGCAGCTGACGCAAGCCATTTCGCTGGCCACCGGCGCCAACAACGGCACGATGAACGCAAGCGATGTGAAAGCCATCGCCAATCAGATCTCCGGCATCCTCGACGAGGTGCAGTCGCTGGCCAACACCAGTTATCAGGGGCAGTACATCTTTGCCGGAGGCCAGACCTCGACGACGCCCTTCACTACTTCGACCGCGACATCTCCAGGAGTCACCAGCTACAACGGCGACCAGGACGTGAATTATCTTGTCACGCCGAACGGGCAGAAGATTCAGTTGAATGTGCCGGGCAGCCAGATCTTTCTGGGGAGCGGAACGAACAGCGCCTTTGAGGCTTTGAACAGGCTGGTGGCGGACTACTCCACCGGCACAGTGAACACCAGCCAGGCGGTGAGCGACACGCAGGCGTTAAGCACGGCGCTGAACTTCGTCTCCCAGCAGCGCGTGACCATCGACGACTCCATTACGCAGGTCACAGCGGCCTCTGAGGCGGTGACCACGGACCAGACCCAGTTGACCACCGCACAGACCAACCTGATGCAGGCCGATGTGGCGCAGGTCTCCACGCAGCTCTCCCAGGCCGAGACGCAGCAGACGGCGCTCGAAGACGTGATCGCCCAACTCGATTCTGCTTCGAACAGCCTGTTCAGCAAGTTGCAATAGACAGTTGGGCACCCGGGCTCTTCTGTTTTAGGCTGTGCCCTGCGACAAACCACTCGGGCCTCGCAAGCTGGAAGCGCGGAGGCGGGTGTGCACACCGAGCTGTTCGAGCCATCGCCGTCTATACTGGATGCAAAGGACACACCTTGTTCGCGCCCATCCGATTCATGTGGAATGCAACGCGCGGCCATCGGCTGGCGCCATGGCGGAGCGAGTATCTGCGCTGGCGGGTGGAGACTTACTCCGGCATGCGCGCGGAGACGCTGACAGCAGGGAAGATCCTCAAGTTTGTATGGGCCTCGCGCTGGGAGCTGTTGAGCTTTCTGATCTGGACGGGCCGCTTGGACAAGGAAGTGCGCAAGCGGGCGTGACGGGGGGCAGGGAACAGGGAACAGGGAACAGATGGATGATTGCAGCTCCCAATGTTTGTCAAGAGTTTCTTGCGCGCGGCTAGCTTTCCTGAGGTTCATTCCGTCTGAACCAGCAAGGACTGAACGCTGATCCCTGCTTCTGGAGTTTTTTCGGGCATGAGATTTGAAATACCGGCCCTGGCCCGCTTTCTCGCCGCGTTTCTTCTTGTGGCAGCCGCCGCGGGCGCGCAGCAATTGCCGCCCATCGAGCCACCCCAGCCGCTGCCTTCCGCGCAACAGCTGGCTCCCACCATTCGCGTCACCACGAATGAGGTGCTGGTGCCGACACTGGTGGAGAAGCGCGGCGGCGGCGTTGTCTATGGGCTCAAGCAAAGCGACTTCATCCTTGAAGACAACGGTGTGGCACAGAAGATTCGCGTGCAGGAGGAGATGGATACAGCTCCGGTTGCGCTGGTGGTGGCCGTCGAGGAGGGCGGCGTGAGCGCGCTGGAGTTCGACAAGCTGGCCAAGCTGGGGCCGCTGCTCGATCTGTTTCTATCCGACGGCCGGAGCCAGGCGGCGCTGGTGGGGTTCGATTCCCGGCCGCACCTGATTCGCGACTTCACGCATTCGAGCGACGAGGTGGGCGATTCGCTCAAGCACCTCGAACCCGGCAACGGCGGGGACGCCATTCTCGATACGGTGAGCTATGCTGTCGATCTATTGGAGGATCAGCCCAAAGAGTACAGGCGGGTGCTGCTGCTGGTGAGCGAAGAGCGCGATCACGGCAGCAAGCATACGAAGCCGGCGAAGCTGGTGGAGAAGATCGGCAGGTCGGACGTGCTGGTTTTGAGCATCTCCTTCTCGCCCTTTCGCGCTGAGTTGTTGCACGACATCAAGGACTCGGGCGATGACCGGACTATGAATCTGTTTTCGACTGTCGCCATGCTTGTGCAGGCCTTCAAGAAGAACGTGGCCAGGGAAGTGGCCCACATGAGCGGCGGGGAGTACACCGCCTTTACCGGCGACAAGGCCTTCGAGCAGCGGGTGGCGGATGCGGCCAAGCATGCGGGCAACCGCTACCTGATCACCTTCAGCCCCTCCGATCCGACGCCCGGCCTGCATACCATCAGGGTCAAAACGGCCCAGGACTATGGGGCCCGGATTGTGGCGCGGGCCAATTACTGGCGGGAGGGGGAGTAGTAAGGCAGTGGCCAGCGTACGGTGGTCAGTGGTCAGTGGACACAGTTTCAGCCGGAACATCTAAGTGCCGATCGCGTATTGATTTGCATGGCCGGGCGAACCTCAATTCTGGTTGGATTGATTTTTTCACCACATGATTCGTCTTCACTCAGAGGTCCTCTGATGCATGGATTAGCTAATACAGGAAAACCAGCGGGGTGGTCTTTCAAGGGCCTTATGGTGGTGATTGCCCTGAGTCTTGCCTACGGTTGCCTTCCCCGAGATATAGCGGCACAAGGGTTGCCCGCCGCGGCGGCAAAACCGGTCAACGAGAAAATGTTTGTCCATATTGGGGGCATCGACCAATGGATCACGATCAAAGGGGATGATCGCAATAATCCGGTTGTGCTCTTCCTGCACGGTGGACCAGGGGACGCCTGGAGTCCGTTCGCCGATGCTATGTTCGCGGGATGGGAGAAAAACTTCACGCCTGTCCAATGGGACCAGCGAGGCGCTGGCAGAACCTACGGCAAGAGCGGCCCATCGATCGAGCCGACCATGACGGTCGAGCGCATGGTGGATGACGGCATCGAGGTTGCCGAGTTTCTAACCAAGCATCTCAACAAGAAGAAGATCATTCTTTGTGGCGGCTCCTGGGGTTCGATCCTCGGCATCTATATGGCTCATGCTCGACCGGATCTGTTCTACGCGTATGTTGGTGAAGCCCAATTGGTAAATACGCGCGAGAATGACCTGGCGAGCTATACGCGCGTACTGGAATTGGCGCGCGCTGCGAGCGATCAGCAGGCTGTCTCTGCGTTGACGGCAATTGGCCCGCCGCCTTGGGATTCAATTAAAAAGTGGCCGGTATATCGAAAATGGGAACTCGTCTATCAGGCGAAGAGAGTGACCGCACCGCCCGCTCCATCTACAATCAGCCCTGAGTATGCCTCGCCTGAGGAGCGATCCCAAGATGATGCGGCGGACGATTTTTCTTTCTTGCATTTTTGGGGAATGAAAATGTCTGGGCCGATGCAGGATGTCGATCTTCCGGCACTCGGAACGAACTTTTCGATTCCGATCTTCATGATTCAGGGTGAGGAAGATCTGACGGCCCTGCCTGAACTGGCCAAAGCCTATTTCGACAGTATCGGTGCGCCGCGCAAGCAATTCTATCTGGTGCCTGGCACAGGACATGAATCATCGGCCGCCGAAATGGACATGGCACTGAAGGTGCTCAATGAGCAGGTGCGGCCTTTGACCCTTGACCGTTAGGGCGTTTGCGTCTGGATCACCGCCTTTCTGGATGTGATCCTCACTCCCCGTATTTTCGGGTCAAAGGACAAAATGCCGAGCAAAGTGTGGCATAATGTCCTTATGAGCCAAGCTGCCGCCAATCCCGTCGCTTCTCCGCCGCCCTTCACCTTCGATTGGAGAGAGATTGAGCGCGGGCTGCCGCTCGCGACGCTGGAGGAGTTTTCCGCCTACTCCGGCATTGCCGTCAAAGACCTGCTGGAAGTTGTAATTCCCGCTCGCACGCTGAAGCATCGCCGCCAGCGGCAGGAACCGCTCAACCTCGACGAATCCGACCGGCTGGCCCGCGTGGCGCGGCTCTATGAACTCGCCGTCAAGGTCTTCGGCAACCCGGAGAAGGCGAAGCGATGGTTGACAAAGCCCAAGATTCGCTTCGACGAGCGTTCTCCGCTTTCCATGATGCACACGGGTTTGGGCGGTCAAGGTGTGGAAGAGATGCTCTACCAGATTGATGAGGGTGTCTTCGCTTGAAGGCCCTGTGGCGCATCAGCAATTACATCGATCTGGGCGGCTGGGGCGGTAAGAAGTTCTCCTCGCGTTGGACCAGCCTGGGCCGTCGTGTGATCTACTTTGCCGAGTCGCCAACGGCTGCACTTGTTGAAACACTCGTGCATCTTGAAGTAGAGAGCGAAGACACCCCGGATTTCTACACCCTGCTCAAGATTGTTGTTCCCGACGACCTTGCCATTCACCCGCTTGATCCGCCTGCCGGGAGCGAATGGAAGCAAGACCTGAAATTGACCCGGCGCATGGGCGATGCCTGGCTTGTCTCGCTGGAAACGCCGCTTGCGCGTGTTCCCTCAGCCATCGCGCCCTGCACCTGGAACTACCTGCTGAATCCCGAGCACCCCGACGCGAAGCAGGTGCAGATCGCCGAGGTCATCAAGGAGCGGTTCGACAACCGGCTCTTCCGTTTCGGCACGCGCTGACAGGCGAGAGTTTGCTTTCAGGTTCGGGTTGGGCGGGCAATGGCGCAGGGCGGGGCATTCATGGTAATCTCACTTTAGACACTTGAGAGTGGATCTGAGCAAACAAGAGGAGTAACACACGCCGTGCTGGCGACTGCAAAGAAAACAACCCTGATTGAACGTTTCCGGACTCACGCATCGGACACCGGCTCGCCCGAGGTGCAGATTGCGATTCTGAGTGAGCGGATTGGCGAACTGACCGAGCATTTTAAAACCCACAAGAAGGACCATGCTTCCCGGCGTGGCCTGTTGCAGTTGGTCAGTAAGCGCCGCCGTTTGCTGGATTACCTGAAGGCGCACGATTCCGACCGCTATCGCGACGTAATCGGCAAACTCGGTATCCGCAAGTAGTCGGAGAGCAAACCCAGAAAGCCAACTTTGACACGGAAGCGCTCAGACCGATGGTTGGTCACGGCCCCCGTTCTTCCCAGAACCTGGGGCCATGGTGTACCTGGCGACCTTGAACCGCTGCCAGGGTCTGCGCACAGCTATCGGCTGTGTGCGGGCCCAGCATGCAGGCCGGGAGAATCCGCTCCCCCGCGCACCCCCCACTCTTTTGCGCGCAGCCTGTCGAACTCCCATCCCATCGCCAGCTTCTCCCCATCCTCAAGAGCATTCCCCCCACAAGTTTCCCAAGCGAACAAAAATGAAACGAGGACTCTATGTCTACCAAGCATGAAGTAGCCGTCGAGCTTGCCGGCGGCAAGCGACTGGTCTTTGAGACCGGCCGCATGGCCAAGCAAGCCTCAGGCGCCGCGCTGGTGACCACGGGCGAAACCGTGGTTCTGGCAACGGCCGTGGCCTCTCCCGACCCCAGGGAGGGCATCGACTTTTTCCCCCTTACCGTGGATTACCGCGAGTACACCTACGCCGGCGGACGCATTCCCGGCGGCTTCATCAAGCGCGAAGGCCGGCCCAGCGAAAAAGAAGTTCTGACCTGCCGTCAGATCGATCGCCCGCTGCGCCCGCTCTTTCCGGATGGGTTCCGTAACGAGACCCAGCTCATCGCGCTGGTCTTCTCTGCCGACAAGGAAAACGATCCCGACGTGGTAGGCATCAATGCTGCGGCCTGCGCGCTGGCTCTCTCCGACATTCCCTTCAGCGCCACCGTCGGCGCCGTCCGCGTAGGCCGGGTCAATGGCGAGTTCGTCATCAATCCCACCTACTCCGAGCGCGCTGAAACCACGGTCAACATCATGGTCGTCGGCCACAAGGACGGAATCGTGATGATCGAGTCGGGCGCCAAGGAAGAGACCGAAGACGTCATCCTGGCCGCCATCGAGTTCGCGCACGCGGAGATCAAGAAGATCGTCGCCGCGATCGACGAACTGGTTGCCCTGGCCGGCAAGCCCAAGCGGGCCTTTACCGCGCCGGAGTTCGACGAAGCCTACTACGCGGAGCTCAAGGCCAAAATCGGTGACCGCCTGAAGGATGCGCTCGACACCAAGACCCACGGGAAGACGGAAAGCTATGCCCTGATCAAGCACATCAAGGACGAGCTGGCCGCCGAGCTGCCCGCCGACGATCCGGCTGCCAAGAAGAAGCTGGCCCACTATTATGAGCACCTGCGTGAGCGGACCTTCCGCGAGCAGGTGACCAAGGAGCGCATTCGTCCCGACCGCCGCGCCTTCGACGAGATCCGCGAAATCACCATCGAGACCAGCGTTCTGCCCCGTACCCACGGTTCGGCGCTGTTCACCCGCGGCGAAACGCAGGCCCTGGTGACGGCAACGCTCGGCACCATGGACGATGGACAGCGCCTGGAGAGCTATGAGGGCGAGAAGAAGAAGCCCTTCATGCTCCACTACAACTTCCCGCCGTTCTCGGTGGGCGAAACGGGCCGCATGACGGGTACCGGCCGCCGCGAGATCGGCCACGGAGCACTGGCCGAGCGCGCCATCTCCGCGGTTCTTCCCAGCGCGGAAGAGTCGCCTTACACCATCCGCATCGTGTCGGACATTCTGGAATCGAACGGCTCTTCGTCGATGGCCTCGGTCTGCGGCGCGAGCCTGGCGCTCTATGACTCCGGCATCGCGCTCAAGGGCGCCGTGGCCGGCGTGGCCATGGGCCTGGTGAAGGAGGGCGACGACTACGCCATCCTCACGGACATTGCCGGCGCGGAAGATCACTACGGCGACATGGACTTCAAGGTGGCCGGTACCCGCAAGGGCATTACCGCGCTGCAGATGGACATCAAGATCGGCGGCCTGACCCGCGAGATTCTGCAACAGGCCATGGAGCAGGCGAAGCGTGGCCGGCTCTTCCTGCTGGACAAGATGGACGCCGTGCTTGACGGACCGCGCACCGAGCGCTCGGCCTATGCCCCGCGCATCGAGACCGTGATGATCCCGACCGACAAGATTCGCGATCTGATCGGGAAGGGCGGCGCAACCATCCGCGGCATCATCGAGCAGACCGGCGCCAAGATCGATGTAGACGACACGGGC
>Ga0209517_10009392_pt1 | contig 11164 bp, 14 predicted proteins | sample PeaSoiMetSII2010_FD_187695 | JGI IMG/M metagenome (GOLD analysis project Ga0209517, IMG submission 187695) | Peat soil microbial communities from Weissenstadt, Germany - SII-2010 (SPAdes) (version 2) | ecosystem: Environmental > Terrestrial > Soil > Wetlands > Peat | place: Germany... | reverse complement strand
GTTCGCAGACCCGAAAATGAATCCGCGGGACACCAGCGGATGCAGCCAGAACCCTTCCCCAATCACAAAATCACTGGGACTGGAGAGAACCTAAGTCGCGGAGTCCATTTTTCCGCAGCCTGCTAGAGTGTGGCCACTCGAATAGCCGACCGAAACCGCTTAAATGTCCCCCTCTATGAATGGAGTGGGAAAGTCTGGCAATTTGCTTTTGATTGGCGATCGAATGGTAGGAAAAGCACTTCATTCCTTTGTTCAGAGGGGCTGAACGGCAAGTGATCGTAGCTGAATCGGAAGTCGTACTGTGCTGTGCCGCCGTAGGCTCGACTCAGTACCGGCTTTGTATGTCGTTGTCGGCCGAACTGTAGTTTGCAATCGCCCGGGCGCAACCGAGGTAGTCGCTAACTATGGTACCTCGTTGCCGGCAGTGGAGGTCTCTCCGGGGCGGAAACAGGAGATTTAGAAAGAAGCGATTCTTGATTTTTTGCAGTTTCCCCGGATTGGGTGTCGTCCTTCTCAGTTCATGACTCGGTCGGCGTTGGAGGCCTCGTTCGTGACCCCTTGCCGTCCAAGAGCCCGTCACAGCTGCGGCTGTCTGGACCAGGCCCTTCCCGATCAGGAATATCTCGATTGTTGCCACGCTGGCTTAGAGTGATGCATTCTTCACCAGTGAGACGCTCGCTTTCGGCGCGCTCGGTCGGGGATCGGCTACGAACTCGATTCTGGGGTATGGCGTTGGTGATAGTCTTGAGCAACGGCGCGCCCAACGATAAGAGCCTGAGCAGCGCCGACCAGGCTGACATACTGCCGAGTGAGCTTCGCGTCCAAGGCGAGGATAAAACCAGTGATGGGGAAGAAGACGCCGAACAAGGTGGACCGGCTGGACCACTTACGCATCATAGTGCGGCTCTCTCGAAACAATCGCGGGCTTCGAGCAGCTTGCGGAGACCAGCAGCTTTCTCTGCCCCGTCCGGCACACGGATACTCACGATCTCGGCCAGGATCGCACTTAGCTTGCAGCCGAAAACTTTCCCTCACCTGCCTTCTCCCTTTCCTCCGCGCGTTGCAGCGCGGACATCATCTTGTCCCACACCAGGATCGCCGTGGGCTTTTTGGCGGGCACGTAGCGGTCTGGATAGCGCACCACGCCGAACTCGATCGGGATCGCGACCCCGAGCAGATCCCGGGAGGCGCGCTCCATGCACTCGCGCATCTTCGCCAATGCCCACGCCTCTTCTTCGGCGTTGGCCACTGCAAAGATGGCATCATGCAAGGGGGCACAAAGTGTGAGTCCAGCTTCGGCACCATAGATGCAAGCTAGGCGCAGCATTTCGCTACCATGCGCCTGCATCTGAAAATTCTGGAGGCTGTTCTGGATCTTCTTGTGCTGACCGGGCTCCTTGTGCGCGTCGCGTTCCTTTTTCGTGAGAATGTAACGCTGCCATCCAAGTTTGGTTGCGATCTTGCGCGTGGCCAGAGTTTCGTTGACCTGCCACTCTACCCAAAGCCAGAATTGAGGGAACATGCGCTTGTGCATGCGCAGCAACGCAGCGGCTTCTTTCGTGGTAATGCCGCACTCAATGGCGATGGTGTATACCGTCTTTCCATATAGCGTGCCCAGAGTGATAGCTTTCAACTTCTCGCGCTGAACCTGGTACTGCTTCTTGCAACGCTTGATGCCGTCCTCGCGGCCATACTCAGCGATGAACCGCTTCATTGTGCCGCGCGGAATCAGCCCGCACATCTCGCCGAACTCGATGTAGCCATCGGCTTCCCGCAGCATCTTCTGCATCGCCTGGTCGCCGGACAACACCGCAGCGATCCAGACCTCCTGCAACGAGTAGTCCGCCTCGATGAGAATCTCGCCTTCCCGCGGTTTCGCCAGATGCCTGAACGCGGGAGATCCGCCGGCCAGCATGTACAGGCTGCTCGAAGGGGCGCAACGCCCCGTGACAGTTCCGTAAGGCCAGAAATTTACGCGGTGACGGGCATCGCAGCCTACCGGGAAATTCAATCCAAGCTTCGTGCAAGAGCGAATCTCAAGTACGGTGCTCAGCTTCTTCAGTTCCGGGTAGACCAAGGCCATCGACGGAATCGTGCGCTTCACGTCGCGCTTCGGCTGTTTGTTCTTCGGCTTCGGATTTCCCTGCTTGTCCTTCCCGCTGCCGCCTTTGGTTTGTGGCCACGGGTGGAGCGGATTGTTCAGCCAATCTTTCGACTCCAGGAACGACTTCCATTTCGACGGGGCAATATCAAAGCTGTCATCGTCTGCGAACACTGGGAATTCCTCGCGGACTTCCGCGTACAGGTCGTGCATGATTGAATTGAAATGTTTCGACAGCCGATCGTTCAACTCAACGTCGATCGGAATCCCGACATGCCGCATCCACGCAAAACCCTGCATCGTGCGCCCGCGATGAAGCGCGGCCTTGAGGCCGTCGATGCGGTCGCGGCAATAGTAGGCGTCCTGGATCTTCGGCCAGAAAGCCGCCAGCAACGCCGCCGTGTCATAAACATCCTCGGCGCAGTAATTCAAAATCATCCCTTCTTCTGCCGGTGACCAGGGGCCACCGCGAAGAATCAAATCCCGCATCTCATCCTTATGTGCCTGATCGCGGGTGGCGATGCCGTGGATCGCGCAGACACCCAGCAGCGAAAGCGGCGAAAGCTCTTCATCGGAGTTGCGCGAGTTCTTCGCTTCGCGCTTCATCTCTTCCTTGGTGTACTCTTCGTTATTTCTCGCCAACCACTCGATGTCCAAATCCAGGATGCGGGACGGCATGATGCCCCAGAGCGCGAGCGTGGTCATCAGTTCAGCCTGCGCCGTGAACGCAACAAACAAGGTGTCCGGTCCAAGGTTGATTGGGCAAGATGGCGTCGGTTCTCCAGGCCGGTAAAACTGCCGGTACTCTAGGCCGGAAATCGGGTCCAGAAACACGAAGCACACGGGCACCTGGGGATCGCCGTCACGGTCGAACCTGCCGGTCGCGCCTTGCGTTTTGGAGTGGAATTCGGAGTCGGCTACGATGATGCGCTTGATGGAAGGATTGATTGCTTGGAGCCTGGAAAGCAAAATGCCGATGCTCTCTTTTTGCGAGAGAGTCATCGGCATCGTGGTTGGTACAACAACGTTCACTAGCTTTTTCCGAGCAAACGGTTGATGACAGGATGATTGACATCGGCGATGGCGAAGGCTTCGCCGAATGCCAGCTTCAGCAATCCGTCTGCGCCCGTCAGAGCCAAGTCAGGGAAGACCACATCAGCGGTCGGAATGGCGTCGGAAGAATGTCCCTTGCGAAGCTTGCCGTCGTTGAAACGGCGGGTGAACATTTTCTTTGCCTGATTGACTACCGCCAACTCGGAGACGCTCCAGTTATCGAGCGAATCCTTGATGAGCCACAAACCGTAGCCTGCATCGGCGATTTTGTAAACGAAGACGTAGCAAACCTTGACGAACTTTTTCAAGCTCGGCTGGGTCTTGACCCACGCTGCAACCTTCGGCGTTAGCAAAAAGTGCGTTTTTCCAAAACCTTCGGCGGCCTTCACAACCAGGAAGGGTGCCTTCAAGTAATGGCGGGGGTCAGTGCTGACCAAGACAAAGTCCTCGTCAGACGGCACGCCAACGTCGATTTGCAAATCATCGACGCCAGTTGGAACGGGCTCGCCCTCGGCGGCAAAGTTGCTGGCCGAGAACGGGTCATCCGCTGGGATGGGTTCCACCACAGGCGCAGGCGTTTCGGCGTGGCCGTTGGTCTTCTTTGTTTTGCGGGTGGGTGCTGCGATGGGTTCGTCGTCCGCAAACGGCGAGTCATCTACTAAGGGAGTTTCTACCACTGAAGTACCTCTTTGTTTGAAGTCGCAAGAGAGGGAGGCTCAATCTTGAATGAGGCGGCGGGATTGAGACCGCCGCCTCGGAACTAGGTCTGCGCGACCTGCTCCTGCGCTTCAGGTTAATACTGCCCCGCCAGAAAAATTGCCGAAAATTCTACCGGCGCCCGCGCGCCCAGCCAGTTTTGGGGGATGCTACAGGTCAGCCGGCAACCCAACTCGCGATCCTGGGGCATCCTAGAGGGCATTTTTTCCAGTCTTTCTGGCAAAATCGCTGTTTAGGGTACAGGGGTATAGCACTAAACAACCTAAACAGTATTCTTTATAAGTACTCAGATGACTCTCGTCACCTTCACTCCTACCAACTGAATACCGTCTACCAACCGATCCTCGACCATAAAAGAAAATGATGTCGTGGGCAGCCAAGGGAAAGCCTTGATGAGTTTCGGCTGACGTTTGGTGTGGGACACCCTGAGTCGAACTGTCTGCCTGAAACTGGTTTTGAGTTTACGCATAGCTGGTGTCAGGACTGCCCAAAACCAGTCGCCCACCTTCTCCATCTCAATCACAGGGTAATACTTCGTAGAAAACTTCCTTCCTTCCATGTCGAACCAAACTAGGTCGCCTGGTCTCCGTTGCTTGAAATCAATGGGTGGGATGTAGCGCGGGAGTTTCACCTGAAATTCGTTACGCAGCGTTCTCTGCACATAATTGATGAGATGTGCTGCAGATTCAAAGGGGCCTACCTTCTTGATCCGTTTCACGGCGGCCTTGAAGGCGTACTCAACTTCGGACACTCGGACACGGGGCGGCAACCAAAGCTTCAATCGCTCCTCATCAGGCGGAAACGCCGGAAAAGTTTGGCGCCAATAGTCGGGAAGTCTCACTCTTTCTCCTCTGCTGCCGGCAAATCAATCACCGTCGCAACCATCTGGATCGTGCCCCACTTGCAGCGGCCTACCTTTTTCAGCAGGGCGCCAACCGCGCGAGAGATGGCAACCTTTTTCGTCGATCCCTGGCCCCTGGATTCTTGATGGCAGCGCGATCCTGGTAGCTCGGGGAACGTCGCATTGAGATAACAGCTTTTCACTTTGTTCCTTTCAATCTGCCGTTGCCGGCAAAGCCTGTTCCTCGTCCTTGCTGTGATACGAGTCGTACGCCGCCATCAGCCAATCTGGTATCCCCGACCCTATAATGTTGTCTGTCACGAAACCGCGCCATACGTCCAGGGCGCGTTCTTCAACTGCGGTAGGTTCCTCTTCCAGCACAGGTTCACCGTCGAACAAATTGGAGATCAACATCGCGGCCAGCGGAAATTTCGGGATTCGCTCCTTACGCCATAGCTGGCGGATGAAACTTCTTATGTATCTTTTGAAGGCCACTAGCCCAATACTCTTGACTTTCTTCCGCGCATCCTCTCGTCGTTCACACAGTTGCCTCGCCATCTCCCAACGCGCCTTGCTGTGCCACACCTCCTCGTAAACAGTTCGCCAGATTCGCTGCAATTCTTTTTCGAATTCGAACATGTCGGCCCGTAGACGATCACGCAGCCGGTTCCACTCCCGTTCCGACTCCAGCACCTCTTCACTGGGCACGGGCCGCGAGGATTTGTAATACACCACACCGACGCCGCTGTACCCAGACCCTTTCCCTTTGGATTTGCTGGCTGACTTTTTCTTGGGTTGCGGGGCCAGGATTGAAACTTCCGCCGCAGGTGTAGCAGTCGCAGTCGCCCACGGAGTTGAATTCCGCACCCGGTCTAAATCGCGCAAAATGTTGGAGCCTGCACGATGGTCGCTGGGGCTGTTGGCTGTCACCAACGTGCGACCTTCGGCGTCCTTCCAGATGAGGTGCTTCCTGCTCCGCGCCAACTCGAAGCCCGCGTCCGTGATTCGTTTTTCTATGTCCCGATCAATCATTTTGCTTCCGTGTGATTCATGAATCCGCCGGAGCACTTTCCGTTGATCCAGGGCCGCTGGCAGATGCCGCACACCCGCGGTTTCTGAGTGCCCCCATCGGCAACAGCGGCCATTGTTTTGGTGTCCGGGTCTGTAGGGTCGCACTGAACCATTGTGTATTTGCCGGCCGCATCGTAAGTGCCGACCAGATCGACGTAGGCTTTACCCCACTGCATACTGGGCAGCATTTCGGGCGAGTGTTTCTTGTACATTCTTTTGCCCTCCCGGATCGCTGCGCGTCTGGAGTTGGTCGCGACCACCACGGAGCTTTGGTACAGCCTCGGTTTGCCGCGCCCGGATTTCGGTAACGTCGGAACCGCTAGATGGAATCGGAACTGTTTCTTTTTTTGCATTTCTCCTTCTTTCCCAAGGCCGTGCGGATCTGGTCATCGAACCACCTTGCTACGTGGGTGAATCCCTCGTTCGTCGCCTGCAGCAGCTTGGAATGGCGCCAGGAGTCGGATGAGTCAACTTCGTATACACATCTGAAATCGTCCGAGCCTGGGTGCGTGAGTACAATAAACGTGTCGAAGCCGTGCGCTGTCGCGCGGGCCTTGAAGTCCACGATCAGGGCGTCCGCGGCATCGAATGGGTTTTCCTTTTTATTTTTGTCCATCTTTCTCCTCTAGTTTTATTTCGTGTCGGGTGAAGCCTTCTTTCACTCACGCGCCCTCCACTTCGTCCTGGGCCGACAGCAGCTCCGCGGTTTTCTCGTCCAGCTTCGTCACCACAACCGGTTCCTTCTTCCCGTTCCGTGCGCGCATCGCTTTTTGTTTTTCTTCCAAGCTCAACGGTGCCGCGGGTTCAGCTTTGCCCCAGTACTTCTTATCCATCAACAGCACCACCGGCCCGCGAGAGCACTCGCCGTCGCACACCAGATTCCCGCCCGCGGTCACGCGAGTCTCGTCGTATTCCACCGGCCCGAAATGTCGATGTTCTTTCACCATTAGTTCTTCTCAAGGGTGACTTCACCCATGCAGTAGCCGTCAGGGCCGATTTCGGTTTTGACGCTGCTGCCGTCCCGGAAGAGACTCAGGTAGCCGTAGGGCTCAATGAAACTTCCGAGATAGTTAGGATCTTCGTGCAACGATTCCAGCATCGTCACGTCCTGCAAGTAGGGCCACGCCGCCGTGCCCTCCGCGGCATCAACCGGCACGAAGTCTGCCGGCACTTCCGCGATTGGTTTCACCAGCACAATCAGTTTCTTGGTCATCCTTCTACCTCCGGTTCGGTGCAACACTCTCGCGAAGTTTATGCACTCTGGTGAGCAAAGACTGGAGTTCATCCGAGATCGCATCGACTTCAAGCTCGAAAGCAGCAGCGTCCGGCACGAGTCCGTCGAGGTCGTAATCTTCTTCGCCTTCGCGATCGTCGTTGTACTTTTCCACGCCTTCCCGTAAATCGGTCTGGAATGCTTCGACCTCTTCCTTCATTAAGTCGGCCAGACCGCCGATGTCATTCAGGTAGGTGTTACCGTCGTAGGTGATTGGTTCAAGTTTTTTCATATCGCTTTGTATCTCCCGCTCGGTTGCAGCAGCCACTCGATGCGGATCGAGCGCGAGTTCTCCCGTCCGCCTGATCAACCCTTCCGCCTCTGCCCGCTTCGCACCCTCCGCCGCCCAGCGCGCGGCCGTTTCGCCATCGACCCACCCTTTAGGGGCAAACTTTCCGGCGCTGAACTCGACCAATACAAACGTGCTTCCGGTGTCTTTCGCGGGGTCACAAATCAGGTGAAGGGCGTGGGTCGCGTCGTAGGGTTCGTACAGCTCGCTAAAAAGAAACTCTGGCTCATTGCACTGCGATATTGAAACCTCGAGGCTGTCCGCCGAGCCGGAAACGTGGACTCGGGCATCGACGCGAGCGGTAATCATGGCCCGTACGCCAGAGGGAAATAATGCAACTGCGGCCGCCAAGTCCGTTTCCGCCGTGCCGGATCCCAGCAGGCCAGACATCTGCTCCGGCAGGAGCCTCAACCACATAAAGCCCTCGTCGATCGGTGCCAGCTCCGCCGGTCCTCCTTCCTTCAGGGTGCCAGCAACCACGGGCGCGATGTGGCTGAAAATTGCGTCGCATATGGCCATAAGCAGCTCGTCGACGCTGTTTTCTCGAGAATGGCTTGGGGCGCTCGGGTCATCGTCCGGCGCCGTCGTGGTCGGCGTAATGGCCGTGTTGTCCAGCGTCTGTCGGTCAGATTGCTCCGGCATCCACGGCTCCGAACAGATTCCAGGATGCTTGGCGCGCAACTCTTCAATACGGGACTTAAGTTCTTGCGCCCCTTCCGGGAGAGTTGCCGTCTGAGCCGCAGGTTTCACGATCACCTTGCTGCTGCCCACAAGCTCGAACGAGCGGTAGCGCGCGGCCAGGTGCCGCTCGAATGCCTCGAGATCGCCAAAAAGGTCCCAGATGGCGTAGTCGTTGATAGAGATCACCCGGTGCGTCCCATGTTTGTCCACCACGTGGTAATACATGACGATTACCGGCCGCTCCGCGCTGCCGTATCCCGTCCAGTCCCGTTGTTCTTTTTCCGGTTTGTCAAATTTCATGTGATCTCCTCGAGCTCGTTCGCAGTTTCACCGCTTCCTCCCATTTCGGAGTGTCGGGTTGAAGCGCTCGGCCCCGCGATTCGCCGCCTTCGGTTCTGTTTGCTCCCAGCCGTGTCCGTGACCTTCAGGCCAGTTTTGACACCTCGCACTGGCTTTTCTCCTGGGCGATACAGGGAACGTTCGCATCGCTGTTGGTTGATCTCGTGATTTACCAATCGATCTCGGAAACGATGTCTGCACTCCTCAACAATAAAACAAGTGATGACATAATAAAGTCACTAATCATGTCACCACATTAAAGAGCGGTCAGTGGTCGTTTCAGGGGGTAAAGCGGTGGTTAAGGCGTGCTTGGGCGGCTATCGGTTAGAGCGAGTCTGCGCAGCGCCAATTTTGGAATTCTTGTGAAAGCTCGATACGATCATTTTCTCTTTCAATTCTTTTCGCTTCTTGTCCCGATATGCTTGCTGGGCGACTGCATGGCCACAGAGTGAAGTGTCACAGTACTTGCGCTCGTGTTTGCTGGTCACCCGAAACGGTTTGCCGCAACGCTCGCAAAAACCGTATTCCACGTTCGCAAGCAACCGTTCCACGGCAATGACCCGATAGCACGCATCCAATGAGGGACTCATCGTCACTGTGCCGTAATACGAGCCGTTCCTCCGTTCCGCAGTGACGCTTAGCTTGTCCAGATTAAAGAACGATTTCAATTCAGCGCTCCGAAGCAGGTTGGGTATTGGGACGCGCATGGCCCGCATCAGTTTCGTTTGAGCCTCTACGAATGCGCTCCAATGGAATGGAGCCTCCTCCACTTCTAGCCGCCCCTTGCTGAACTTCTTTTCCAACCAATCCGGAACGGTTGTCGCATGCCATTCGCCAGTAACCGGGTCTTCCGCTTGCACACCGAGAAACTTACTCAATGAGTACGGAGCGGCAGTCCTATGGCGTTCGCCAGTATCCGGGTCTTGAACGAATATGGGGCACGCATAGGTGTTCAGGAAATCAACGAGTTGCTGAGGTCTATCTATCGCGAGGAGAGCGTTCACATATTCTATTCCGCGAAAACGCTTGGCCTCATCAGGGTGTTTGTCGCGAAACTGAAATTGGAATATATAGTCAGCGCCTTCCTCGACTAGGCTCCACGTGAAAATCTGCCATGTAATAAACCAAACCTCGATTGGAAGTGTTGGCAGGAACGGTATTGATGTGGTTCTTTGAATGCGTGACATATTTCGTGACTTTTTCATGTCCTCATTTTATCTCACTCTAATGCTTGAGCATTCATATTTGCTGCGTCGCCGAGGAGTTTTTCTTTTGTGGACCGCCCCAATTCGTTGCCGGATTCCGGCACACCAGCAGCCGCAAGTCAGCCGCGCTGGGATATTAAACAAGCCGCCGAGTACCTAAAGGTCTCCGAATCGTGGGTTCGGCGACATCTTTCCGAGTTGCCCTACAGCCGCCACGGTCGCCTGATTCGTTTTGATCCTGAAGGGTTGAAGCGTACAGTAGAGGACCGGGAGTCGCTGAAATCGGAAAGGACCAACATGGTTCCTCGACGGTATCAGCGTGGAAGCATCATCTGGAAGAAAGGAAAGAAAAGGAAAGAGGAAGTCGCTTACGGGGTTTACCGGGTGGACGTCCAGACAAAATGCGGGATTAAGCGTCAGCAGAAGAAGGTGAGGCTGGGTACTCGGAAAGAACTGCCGACCGACAGCCAAGCCCGCAAGAAACTGACGGATTTGATCGCCGAATCCGAGAGCGGGCCTCCCGTACCAGAGAAGATGACCTACGGAGACCTTGCAGAACGCTGGCAAGCATCCGAAGGGCCGACGCTCACCAAACCGACTTTTGACCGCTACGCTACAGTTCTTCGTGCGTGGCTGTTGCCGTTTTGGAAGGGCCGAAACCTGCAAGACATTACCCGCAACGAAATCCAACTGTTCCTAAACAGCAAAGCTGGCACTTACAGCAAGAGTTCCATTCGGTCTATGCGGCTGGTGCTACAGATGACTCTGAGCTTTGCGCATTTGAACGGTTGGATCAGCACCTACCCTTGCGTTAAGCTCAAGACCCCACGAATCACCAACGAAAGCAGGACTGTCAAGCGGGCAGAGATGACTGAGCAACAGAAGCTCAGCATCTCCGAACGTCTCCCAGAGCCGTACTCGACGCTTGTCCTACTTGTGACCCGCATCCCCGTGCGAATCGAGGAAGCCATCGGCGTGAAGGAGACTGATTTGGATGGTCATGTGCTGACTCTACGCCGCGTGGTGTACGAGGGGGAGGTGTACGACCTGCAACCAAGCGAGCAACGACAGATTCCTATCATGGATACAGAACTGCTCGCCCGGTTGAGGAAGTTGGGAACAGGTAGAGAATGGGTGTTCCAATCTCGCAACGGAACGCCGATCAACCCATGCAACGCTCGTTGCCGTTTCCTCAAACCGGCTGCGAAGGAACTGGGGATCAGGCTGTGCGGCTGGCACGATTTCCGCCACAGCTTGACAACTGAGCTTCGACGCAACGGCACGCACCCGAAGGTGATCTCCGATTTGCTCGGTCACAAGAAGGTGAACTTGGCGATGGACGTATACGACCGCAGCAACCTGCAAGACTTCGAGCAAGCCTTGCGCTCCACTGTGGCGGGCAGCCAGTTGTTACCCAGTTGTGACCCAAAGGTGAGCGTGCAATGAGAATTTGTCAACTGTCTGGTGGTTTGGTGGGCCCGCCTGGATTCGAACCAGGAACCAACAGATTATGAGTCTGCTGCTCTAACCGTTGAGCTACGGGCCCCCGCTTCCCATATCTTACACATTCATCGCGAAGCTGAGCGCGGGCACG
>Ga0209517_10009389_pt1 | contig 11164 bp, 8 predicted proteins | sample PeaSoiMetSII2010_FD_187695 | JGI IMG/M metagenome (GOLD analysis project Ga0209517, IMG submission 187695) | Peat soil microbial communities from Weissenstadt, Germany - SII-2010 (SPAdes) (version 2) | ecosystem: Environmental > Terrestrial > Soil > Wetlands > Peat | place: Germany: Weissenstadt... | reverse complement strand
GAGATTGTGGAGGAGTTTGACCGGGAGATTTACGGCCGCGCGCCCAAGGTCACGCCCAAAGTGAATTGGGAAGTGACCAGCACGACCAAGGAAATGCACGAAGACATTCCGGTGATCACGAAAAAACTCGTCGGGCACGTGGACAATTCCTCCTACCCGTTGGTTGCCGTGGACATTCATTTGACGCTAACCACTCCCGCCAACGAGACGCGGCCCGTACCCGTCATCATGGAGCTCAGCTTTAGCCCGGAGTTCATGGCTGCTCTGATGAAGCGCATGCCGCCACCTCCGCCGGGTGCGCCGAGTCCTACCGTCTGGCAGGGGCAGGTGCTAGCCAAAGGTTGGGGCTACGCGATTCTGATTCCCACGAGCGTGCAGGCCGACAATGGTGCTGGTTTGACGCAAGGCATCATCGGCCTGGTGAACAAGGGCCAGCCGCGCAAGCTGGACGACTGGGGCGCGCTGCGCGCGTGGGCCTGGGGCGCCAGCCGCGCGCTCGACTATTTCGAGACCGACAAGAGCGTGGACGCCAAACAAGTGGGCCTGGAGGGCCATTCGCGCTACGGCAAAGCAGCCCTGGTGGCGATGGCCTACGACCCACGTTTTGCGATTGTTTACGTGAGCTCTTCCGGCGAGGGCGGCGCGAAGCTTTGGCGCCATGACTTAGGCGAGCAGATCGGCAACGTCGCGGGAACCGGAGAATACCACTGGATGGCAGGCAACTTCCTCAAGTACGACGGGCCGTTGACCGTGAACGACTTGCCCGTAGACGCACACGAATTGATTGCGTTGTGCGCCCCGCGCCCTGTGTTTATCGGCGCTGGCGCAACCCAGGGAGATGGCTGGGCGGACGCCAAAGGGATGTTCCTGGCAGCGGCAGGTGCGGGGCCGGTGTACAAGCTCCTGGGCAAGCAGGATCTGAGCACAACAGAATTCCCTCCGATCGAGACCGCACTGATTGACGGCGACATCGCGTTTCGCCAACACAGCGGCGGGCATACCACTGCGCCGAACTGGCCCACGTTTCTTAGTTTTGCGTCGCGCTACATCCAGGGCCCTCCGGTCAATTGAAGGGATGGAAGAGAGATGCCTCGCTTCGCTCGGCATGACGGCGGGCGTGAGGCGGACCCTTAGAGAATCAGGGTAAATAGAAGGCAGAGCTTGCACGGCGGGATGGAGCTTCGTCGCTAAGGTCGCAAAAGCGGCGCCGAGGCGCGGCACTCCAAATTAGTGGCAGGAGCAGCCGCCACCGCAGCAGCCACCGCCTCCGCCGGAAAAGCCGCCTGAGGGCGTGGAGGAGCTCCCAGAGCCGGACTTGGCGAAAACGGAAAGCTGGATGGCGGCTTTCTTGCTGGAGCACTTGGGGCAGGAGATTTCCTGCTGTTTGTTGATGACGATCTTTTCAAAGTGCTCGTTGCAGTCTTCGCAGATGTATTCGTAGATGGGCATTGCCGGAAATCCTCCAGATAAACCTTCGCTGGGCTGCTTCGCTTAAGTTCCAATTATATCGCAGGTGTCGCGTTACGACGTCATGTACCAGCCGCCATTCACGCTGATGGTCTGGCCGGTGATGAAATCGCTTTCCGCCAGCAAAACAGCCGTGCGCGCGATCTCTTCCGGCGAGCCGAAGAAGCCCACGGGCAGGCGTTCCGGGGAAACGTTGGGATTGGACGTAATCATGTCCGTTGCGATCAGCGCCGGGGCAATCGCGTTGGCGGTAATGCCCTCTCTGGCGAGCAGCGCCGCATAAGAGTGCGTTAAGCCAACGAGCCCGGCCTTGGACGCAGCGTAGTGTGGACCGATGACGCCGCCCGTCTGGGCCGCAACGGAGGAAAGATTGATGATGCGGCCCCAACGCCGCTGGCGCATGCCGGGGAGGACGCGCTGGGTGACAAGGAAAGCGGATTTGAGATTGACGTCAAGAAGGTGGTCCCAATCGGCTTCCGTCAGCTCACCGAACGGCTTGATTTGGGAAATCCCGGCATTATTTACAAGGATGTCCACCGGGCCGAGGTCGCGCTCGACGGCGGAGACCAGGCGGTCGACTTCCGCGGCGACAGAAACATCAGCCTGAACAGCGATAGCGCGCGAGCCAAGCTTCTGAATCGCGGCGCAGACCTCCTCTGCCGCGGGCTGTTCCTTCCGGTAGTTCACCGCCACGTGCGCGCCCGAACCGGCCAGCGCAATGGCGACGGCGCGGCCGATGCCGCGGCTGGCGCCGGTGACCAGCGCGACGCGGCATTCCAGTTTTCGCGACATGGGAGTTCTCCTCGGCTAAGGATAGCGCAGAAAATGGAAACGGCCCCGGAGAACCGGGGCCGTTGGAAGTTGCGGTGGCTCTGGGAAAAGCCTCAGGCCTCAAAGGCCAGAGCTACAGGCTCAGCTACGAAGATTAGTCGCCGGCGACTGCTTCGGCGGCGGTCTCCTTGGCCGCCGTAGAGCCGTTGGCATTGCCGTTGGCCGGGGCGATGGTGACGGGCTTGTTGGCGTTGGTGAAGTTGGCGGGCACCGCCTTGGCGATGTCCGTGACTGTGCCGATCTGGACGACGGTCGGCTGCGGCTTCTTTAGAACGAGCTCTTCGTAGATGGCGCGAACCTTGGCCTGCTCTTCGAGAGCCTTCTTGCGGCGGAGGCGGTTTTCTTCGGCTGCGGTCACCGGGATGTCATGCTCGATGTGGCGCACGCGCGCGGCGTCGTCCGCATCAATTACCAGCGAGTGCTCGTAGGAGCCGAGGTTGACGGTCTTGCCTTTGGCGTAGATCTCATGCTTGCCGTGGGTCTTGTACCACTCGGCGACGGTTGCGTTCTTGTGCATGTTTTCGATGATCTGGCGCCAGCCGATGCCGGTGTTGTACGCGCAGAAGCTGATTTCGCCCTGCTGCGTGCCATAGGGGATGATGCACATTTCGGTGCGGCGGAAATCGTAGTTGAAGAGATCCTGGAACCACATTCCGGCGATGAACAGGAAGTTCCAGGGATCCTGCGCGCGGCGCTTCATGGCATCTTCGTAGGTGCGCTCGGGAGAGGTTTTGCCGTACTTGCTGGTGGCGCCTTTTGTGAGCGCCCAAGTCTTGTCGAATTTCTTGAATAGGTCGTACAGCTTCAAACCTACAGGGCCTTCAAAGGGCCTGTAGTTCTTCAATAGGGCCATGGCCATCATGAAGTTGGAGAAGCTCTTGCCGCGGGCAGCATCGGTGATGGCGGTGACATCCGCGGTCAGTTGCTGCGCGTCGAGGAAGCGCGGCACGGGTGCCCATTCCTTGGTTTCCTTGTTGATCATGATGGCGGTGCCGACGCCGCAATTGGGGTGGCAGCCGCAAGAGAGCGAACCCCACTGGGATTCGTTGCCCTTGACCATATCCGCGAAACCCGCAAAGGTGCTGATAAAGGAGATGGGGAACCAATCGCGCGTGGGTTCGATGCGGCCAACCTGCTTGCTGACATCGTTGGCAAGGTGCGAAAGGGTGTAGCGCTGGCGCAGACGCCGCTCGGGGGTAATGTCTTCATCGCGGCCGGTAAAGGAAACCGGCTGGAAGCTGATGAAGGCGATCTTCTTGGGGTTCTCCATCGCGAACTTGACGATGGCGCCGACCTGATCGTTGTTCACGTTGTTGACGATGGTCACAACGAGCACGATTTCGATGCCGGCTTCGTGCATGTTTTCGATGGCGCGCAACTTGACGTCGAAGAGGTTGCCGATCTGGCGATGGCTGTTGGCGTCGTTGCCGATGCCGTCGAACTGGAGATAGGCGTAGCGCAGCCCGGCTTCAAACGCCTTTTTGCAGTATTCCTTGCTCTTGGCGAATTCGATGCCATTGGTGGCGGCTTGCACGGAGTTGTAGCCGACTTTGCGCGAATAGCGGATGGCGTCGAAGAAGAACGGGCTCATGGTGGGCTCGCCGCCAGAGAACTGCACGGACATCTGGCGGCGCGGCTTGATCTTTACCGCGTTATCCAGAATTTCGGTGACTTCTTCCCAAGAAAGCTCGTGGACGTAGCCAACCTGGTTGGCGTCCATAAAGCAGGGATCGCACATCATGTTGCAGCGGTTGGTCAGGTCCACGGTGAGGACAGCGCCACGGCCATAGCGCACGTTCGAGGAGCCGTGCCGGTGCAGGCCTTCGTCGTTGTGCGCCGGAATGTCGCGCCCGGGGAACTGCGATTCAATCCACTTGAGGAAGCTGGAGTCCATGGCCATGAGGTCTTCGTAGTGGCCGTGCTTCGGGCAATCCTTGATCATCCACACCTGGCCGTCGCGCTCGACGATCTGCGCCTTGATTTCGCCGACCTTTTCATTCATAAGGTCGCGCCAGTCTTTCTTGCCAGTGATGATGGCGTCGCGGGCTTCCTTCACACAGGCCGGGCAGAGCGAATCCGTCTGCCGCGGGAAGCCCAGCGTCGGCTTCGTCTTCTCCCAGGATTTCAGGAGCGGCTTATCGGACCACTGAGGGGTAACGGAAGGGTTGGGATTGCGCTTGTTGAAGTATTGAAAGGTATTGAAGGTGATACCCGCCGTCTTGCAAACGATCCAGTCCATAGACCGGAAGAATTGCGTGCTAAGAGAATTCGGCATGCAGCTATAGCCTCACTTTCAAGAAGAACAACGCAAACTCAAGTTAAAACGACAAATTAAGCCAGGATGAAACAGCCCCCAAGGCTCTTTCAGAGTACTACGCACCGAAGTGCGTCCGTAAGTCTTTCGACTCCTATAGTTTGTATGGCGCAAGGGGCGGAAGCCAGCAGGATACGGTGAATGGCCGAAAATAGGGGTTGAATGGTACTGCAGACCACCAAATGGGGCCTTAGAGGTAACTCTTTGGCAGTTTACTCTCAGGACGCAAGCGCCCGCATTCCGCAAAATTTGGGTGATTCACGGCAAGCCCTACTCGTTGAGAGTGGGATGCAGCACGGCGATGAGGAAATGGGCAAAGTGCGCGGCGTCGTCGTCCATTTGCAGCCAGCGCACCACACAGTGGTCGGAGAGGTATTTGGCAACCCGCGACTCTGGGATGCCCAAGTGGTCGGCCAGTTGCGGCCGGATGGACTCACCGCGGCGGGCAACGCTACTGCGCATCAGATTGGGGATGGCTACGCGCAGGGTTTGGCAGGCTTCGACGTAGTAATACGTGGTGAGGTCAGAGTCGGTCAGCACCCATACTCCCGGGCCGGCCGGCGCTTTATCAGCCGCTTCCAACTTGGTGGGCGGGCAGGCCAGCAGCCGCCGGAAATTCATCTCTAATTGTGTGAGCCGTGAAGCCAGTCCGGGATCGCCGGAGCGACCGCGCAGGCTCGGCGCGACCGGTGATTCCGCGGAAAGTTCGAGAAGCTCCGCAGGACGGGCGGGCCGCTCCTCGGAAGCTTCAATGGGACGGGGCGGCAGTGGAGCAGGGAGTACTTCTTTGGCTGGTGAGGCTGTTGGCCCGGGGCGTTTTGAGGAGCGACGGTGATCCCGCCCACCACGGCGGCCACGTCTGTGCCTTTTTGCAAGAGCACGTTCCGTGGTCCTCGCTTCCTGTGGCGCCTCTCCCAGCGGCACCTCCGCCTCGGGAGGGAGAGTTTCCTGCGCGACTGGTTCCGGCGACAAGGGACTCACCGCGGCGTCGCTGGCCAGAACTTCCGGCGACTCAGCGGGAGCGGCCGGCGTGGGGATTTCCGCAGGCTCGGTTGCACCAAGACGCGTAGCGCTCTCCTGCGCCTTAATCTTCCAATCGGCGCGACGGAAGCGCTGGGCCGCGGTCATGTACCATTTGCCCGCATCTTCTGTTTTGCCGTTCGACTCGAAATAGCGCGCCAGCTCAAAGGCCACCATGGCGTCACGCGTCTTCAGAAAAAGAGCGGTGAGCTGTCCGGCGGGATCTTTGCCGGTCCGTGCTCTTCGGATTCGTGCGGTGATCTGCTTCCAATCGGCCATACAGTGATGGCATTCTAACAGCGAATCAGAACTTCTGCCATCGGGCGCGTCAAGAAACTTCCCGGACGCCCTGGGCGGCCCAGACCGTTTGTTTACTGATTGACGTCAGGCCGCCCACAAAGTATTCTTTCGCAGGTGTACGGGGAGATGCAAATGCAAGCGCGACGTGCCATTTTCGCGACCGCCCTTTCTTTCAGCCTCATCACCATTCCCGTGTGGGGAGCGCCTACGGCTGCGCTGGGTACCGTGATTGCCGCGGACCGCGCGCATGTGGGTGAGGCGAAGGCAGAAGTCGGAACAACAGTGTACGGTGGCGATAATCTCAGCACGGAAGCCCAAGGAAGTGTGCAGGTTCGCACGGGCAAGGCCCGGCTGCTTCTTTTAAGCTCCAGCAGTGCCGTGGTCAGTGACACTGATAGCACACCCTCCGCGAAGCTGCTGAACGGCGCCGCGACGTTTTCCACGGGGAATGCCCAGGCATTCACATTATTTGCCTACGCAGCGGCCATCCGTGCACAGACCGATTCGCCGACCATTGGCCAGGTGACGTATCTGGGCCAAAAGGAGTTGCTGGTGCACGCGACTCGTGGGTCTCTGGTTGTCACCGTGGAGAACGATACACAGATCGTCGCAGAGGGGACCTCCTACCGCGTATTGATGGACCAGCCGGAAGAGATGGCGCAAGGACCAGAAGGTGCAGGTTCGGGTAAGGATAACTGGCCGAAGGGCCGCCATGAACCACGTAAGGCAGGGCGTAGCCGCTTCCTGTACGTGGCCGGCGGTTTGACCGGCGTGGCGACATATCTGGCGGTCTCGGAAGCGCTGGAAAGCGCTCAGCGGCCTTAATTTCAGGGACGCAAGCTTCAGAAGAATGTAAAGAGGCCACTGCCTGGCAAAGGTGATGGTTTTTTGCCACTTATAAGCGGAAGCGATCTTCTCCTACAAGCTGGCGACAACCTCAATTTCGACCCGGGCATCCTTGGGCAGCCGTGAAACTTCCACGGTTGAACGCGCCGGCGGAGCGGCGGTGAAGTAGCGGGCGTAGACCTCGTTCATCGCCGCGAAGTCATCCATGTCCTTTAGAAATACCGTGGTTTTCACGACGTGGCCCAGGGACGCGCCACCCGCCTCCAGAATCGCCTTCAGATTTTCCAGCACGCGCCCGGTTTGCTGCTGAATCGTTACACCGGCGAATTCTCCCGACGCCGGGTCCAGTGCAATCTGCCCGGAAATGAACAGGAACCCATTGGACTTGATCGCCTGGGAGTATGGCCCGATGGGTTTGGGGCCATGATTGGTCAGAACTACATCTTTCATGATGGACTCTCCTTTCGATGCGGAGGAAAGCATAACAAAAGGGAGAGATGGAGGGAAAATCAGCGAGACCTTCGGCCACGGTTGCGAACGAAGCCGGTGTTGGAATGATTGCGGCTGGCTTCGCGACTGGCGATGAGTTTCTCAGCCGCATCATTCGAGAGACCTTGATTGACCAGGTCCAAAATTTGTTTTTCGGACATGCCAGTGTTCTTGAGGCGCCCGATTTGCTCGCTGGTAAGGGTGGGCAAACCCGAGATGCGCCGATGGATGATGGCCTGAACCGTGGGATTGGAGAGCCCGATCAGTTTGAGTGTAATTGCATCGCCACTGAGAATATCGATCTGATCGGACTTGGCCATTTCCAGGATCTGCTCATCGGAATAGCCCGCCTGGGACAGCTGAATTGCGGCATCGGCATTGGAAAAATCGTGATGGTGATCCCGTGCCGCCTTAAATAACGCCAGGCACAAGTCATCGCTTGCACCCACTTGCTTGAGTTTGGAGAGTTGGGCAATCTCCAGATCCGTTACATTGAGCTTCTTAAGCTGGTCCACGCTGGAGGACCACATCCCCGCCTGGTCAAGCGGCGCATAGTTGGTCTTGGGCTGTGTCTTGCAGCCAGCGACCGCCAGTAAACACACACCGAGAAGCAGGGAGCATTGCCGCATGATTCTATTTTAGGCGGTATAACCGGAAGAGGGTTGACGTGTGCCTTCGTTGATACCGGCTGGGTGGGCCGGGTGCGTCACACCTGGAAGGTGCGCTCGACCCCGTAAACACCGTTGATACGGCGGATGTTGGAGAGAATCGTTTCCAGTTGGCGTTTATCGGCGATCTCCAGGCTGGCCTCGATCCGCGCATTCTGCCGGTCGGGACGGCTATCGAGCGAACGGATATTGGAGCCGGCATCGCTGATCACTGCCGTGATTTCCGCAAGCAGCCCGGGACGATCCTTGGAGCGAATGAGCAGTTCGACGGGGAAGGTAGCCACGCCGCCGGTGCCCCATTCCACGGCAATGCGCCGCTCTGTCTGATACAGAAGGTTCTGCACGTTGGGGCACGTTCGCGTGTGAACCGCAACGCCGCGGCCGCGGGTGACGTAGCCGATGATGTCATCCCCCGGAATGGCATTGCAGCACTTCGCGCGAAACACCAGCAGGTCGTCATGGCCGCGCACGATTAGCGGAGCCTGGCCGAAGCCGAGCATGCGCTTGACGGTCTTGACCAACGTCGGCTTGGCATCTTCGGTGGTTTTTTCCGCATCCTTCGAAGGCTCGCCAAAATACCGCGCCAGCACTTGCCGCGCGGAGTATTTGCCAAAACCTACGGCGGCAAAAAGATCTTCCGGTTTGGAATGCCCGTATTCTGCGGCGAGTTTCTGAAGTTCCTCGTGGGGAATCTTCTTCAGGCCTTTCGGGAAATTGCGCGATTCATTCTCGAGCAGACGCCTGCCCATTTCTGTGGCTTCTTCGCGCTCCTGCGTATTAATGAAGTGCCGGATCTTGCTCTTGGCGTGGGAGGACTTCACGAAGCTGAGCCAGTCGCGGCTGGGCTTGTGCCCCTTCTGCGTGAGAATCTCCACGACGTCTCCGCTCACGACCTCGTGCCGCAGCGAAACCATCTGTCCGTTGACCTTCGCTCCGACACACTGGTGGCCCACTTCCGTGTGTACCGAGTAGGCGAAGTCCACGGGAGTGGCGCCCTTCGGCAATTCCAGCACGCGCCCCTTTGGCGTGAAGGCGTACACTTCCACCGGCGCCAGATCCACCTTCAGCGTGGAAAGAAATTCGCCCGGCTCCTGCAATTCCTGGGACCATTCAATCAACTGGCGCATCCAGGCGATGCGCTGGTCATCGTCCGTGGAAACAGGCCTGCCGTCCTTGTATTTCCAGTGTGCCGCCACGCCCTGTTCGGCAATGCGGTGCATATCCTGAGTGCGAATCTGAATTTCAAAGGGCTGGCTGGCGTGAATCACCGTCGTGTGCAGCGATTGATACAAATTCGGCCGGGGCATGGCGATGTAGTCCTTGAACCGGCCAGGCACAGGGCGCCAAATGTGGTGGACGACGCCGAGAGCCGCGTAGCAATTGCGCTCGGAATCCGTGATCACGCGAACGGCCAGAAGATCGTAGATCTGGTCCAGGCCGCGCTCCTGCCGGAGGATCTTGCCGTGTAGCGAGTTCAAGCCTTTAACGCGGGCCTCCAGTTCGGCAGGAATGCTGTTCTCCACCAGCTTGGTACGAATGGTGTTCTGAACGTCTTCCAGAAACTTCCTGTAGACGGGTTCTTTCTCCGTGACTTCCTTCTGCAAAGCAAAATACGCTTCCGACTCAAGATAGCGGAAAGAAAGATCCTCGAGTTCGCCCTTGATGACGGCCATGCCGAGACGGTGGGCGATGGGGGCGTAAATATCCATGGTTTCGCGAGCGATACGGAGTTGCTTGGAGGGCTCGAGGTATTCGAGAGTGCGCATGTTGTGCAGGCGGTCGGCGAGTTTCACGACGACCACACGGACGTCGTGGACCATTGCCAGCAGCATCTTGCGGACGTTTTCCGCCTGGCGCGCCTCGGGGGCCATCATGTTCAAGCGGCTGATTTTGGTGACGCCTTCAACGAGCAGGGCTACTTCCTCTCCAAAGCGCTCTTGCAGCCGGGAGAGGGGGAACTCGGTATCTTCGATGACATCGTGGAGCAGAGCCGCCGCCAGAGTGGTAGCGTCCAGCCGCATATCCGCGAGGATGTGCGCCACCTCCAGGAGGTGGGATAGATAAGGTTCGCCGGAATAGCGGAACTGGTCGCGGTGACGCTCAGCGGCGATATCGTAGGCCCGGCGGACCAGCCATGGATCTTCGGAAGGACGGTTCAGGCGCAGCTTCTCAAGAAGCTCTTCCAGGCGGCCATTAAGTTGGCGTTCCGTGCGGTCACGGTTGAAGTTCAGTGGGAGATTGGCGCGGGAACCCATGCTCTAGTGTACGCCCAGAGAGAACAGCAAAAAAGAGCTGTGCGGTTAGATGGGCGAGAAAGGAAAAGGGCGGCCAAACGGCCGCCCTCCCCCCGAAATAGTGAATGCATGGCTTACTGAGCCGGATGGCGCTCCGCCTCTTCCGCTTTCTTCTGCTTGACTTCCTTTACCTTGTCGAGCAGGTCGTCGGCCTGCTTGAGGAGTGCATCGCGCTCCCCCGCCGACTCAACGATATCCGCCTTGCGGCGATAGAGGAGGTTCAGGTAGGTCATGGCATCGTCGTAATCCGGTTTGAGCTGGATGGCGGTCTCGAGGCTCTTGATCCCTTCATCGACAAGCGGGTCGAATTTCTCGGCATAGGCCTTGCGCACGTCAGGAGGAAGCGGGGCGGTGTCCTGCACCTGCTTCTTAATGTTGTTGCGGTTATATTCCGCACGCATTTCCGTGTTGCCGCGATAGGCGAGGGCCCAATCGATAACGCCGATGGAATAGTAAGGCTGGGGATCTTGTGGCTTCAGCGCAATGTGCTTCTGGTGGTAGCCCTTAGCCTCCTCAAATTTCTTCGGCTCGAAGGGCTGGCCCGCCATCTGGTACTCAATCGACGCAAGGCCGTCGATGGCACTTAGATTATTGGGGTCCATATCCAGCACATTGGTGTATTCCTGAATGGCTTCATTGCCGTGGCGCATGTTCTCTTCCGAAGGAGCGCCCGGAATGTACTGGCTAGCATAGGCGGTGGCGAGATAAAGGCGCGCATTCAAGAGTTTCGGATCGAGATCCTTCGCCTGTTTGAAGAACTCGACGGCCCTGTCGTACTGGCCGTTCTTGAATTCTGTGACACCTTTGTTGAGGTCATCGCGGGCCTGCAGTTTACTGCAACCCGAGAGACCGTAGGAGAGAGTTAAGAGCGCCGCCAGAAAAAACATCTGGACGGCAATGCGGGTAAACCACGAGCGGGTTTCCCTTAAAACCGA
>Ga0209517_10009387_pt1 | contig 11167 bp, 12 predicted proteins | sample PeaSoiMetSII2010_FD_187695 | JGI IMG/M metagenome (GOLD analysis project Ga0209517, IMG submission 187695) | Peat soil microbial communities from Weissenstadt, Germany - SII-2010 (SPAdes) (version 2) | ecosystem: Environmental > Terrestrial > Soil > Wetlands > Peat | place: Germany... | reverse complement strand
ATTCCTTTCGTGTAATCGAGACGGTCGACGCTGAGGATCACAATCGGCGTTCGCAGCGAGTGTCGAATCCTGCGCGCCTTGCCGCGGACGCCGGCAGTTGTCGAAAGGTCGCGGAAGTAGTCAGCCGGAATACCGAGCGGAAATGCACCTGCGCGCGTAGTCCGCGAACCATGCCGCACCGTCGCGCTCTCGCGGTCCACCTCGAGGTCGAGGATCCTTTCACAGCAATCGAGGAAGTGGCCTACGTAAGATTTGGTGTGGAAGCCGATCAGATCGCTGCCCAGCATTCCCGCCAACAAGTCCTCGCGCCATGGAAATATTCGAAAAACCTGTTCGGGCGGCCAGGGGACGTGCCAGAATAGTCCTATCGGCAAGGACGGATGCTTTCGGCGCAGAAATCCGGGAACGAGCGCGAGGTGGAAGTCTTGAATCCAAGCGAAATCATAGCGCAAAGACTCTGCATCGGCGGACGCAGCAAAGATCCGGTTCACGTGGCAATAGGAATTCCATTGACTCGTGTCGAAGCGGCAATTCAGAGTCATGAAATGCATCAATGGCCACAGGGCCCGATTACACATTCCATAGTAGTAGCCGGAGATGTCGCGTTCACTGAGTCGTGGCCACACCATTTCGAAGCGCGGATCCCGCGGCGGCATCATCATGCGGCCCGCCGGCTCTTTGGACCCGGACCATGCAATCCACAATCCGCCGTGATGCTCGAGCAATCGCCAGAAGGTTGCTCCTACGCCACCGACGGTCGGCTCGATCCGCTGGCTGCCATTCTCCTCGACCAATCGAATCGGCGCGCGATTGGACATTACGAGCAGCCTTCCGTTGGTATGCACGCTCGCGGCCGACGGATCGGCGACTCGAGGTGCCGCGTCGAATGGAGTCGAGGTTCTCATCGACGCAAAGCCGGCGTGCGTCATTGGTTCACCGGGCGATAGTCAGCGGACCGGTTGAAGATGAAGAGCTTCTCGCTATTCGGAGAATATAAAGTATATCCCGGATGGAATTTCTCCTCAATAATAAATCTTTGGGGTTGAGGAGTTTGTCAAATGATGGAACTTCGGCGTGCCGCGGAACCGTTCGAATTTTACTCGCGGCTCAATCTTACTTTGCTGACCGGACGCCGGGCGCGCGATCTGGCCGAGCTGCTCGAGAATCTCCGCTCGGTACCCGGATCGGTCGTTTACCACCACACGCATCGCCTGCTCATCCAGCACCAATTCCTGTCGCCTGAACCACCCAATGACTTCGCGTATTGGGCCTCGAACATCCTGCTCGAGGAGCATCTCGGCGAGGAACTGGCTTCCATTGATCTGTTGCGCTTCGGGACCATTCGCGAGTTGCGCGAAGAACTAATCAGAGTGATCCAGAACCATCTGGAGCGTGCCTCCGACGTGCGGGCGGCGCCGCCCGGCATGGAATTTTTCTTCATGCGCTCCGTTTCATTCATATTGAAAACCGGGCTCCGGGCGCAGGACTTGAAGGAATTTGGCGACGCACTCAAGCACGTCTCGCTGTCCTCGATCTCGTATCACGTGTTCGATGCGCGGCTGAGGCTTGAGAGCGGCGACAATGATTTCTCGAGATGGATCGAGAACGCGCTCGGCGAGAGCGAGTTGGCCGCCAAGCTGCGATCTCTGGATCCCTACACGCACACCGAGGAAGGACTGCGCGGCGCGATGATCGCGGCGATCAACCGCCGGCTGGGTGAGTAGTATGGCAGTGGGACTGAATCAGTATATTCCTGTGGTGGGTGACGGAGTCGTCAACGAGCTCCGCCTGCTCGGTGAACGGCTGGCCGGAAAGCGAATCGTCAATGTGAACTCGACGCGCGTGGGCGGCGGCGTCGCCGAGATTCTGACCCGGATGGTCCCGCTCCTGCGAGAGTTAGGGCTGGACGCCCGATGGGAAGTCATGCGCGGGACCGAGGATTTCTTCGTCCTGACCAAGAACCTGCACAACGCCCTCCACGGCAGGCCGGTCTCGTTCGGCGCGCGCGATGCGGGAACCTATGACGAGGTGTGCACGGAAAATCTGAAATCTCTGGACCTGGATGTCGACCTTGCATTCATACACGATCCTCAACCCGCAGGTCTGGTTCGAAGCCGCGATTCACACTCGGCAAAGTGGATTTGGCGCTGCCATATCGACGTCTCCGCTCCTGCGCCCGGCGCCTGGGAATTCATCGCCCCGATGGTCGAGCGGTACGATCTGAGCGTGTTTTCTGCGCCGCAATTCGCCCGCTCGCTCGATATGCCTCAGGCGTTGATCTCGCCCTCAATCGATCCGCTCTCCGACAAAAATCGCGAACTTGGCGAGACCGAGATCCAATCGATACTTGCGCGGCTGGGCATTCACAGCGACAAGCCGATTGTGACCCAGGTATCGCGCTTCGATCGGCTCAAGGATCCCGTTGGTGTTCTGCACGCATGGCAGTCGGCACGGAAACGCGTTGATTCCCAGCTGATTCTGGCGGGCGGCTCGGCAAGTGACGATCCCGAGGGTGCCCAGGTGCTAAAGGAGGTTCGCGAGCAAGCGGGCGATGACCGGGACGTTCACATTCTGGACCTTCCGCCAACGGCAAACCTGGAAATAAACGCTATCCAGCGCGCTTCACAAGTCGTGGTGCAGAAGTCCATCAAAGAAGGCTTCGGCCTGACGGTCTCCGAGGCCTTATGGAAAAAGAAACCGGTAATTGCAGGCGCGGTCGGTGGGATTCCGCTTCAGATCACCCACAAGTACTCCGGAGTGCTGACGCATACCATCGACGGGACCGCCTTTTGGATCAAGCAATTGCTTTCGACGCCAGACTTCGCACGACGACTGGGAGAAAACGGACACAACCATGTATTCAACAACTTTCTGCTGACTCGGCACGTGCGGGACTATCTCCTTGCTTTCCTCTTTGTGGCGGATGGAAAGGAGGACATCGTCCGGCTATGAGGCGACTGTACTCGTTACTTCCCGAGCGAGGCCATCAGTTCCTGCTGCTTGTCCCTCACCTGGCTGAGCAAGGCGTCGAAGCCCTGGGCGTTGATCACGCGATTGAACTGGTTGCGGTAGTTCGCCGTTATACTGATGTTCTCGACCGTGACGTCGAAGACTTTCCAGTCCTGGTTTTCCTGCTTGAGCTGGTAGTCGATACGAATCGGCTTCGCGTCACCCTGTAAAACCTCCGTCTTGATCTCCACATCACCGTCGCCTAGCGACGACTTGCTCAGGTATTTTACGGTCTGGCCGGAGTACTTGTCTAACTTGTCCAGGTAGGCACTCTCGATGAACGCCTCGAAGAGCGGTACGAACTGTTGACGCTGGTCGGGCGAGATCTGCTTCCAATGGTAGCCCAAGGCTGAACGCGCCATGTGACCAAAATCAAAATGCCCTGCTACCAGAGCGATCAGCTTGCTGCGCCGGGAATTCTGCGAGAGCTCCCGGTCGCCAAGAACCTTGATGACCTGGTCGACCGTGGTCTTGACTGTCATCATGGGATCGTTCGTCGTTGCGCCGGTCGTCGTTGCACGCCCGGTTGAGTTGAAGCCGCCGATCATGAGCACCGACACCGTCACGATTGCCAGGAACCGTAGCAGCCTTTTGTCATCCAGCTTGCGAATGATGAGGTTCATAGTCTCTACCACCTATCCTCAATAAATGTTGCTTGGTAAGTCTCTCGGCCTCATTACACGCCGAAGTCGAGCGGGAGGTGGCCGCTGCGGTCGGAATCGACACCGAGATCGGCAACGGAGTCATCATCCGCCCCAACGGCCACCTGTTGTCGCCGGGGGCGCGTCGCCCGGCCATGGCAACGCGCCTTGCGGCACTGCGCTCTATAGCGGCGTCATTCCTGGTTCTGCTGCTGCTTAAGCTGATCGATCTGCTGCCGTTGCTGGTTGATCTGGGCTTGCTGAGCGTTGACCTGAGACTGGGTCTGCGTGTTCTGGTTCTCCTGATTCTGCATCTGGTTGCCAACCGCGTATCCGGTCACGCCGCCGAGGGCGCCGCCGATTGCCGCGCCGGCGCCGGGCGCGCCCACCGCAGAGCCAACTATTGCGCCCGCACCCGCCCCGATTCCGGCTCCTCCCAGGGTACCTTCTTCACGGGTGCTGAGCGGCGCGCCGGAGCATCCGCTCAACGCGACTCCGCCGGCCACCACGAGCAGCGTCCAGAGCGTTATCGTCACTACCAAAGAGCAGACGATCGAAACACTTGAATGCCATGTTCTACGCATTGGAATTTCCTCCTTACTTGGGTTGCAGATAGGGAGACATATCGATCACGCTGGTTCCCAACCTGATCTGCGGGACGCCAGATTCGACGCCGAGCGTTACCGCAGGAACATACGAAGGGATGCCGTTGCCCAGATCGGTCGGCGGCAGTTCAAGCCGCTCAGTAGAGGAGGGCGGGCGCCCGCGTTCGCTCGAATCGCCAACGTCTTCACTATCCGCGCCGCCCACGGAATGTTTAATCGACGGCGCATCCGACACGGCGCCTACGCGGTCGTTCGTCGAGTCGGTCGTCATCTTCCAACCGGTGGCCGCCGCGTTGGTCCATGCGAGCAGGAACAGGACCAGAGCCAAGATCAGCCCCCGATGGACTTTGCGATTGCGCTTCAAACCCGTCTCCTCGGTTTGTCGATACAGCACCTTCCGTGCCGCGCTCGACTTCCCGCAAGTAACAGGCATTACGTGGCCAACCAGGCTGTAAAATCTCCATGATTCGTATCGATTTCGATCTTCGGATGATGTGGCTGCGGATGAAGCGGCGGTCAGCCGGACAAGGTCCATCCTACTAAGGACGTTCCCGCAGCTTATCGGTTTTCGCATCAAATCGAATTCTCAGTAATGACACGGCGCCTGCCTCACAAAATCCGCTGTATTGCACGACGGACTGTTCTACAATTGAGACTGCGCGTGCGATCCGCCAATCAACTGCTCAGAGCGAATGGAAATGAGGCCGCGTCGCAGACTGCAACTCCTGCCCTTGGTGGCACCCCTTCTGTTAGCGCTGGCAACCAGCGGATGCTTCTGGCTGGCGGCTGGCGATATGGGTTACGAGGGCTACCAATACAGCCAGAAGAAGGGCGCGCTCTACGCCGCGTTTCATCCCAAGCTGCAGCATAAGGCGGCCGCCACGCCGACACCCGACATCGAGTAGAACAACAGGCCGGCCGCTTTCGTTGGCCGATAGGCGGCTGGCGCCTTCGCGCTTGGGTGCGGTAATCGCAAGCCGCTGAGCCCTTAGGCACACCCATCGTCGGGCCAGCCAGAACCGTTTCCTCTGTAGATTCTACACGGCATCCGTGTCACGAAGGCTTGGCGGAACGCAGAGTCTTCCCGGCACGGGCATTGCCTTATGGCATCGATGCGTGCGCACTCGCCTCCCTCCAGCTTTACCACGCGGCGAATGCGCGCGGCTTTTCAATTCCAAGGAGGTGAAGCATGCCACTTCTTAAAAATGCTCGGTTTCGGTTTGCGATCGGTCTGGTGACGCTAGCGATGCTCTTCGGTTGTGCTTACTCGCTGGTGCACGACAATCCGAGCGCTCCGCCCAATGTCGTGGCGCATTGTGAAGGCTCCGAGAACATCGATGATTCGTCGATCGCGGTGGTTCCGATCCCGGTCGTAGCCTTCATCTCTCCGCATACCGAGCTGCACGAAATCGGTCCGGACGACTATCTGAACCGATGCGGCCGGCCGACTCAACTGGTGAACCGCGACGTCACGTTGGACAAGACCAACTGCATCCCCGCGTCCCTGACCGAGATCGTGACGCTGGGGATTTTCCAATGGTGCCCCGCGACCATCTCCTATAACGCCGACGTGACGAGCTCTCCAGCGAGCTCTCCATCGTACACCCGGCAACCAGAGCGCCTGAGCTCGAGCACGCAATAGCGATTCGCAGCCGGCGGATCACGCAGTCCGATCGTCCAAACTGCGTGATCCGCGGCTCTCATCGTTTGTCGGCACAAATCGAGGTATCAGAGATGATTCATGAAGGCAGACTAAGGCAGGACCGCGCCGGACAGCGGCGCCTGCGACCGGCTCGGGTCGACTTACGATCGGGCTCTCATGCGAGGCCCGTCGCGAGTCTCAAAGAGGTTCTCGCGATGGAGATCAACAGTTGGCTGCGAGGCGGCAATTCAGGTGAGACCGCTGAACGAGGCGTCCTTACGGTGCTGATCGCGCTCGGCCTGCTGATGCTGGCAGGTTGGGGATGTAATCAAGATAGAAAAGCCCGGGATCATCTGGCGATCGGCGACCACGCGATGAGCGCAGGCCAGTTCGCCGACGCGGAACGCGAGTATCAGACTGCGATCAAAATCGCGCCCGACGATGCTCCAGCCCATGTGGCATTGGCGGCGGACTTCGTGGCCCAGTCGCAATTCGGGATGGCGGAGGAGCAATATCGCGCCGCTATCGCGCTCGATCCGGCGGCGGTAAAGAGCCGTCTCGAACTGGGCTCCGTGCTGGCTTCCGAGCAGGAGCCGGTTGAAGCGGAAGCCGAGTTGCGCACGGCAATCGGGCTTGATCCCAACAACGCGCAAGGGCATTTCCGGTTGGCCAATCTGCTTAGCGCCGAGACCGGGCGCGAGCAGGAGGCGCAATCCGAATATCAGCAGGCGCGCGCGCTCGATCCGGGCCTGACCGTGCCGAGCGCACCCGCCGCCGCAGCGCAGACGGCCAGCGACGCTTCTACCATGCCGCCGATGAAGGAGCTCAACAAGAAATTTCTGTTGACCAGGAACTCGCAGGTCTACGAGCAGCCCGAGGAGACCAGCCCCGTGGTCGGGGCAGTGCACCGGCGAAAATTCGTTAGAGTTACCGCAATCAGCGGCGATTGGCTCCGCGTCCAATTGCGCAGCGGCACCGTCGGATTTATCCCGGCCAGTGCGGCTGAATAATGATCGCAACTCCGCCGAAGACTCGTCCGGGGTTGCCCGTCCACGCAAGAAAGCGTGTAAGCGGTAAAAACTCCGCTGATGGAAGCTGACCCCCTTTGTCAGTGCGAGTCGCACCCCGGACGCAGCGATTTCACGGAAGCGCACGTAATCACGGGCGCTTCTGCCCATCGTGCCAATCTCCGGACCGTTGCCAGGGCGAAGTGGCACCCGACTTGCTCGCAGGATTGAGCAGCCTTCCGCAAGGAGCGATGCAGGTGAGACCCAACAATGCCGCGATAATTCTTGCCGGTGGCGATGGGATGCGTCTTCTTCCGTTGACCCGATACATCGCCGGCCGGGCGATACCGAAGCAGTTCTGTTGCGTTACCAGCGCGCGTACCCTGCTCGATGAGACCATTCATCGCGTGCATCAGGTGTTCCCGCTGGAGCGGATCGTGGTGGTGGTGAATCGCTCGCACGGCGAGTTTTACGAACCGTTGCTGGGCGACCTATCGAGGTCACAAATCGTCCAGCAGCCCTCCAACCGTGGCACCGCGGCCGCGATTCTCTACGGATTGGAGCGCCTGGCGAAAATCGCCGCCGACGCCAGCGTGACGATTTTTCCCGCCGATCACTTTGTCAGGCACGACGCGCGCTTCATGACCCACGTCGCTTTCGCATTGGATACGATCGCCGAATTTCCCGAGCTCGCAGTGCTTCTCGGGATGGCGCCGGCGTGGGCCGAAACCTCCTATGGGTGGATCGAGCCGGCGGCACCGATCTGGCCCTCTAAACCGCCGGTGTTCCGCGTCCGGCGATTCTGGGAGAAACCGGAGCTCGAGATGGCGCGGACACTGTGGCGCCAGGGCTGCCTGTGGAACAGCTCTGTGATTGCCGCCAACCCGTCGGTTCTGCGCGGCATGATCGCCGAGCATGCGCCCAGGCTATCCGCGGCCTTTAGACTGGCCTCGGCATCGCTCGCCACGATTGACGAGGAGGCGGCGGCTGAAACCCTGTACGCGAAGCTTGAATCGGTTGGATTCTCGGAGCAAATCCTGTCGCGATGTCCGCCCAATCTCGCGGTGCAACGGGTGGACGATGTCAAATGGAGCGACTTGGGCGAGCCCAACCGCGTGCTCGACGCTCTGTCATCGTCGCGTTATCGGCCCGCCTGGGTGGAAGCCTTCGAGTGGGAGCGCGCCACGGAGCGACGGCTGTAGCCCGCTGGCTCTGGCCCGCCCCGATTTGCAGCCCCGATTTTGCAGCGTTGACATATGGGACTGTGCCATAGGATCGTCATGGTCTGAGCGGGCTGTCTGAGGCATTTGAGGGCATTTTAAGCCGCCCCGCTTTTCGGCCGGTGCGGGAACAGCGAATGCTTGAAAGGCTGACGCGCGATCGTGGTGCTCTGCGGTCGTTCGCAGCCCGCTACGCCGGGGCGCTGCTGATTGCGGTAGCCTCAATTCTCCTGCGGCACCTCCTGGACCCGATTTTCGTTCTGCGGGCGCCGCGCATGACGACCGACGTCGCGGCCGCAATCACCGCATGGCTTTTCGGTTTTGGTCCGGGCCTCCTTACCACGGGTTTGTGTGAATCGGCCGCGGCCTGGCTCTATCTCGCTCCGGCCGGTTCTCTCTGGGCGACGCCCGCCGATCGCATTAGCCTGTTGGTTTCGACCCTCTCCGGGATTGCTCTGGTCACGATCGTCTCGTCGCTCAGGAGGGCGTTAGCGGAACTGGCGCTGGCGAAGGAGGCCGCCGAAGAAGCTAACGATGCGAAGGACCGCTTTCTTTCGATGACCGCGCACGAGTTGCGCACGCCGCTCAATTCGATCGTGCTGTCGACCTCGCTTCTGCGCAGCGGGCCGCAGGCCCCCGAACGAGCCGCGGCGGCCGTCGAACGTATCGATCGGGCCGCCAGAAACATGACTGAGATGGTGGATGAGCTGGTCGATTCGGCGCGCATCTCCAGCGGCCAGTTCAAGATCACGCCGGCGCCGATCGATCTGGTCGCGGTAGTTCAATCGGCGGTCGAGTTGATGCGGCCGAGCGCGGACGCAAAGCGGATCACGCTGATTGCGCATACGGGCAACGGACCGGCAACCGTCAAGGGCGATCCGCAGCGACTCCATGAGAGCGTGTCGAACCTGCTCGACAACGCGATCAAGTTCACACCCAACGGCGGACGAATCGAGGTCTCCGTCACCGTCCTTGACCGGCGGGTGCATGTCAGCGTCAAGGACAGCGGGATGGGTATTGATGGCGAATTCCTGCCGCGCGTGTTCGAGCGGTTCGCCCAAGCAGACCCGGAGACTTTGGGCCATCGCAGGGCCGGACTCGGATTGGGTCTTTCGATCGTCAAGCACATCGTCGAGCTGCACGGCGGGACGATCGCGGCTCACAGCGAGGGCAGAGAACGCGGCGCGAGATTCACGATCGCGCTGCCGATCTCGGAAGCCGACTAAAGCCGTTACGGCTCGGCCTTCTTGCGCGCTATCAGACCGACGTGGCGGCCGACCAGCTTCCAGTTGCCGTTGCGGCGGGCCCAGGTGTTCATGTAGCTGCAGAAGAGCTCGTCGCGGAGTGTTTCCGAAATCAGTTGAGAAGTCTCGCTGCCGGTCGCAACGACCAGGTCAGCGCTGCCGGCAAGCTTGGTGGTGCGCCGCTCGAAAGTCCGCAGCCGCAGCCGCCCGCTGAGAATCCATTCCAGAAGCAACTGCTTTCCTGCGATCAGATTCACGCTGCTGTTGACGATCAGGTCGTCGGACCAGAGCGATTCCAACTCTGCGACATCGCCGCGCAGCATCGCCGCGGCCTCGCGTTGCTCGAGGGCCTCGATCTCGCCGCGATTGGCGGGCTGGTTGGGCTCGCTCATACGCCTGGCTCCGGTCTGACATACCTGCTCACGATGCTCAAGAGGCGCTGCACGTCGATCGGCTTGACCAGCGTTTCGTTCGCGTCGATGCCCTCGCCGGCAAAGGCGGTGACCACGACCACCGGCACCTGCGCCAGTTTCGGGTCTTTCTTCTGGGCCGCCCGAAACTCCCAACCGTTCATGACCGGCATCTGAAGGTCCAGGATTATCAACGACGGCAACGACGAGCGTCGTAGCAGGTCGATGGCTTCTCTGCCGTTTCCGGCCGGCTCGGCCGAGTATCCGCTGATCTCGAGGACATCGATCAGGGCTTCGCGGGCGTCCGGATCGTCTTCGACGACCAGAATCTGCGGCCGCCCCTTGGAGCCGGGTGCCATGCAAAGAATATAGCTCTTTTCCGGAGCGTTGGTTGAGGGATTTTCTTTGAGCAAAGCTGACTTCGTCCGATTGGAGGAACAGCGGCGATAAGGGGTCGTTCGCGAAAACGACCGCCGCGCATCAGATAGCCGCCCATGGCGTGCCTGCCTCAACTAATACGCTGGCGTTTCAGCCGCAGTGGTGAGTAAACTTTACATGGCGGGCAGATCGCTCAGGCTATCTCAAGGACGCCCGACTCATGCGGGACGCAGGATGACAGGCGCAAAGCGAGTTCTGATTGTCGAAGATGACGCCGCCACCCGTGAGGCGTGGACCGACCTGCTCGTCTCGTGGGGCTTCGAGGCCAAGGCGGCCGCCGACGGCGAGGAAGGGCTGGCCCTGGTGCTGAGTTACCAGCCGCACGTCCTGCTGCTGGACATCAGGATGCCGAAGCGCAACGGCCTTGAAGTGCTCGGCGAGATTCGTGAGCGCGGAATCGATGTCGTCACGATTATGATCTCCGGCGAGGGCGATATCCCCGAGGCAGTGCAGGCGATAAAGCTGGGCGCTTACGACTACCTGCGCAAACCAGTCGATCCGCCCCGCCTTCAGGTGCTGCTGAACAATCTCACCCAGCAGATCGAGACCAGCCAGGAGAACCAGCGCCTGCGGCGCCGGCTGATCAGCGCGGGCGAGTTGGGACAGGTCATCGGGAGCTCGCTCGCGATGCGCCGGGTGATGAGCCTCATCCAGCAGGTCGCCGCCAGCTCGGCTTCGGTGGTTATCTGCGGCGAGAGCGGGACCGGCAAGGAGCTGGTCGCGCGCACGATCCATGAGCTGTCGCCGCGCCGGGCCGGCCCTTACGTCGCAGTCAACTGCGCGGCGATCGCCGAGACCCTGATGGAAAGCGAGTTGTTCGGCCACGAGCGCGGCGCATTCACCGGCGCCGATCGGCGCCATCAGGGATGCTTCGAGCTGGCCAGCGGCGGCACGCTGCTGCTCGACGAAATCACCGAGATGAAGATTGAGCTGCAGCCCAAGCTGTTGCGG
>Ga0209517_10009384_pt1 | contig 11169 bp, 7 predicted proteins | sample PeaSoiMetSII2010_FD_187695 | JGI IMG/M metagenome (GOLD analysis project Ga0209517, IMG submission 187695) | Peat soil microbial communities from Weissenstadt, Germany - SII-2010 (SPAdes) (version 2) | ecosystem: Environmental > Terrestrial > Soil > Wetlands > Peat | place: Germany: Weissenstadt... | reverse complement strand
ATTGGGGCGGCTTTTGAATGTCCGGGCCACAGCGCAACTGCCCGACGCCTGCCAAAGAGGTAATAAACGGCGCCAGCAATTGAAAATCGTCCGCCACGGCCGCCGGGCAACGAACGAATACCTCCAGGCCCGTCTTGGGATCGAGAGAATAGCGATTGCGGACTTCGCGCACCGCACGAACCAGCTCTTGCATCCGCGCGATGCGGCGCTCCATTCCCGGATCTTGCCATGCCTTGGGAAAACTGGGCCAGGGCGCGATGACCACGCTTTCCGCGGCCGGCTCGGGTGTGGGCAGTCCACGTTCGAACGCGGCTTCCGCCAGCGCCTGCCAGATCGACTCCGCCACGAACGGCATGATAGGTTGCACCAAACGCAGGATCGCATCGAGGACGCCGACGAGCATGCGCTGCGCCAGCGCCCGGCCGCCCGCATCGCGCAATCGGCCCTTGCTCATCTCCACGTACCAATCACAGAATGCCGACCATGTGAAGTCATAGATGCTGCGGGCAGCCTCGCTGAAGTGGTAGCCCTCCAACTGCTCCGTCACGTCGTGCGTTGCAGTTGCAAGCCGGCTCAGGATCCAGCGATCTTCAATCGGCAGATCCTCCAGGCGCAAAGCGCCCGGCGAATACCCCTCGAGATTCAGAAGCAAGAAGCGTGCGGCATTCCAGAGCTTGTTGGCAAAGTTTCGCCCGATCTCGAACTTCTCGGAAGCCTGCTTGGCCGTGGTCAGTTCTGCGTCTGCCGCCGGCCAGGGGCCGCCGGGCCGGAATGGTTTCTTGCAATTGGGGCAAGCGACCTTGCGCGTCCGCATGGACATGTGCTCTTGCTTGACCGGAACCAATGTCTGGCAATGCGGGCACACGTTGGACACCGGCATCCGGCTATCTTGCGTCTCGGTAGCCGAGTGCACCATCAAGAACCGCAACGCGTCGGTCCCGTAACGATCGATGATGTCCATCGGGTCGATGCCGTTGCCCTTGCTCTTGCTCATCCTCTCGCCAAAAGCATCGAGGATCGTCGGATGGATGTAGACATGGTGGAACGGCACTTCGTCTATGTTGTAAATTCCGGCAATCACCATGCGCGCGACCCAGAGCGTGATGATGTCGCGACTCGTCAACAGCACGCTGGTCGGGTAGTAGTACCTCATCTGTTGCCAGTCCGGATTCTGCGGACCCGGCGGCAAATCGGGCAGCGCGGGGCCGGGCCACCCGAGCGTTGAATGCGGCCAAAGCGCGGAGCTGAACCACGTATCGAGCACGTCGGGGTCGCGTTCGAGCGGGTATTTCAGGCCGAGCGCATCCGCCGGCAAGTCTTCGAGGCCGCAGATCAGCCATTGGCCGTTTTCCTCGTCCAGCCGCCAGGCCACGTCCGTTCTGTCGGCAAATGCCTTCTTCAACTCGGCCTCTGGGCAGCGCGCATACCAGATAGGTATGCGGTGACCCCACCAAAGTTGCCGACTGATGCACCAATCGCGTTTTTCGCCGAGCCAATCGAGGTACGTCTTGGCATAGCGCGGCGGAAAGATTTTCACGCGACCGTCCTCGACGGCGTCCATGGCTGACTGGCCGAGGTCAACCATCTTCACGAACCACTGGTCGGAGAGATACGGCTCGACAGGCGTCTTGCTACGGTCGCTGTGCGCCAGTTCGATTTCGCGATCCTCGCGGCCGTCGAACAATCCCAGTTTTTCCATATCATCCGTGACGCGTTTGCGCGCTTCGTAGCGATCCAGCCCGGCGTACGGCCCACCACTGCCATTGATGGTGCCATCGGGATTGAGGATGTTGATCATGGGCAAGCTGTGCCGCAAGCCGCATGCATAGTCATTCGGGTCGTGCGCGGGAGTCACCTTCACCGCGCCGGTACCCAGCGCTGGATCGACGAGTAGCCCGTCGGCGATGATCGGGATCTCGCGATCGACGAGCGGCACCGTCACCGTCTTGCCGATGAGATGCTTATAGCGCTCATCGGACGGGTGCACGGCCACCGCGGTGTCGCCGAGCATGGTCTCTGGTCGAGTAGTGGAAAAACGAATGAACTCGTTCGTTCCCTTGACCGGGTAGCGGAAAGTCCAGAAACCGCCCTTCACGGTCTCGTGAAAGATCTCGTCATCGGCGACGGCCGTCTGCAAGTGGGTGTCCCAGTTGACGAGGCGTTTGCCGCGGTAGATCAAGCCGTCGCGAAAAAGCGCAAAGAAGGTATGGCGCACAGCGCGGGCGCACACGGGATCCAGCGTGAAGCGGGTGCGTGGCCAGTCGCAACTGCAGCCGAGCTGGCGCAATTGACAAAGGATGCGCGCCTCGTATTGCTCCTTCCACGTCCAGATGCGACGGACCAGTTCCTCGCGTCCCAGATCGTGACGGTTTTTGCCTTCTTCCTCGCGAATGCGGCGTTCGACGACGGCCTGGGTGGCGATGCCGGCATGGTCGGTCCCCGGCATGTACAGGGCGTTGTAACCCTGCATGCGCCGGAAGCGGATCAGGACGTCCTGCAGCGTGTTGTTGAGGGCGTGCCCCATGTGCAGCGCGCCGGTCACATTGGGCGGCGGGATGACGATGCAGAATGGCTGGCGGCTCGCATCGGGCCGGCTGTGGAAGTAGCCGCGTTCGTCCCAGAATTTCAGCCAGCGCTCCTGCGCCTCGCGCGGGTCGTATTGCTTGGGGAGTTCGGTGGTCATAGGTCATCCCAATGGAGGTCCTTCCTCGTCCTTGAACAGCTTGTACTCAAAACTGTCCACCAATGCCAGCCAACTGGCCTCGATAATGTTTTCGCTGACACCGACGGTGCCCCAGACGGCATGGGTGTCGCGCCATTCGATGACCACGCGTACCTTGGCGGCCGTCTCCGCTCGTGCGTTTACCACGCGCACCTTGTAGTCGGCCAAATGCATCTCCGCTAGACGCGGGCAGGAGGGCAGAAGCGCTTTTCGCAGGGCAGCGTCGAGAGCGTTCACCGGGCCGTCCCCTTCGCTAACGGTATGCATCAGCGCGCCGTCGACGCGCACCTTGACGGTCGCTTCGGTTACGGGCTCGCCTTGTTCGTTTGTCTCCACGTTCACGCGATAGGCCAGCCGTTGGAATTTCGGCCGGTAGAGCCCCAGCACCCTTTTGACGAGCAGATCGAAGGAAGCTTCCGCCGCTTCGAACTCGTAGCCTTCATGCTCCAGCTCCTGCACCTGGTTGAGGATCTTCGCCATCATCTCGCGGTCGTGGGTGATTTGATACTTCGCCGTCTTGGTCAGGATCGTCGCTTGCCCGGATAGCTCACTGAGCAAGATGCGGCGTTGGTTTCCGACCGCATCGGGATCGATATGCTCGTAGCTGGCCGGATTGCGAGCCACGGCATGCGTGTGCATCCCTCCCTTGTGCGCAAAGGCGCTGGCGCCTACAAAAGGCTGATTCGAGCGAAAGTTCATGTTGGCGATCTCGTAGATATAGCGAGACACCTCCGTCAGATGAGGCAGGTTCTCGGCCTGGAGCACCTGCTGGCCGCGCTTCAGAGCGAGGTTGGCAATGATGCTCACAAGGTCGGCATTGCCGCAACGTTCGCCGATGCCGTTGAAGGTTCCCTGCACCTGGGTGGCCCCTTGGGCCACGGCGGCGAGCGTGTTCGCCACCGCGACATCGCAGTCGTTGTGACAGTGAATGCCGATCTCCACCTGCAGGGCCGTGCGCGCTGCCGCCACGCCGGCAGCAATTTCCTCCGGCAGGCTGCCGCCGTTGGTATCGCAGAGAATGACACAGGTTGCCCCGGCATCCTGTGCTGTCCGCAGCGTTCGCAATGCGTACTCCCGGTTGCGGCGCAGGCCATCGAAGAAGTGCTCCGCGTCGTAGAACACTTCGCGGCCGGCAGTCTTGCAGCACGCCACGGATTCGGCGATCATTTGCAGGTTTTCTTCGAGCGTCGTGTTCAGCACTTCCAGGACATGCAGGTCCCACGTCTTGCCAACGATGGTCACGATCGCGGTCTGCGCATCCAGCAGAGCCTTGATGCATGTATCCGTGGCTGCCACCCCGGCCTTGCGCCGGGTCATGCCGAAAGCGACAATCTTGGCGTGGCGGAGGTTCAGCCTGCGTGCTTCGCTAAAGAATCCGAAATCCTTGGGGTTGGAAAGTGGAAAGCCGCCCTCGATGAAGTCCACCCCGAGCTCATCAAGCCGGCGCGCGATCAGCAGCTTGTCCTGCAAAGAGAAGTTGATTCCCTCTCCCTGGCTGCCATCCCGAAGCGTGGTGTCGTAGATGCGAATGCGTGCCATAACCCGCCTGCCAACAAAAAGGCCCCGAAGCTGTTGGCTTCAGGGCCGGGACTATTTCGGAGATGCTCAGCAAAGCCCCGGCGCTAACCCCCCTCGCGAACAACGACGACTGCTACGGGGCGCACTCCCTGCGCCGCGGCAATCGCGATGCTGGTAAGCCCAAGATGATTCTGCTTGCCCACGTGTGAAAGCCTCGCCTTGTGACCAAACCTTGAATCAATGTTAGAAAGCTAGGCGGGAGATGTCAATTCGGCCCCATCGCTCTGCAACCTCTTCTCAAGGAATACGCGTTGAGGGTACGTAGGTCCTGGGTACCTTTTGTCCCGGAGTTTGGCCCGGCAATGGCGTGTAGTGGAAGGCCGGCACGGTCTCCGCGGGCTGGACGGTTGCTGCATTGGCGGCTGCGATGCTGGAGCCTTCGGGAATGAACTCGACCGTGTTCACGGCCGGCACCGTGAACGGCCGACCATCGACCATGTCCTTGTGCTCGGCAATTCGCACGACGCGAAAAGCGCCGAGCCCAGGTAGACTCACTTCCTTGCCCCGGGCAAGCTCGTCACGAATCGCAGGCCCCAGTGCCGTGAAGAACCGGGTTGCCTGATCCTCAGTAAGCTTTGCCGTGCGGGCCAAGCGCTGGTTCAGGGTCTCGTTCTGCGGAATGGGACGCTGAGAGTAAGCAAGGGCAGTGAACCCAAGCACTCCAAGCAGGACGCCTAGTGCCAACTTCTGTCGCTGGTGCATGATGCGCTCCTCAGGCTGGACACCCATTTTGATTGTCGGACTCTGATTCCGTTGTCTTGAGGCCGTTCTTGGCCGGCATCCCCCTCGAATAGAAAATATAGCTCACGGAGGAGCCCTGTAACGTTCATGAATCTTGCTCTGGCGGCGGACAGATGAGATGACGTTGCCAATGGCTGTCGTCCCGGTTGGGGAAATCGCTACGATAATGCACGCCTCTCGATTCTTCACGCTGCAGAGCCGCCCAGATCATGAGCTGGGCAACGCTGAGCAGGTTCTGCAGTTCCCAGCCTTCCTGAGTGTCGAAAGTTCGCGCCAGAGCATAACGGCACCAGAACTCAACGCTCTCCTCGGCCTCCTTCAAGCTCCTCAGTTCTCGGACAATGCCCATCTTGCGGACCATCAAGCTGCGCAGTGCGTTGGTTACGTCCGCCACATCAAGCGTTTCCAGGGACGAGGCAGCAAAACGCGCTTGCAGAGGCGGCACGCGGAAGGTGTCGGGCATACGGGCGGCCGCTTCCGCAGCCCCGCGTCCGCACAGACTTCCAAAGACGAGCCCCTCGAGCAAACTGTTGGAAGCCAGCCGATTGGCCCCGTGCAAGCCGCTGGACGTGACCTCCCCGGCAGCCCACAAGCGAGGCAAGGTGGTACGGCCCTCGGCATCGATGGTCACGCCGCCGATCATGTAGTGCGCCCCAGGTCGAACGGGGATCATGTTTTTGGTGATGTCCAACCCGAAGCTCTGGCAGACACGCTCGATGCCGGGAAACCGCTGATGCACCCGCTGCGGGTCGAGGTGAGTAAGGTCCAAGTAAACGTTCGGGTGCTGGGTATGGTCCATACAGCGGAAAATTGCTCGGGCCACGATGTCGCGCGGCGCCAGCTCCGCGCGCGCATCCTCTGCAAGCATGAAACGGATGCCGTTGCGGTCGCGCAGGTAGGCCCCTTCACCGCGAACTGCCTCGCTGATCAGATACCGGGCCGAGCCCGCAACGTAGAGGACGGTAGGATGGAATTGCATGAATTCCATATCTCGAACCTGGGCGCCGGCCCTGTAGGCGGCGGCCATGCCGTCCCCTGTGGCCACCGCGGGATTCGTGGTTTCTCGGTAAACCATGCCGACCCCGCCGCTGGCCAGGATTGTCTGCTTTGCCCAGATCAAGAGCTTGTCGCGCTGGGGACGATGGACGAGGGCGCCGGCACAGGCCCCCTCGTGGGTCAACAGGTCCGCAGTGAACGTTTGATCCCAGACGGTAATGTTCGGAGCTTGTTGAGCACGGTCGATGACCGCCCGCATCACTTCGTGTCCCGTGGCATCACCAAGAGCGTGCACAATGCGGCGATGGCTGTGGCCGCCTTCCCGCGTTAGAGCCAGCCGGCCATCTTCCACGTCGAAGTGGGTACCCCAGCGGATCAGATCGTTTATCTGGTTGGGCGCCTCGCGGACCACCAACTCGACGATGCTCCGTTCGCACAAGCCGGCACCGGCGCGCAGGGTATCCTCGATGTGATTCTCGAAACGGTCCTCGGGGGACATCACGCCCGCGATGCCGCCCTGGGCATAATTGCTGTTGCTCTGCTGAACGCTATCCTTGGTCACGACCAGGACGTGGAGATCCGGTGGAACCTCGAGGGCGGCCCGCAGGCCGGCGATGCCCGCGCCGATCACGAGAATGTCGCTGAAGAAATGCGGGGTTTGCTTTGGGCCAAAGGGAACCAGATATCTGCGCGTTGAGTACATGATGGGCCCCCACCTCTACAACAATTGGAGGCCGGCATCCAGGGACCAGGATTTAGGCCAATTCGGTACTTTAGAGGAATATAGCAAAGTTACTCGTTTACGGGCAACGATGCCCGCTCCCATGGTCGAGGGCTGGTCTTTCTCCGGAGACGTAACTTCTCGCCGTAACAAAGAATTCATCCTTTGCCGTTTATCCAGTCGACGTTGGCGTTGAGGTGGAGAGAGGATGAGCGGGCCACTTTTGCCGTACTTGCAAGCTATAGTTTAGAGGCCTTGCCAACGGAACACACGATCCCACGAAGTACTTACCAGCCAATGGGGCCGTGCCAGAGGAGGTTCGGGTGAAGAGTTGCATCCGCCTACGCAAAGTCGACGAGGAAAACGAGGACCAGGTTTGGGAAACTGGTACGCGCTTGCGGATTGGGCGACAGGATACGCTCGAAATCGTCCTCAACGACGGCTCGGTGAGCCGTCATCACGCGGAGGTGTATGTCACAAGCCGAGGTTGGCGTGTCCGCGATTTGAAGAGCACAAACGGGACGTTTCTCAATGGCCGGCGCCTGGGGGGAACCGATTGGCCTCTACGGCCGCACGACATCATCAAGTGCGGCAACATCACGCTCGCAGTGGATATGCTCGAATACGGCCGAGAGAGCGCGCCGCTTGACGAGGCCCACCTGATTGTCGAAGCAACGGCGTCGTTTGCCTGGGAGGACGCTTTGCAGGGTCTCGCCTTCGACCAGGACCGTGGTCCCCGGCCAGGCGAACAGCTTCTGGCGTTGCTTCGCGCCGGTCACCATCTCGGACACCTCGACAGCGAAGACGAGTTACTGCATTCTGTGCTCAACGACGCTGTTTCCGCACTCGATGCCCAGCGCGGCGCGATCGTGCTTGCAGAAGGGCCGAGCGACAGCCTGAGACTGCGGGCCCTGGCGAATGGCATGGGCGACGCGCCCAGCCGACCCGGCTTCAGCCAAAACCTGGCCCAGCGCTCGTTCGCCAGCGGTGAATCGATCCTGTGCCGCAAGGTGGAGGAACACCCGGAACTCGCCATGGCGCAGAGCATCGCAGAAGGCGCCATGGCATCGGTCCTGTGCGTGCTCCTGCGGACGCCGCGCAAGCGCTTGGGAGTCCTTCATCTCGACCGCGGCCCCCTGCAACGGCCCTTCACCAAGGACGATCTCCACCTGGCCGACGCGCTCGCAGCCAGTGTGTCGGCCGGCATCGAGAGCGCGCAACTCCTCCGGCAGCAGCGCGAGCTCTTCCTGAGCACGATTACCGTCCTCGCGCAGGCGATTGATCTCAAAGACGACTGTACCGGCAACCATACGGCCCGCGTGAGCAAGTATGCGGAGCTGCTAGCCATGCAGATGGAGCTGGACGCCGACGATTTGAAATGGATTCGCTTCGGCACGCCGTTGCACGACATCGGTAAGATCGGCATCGATGATGCGATCTTGAAGAAGCCGGGCGCGCTCACGCCCGAGGAGTACCGGATCATGCAGTCGCATACGTTAAAAGGCGCTGCCATCCTGGGCTCCGTGCCTGAACTGGCCCCAGTCATCCCGATTGTGCGCTCCCACCATGAGCGCTGGGACGGCAAAGGTTACCCGGACAAGCTTTCTGGAGCGGACATCCCACGGTTGGCCCGCATCGTTGCTGTTGCGGATACCTTCGACGCGATGACTTCCGATCGCCCGTATCGCAAGGGCATGTCGCCCGAGACCGCTTTCGCGGAGGTGGAAAATCAAAGCGGCAAGCAGTTTGATCCCGAGTGCGCCAAAGCCTTCTTGTCGATTCAGGGCCAGCTCGTGCAGGGAATGGAGCTGCCGGCCGAAAGAATTGCCCGCTCGCCCCTGGATGCCACGTTAACGACCATCCGCTCTGCGTAAGTTGTAGGGAGAGTCGCTAGGTCGGCCTTCGCCCGCGGCCTATCTCGGAGCGGGTCGCGCCTGAGCTGAAGATCAGTGTTCCGTCTCGCCATGCGCTCTTCTGGCAACGCGCAATTGCGCCCGCGCCCGCTCCAGCGTCCTTTGATGAGTTTCCTGAGCTTCGGGGGTCACGGCAGGCGTGTGCGCCAGGTCCAGGCTCTGGGTCGCGGCCTGGGTGTCGACGTCCTCGCCGCGGATGGCTCGGGGCGTGAGTACGGTCACTGTATTGCTGCGCACCTGGGCAAAGCCCCCATCGACAAAAAAACGGCGTGTGGTCGCCCCATGGCGGATGCGCAGCTCTCCAGAACCCAGGCGCCCGATCAACGGCGCCCGGCCGGGCAGCACGCCCAGTTCACCGTCGTACATCGGTAGAGCCACGAAATCGACCGCTTCATCGAGTACGGCCCTTTCGGGCGTCACGACCACGCACTGGAGCGATCGTGTGGATTGATCCATGAGAGTTACTTCCCTTCGCTGGCGATGCGCTTAGCCTGTTCCGCGGCTTCGTCAATACCGCCGATATACATGAACGCGCTCTCGGGGAGATGGTCCCACTTGCCGTCGCAGAGTTCTTTGAAACTGCGAATCGTTTCTGCCAGCGCCGTGACCTTGCCTGGGCGATTAGTGAACACCTCGGCCACAATGAATGGTTGCGAAAGAAAGCGTTCGATCCGGCGGGCGCGCGAAACCACCTGCTTGTCCTCTTCGCTCAACTCTTCCACACCAAGGATAGCGATGATGTCCTGAAGCTCGCGATACCGTTGCAGGGTTTGCTGCACGCGCCGGGCCACCGCGTAGTGTTCCTCGCCCACATATTGCGGGTCAAGGATGCGGCTATTGGAAGCCAGGGGATCGATCGCCGGGTAAATTCCCTTCTCCGAGATGCTCCGCTCGAGGTAGATGAACGCGTCCAGGTGTTGAAAGGCATTCGCCGGCGCCGGGTCGGTCGGGTCGTCGGCAGGCACGTACACCGCTTGCACGCTGGTAATGGCGCCGCGTGCCGTGCTCGTGATACGTTCCTGCAATTCACCCATTTCCGTCGCCAGGGTCGGTTGATAACCCACGGCACTGGGCATTCGGCCAAGCAGCGCGGATACTTCCGAACCCGCCTGCGAGAACCGGAAGATATTGTCCACAAAGAGTAGGGTGTCGGCACCGGTCGAATCGCGGAACCACTCGCACATGGTCAAAGCGGCCAGGGCCACCCGCAGGCGGGCTCCCGGCGGCTCATTCATCTGGCCAAACACCATGGCGGTCTGCGTGATGACCGAGCGCCCGGTCTTCCCGATTTCGGTCTCCTGCATTTCCAACCAGAGGTCGTTGCCTTCGCGGGTGCGCTCGCCGACGCCCGCAAACACGGAGTAACCGCCGTGCTGGCTGGCAATACGGGCGATCAGCTCGGTAAGGATGACAGTCTTTCCCAGTCCAGCCCCGCCGAAGAGCCCGGCCTTGCCGCCACGCACGAGCGGCGTCAAAAGGTCAATGACCTTGATACCGGTCTCGAACAACTCTGTCTTCGAAGAAAGCTCGGACAGAGGCGGTGGCGGCGTGTGGATGGAACGGTATTCGGTTGCATTGACCGGGCCGCGACCGTCGATTGGATCGCCAAGAAGATTGAACACGCGCCCAAGCGTCTCTTTTCCGACCGGCACTTTCACGGGAGCGCCGGTATCGACCGCCTTCATGCCGCGGACGAGACCGTCCGTCGATCCAAGGGCCACGCAGCGCACGCGGTTGCCGCCCAAATGTTGTTGCACCTCACCGGTCAGATGGACGGACACTCCTTTGTATTCGCCGTCGACCTTCAAGGCGTTATAGATTTCCGGCAGATGGCCCTCCTCGAACTCCGCGTCGAAGGTCGAGCCGATCACCTGCACGATCTTGCCGATATGAGTGTCGGCCGCAACTGCGGCCCCATCAGTGAACGTCGCCATAGAAGTTCTCCATCCTCAACTTATCGAGCCAAAGCGATCGGCGCTCGCGCCCGTAACCATGTCGCTGCGTGGTGATTATTTCAGTGCTTCCGCGCCGCCGATGACTTCCGCGATTTCTTTGGTGATCTGCGCCTGGCGGGCACGATTGTATTTCCGAGTCAGGCTCTTGATCATATCCTGTGCGTTTTCGGTCGCCGCCTTCATGGCAACACGCCGTGCGATTTGCTCGCTTACCGCCGCATCAAGGAAGCACTTGAATAGCCGCACTTTGAACGAAACCGGCAGGATTTCTTGCAGAATATCCTTGGCGCTGGGCAAGTACTCGTATTCGTACTTTGGGCCGGCCGGCGCCGGGGAAGCCGCAGACGCCGCACTAACCGTTGCCAGCGGCAACAGGGTCTCCGCCACGGGAGCCTGACGAGCCGCGTTCAAGAACTTCATGTAGACCACTTCGACGCGGTCCAGCTGGCCACTAACGAAGTCAGCTATGTAACGGTTGGCCAGTTCCTCGACCTCGTCGAAACGAGGCTTGTCTTCGAAGCGCGTGAATGTGGCTTCGGCGGC
>Ga0209517_10009382_pt1 | contig 11171 bp, 7 predicted proteins | sample PeaSoiMetSII2010_FD_187695 | JGI IMG/M metagenome (GOLD analysis project Ga0209517, IMG submission 187695) | Peat soil microbial communities from Weissenstadt, Germany - SII-2010 (SPAdes) (version 2) | ecosystem: Environmental > Terrestrial > Soil > Wetlands > Peat | place: Germany: Weissenstadt... | reverse complement strand
GCCAACCAGTCCGGCCGGTGCCCGGTGTGCCGCGTCACCGACGTTACGATTCGTTTCAACCGGATTCGGAATGTGGCCGGAGTTTTGCAGATTGCCACCCAACTCGCCAAGACCGGGGGTGGGGCCGCCGCCGACGGCGGACGTTACAGCATTCACGACCTTCTGGCCGACGATCTGCACGACCGGGATTACAAGGGCACCGGCGTCTTCCTCCTTCTGGTCTCCAATCGTCCGCCCGTGCATGACATCGACATTGATCACGTGACCGCGTTTGTCAGCGGACCCTTGTTCGCGCTCCTGAACTTAGGAGAGAAGCTGCCAAACTTCAGCCTGACCAACAGCGTGTTTTCCGCGGGCGATAGGCGTCCGCCGGTGGCCTCGGCCGGCGGAGGTCCCAACAGTTGCGCATCCAGGACTCAGGCGCTAGGGAGCGAAGCTGTGCTGCAAGCCTGCTTTGACTCCTACAAGTTCGATAAGAACCTGATCATCACCGGACGTGGATCCTTTCCAAAGGGGAACATGACCGTCGGATCCTCAGGGGCGGCCGGGATCCACGACCTCAAAGGTACGGTCAGCAAAGACTCCAGGCTTTGCCACACCAGGGAGCCGGGGTGTGCCAAGGCATCCCCGGGAGCTTCCGCTGCATCGGACGGCCGTGACTTGGGCGCCGATGTGGACGCGGTTGAAGCCGCCATTGCTGGTGTTGAATAGAACGTCGAATAAAATCCGCTTGGACTCTTACGCCCTAGGTTCGCTTGACCAGGCGACAGCGCACAATTGCTGTCGTAAATTCTCGCGTCAAGCGGTTGTGAAAATACCGCACTTTCCGGATGGGGACAAGTTCGAGGTTGGCGAACCTGAGCGGGCTGTCGGCGACCAAGGTTTCGAACTTCGCCACCGTCATCTGATTCAGCCCCCCGGCCACCTCGCTGAATCGGGTTGCCCCATCGGTCTTGAACGTCGACCGCCAACGAATTAAGGCCTTCTCGCTGAACACCAGATGAGCCCATGGGAAAACGGAGAATAGATGACCGCCTAATGGGTGATACCAGGTTGGCCCGAAGCTTACAAGAATTTCGCCGGTTGGCTGCAGGAGAGTGTTCATGATGCGCAGGATTCCCGACGGGTCGGCGAAATGCTCAAAGGCATCCATGGAAATGACCACGTCCGCAAGCTCGTTCGTCGAAGTTGCGAAGACACAGTGATCCTGAACCCCCGCACTGAGCGCCTTCTGCCTTGCTGTTTTGAGAACCTCCTCACGGATGTCGATCCCGATTACGCGCTTGGCACCTTTTCCGGCCAACTCCACGGCATCTGATCCTTCGCCACAGCCGAAATCGACGACCACTTTTCCTGCGATCCGGGTAAAGATGTCATCGCCCATTTGGGCCGCGAGCTTGGACTTGTTCTGGTAAACGGACCCACCGCAGCAACCTGGGGCTCCGGGAGAGATCCTCTTCAGGATTCGATATTGAATGTCGGTGAGCACTTCGCTTTCGACCTCCTCCCGTCATGGTTGTAACCTTTATGGCCCCACGCCAGTTCACTCGCGGTGCGGCCGTTGAAACCTGTGGCGAACTTCGGAACCTCTGCTTTAAGTCGGTGTGAATTTCCTACACGCCAAATTGACGCAGGTGATGGTCCAGGTGTTTGTACATCCCTGTGCTCCACTCTTGTGGTGTGAGTGCGCCAAAAAAGGGATGCGGGTGTTTTGTGCATTGTGCTTCCCCACTCTGATGAAATTGCCGGATGCGAACTTTGAGTTGTTCTTGCTCTCGATCGAAATCTCGCCGATCGGAGATCACCAGCTTCTTGTCGGTCGGGCCATTCCTGGAAAACGGTTTGTCGTTGCTATAGATGGGCCGAGCGAGAGGTCCGATAAGTCGGCCTATGAAGATCCGCGGCCGTATGAGTCGGCCGGAAGCCAGATCGAGTGCTGCGGAGCAATGGGCCATCATCTGCGCCACGTCCATTTTGCCCCACTGCCGTTGAGCGGCCGGCTGAAGCTTGTCAATACGCGAGATCACCTCGTCTACCGCATCTGGCTGGAATAGATTTTTCATCGGATCACTCCGGGGCCGCTGCCGAACCGCCGAGAATGATAGCATTTGAGCTGGGCGCCGGTGCCGCGGATTCTCTCGTGACTTCCGTAACCCCTTTTTTAACAATGGCTTCAAACGAATCACCCTGCCTTGCGTGATAAGATTTTTACAGTGCCCACCAACCGCCCCAGTGATCGCAATCATGCTCCTGTCTTCGTCATGGGATGTCACCGCTCTGGGACGAACCTGCTGTACGACATGTTGTTGTCCTCCGGCGGGTTTGCCATCTACCGCGGCATTCTCCCGATCTACAAGACTCTGATTCCCCGCTTCGGCTCCATGAAGAGCTGTGCACACCGCGAAAAGATCGTCGAGACTTTTCTCCGAAGCAAGGGTTTCCGGCGCACGGGGCTCACGGCCGAGGAGTTATCGTCGCGCATCGTGAACGAATGTCGCAATGGCGGAGACTTCGTCCGTGTGATCATGGATGCGGTGGCCCGCCGCCAGCACATGGAGCGCTGGTCAATGTACGATGCTGACACTGTGCTGCACGCCGAGCGATTCAAACGCGATATCCCCAACGCTCTTTTTGTGCACATCATCCGCGACGGGCGCGACATCGCGCTCTCGCTCAAGAAGATGGGCGGCTTCACTCCTCTGCCTTGGGACCGTAGCCCGGCTGAAAGTCTGGTGGCGACGTCGCTTTATTGGGAGTGGATGGTGCGCCAAGGTCGTGCCCATGGCCGCAAGTTCCCCGCCGACTACATCGAGATCCGCTATGAAGACCTGATCACGAACCCGCGCGAAACCCTGGGCAAACTCGGCGGCTTTATCGATCACGATCTGGACTATGATCGGATTCAACGCGCCGGCCTGGGCCGCCTGTCGGAAACGAATTCTTCGTTTCGAGAAGAAGGCGCGAAAGAGACGGCCAATCCGCTCGGCCGCTGGAAAGAACGCCTGACCCATGCCGATGTCGCCGCGATCGAAGCGACGGTGGGCGAGTGCCTCGAGGAAAATGGCTACGAACTGTCGCTGCCCGCCGCTGAGCGCTCCCCCAGCCTGCGGCATTCGTGGATGCGCGGAATGTATCCCGCATTTCTTGGCAGTAAGCTGTGGCTGAAGTTGCATACGCCCGTCGGCCGGTTCGCTAACCTGTCGGCTCTCGAACTGGAAGACGAACCGCCACAACTGGCGGAGTCGATCCGGTCCTGAAAAAAGTCAGAGCTCGGAGTTTGACTCCGAACTCCTGACAATGAAGGCGATTTCCCTTGCCTGGCAGCCCGACGGCGCGTTTCACCAGGGCTTTGTCGCGGCTTCGACTCCGAATTCCGTGCCGGACTTCGCCAGCATCTTGCACGCGGATTAGGACGAGAAGGTTTTCACGATCCCAACCAGTGCGTTCCCGGAACTCCGGCTCAACCAGCGGAAAATAATTCCCCTTACTTATCGATAAGAATCTCTGAGTAATCCACCATCCAGCGCGAGAGAGGCGTATTCACCTTCGCCCATTGCTTGAAGTCGTAAAACGTCCCGTATTCCAGGCGCAACATCCGGACTGCCCATGGCCGCTCAGAAACACTTCCCGGGTGCGAGAGCGGATATCCCAGCTCCGTCAAATAGTTTCCTACCAGCCTTTCGAACCAGACCAGTTGATCTTCAGGAAACTTATTTTTCCAGCGGCCCACCGGGGTAAAACGTCCTTCCTTCAATTCCTCTTTAAACGCGGTCAGCGGCTTTCTGACCGAGCCGACACTGGTCTGCCGAATGCGGGAATAGTCCAAATCGTGTCCGAGAAACTCGCCAATCCTGTTGAGCGGCGGTTGCGGTTGCTCGACCAGATCTTCGTAGCGCACTTCCAGGTACTTTGGCCCGAGAATCGCCCCGAATCTACGGCCTTTGCGGACAATTCCTTCCCAGTAGAGCCCGGCCGCCAGCAGGCTCCGTTTCCTGTCCCATGGTAGCGGCCTACTCCACTGGCGTTGGTCGAGAGATAGCGCCACATCGCGGGCATCCCGGATGATGTGAATAAATTGCGCCTCGGGAAAATCCCGGCTGATGCGCAGCATATGCGGAATGTTGGTGGGCGTCGAATCGATCCAGCGGTCCACTCCCTGCTTGCGCGCCACTCCATCCATGACCATGCGGAGGAAATCGCTGCCATTGTTACACGCGGCCATCACCCTGGTTTCGAGATCGGTGGCATCGAGCCCGGAAACCCGGAACGCCTTGCTACCCAGCCACTCCCGAAGCATCTTCTTCTTGTTCTTGGGGACACTCAGATCGCCGAAGATGGGCTCCAGTACATCAAACACGTTCATCTGCGTGTGGAACTCGGCAAATCCTCCCGCCGAAAGCAGAAGGTGATAAAGAAAGCTGGTTCCTGAACGGGGACAGCCAACGATGAACACCGGAGGTCTCATAGGCCTAGCAACTACACAAACGGCTCGTATACCGCTTGAGTTAGCAAAGAATCAGTGTATCGTCCATGCTTGCAAGAGAAAGATCGCACGAGGTGCGCCAGTTCGCGCTGCTGATCTGCTGGCATAGTTCACTGCGGAGTTCTGGCCAGTATTGTCTCCTTATTCTTCGACTGGACTCCGTTCCGCCGTGGAACGGTTGCCCTGCAGCCATCCGAGAAACTTTTGCTTGCGCGCAAACATGTTGCGCGCTTCGTTGCGCAACTTGCCTACGATCTGGTATCGGGACTTGGTGAACCAGGGCACGCGATGCGGTGTGCACCCGTACTTTTCCTTGTACGTGCCTTCGCCGCCCCAATCGAAGATGGCGGCGCCGCGCTTTTTCCAGTAGCGCATGGCGTACCAGTGGCAGGCTTCGTTGGGGCGCAGGCTCTGATGAGAGCGGAAGCTGGCGTTGCCCCAGAACTCCGCGATCTGGTTGAAGCCGGGATAGATTCCGGTGGCGATGCACTTCCCTTCCGGATCGCGCGCCCGCAGCAGCAAGACATTGCCGGTCGGTTCTAGATTGCGAACCAGCGAGCGGACACGCTCCACGGAATAAGTCGGCACGAGCGACTGTTTTGCGAACACGTCCTTGAGTTGCTCGTAGTATTCGTCGGCGAAGGCGAGGTCGTGGGCCTCTTCAATCTTGAGGCCGCTTTTGTCCGCCTTGCGAATGCAGCGGCGGCAGGCGCTTTCCATGCCATTGAACAACTCTTCTTCCGAGCGGGTCAGGTCGGTGCGATAGGAACCGTAATACTCGGTTTTGAATCCGGCGGCCTCACCGTCTACGAAGGTAAAGTTCGGATCGGAGACTTCCAGATGCAGACACTTGAGATCGTTCCAGGCAAACTTCTCCAGGGCTTCGAGCGCGGCTCGACGCGGCACGCCGGGATTGAGATTGAAGCCGATATAAGGAGTCGTCCAGCCGGGAAAAGAACTGCCTAGAACTTTCATGCCAAACTTCGAGAAGGTGAGGCCGGTGAAGTATCCGAGGACGTCGCTCGATTCGCGCAACTCGGCAAGCACGGGCTGCGCCTTCTGGGACTCGGCGACAAATTGTAGCCACTCGCGCGTTTGGAAAACGGTTCGGTCGGCGAAGCGGTCGAGGCGCTTCCAGTCGGCGGATTCAATCTCGATGCGATGAAGCTTCATTCTTTATCCAGTGAACTCCTACCAGCAAATCCCTTCATACTTTCGGGCGCCTTCCGGACGCCGCGTCTTATCGAGATGAACGAGGTCAATCACGATCTGCTCGGGTCGCAGATACTTGGCAAGTTGATCTTTACTCGCCGATTTGTTGCCCAGGATTACGACTTCGGCCGCGCGCACGGTACGTTCGAGGTCCGCCGAGAGGACCGATCCGATGTGCGGGATAACTTCTTCGATGTACTGGCGATTGGAACCGGCGAGGCGGCCTAGAGAGACATCCTCATCCCATACTTTAACTTCCAGCCCTTCGCCCATGAGTCGCTTGATCAACTGTACCTGCGGGCTTTCGCGGAGATCGTCGGTGCCGGCTTTAAAGCTCAGGCCAAGCTGCGCAATTTTCTTTTTGCCCGTGCTCATTACCATCTCGACGGCGCGATCGACGTGCTCGGCATTGCTCGGCATTAGGGATTCTAGCAACGGCAGTTTGAGATCGAGTTCTTTGGCCTTGTAGGTGATGGCGCGCAGATCTTTGGGCAGACAGGAACCGCCGAAGGCGAAGCCCGGGGAAAGATAGGCGGAAGAAATGTTCAGCTTGGTGTCAGACGTGAAAATCTTGGTGACTGCCTGTGCGTCAACGCCAAGATGCTTGCACATGGTTCCCATTTCGTTGGCGAAGCCGACTTTCAGCGCGTGATAGCAGTTGGAAAAATACTTCACCATCTCGGCGACGGGAATCGTCGTCTCGTAAAGAGTGCCGGGAGTCTGCTTGTAAAGCTCGCGCAGCGGCGCGAGGTGCTGGGTGTCGCTCGCTCCAAGAATGGTGTAAGGCGGATTGAGGAAGTCGGCGACGGCGCTGCCTTCGCGCATGAATTCCGGGTTATAGCAAACTGTGAAATCCGCGCCGCACTTCTTGCCGCTTTCTCTTTCCAGGATGGGGAGCACGACGTTTTCGGTGGTTCCGGCCAGCACCGTGCTGCGCAGAACAAAAACGTGCGGCGATTTCTTCTGGCGGATGGCGGCGCCGATTTCCCGGGCAACATGCTCGATGTGGCTGAGGTCGAGCTTCCCATTTTTCAGGCTCGGCGTTCCAACGCAGACAAACGAGACTTCGGAGTTCAGCACGGCCGCGGTGGCATCGGTGGTCGCGTGCAATAGTCGCGCTTGGTGCGCTTCGGCCACCATTTCGCTCATGCGCGCTTCGATGATGGGGGTCCGGCCCGAGTCCATCATCTCAACTTTGGCGCGGCTCACATCAACGCCAATTACCTTGTGGCCCATGGAGGCGAAACAGGCCGCCGAAACGGATCCGACGTATCCCAACCCAAAAATGCTAACCGACAAGCCCAAGCGCATTCTCCTGGCAATCGAGTTTCTAAGGATTACCTGTTGGCACTATGAACTATACCAACCCCCACGTAAGCGGTAGCAAACCGCTCTCCATGGGGGCTGTATGGGGCCTTAGGCTTTACCAGCAACATGCTTGTTTTCAATGTATTACATAGTATCCCTAAGATTGTCTGGGAGTCCGGTCCGGCGGCAGGGGAAAAAGTGGACAACTATTTCCACCGGGTGGAACTTTGCTGGGGCAAATTGCCCCAACCGACCAGTGTCGAAACGGTAACCAGTGGGTCGAGAGCGATCTTTTCAGCATGTAAGATAAGGGAACCGGATGGCTTCTGGATGGCAAAACAAGCTGGCGCGCGTATCCCGGATGGATTGGGAAGAGGTGCGCGTGCGCGCCGGGCAGGAGTTCCACAAACAGTTCGACCTGCTCATGCACCGGATGGGCAAGCGATCCGGCTCGATTCGGCTGGCGGCACAGTCGACGGCCCGGCCGGGGCAGTTTTTCTTTTCTGCCAGTGAAATTTCAGAGCGCACAGAACTGTTGCGCCAACATTTGCCCGGAGACGCGACCGGAATTCTGCGCGAAGCCGATGAAATCTGCGGCCATCGTTTTCGCCTGCTGGGCTATGAGAATCTTTGCTTCAATTTTGACGGCGGCAGTGAAAAAGACATCGACTGGCATCTCGATCCCGTGCACGGCAAGCGTGCGCCGCTCGATCCCTGGTTCAAAATTCCTTTTCTCGATTTCGCCCTGGTGGGTGACCACAAGATTACGTGGGAATTGAACCGCCACCAGCATCTGGTAACGCTGGCGAAAGCGCGATTGCTGACCGGACGTGAGAAGTACGCGCGCGAACTCGAGGCGCAGTGGCGAAGTTGGATCCAGGCAAATCCATATCCGCTGGGGATCAACTGGGGAAGCACGCTGGAAGTTGCTTTCCGCAGTTTGTCGTGGATTTGGGTGGACCAGTTGTTGTCCCAAACGCCGGAGTGCGCTGAGTTTCGTGCGGAACTGGCCCCGGCCCTGGCGTTTCACGGGCGTTATATCGAGCGCTATCTATCTACTTATTTTTCTCCCAACACCCATCTTCTGGGAGAAGTGGTAGCGCTGTTCTTTCTGGGCACTCTCTATCCGCAGATGCCGGGGGCCGCGCGCTGGAAAGAATCCGCGTGGAAGATTGTGCTGCACGAGGCAGGACGGCAGGTGCGTCCGGATGGCGTTTACTTCGAGCAGTCGCTGTACTACCACGTTTATGCGCTCGACTTCTTTCTCTATGCGCGGTTGCTCGCGGCACGGAATGGAATGGAAATTCCACCCGCGTATGACGCGGTACTGGGACGGATGCTGGACGTAGTCGCGGCGCTTGCGCAGGCAGGGCCGCCCGAAGGCTTCGGAGACGATGATGGTGGACGACTATACAATCCGCGGCGCAACCGGACGGAGCACATGACCGATCCGCTGGCGCTCGGCGCTGTCCTCTACTCCCGGGAATTTTCTGCGGCGCAACTGACAGAGGAATCGATCTGGTTGTTTGGCAATCAGGCTGTCGAGCAACTCTCGAAAGCACCAACCAGCCCGACGCCTCATTCGGTCGCTTTTCCCGACGGCGGACTTTACGTGCTGGCGGATTCGCAGCCCAACGCGCAAGCGATGATGGTGGATGCCGGTCCGCAAGGTGTAGGCCGCTCGGGGCACGGACATGCCGACGCACTCAGCCTCCGACTCACCATAGATGACCGACGCTGGCTGGTGGACGCGGGGAGCGGCGTCTACATTTCGAAAGATCCGGTGGATCGCGACACATTTCGGGGGACGGGCGCGCACAACACGGTGCGCGTGGACGGAGTCGACCAGGCGGTCGCGGATGAACCTTTTTCGTGGACTCACATTCCAACCGTGCAAGCCGAAAAGTGGATCGTGGGGAAAAGTTTCACTTACTTTGCTGGCAGCCACAATGGATATGCGCGGCTGGCGGACCCGGTTTTGCATCGGCGACACGTGCTAAATCTAAAGGGAGCAGGCGGTCTTTGGCTGGTACGCGATGTTGCGCTCGGCAAGAAGGAACATGAACTGGAGATTCGGTGGCATTTCGCATCCGATCTCGAAGTTCGGAGCGCCGGCGCGGGACGGGTGGAAGTATCGAAGGCTGGCGCACCGGCGAGCGAATCATGGCTGACCCTCATCGTGCCCGAAGATACAGTCTGGCATAGGGGGACGAAAGTCACGACGACCCTGCTCTCGCCGGCTTACGGTGCATACGAGTCCGCGCCGTTGGTGAAATGCCATGCGCGCGTCGCGCTGCCGGCGGAAACGGCGACTGCGCTTGTGCCACGATGTGACGCAATCCGGCAGGAGGATGAACCGCATCTGGTCGCTATGACGCAAGCCGCAGTGCAAGTGTACGAACTCGATTATCATGACCAGAGCCAGGGATTCTTTTTTGCGCTCGGCGACGAGGCTTGGAGTTTTGGTCCGTGGTCCTCGGACGCGCGTGTGCTGTATTGCCGCATTGAAAACGAAAAACTTACACGTCTGGTGGTGATCGGCGGTACACGCGTCGCGTGGCAGGGACAGCCTCTGCTGAAAGCGGAGGGGCCATCCGGCTTTTTCGAATGGAGCGGGCGGGATGCCGTAATGAACGCAGCGCCGGGCGAGTTTTCGGTTACGCCACTGTTCGAAGCATTGACGGGCGGCGCCTCCACTTACGCGGGGAAACATTAAATGTGCGGGATCGCAGGGATTCTTGAATTCGGACATGACGCGCGGGCGAGCGCTGCAGCTCTGCGCGAAATGTGCCGCGTGATCACCCATCGCGGGCCAGACGACGAAGGCTTTTATACGGACGGCCCTCTGGGCATCGGCATGCGCCGCTTAAGCATTGTCGACGTGGCCGGCGGACATCAGCCGATTTCGAATGAAGATGGCACTCTCTGGATCGTCTTCAACGGCGAGATTTACAACCATCTCGCCTTGCGCGAACAACTCATCACGCGCGGCCACCGCTACAGCACGCACAGCGATACAGAAACCGTCATTCACCTCTTCGAAAAGTACGGCGCCGATTGTGTGCAGCACCTGCGCGGCATGTTCGCCTTTGCCATCTGGAATCGCAACACGAAAACGCTCTTCATTGCGCGCGACCGCCTGGGCATCAAGCCGCTGTACTACAAACTGACACCGGAGCGGTTGCTGTTCGGATCGGAGATCAAAGCGGTGCTGGCGCATGGCGGGATTCGTCCAGAGTTCAATCGCGCGGCGCTGCCGGAGTATTTGGCGTTTGGATATTTGTCGGGTGAGCAATCCTTCTATAACGGAATTCTCAAGCTGCTGCCTGGACACACGATGACCGTTGGCCTCGAGGGCAAACCGGAAATCCGGCAGTACTGGGACTTGGATTCGTCTAAGCCGCACGAATCGCGAGACGAACATTACTACGTCCAGAGTTACCGCGAGTTGCTCGAAGGCGCTGTCAACAGCCATCTGATGAGCGACGTGCCGCTCGGCGTGTTCCTCAGCGGCGGTGTGGATTCGAGCGCAGTGGCTGCGCTGATGACGAAAATACGGCAAGAGCCGATCGAGACTTTTTCCGTCGGCTACACCGAGCAAAAATACAGCGAACTGCCTTTTGCGCGCGCCGTGTCGGATCACATCCATTCGCGGCATCATGAAGTCTTGGTCAGCGAGCACGATTTTTTTGCAGCTCTTCCGCATTTAATCTGGCATGAAGACGAGCCGATCGTCTGGCCCTCGAGCGTTTCCCTTTATTTTGTCGCCAGGCTCGCCCGCGAGAGAGTTACGGTGGTGCTCACTGGCGAGGGCGCGGATGAGACTCTGGCTGGCTACACGCGCTATGCTTTCACACTGAAAAATGCGGCCATTGATCGAGCGTACCGTAGCGTAGTCCCGAGCTTTTTGCGGCGCGGATTGCGGAACTCGGTTGCCAACTCTTCCCTGCTGGGCGCGACCCTGCGGCGGAAGCTGGAACACACGTTTCTCGCCAAGGATGGAAACTCCTGGGCTTCTTTCTACTTCGATAATTTCTTTTCCGCTTTCAGCGAAGCAGAGCAAAGCAGACTGCTGACCAGCGAGTTCGCGCAGGAAGCCGTGCCCAGCACGGCATATAAGAATGTCGTCGATTACTGGGAGCACTCGTCGGGTGAAATGCTGCAGCGG
>Ga0209517_10009380_pt1 | contig 11173 bp, 9 predicted proteins | sample PeaSoiMetSII2010_FD_187695 | JGI IMG/M metagenome (GOLD analysis project Ga0209517, IMG submission 187695) | Peat soil microbial communities from Weissenstadt, Germany - SII-2010 (SPAdes) (version 2) | ecosystem: Environmental > Terrestrial > Soil > Wetlands > Peat | place: Germany: Weissenstadt... | reverse complement strand
CGCCGGTCGGATCGGTCACGATAGGCCGACGATCTCGCCGTTCTCGTCGATGTCGATCCGCTCGGCGGCGGCACTTGTGCCGAGTCCCGGCATGGTCCGCATGTCCCCGCAGAGCGGGTAGACGAACCCGGCTCCGACCGAGGCGCGGACCTCGCGGACCGGCAGCCGCCAGCCGGTCGGCACGCCCTTCAGCGCCGGGTCGTGCGACAGCGACAGCGGCGTCTTGGCGATGCAGACCGGCAGCGAGCCGAACCCGTTGCGCTCGTACCCGTCGAGCTGGCGGGCGGCGAGCGGAGCGTAGTCGACGCCGTCGGCACCATAGATCCGCTCGGCGATCGTCTCGATCTTCTCCCGCAGCGACGCCTGCGCCGGGTAGAGGAAGCTGAAGTCACCTGGTTCCTCCGCCGCCTCGGCGACCGCCTCGGCGAGGGCGGCTGCGCCCTGCCCACCGTTGGCGAAATGGGTGCAGATCGCCGATCGGACCCCCATCGACGCGGCGATCTCGGCGATCGCGTTGTGCTCTGAGGTGAAGTCCTCCGGCATCGAGTTGATCGCCACCACCGGGGTCACGCCGTGCGCCCGCACGTTCTCGATCTGCTTGCGCAGGTTGACGCCGCCGATGTGCACTTCCTCGGGGTTCTCGGCCAGCAGGGCGGCGGGCAGCGGCTTGCCGGCCACGATGCGGTGCCGGCCGGAGTGCGCCTTGAGCGCGCGCACTGTGGTCACCACGACGGCGGCGTCGGGCCTGAGCCCGGAGACCCGGCACTTGATATTGAAGAACCGTTCGGCGCCCATATCGGCGCCGAAGCCGGCCTCGGTGATCAGGAAGTCCCCGGCGTGGATGCCGATCAGGTCGGCCACCACAGAGGAGTTCCCGTGGGCGATGTTCCCGAACGGCCCGGCATGGACGAATACGGGCGTGTTCTCCAGGGTCTGCAGCAGGTTGGGTCTGATCGCATCGCGCATGATAACGGTCATCGCGCCCGCGGCCTTGAGCTGCTCGGCGGTGACCGGCTCGCCGGCCTTGGTATAGCCGACCACGATCCGGCCAAGCCGGGCGCGCATATCCTGCAGCGAGGTCGACAGGGCCAGCACGGCCATCGCCTCCGAGGCGGCCGTGATGTCGAATCCGGTCTGCCTCGGCACGCCGTCGGCGGCCGCGCCGAGGCCGATCACGATGTTGCGCAGCGCCCGGTCATTGACGTCGAGCACCCGCTTCCAGGTGATGTTGTGCTGGTCGATGCCGAGCGAGTTGCCCTGGTAGAGATGGTTGTCGAGCATCGCGGAGAGCATGTTGTGTGCTGCGGTGACGGCGTGCATGTCCCCGGTCAGGTGCAGGTTCAGCGTCTCGAACGGCACCACCTGGCTGTAACCGCCGCCCGCCGCGCCGCCCTTTATCCCGAAGGTCGGGCCCATCGATCCCTGCCTGATGGCGATCGTGGCGCGCTTGCCGATGTGCCGCATGGCTTGGCCGAGGCCGACCGTGGTCGTGGTCTTGCCCTCACCGAGTGGCGTCGGGGTGACGGCGGTGACGACGACGTATTTGGCTCGCGGCCGGTCCGCCAGCGCGTCGACTGCCTTGAGGTCAATCTTGGCTACGTGCTCGCCGTAGGTCTGGACCAGCCAGGGCGGGATTCCGATCTCTTCGGCGATGTCAGTAATCGGCTTCAGGGTCGCCGCGCGGGCGATCTCGAGCGCGTTGGGCATCGGCATCTAACTGCTCGCCACCTTCCGTTGAACTGTTCTCCGTTGAACCGTTGCTAGCTGAAGGGCTGTACGTGACCCGGCTGAACCGGGGCGCCGGGTAGACGACCGTTTTCGGCTCGGTGAATGTCGTCATCGGGTAGCGGCCGCCGACCCGGCCGCGGCCGCTGATGCTGCCCGCCCGGCCGCCGAACGGCAGGTGCGACTCCCAGAGGTTGGTCGAGGCGTTGATGTTGACCCAGCCGGCCCTGGCCTGTTCGGCGAAGGCGAGCCCGCGCTCCAGGTCGCTGGTGAAGACCGCGGCAGTCAGTCCGAACGGCGAGGCATTGGCCATGGCCAGCGCCTCGTCGGCCGAGTCTACTGCCACGATGGGGATGACCGGCCCGAACGTCTCCTCCCGCTCGATCGCCATCCCGGGGACGACGCCGTCGAGCACGGTTGGCTCGGCGAACAGAGCAGTCGGGAAATCGGTGGCGCGGTGCCCGCCGCAGCAGATCCGGGCGCCGCCAGCGATCGCATCGGCCAGGTGCCGGTCGAATTTGGCGGCGGTGGCCTCGTTGTTCAGCGGCCCCATCGTCGTCGCGGCGTCGAACGGGTCGCCCAGCCTGACCCGTGCCCTGGTTGCCTCGACCACCCGCTCGGTGAACTCGGCGCGCACCTTGGCGTGCACCAGGAATCGCTCGCCGGCCGTGCAGCTCTGCCCGGCGCACAGGTACCCGGCCTCGAGTGCGGCCTCGGTAGCCAGCTCAAGGTCGGCGTCGTCGAGAATCACCATCGGGCCGTTGCCGCCCAGCTCGAGCAGCTGGGTCTTGCCCGCGGCCCGGGCCGCGACCAGCGCGCCGGTCTGCACCGAGCCGACGAAGCCGACTCCGGCCACCAGCCGATGACTGACCAGGGCATCGCCGGCTACCGGGCCAGGCCCAGGAATGAAGTTGAACACCCCGCCGGGGAGTTCCGTCGTCGCGATCACCTCGGCCAGCACGGCGCAGCAGGCTGAGGTGGTCGGTGCCGGCACCCAGACGACCGTGTTGCCGGCCGCCATCGCCGGCGCGAACAGCTCGGCGCCCATCGTGTAAGGCCAGTTCCAGGGGCTGACCACGCCGACCACACCGAGCGGTACCCGCGCTATGAGTACCCGGCGGCCGGCCGAGGTCGATGCTGGCATGGCGCCGGCCGCGCGCTTGGCGTCCTCGCCGGCCATGGTGAAGTAGCCGACCAGCTCATCGACCTCGTCGTAGGCCTCGGCGAGCAGCGGCTTGCCCTGATCCTGCGTCAGCGCACGAGCCAGGTCGTCGCGCCTGCCGGTGATCGCGCCGGCGATCCGCTCGCACCAGCTTGCCCGCTCGAATGCGGACAGGCCGGACCAGGCCGGCCCAGCGGCCGCGGCGGCGGTGACCGCGGCGTCCACGTCAGCGGCGTCGGCCGTGGCTACCGAGGCGAACACCTCGCCGGACGACGGGCTGGTCGCCTCCGCGCTGCCGCCGCCGCCCGTGCGCCAGCCGCCGCCGATATACAGCAGGTGCTCCCGCACGACGCCGCATCCCTCCCCTTGACGGTCGGCTGCGCCTTTCCGGCACCCGATCCGGACTCCACTCCGCTGCTCCGGCTACCTGCGGAGTTGTCTGGTTAGCACCAGTCTCAGGCGATCAGCACGTCAAGTCACGCTATGGCGAGCGTTTCCGGTCGAAGCCTAAGGAAATCGAGTCGGGGCTGGCAAGGAGCAGTTTGGCGCCTGGACCTAGCCACGAGGCTACTCCGTAGCACTATTGTCATGCTATGAGCCGTCTTCCTGACCTGCGCTATGCGGACCTTGACCCAGCTGGCCAGCAGGTGTGGGACGGCGTGGTCGGCTCGCGCGGCACCGAGCTGGTCAACGAGCACGGCGGGCTGATCGGCCCGTTCAACGCCTTCGTGCACGCACCGGGCGTCGGCCGTCGGCTGAGCTCGCTCGGCGGCGAGCTACGGTTCAAGACTTCGATCGAGCGCCGGCTGAGCGAGATCGCCATCATCACGGTAGGTGCCCGCTGGCAGGCGGAGTTCGAGTGGTGGGCGCATGCCCGGATGGCCCGTGAGCACGGCGTGGCGGACGCGGTGGTGGACGCGATCGGCCGTGGCCAGGACCCGCCGTTCGAGGCCGATGACGAGCGGGTGGTCCACGCGGTGGCGCGGGAGCTCACCAGTACCGGTCGGCTTGGTAAGGACGCCTATGACGCGGCGCAGCAGCTACTGGGGGATGCCGGCCTGGTCGAGCTGGTCTCGTTGTGCGGGTACTACACCCTGATCTCCTACCTGCTCAACGCCTTCGCCGTGCCCCTTCCGGCCGGCGCGACGCCGACCTGGGGGAGTTCGCCGAGCGCGGGCGGGTGACTGAGCCAGATGGCTGACGATCCCTACCTCCCGCCGGAGGCGGTCGGTTCGGCGCCGGGGCGAGGTCGCCTGGCCGGTCGGCGGGTCCTCGTCGTGGGGGCCGGCACGCGGCCATGCCCGGACCAGGACCCGCCGATCGGCAACGGCCGGGCCATCGCCGTCCTGGCCGCGCGCGAAGGCGCCGTCGTTGGCTGCGCCGACAAGGACCGGGCCGCCGCCGAGGTCACCGCCGGGCTGGTGCGGGCCGAAGGTTCGACGGCGGAGGTCGTGGTCGCCGACGTGGCCGACCCCGCGGCCTGTGCCGCCCTGGTCGAAGCGGCGGCGGCAGCGCTCGGGGGACTCGACGGCCTGGTACTCAACGTCGGCGTCGGACATGGCCGGGGGCTGGCCGGCACGACCGTCGAGCAGTGGGATGCCACCTTCGCCGTCAATACCCGGGCGCATTTCCTGGTGTCGGCCGCGGCGCTGCCGATCCTGGCCCCTGGCTCGGCAGTCGTGTTCATCAGCTCCGCGGCCAGCTTGCGGGCAGCGACCGGCGTGCCTGCCTACGATTCGTCGAAGGCCGCGCTGCTTGGCATCTGCCGCCAGGTCGCACGGGAGGGGATGGCCGCCGGGATCCGGGCCAACCTGGTCGTCCCGAGCCTGGTCGACACGCCGCTCGGACGGGACGCTTCGCGCGGGAATCCTGACCGGACTGCCCGTCGGCTGCCGTTCGGGCGGCAGGCGACCGCCTGGGAGGTGGCCTACGCCACGATCTGGCTGCTCTCGAACGAGGCCAGCTACGTCAACGCCCACCCGCTGGTTCTAGATGGCGGGGCCACCAGCTTCGGCTGACCCGGCGGCCGCCGCGCCGGTAGCCTCCGCCGGGCTTGGCCGGTCGGCTCAGGTCGTCTGCCTGATCATCGAGACGAGTGCCGTCGTTGGCGAGACCACGGCGTCGATGCCCCAGGACGCGTCGAAGAGCGGCTCGTTCGCCGGGTCGTTGACGCAGGCGATGACCCGCGGCACATTGAAGTGCTTCTTGGCGAGCAGCGAGATAACGAGGTTGTCTTCGTCATACCGCGTGCAGGCGACGATCACGTCTGCTCGCAGTGCTCCGGCGGCCTCGAGCGTCGACGGCACCGCCGCGTCGCCTAGCACCGTGTGCAGTCCGGCTTTCGCCAGTGCGGCCTCGCGACCGGTGTCGGTCTCGATAACCGTCACCTGCTCCCCGGTCCGCTGCAGCGCTCCGGCCACCTGTTCCGGCAGGCCGACGCCGCCGATCACGATGATTCGCATCACGTCCACCTGCCGTCGAGAAAGCTTCGCAATCGGCTAAGCGAACCTGCGGCGACGATGAAGGAAAGGACGTCACCACCCTGCAGCGGCGTGGACTGCTCGGGGATTCTCGAATGCCCGGCCCGGCTGAGCTCGACGACCCCGATCTCGCCGGGAACGTTGAGCTCGCCGGCTTGCCGGCCGGCCAGGTAATCAGGAATCGTCGATCGGACCAGCAGCGTCTCGCCGTTGCCGAAGGTCTGGTGTGGTTCGAGTGTCTGATGGTGCAGCAACTGGATCACCCGGTTGACGGTGGTCTGCACGGACCCGACGGTGGCTATGCCGAACTCGCTGTAGACGGGTGCGCGGGCGGGATCGTGCAGGCGAGCGATGACCCGAGGTACCCGGTAGACGTCACGGGCCACCCGGGCGGCGACGATGTTGGCACTGTCGTTCGGCGTGAGGGCGACGAACGCTTCGGCGTGCTCGATGCCTGCCTCCTCGAGCACCTGCGGGGTGATGCCGTTCCCCCGCAGGAAGCGGCCGCCGAATCCGGTCGGCAGTCTGCTCCTCGTGGTCTCGTCCACGTCGATGACGGTGATCTGGTCGCCTTCGGCGGCGAACCTGGTCGCGAGCGCCCGGCCGGTCCTGCCGCATCCCATGATCACGACTTGCATGGCTCCTCCTGCTGGGGTAACACGCGGTCCGGCGGACGGGTCCGATCCTGGCTGGCGTCACTGGTACGGTGTCTGGCGCGCAGGATCGCCTTGCGGGTCTCTTCAGCGCCGAGCAAGAAGGCCCCCATCGCGATCAGCACGAGCCAGTCGCTCAGCCGCAACGGCGCCGTATTGAATACCGACTGCAGCACCGGTACGTAGCTGACGCACGAGACGAACGCGATACCGAAGAGGCCGGCGAACACGAGCGGCTTGTTGGAGAAGATACCGACCCGCACGATGCTCTGCTCCTCGGTGCGCACGGCGAAGCTGTTGAAGAACTGGCTGACGACAATCCCGGCCTGGGTCATGGTGAGCGCTTCCCGGTAAATGGGGTTGCTCGCGGTGAACGCGCTGAACGGAATGTGCGCGGTGTGGATGCGCCAGAAGAAGGCGGCCACGACCCCGGCTGACTGGATCGAGCCGAGAAAGCAGAATCGCCGCACCACCGCCCAGTTGAAGAGGTGCTCGCTCGGTGGTCTCGGCGGACGAGACATAGTTCCTGGCTCGGTGCGTTCGGTGCCCAGAGCCAGGGCCGGCATGACATCCGAGCCGAGGTCGATCGCGAGGACCTGAAGCGCGCTCAGCGGGACCAGCGGGAACCCGACGAAGACCGCGGCGAGAATCGGCGCGAGCTCCGCCAGGTTGTGACTGAACAGGTAGATCAGGAACTTTCGGATGTTCCGGTAAACGGTGCGGCCAAGCTCGACGGCCGCTGCGATCGAGGCGAACGAGTCATCGAGCAGGATCATGACCGAGGCGGCCCGCGCGACGTCGGTGCCGCCCTCGCCCATGGACACCCCGATGCTGGCGCGCTTGAGCGCCGGGGCGTCGTTGACCCCGTCGCCGGTGACGGCGACCACCTCGCCGCGGTTTTCGAGCGCGGCGACGATCCGCATCTTGTGCTCCGGCTTGGCCCGGGCGAAGAGCAGCTGTTCGGTTTCAAGCGTGGCGCTGCCGAGATCGTCATCGCTCATCGCGTCGAGCTCGCTGCCGCTGAGGATCCGTACCGGGCCGTCGTGGATGATGCCCACCCGCCGGGCGATGGCCTCAGCGGTGAGGCCGTAGTCGCCGGTGATCATGTAGATCAGGATGCCTGCTCCCCGGCAGGCGGCGACGGCGTCGACGACCTCGGGTCTCGGCGGGTCAGACATGGCTACCAGGCCGAGCAGCGTGAGTTCGCGTTCGGCATCGGTTACCGCCGGGTGATCGGTCGCCAGCTCTCGCCGCGCGACCGCGAGCACGCGCAGCCCCTGAGCTGCCATCACGTCGTTGGCCTTGGTTATCTGCTGCCGTGCGCTGTCGTCGAGGTCGACGTCCTGACCTTGCCAGCGCACCGATGCGCAGCGCTCGAGCACCGCCTGGGGTGATCCTTTGACGCACGCCTCGAAGGCGGAGTCACCGAGCTGGTGAACGGTGCTCATCATCTTCCGGTCGGCGTCGAAGGGGAAGGTGGCGATCCGTGGCGCGCGTTCCGCCTCGGCCGCCAGGTCAACTCCGGCCTTGGCAGCGGCGACCAGCAGCGCGCCTTCGGTGGTGTCACCCAGCACTCTCCAGCCCAGGCGCCGCTCAGGGTCAGGTCGCAGCAGCCGGGCGTCAGAGCACAGACCGCCGGTCCTCAGCACGTCGGCGACGCCATCAGCTTCCTCGACCTCTCCTTCTGGTGCGTAGCCCACGCCGGTCACGTGATGCTCCCGGCCGGACTCCCAGACGATCTGCACCGTCATCTCGGCCTTGGTCAATGTCCCGGTCTTGTCGGTGCAGATGACGGTTGTCGATCCGAGAGCCTCGACTGCCGTGAGGCGCTTGATCAGTGCGTTGCGGCGGGCCATCCGCCGGACCGCCACGGCGAGCGAAACGGACATCGTGGCCGGCAGTCCCTCAGGCACCAGCGCCACCATCACGCCGAGCGCGAATACGAACGACCCGACCACTGAACTGCTGACCACGGCCCGGATGGCGAACAGGGCGGCTCCGGCCGCGATCGCGACCACGGCTACTCGCCGCGCCATCACCGTCACTTCGCGCTGCAGCGGGCTGTCTTCCTGCGGCATCTCGGCCGTGAGCCGGTAGATGCGCCCGAACTCGGTAGCCAGCCCAGTGGCGAACACGACTGCTCTGCCACTGCCATTGACGACCGATGTGCCCATGAAGATGCAGTTGCGTGCGTCGCTAGGCTGGGTCTCCGGCACCGCATCGGAGATCCTGGGCGTGGGGCGGCTCTCTCCGGTGAGCGCCGCCATCTCGACCAGCAGGTCGTGCGCGTCGATCAGTCGGCAATCTGCCGAGATGGCATCTCCCGCGTCCAGGACGACGAGATCCCCGGGCACCAGGTCGATGGCGGCGATCTCGGTGAGCTCGCCGTCCCTGATGACGCGCGCCGTAGACGGCACCATGGCCTGCAGCGCCTCGGCCGTGCGCTCCGCCGCGTGCTCCTGGGCGAAACCGATCACCGCGTTCAGCAGCACCACGCCTAGGATCCCGATCGCAAGCTCGAGATCCGCGGCGTCCCTTGGCGTGCTGAGGGCATAAGCGAGAAAGGTGATCCCGGCCGCGACCATCAGCACGACGGCGAACATATTGGAGAACTGCGACCCGAACTCGGCCAGGACCGACCGGCGCCGCGCGGCTGGAAGCTGGTTAGGACCCACCTGCGCTCGTCGCGCGGCCGCCTCGTCCGCCGACAGGCCACGTGGCGAGCTCTTCAGCTCGGCAAGGACCTCCCGTGCCTCCAGCGACGGCACGACCATCTTTGAATGCTCTCGCATCTGCGGCCGAACCGGCAGTCGCGGGGCTGGTCCGCTTATCCGGCGCGGGTTCCGTTAGGCACCGGCTTCTCCCGCGGTCATTGCAGCCGCGGACGCGCCTGGCCGGTCTCGGGGAGGGTGACCATGAGCAGGATGGCATCAAGCAACCGCCACCAGTCCGACTCGCTTGGATCGGCGTTCAGGGTGTTAGCCACCGTCGCCAGGGCGCCGACGAGGTGCACGGAGAAGTCGCCGGGATCACGCTCGAGCGTCTGCGCCATCACCTCCGCCGCCCGCTGGAATCTGCGGGTGCGTCCGAGCCGGACTAGCGAGGCGGGCAGCTCCGGCGTGCTATCCGCCCCGGGCTGCCTGTCATCCCCGGCCGGGGCGAGCGTAACGACCAATCGCCTGCCAAGCGCGGCGGCGAGCTGGCTCAGTGCGGTTGTGGTCGGGTTCCCCCTGCCGTTCTCCAGATTGGCGATGTAGGGCACAGACAGCCCGGCGTCCGCCGCGACCGAGGCCACCGTCCGTCCCGCCGCGGTGCGCAGCGCACGCAGCTGGTGGCCGAGCGCCGGTTCCTGCACGGCCATCCTCCAGTCTTGACAAGACATATATTCTGAACATTATCCTGACAGGATAATCTATCAACGGGCAGGCGGACATGCTCCAGGCGCTGCGGATTCGTGATTTCCGCCTGCTGTGGAGCGCCGGGCTGGTCAGTTCTCTCGGGTCCTGGCTACTGGTGCTTGCCGTTCCCGCCCACGTCTTCCTGGTCACCAGGTCGCTGGCGGCGACCGGACTCACGCTGGCGGCAGAATACCTGCCGATTCTGCTGCTCGGGCCGATCGCTGGCGCACTCGCCGACCGCTGGGACCGGCGGCACCTGATGATCGCGACCAACCTGTTCCGGGCTGGCGTCGTGGCCCTGATGCTGCTCGCCCTCTCGCCCGAGCGGTACTGGATCCTTTACGTCGCTCTGGTGGCGGAGAGCGGCGGCACAGTGCTGTTCGTACCTGCCCTGCAAGCCCGCACCCGGACCATCGTCGGCACTGGCACCGCGCTGAGCGGCGCCAACGCGCTTAACGCGGTCGGTGACGGCATCGTGGCGCTGATCGGCGGCCCGGTTGGCGGCGTGCTGCTGGCGGTGGCTGGGATCAGGACCCTGATCTGCGCCGACGTGCTCAGCTATCTGATTTCCGCCACGGCGATCTCGATGACCTCCGGGCGGACCGGCCAGCGGGATAGCCAGCGCACCACGATCCGCGCGATCGGCAGGGACCTGCTCGATGGCATGCACGGCCTGCGTGCCCAGCCCGTCGTCCGGGCACTGTTCCCGGTCACCGTCATCTTCCTGGCGGCCAACGCGTCGCTCACCGCCGTGCTCATTCCGTTTGGGCTGCAGCGACTTGGCGGCACCGGGCAGATCGGGCTGCTGTTCGCCGCCCTGGGCGCTGGTTACCTCCTTGGTGCACCGGTCCTGCGTGTGCTGCTCGACCGGCTCCAGCCCAGGTACCTGCTCACAGCCAGCCTGGCCGCCACCGCGATCGCCTATTTCCTGCTCTTTCACTCATCGTCGCTGGGCACGGCGCTGCCCGCCGCGACCGCCATCGGCATCTTTGGCTCGATGTCCCTCGTCGTCCCGCAGACCGCCGTGCAGCGCGTTGTTCCTGACGCCATCCTCGGCCGGATAACCGCGATCTTCCTGACTGGCGAGGCCGTGGCCTCGCTGGTCGGAGCAGTCGCTGGTCCTGCCATCGCACAGCTAACGGAACTGACTGGCCTGGCTGCCGTCGCCAGCGGCACAACCCTCGCGGCGGCCGTTCTGACGCTCCTACTGGTACCGGCCATGTCGGCGAATGCTCAGCAGCCAGCTGCGACCGCGATTACCCCACCACCCGGACAGTCAGCTGCGACCGCGGATGCCGCACCCGGACAGCCGCCGCCGACCGCGAGTGCCCCATCCTGCCGTCGGCCCCCATCCGCGGCTGACGACTGGTTGGTGGGATCTATTGACGGGAAGGAAACGGCCCTGAGCGTCAAGCAACCCAGTGTCCAGACGCGACGAAGGATCCGGATGGAAGACCAGGCGAGAATCGCCGCCAAGGTCGAGCATGCCAGGCAGGTCGAGCGGGTGCTGCTCTGGCTTGGCTGGTCGGTCGCTGTCCTTGGCGTCGTCGGCGTAGCGGCGTTCTCGGTGCTGTGGGCAGTCGGTGATCTCAACGCCGAGCAAGCGGTCGGCCTGATTCTGGGGACTGCGCTGGCGGCGATCCTGTCCGGTGCGAGCGCCTACGGATCTGGCGTCAACGTGGGCCTCGGCGCCGAGCGTCTCGAACTCGCGGCGCGGGGTGCTGCCCGCCCTGGCGGGGAGGGGTGAGCCCGCGG
>Ga0209517_10009379_pt1 | contig 11174 bp, 5 predicted proteins | sample PeaSoiMetSII2010_FD_187695 | JGI IMG/M metagenome (GOLD analysis project Ga0209517, IMG submission 187695) | Peat soil microbial communities from Weissenstadt, Germany - SII-2010 (SPAdes) (version 2) | ecosystem: Environmental > Terrestrial > Soil > Wetlands > Peat | place: Germany: Weissenstadt... | reverse complement strand
GGCGCCGGCGACGATGAGCGCGGCGCAGGTGGAGATGTTGAACGAGCCAGAGGCGTCGCCGCCGGTACCGACGACGTCGATGGCGTCCGGCGGCGCCGTAACGCGCAGCATCTTCGCGCGCATGGTCGTCACCGCGCCGGTGATCTCCTCTACCGTCTCGCCGCGCACGCGCAACGCCATCAGCAATGCGCCCATCTGCGAGGGCACGGCCTGCCTGATTGACGGCGTTGCTACGGTCTCGTGTCCGGGTATGCAGCCGAATGGTTATCTGTGCATCGTCACTGATGGCCCGAATGGCTCCGGCATGGGCGAGAGTGTGACGTTCTACAAAACCAACGCTTTTGGCGTGGATGGGAAGAGCAATGCGTGTTTTACCTATAGATGCGAGGCAACAAGTCCAACCTTGCCTGCTTCGGTTATGTCACCGACAGCGACCGTTCAGCCAGCCATCTGCCCAGATTTCAAGGCGGTCTATGACTCGCACCACAAGGAGTTAGGTGCGCCGATTGCGGCCTGCGACACGACCGCCGCATATTGGGCGATCTATCAGCACGCAGACGTGCTCTGGCTTGAGAATGTTTTATCGTTTTACGTTTTGCCGACGACGCTAGAGAGCAAGTGGATAGTTCAGCGAGACCCTGATTGGAGCACTGACCCTGATCTGTATGATGAAGCTAAGGCAAAACAGCGATTCCATCCACCCGCTGGCGTCCTCGCCCCGCTCTTAGGAATCGCGAACCATTGGCAACAACTCAAGCAATTACTTGGTTGGCGTATATGGGACTGCGCTCGCGGTCACAATCGAGTTTACTACCAAGAATTTGAGAATGGCTTTATGGTCGGCACACTTGGTCTAAGTCTGAACAAGTATACTGAGGGTGAGATTATCGTGTTGTTGAACGACCATTCTTGGTTTTCGCGGCTCGCGCCAAGTATCGCGCCCCGGTGTGACTAGTTGATGATCGCAGCCACAAATCCAATTGAATCGGCTCGCTGGCGTCGTCTGCGCTCTGCTGTAGCGCCCGCCAGTCGGTGCGCTTCAGCATCCTGCTATTGCCTTGCCAAAGATGTCAGATTCGTGGCGGTTATTAAACCTGAATTGAAACTCGGCAAGGTAGAGCGGCAGGTACTTTTTGCTGACGTTGTGGTAGGTGCCGATGATTCCGCGCTTCAACAATGCCCAGAACGAATCAATATTTGCCGTGTGAACCTCGCCGCGTACATACTCGCCAGTCGAGTGGCTGACTGCCTTGTGCTTATAGCCGAGCTTTCTCAAATGCTCGTAGCCGAGCGCTTCATCGGTCGCAACCAAATCAACCTTGTCGCTCACAACCTTGCGAACGAAGCTATCAAACGTCGCCGCGTTGGTATTCTCGATCACTTGGCAGACCACGTTGCCCTTGCGCGCGATGGCTCCGATCACCGTGATCTTTCCGCTCAGGCCGGTAATATGACGGCGCTTGTCCCAATGGCGATTTTTGTCCTTGCCGCCGATGCCGGTTTCGTCCACTTCGACCACACCCATGAGCTTGCGGAAATCAGGGTCTTTCATCGCAGCGCGGAGCCTCATGCACATATACCAAGCCGACCGATACGATCCGGTTCCGAGCAGCCGATGGAATTGGAGAGCGCTCATTCCTTTCTTGCTCGTCAGCATCAAGTGCAGAACCTTGTACCACGTGAGCAAGGGCATTTTCGTTTCCTCGAAAATGGTTCCGGTCTTGAGCGAGAAGCGGTAGGGCGCGCGGTTGTTCGCGCCGCACTTCTTGCACTGCCAGTGCCACGGGCGCGCCTTGCTCGCGTATACGTGATCATTATCGCAACGCGGGCAGTGCGGAACGCCATCCGGCCAGCGGCGCGCGAACAGGTACGTCCAGCAGGATCGCTCGTCCGGGAACAGCGCCTCAAATTCGGCGAGGGTCATTTGCCGCGTGAATTTCGGTTCGGTTGTCTCGTATTTCCTCATGCTTCAAATATTAGCGAAATACGGTGCGGTAGTCAAGAGGCGCATACTTCCCCTCCTAAGACATATGTCGCGGGCTGCAGTCGCAGTATCAAGGGGATAAGGCATTCCACCGCGATCGCAGCAAGAAAGAATTGAACTTGATGGTCCCCCAGACGGTCCTCCGTTTTCCCCCGTTCTCAGCGGCTAAAGAAACACCCCCCTCAGTCTCCACCCGTCTTGCGCGCACCGAGGCCGACGCCGCGGTCCGCTCACTCGGCCTGCAAGTTTCCCCCAAGCGGTATGCAAAACCCCACGTCGACTGGCGTGACCTATACTGCAGGAGGGACCGGTCGCGTCAGATTGAAGCGTAATAACGCTGCTGCTTCCTGAAGCATCCCATCCGGATCCGGCACCGCTTTCGTTTCGAGCAACAACTGCCGCGCTTCGACTATGTATTTCTCGTTCGTGGACTCGTAGGCACCTACCGTACTTTCAGGGATAGGAGAGCATACGGTAGTGATCTCTGTAACTATTTCTTGAACCTCGCGCTCGTTAATGTCACTACCGACGCGACGCAGAAGCTGACTCGCGCCGATGACCAGGCTGTTCGCACTGTACTTGACACGCCTATGGCGCGCGATTTCGAATACCTGCTTAAGCACGTTCTCGCGAAAGGGAACTTTCAAGAGCCTGAAAAACTCGCTCGCGCGAGCCTCACTAGGCCAGTCGAAATAGAACAAATGCGGTACACATCCAAGCGAGTGTAGTTCATTCGTTGCCGCACTGGGGCTACTCGCGGTCGCCATCACCAGCACTGGCCGATGCGACTGAGCCACGTTCTTAAGTACGCCGCGAACCTGTGCCGCTACCGATTGCGGGTAGTCGGTGAGCACGACGGAGTCGATATTCTCCAATACAAGCAGCGTAGGGCGACGGCCTTGCAATGTGACTATTCGTAGGACCGTCGCAAGCGTCTGGTCGTCAGACGCGCTGAGCGAAACCGTGTTGACCCACACTATATCAACGCCCGCTTGCCAGAGCACTCTCGACAACCGCTTAGCAAAGGCATGCCTGCCGTTTCCAGGATAACCAAAGAGGAGGGCACTAGTTAGCGATTGCTCTGTCAGCCAGCGCGCCCCGATAAATTTTCCGGCTCTAAACTCATCCTCGTAATCGACATGGCCTTCGCTCTCGGGAAACGGCGCTCCCAAGACCGAAGACGGATGAGTTGATGGATAAATTGATACCGGGGAAAAAAGATCACTCTTATCACGCACGCTGGCGCACCTCTTCTGCGGGCTTCTCTGCCTCGATGAGCTCCTTGAGGGCACGCGCGCGACTAATGTCGTCTGCGTTCTCTTCCTCCCACCGCTCAATAAGCTGGACCTTATCCAGATCGCTCACGCTGAGAGCGTACAGATAGTTGACCAGATCTCCTGGTGGCAGCTGTTGCCAATTGGGGATCATTGTCTTCATTGCGTGAATCGCTTTCGCTACTCTCGAGTGGACGGGACGCACGTCGGAGCCGCACGCCACAAGATAGCCTTCGGCGATCTGCTTGGGCTCCGAAAGGCCAGCCGCAGCAAACATTGATTCGAGTGTCGCAATGCCCGGAGGAGGGAGATAGAGAAGGTAGCCGAGGAACTCCTTAATTCCCGGATCGCACGCCAGCACCGAGTCTGTTGTCCCAATGACAAACACGCGCCGCTTCATTTGCTCCAAATGTCTGAACAAACTCTTAACCCAGCAGGTCAAAAGAAAACCGGAACGGCCGTCCTGAGGCTCAGCAGGGTCGGGACAACGAGATACGGCGTCAATTTGCTCGAAGAGCGTCAGGATTTTCGGGTACTTTTTCTCATCGAAGAGAATCGCCGACATCTCCTGTGCGCATACTAGTGCCTCGTTTCGTATTAGTTGCGACATCTCAAGGCAATTCACGTCAAGAACGTGTGTGTAGTAGTACGGCGCTTGACTTGCATGCCAAGAGAGAGCTTTGCAGAACGTTGTTTTACCAGTTCCCGGGTAGCCGAATGCCAAGGCGAAACCTGGTTGCCGAGTCGATTCACCGCCGGCGAGGGCCAAGGCGATCTCAAGATTCGTTGGGCTCGTCTCTTCGACATACGCCGGCTGAGGCAGAGCAGTGATCGACCGCGCGCTCGTTAGTGAGAAGACCCCCCGCTTCTCGCTCGTCTGCTGTCCACCAAGGATCAGCGATCCTGCGTCATCTATTTCCCCCATTAGGCACCGACCTCCCCCGTCATATATCACCTGCTGCAAAAGTCAACGACACCGGGTATCCCCGAACGTTGAAAACTCCACAGGTTCAGCTCGTTACTCGATAATCAAAACAGCGTTATTAACCGCACCCGCTCCCAAAACGCGAGAGCGATAAATACCCCCTAGCTTTTCCGAGGCCAACGCGGCTGCGACGGCAGGAGAGATCGCGGTGCCGGGGTCTTGCGGTTGGAAACCTTCCGGACACACCGGGCTTGAAGACCGCATTCGAGTCCGTCGCGTTGCCCCAACTCCATTTATAACCCAGCGCTTGCCTGATGTCCAATCTCGGAATGGAGTTTTTTGGGCTGCAAAACTGATCGATTTCATCTTCGCTCGATCAGTTTCGTCTCCTTCAGCGGCTCAAGAACGCCGTTTTCAAGCTCGTTCCGATCGGGGGCCCGCGCCCTGGTAATTATATATATGATTCTGGCTGGAGCAGCGCGATGGACTCTAAACGCTGGCGCGGGTACTGCGCACGGGTAAACATGGAGTGTCGTGCATGTCGGCAGGCAGCGTATCGTCAGCAGCAGGCAATAGCGCGCTATGCGCCCGTTGAAATAGTTGCGCTTTTAGCTGCACTAAAAGCAGAGCAGTATACGTGGGTTGACGTGGGCTGACACTGGCTCCCACCGGCGTAGACTGGCGACACAGGTGGACTTCCGTTTGAAATGGGATGATGGTTTTGAACCCTCGAACCTTCTAAGGCGGGCGGCTTTATCCTGACTCGCCCACCACTCCGCCAACCCATCTTATCTAAATCCTCCGCTCTACAAAAGTCACACCGCGCGCGCTGTCAACATCGCGGCCTTCGCCTCGCGGAGCGCGACTGTTCGCAGCCAATTCGACAGGTCCAACCCGAGCTGACCCGCCGTCTCGGTAAATAGCCGCTTCTGCTCTGCCGTTAGGCGGATGCGGAGTAGCTCGCCCTTCCGTTGCGCCTTCGGTTTCCGGTGCCGGTTTGACCAAAAGAGCGTTCCATTCGCACTGAATTGCCTCGCAGTTACGATAGCCCACACCCAACAACATTATACACCCTGCGGTTTGGATACACCCTCGGTTTGGCAAATCCGCAAGTACTTTCGCAGCTCCCGGAACAGACACCAGCTAGGCTTCGGAGGTGTACGACCGTGTAGGTAGTGCTGAATCGGTACCAGACGCCTCCGGCTAAACTGACCCGCTGGCCCACACTGAACCAGTACCAACCTTTGTCCCGCCGAAAACGTTTTCCCGGTAAACTCACGTCATCATTTTCTGGAGAAGCGTCGGAATAAGGCGGGTTTGTCGCGGCACGCCGATTGCCCTATCCGGCCTGACGGTGGGAGCTAACGCATCGCGCCCCAGGTTAGGGCGCGCGCACGTGCTCGAGAATGAAATCGACCCGTTCTGGAACCGGCGCTTTCGGAACCTCGACAAGTTGATAGCCCGCCTCGCGATAGGCCTCGGGCGTGAGGCGATACTCTGCTAGAGCGTCCTCGTATGTGTGTCTGCGCTCCTCGTCGGTTTTGAAAATCTCCGGCCACGGCGGCGTGACGAAAACCTTGCGCGCGTATCTGTAGATCCTGGCGGCCGCGCGGTGATGCTCAGGAAAGGGGACGTTCAGCATCCACGAGAACATGATGAGCTCCGGAATCCCTCGATCGAAGAACACGGGCCGAGTTCGTTCTGTGACTTGCTCGAAGAGATACATGTATCGGGAGAGCAGGAGATCGCGGAACTTTATCCGATCCTGCCAGGGCGTTCCGTCGCCCCCGATACGGACCTGCTCCCGAACGATTTGGCGTCCGGCTTCGTCGACGCACGGAATTCCCCTCGCTTTCAGCGCTTCTATGATCGACGATTTGCCGGCGCCTGAGCATCCGGTCAGGATGTAAAAGTTGTCTCGTTCGTAGATCATCAAGTCGGTTGGATCAGGTCACCGTTCACGCGATTGCGATCGAGCGCGCGATTGCGATCGAACGTAGACCGGCAAAGAAACGCTGCTGCCGGCAGTCAGAATCGGTGGTGGGCGGCGGACAACACCGCCGAACGCAACTCGTGCTACCGCTTTGGGGCAGCCTTGGCGGAGCCCTTGGCCATCACGCTGACCGTCCGATACTTGGGATTGCCGAAATTGACGGCGATCGTCCCTGAGAAGGCGCCTGCTTCGATCGGCGACGCCACGACGGTCACATGACGGACCTGGTTGCGGCCAAGCGTGAACGGGCCGGCCCCGGCGGTTACGCTCAAGGCCCCAGCCAGCGCGGTGGTGTCCACCTCGCCATCGAGCGTGGTCTTGGCGGTGTTCTTGATCGTGAACGAGAGCTTGCGAACCTTGCCGGCCTTGATCGCACCGAAATTCAGAACCCGGGTCGAGAGTGAATTCGCACTCCCTGGCATAAACATCGCGGCCGGCGTCAGCGCCTTCGTAGAGGTCGGCGTCACGCAAGACCCCGGTGCGCTCGGTGCGATCGCGATCTGCGCGGTGAAGCTGTCCTTGACGGTGGGAAACTGTACCGACTGATTACCCGTGGCGCCCGGAGTCGTAAGCGGCTGATCCACCCAGGCCATGATTTCGCCGCCGAAAGTTTCCTGCTGCTCGATTGCTCCCAGGCTGGGCGAGCTGACCGCGCCTTTCGCGTTGAGGTTATAGAGCATCAACAGCTCATCGTTCGCGATCGTGGTGGTTATCGAGGGCGACACGATCGTCGTGCTGACCGTATTTGCCTGCGAGTTGAAGTTGTCGATCGGGTTGACGGTATTGACGCCGGAATAGACCGCGCAAATCGCCGACAGACTCACCGTTTCGCGATAGGTGAAACTGACGGAGGTGGGATCGCCGGGCTGCTGGATATGATAGTAGAAAAAGTCCCCGTTGCCGTCCAAATCGCCGCCACTGATCACGTTGACATAGCCGGCCGGCGGTGTTGGAGCGAAACCATCATTGGCGACAAACCAGATGCCGATAAAGTCACCCGGCTGCGCGGAGGCCGGGCAGCTCACAGTGAGAGGTGAACCGTCATGCTGAGATACCACCGGCGTGCCGATCATGGTTATCGGTCCGCAAACCGGCGTCGGCGTCGGTGTAGGAGTCGGCGTCGGTGTAGGTGTCGGAGTTGGAGTCGGTGAGGGCTTCGGCGTAGGAGTGGGTGTCGGAGTCGGCGTCCTCGTCGGAGTCGGAGTCGGTGAAGGCGTCGGCGTCGGTGTCCTCGTCGGAGTGGGAGTCGGTGGAGGCGTCGGAGTAGGAGTGGGCGAGGGCGTCGGCGTGCTCGTCGGAGTTGGTGTCGGTGAAGGCGTTGCAGTTGGAGTAGGAGTGGGTGTCCTCGTCGGAGTGGGAGTCGCAGTCGGTGTAGGCGTTGGAGTCGGAGTGGGCGAGGGCGTCGGAGTCGGTGCGCCCGTCGGACTCGGCGTCGGCGTAGGTGTCGGAGTAGGACTGGCCGAGGTTGTCGGGGTCGGCGTCCTCGTCGGAGTGGGAGTCGGCGTCAGTGTAGGTGTAGGTGTAGGAGTTGAAGTTGGCGAGGGCGTCGGAGTCGGTGTGCCCGTCGGAGTGGGCGTCAGTGTAGGTGTTGGAGTTGAAGTGGACGAGGGTGTCGGAGTCGGAGTGCCCGTCTGAGCAGGAGTCGGTGTCGGTGAACGCGTCGGAGTCGCACTGGACGAGGGCGTCGGAGTTGCCGTCTGCGCGGGAGTAGGGGTCGGCGTCGGTGTAGGTGTCACAGTTGCACTGGTCGAGGGGGTCGGAGTTGCGGTCTGCAGGGAAGTGGGAGTCGGCGTCGGTGAAGGCGTCGGAGTTGAAGTAGGCGAGGGTGTCGGGGTTGCCGTCTGCACGGAAGTGGGAGTCGGCGTCGGTGAAGGCGTCGGAGTTGAAGTGGTCGAGGGTGTCGGAGTTGCGGTCTGCGCGGGAGTGGGACTCGGCGTCGGTGTAGGTGTCGGAGTTGAAGTGGGCGAGGGTGTCGGGGTCGATGTGCTGGTCGGAGTGGGAGTCGGCGAAGGCGTCGGAGTTGAAGTGGGCCTGCTGGTTGGGGTCGGCGTAGGTGATGGCGACGGCGTCGGGCTCGGCGTTCCGGTCGGCGTGGGGGTTGGGGTGAGGCCAATCTGGAGCACGAAAATGTTGAGCGGGCCGGCTTGCGTAGTTTGCGCGGAACCCGGCACGATCGGGAAGTCGCTCGAGGCGGTTCCGCCCGCGACATAGATCAAGTTGGTGCCATTGGCAGTGGTGTCGGTTGCCACGCCGCCGGCGAAATCGTCATCCGTGCCGCCGAACAGAGTGGAGAAGACGAGCTTCGATCCGTCGGGACTGAACTTGGCGACCGCGGCGTTGTATTCCAGGAACGGACTGATCAAGATTCCGACCGGTGAGCCGGGATCCAACTCAAGCCGCGTGGTGGGCGGCAAGTACGCCGCGGAAGGACCTATCTCCCGGAAAGTTACGCCTCCGTCGAGGCTCTGGAGCACGAAGCCCAGATCGTTGAGCCTGCCGACGGCGTAGACGTGAGATGGATGCACGGTCGCGTCGATCTTCAAGTCGTAGAGCGCCAGGCTGACGGTGTTGACGGGGCCGGTGGTGGCCTGGAACCCGTCGTTGCTCTCGACCAGTCCGACCTGAGTGCCGGCGTAGAGATTGGACGGAATCACGCTGCTGTCGACGGCCAACGAGAAAGCCGGCTGGAAGTTCTCTCCGGTCTGGCTGAAATTCCCGCCGCCGTCGAGACTGACGAAGACTCCGCGGTTGGTGCCGACATAAATTGCCTCGGGGTCATTGTTCGGATCGGCCGCCAAAGAGAACGCGAAGGTGCCTTCCGGAAGCGCCGTTGCGGTGAAGCTGTTGCCGCAATCGATGCTCTTGAGCAATCCCGTGGTCGTCCCGGTCGGCGACACCTGGGTGAACCCCGCGTACAGCGTCGTTGGCTTCGTGTTGCGATCGACGAACACCGGTGACACCGGAAAGCCGGTGAGCGCGGTCGGGGCGAACGATACGCCCCGATCGGTGCTTCGGTAGAGACCTTGCGCGGTGCCGACGAATACTCGTTCAGTGCTGCCCGCGCATACGTCGGGAGGGGGAAGACCGGCTGAGAAATCGAGCGCGACGCCGTTGAAACCAACCGGAAACTGCTGGTCCGAGAGGGCTTGGGTAAGGACGGTCGGTCCGAAACTCCTGCCATCGTCGGTGCTCAGGTAGAGGCCGTTGCGGGCGCTGCCGGCGAAGATGTTATGGGGAACGGTGCTCGGATCGACCACCAGCGCATTCAGCGACCCGATGCATGAGTGGGTTGCGAGACAAGCCGCGCCGCCGAAATTTCCGCCGAGATTGCCGGTGAGGCCGAAGCTCGCGCCGGTGTCGGTGCTGACCAGCAGTTCGCCATTGGCGGCAGGCAGTGGCAATGAGCTCACGGCCGGGAAGTCGATGTAATTGGTGGTTCCGGCCACGTAGGCGTTGCAGCCCGCAGGACCGCAGCTCGCGTCGATCGCAATCGCCCCGCCGTCGTCATCGCCGCTCCCGCCCAGGTAAGTCGAGTAAGCCAGAGTGTAGTGAAGTACGCCGGGATGGCTGGGGTCGGGGGCGGGGACCAGATGGACCACGAACATGTCGTCGAATCCGCCGAAGTAGGGCTGGTAGGCGTTCACCGTCGGGAAATCGCTGGAATAGGCATAGCCGTCGGCGTAGATGCTGTTGTCCGGACCAAGCGCCAGTCCGTTGATCGCCTGGAAGCCCGATCCTCCGAGATAGGTCGAATACAGAAGATCCGCACCGGTAGGATCGAGAATACTGATGAAGGCGCTCGCGGCGGCCTGATCGAAACTGTTCTGGATCGCAGTCGCGGGCAGGATCGGAAAGTTCTGCGGAAATTGCGGCATGAGGATCGCGTCGGTTATGCCGCCGACATAGGCGTTACCGAGCGAGTCCGCCGCAACCCCGAAGCCTCCGTCTCCACTGTGTCCGCCCAGGTAGGTGGCGTACTTGAAGAGACTGCCGGAAGAATTGATCCGCGCCACGAACGCATCATAGGTGTCGCCGCAAGGCGTGCCGCCGCTGGTGCAGCCGTTGGCGGTCTGGAAAGCGCCGGCGGTCGCGGGGAAATCGGTGGAGGCCGTGTATCCGGTGACGAACGCGTCGCAGTCGGAAGCGCAGCCCAGCGGAACGGCGATCGCCTCGCCGGCCTCGACTCCGCTCCCGCCCAGGTAGCTGGAATAATCCAGCGTCGAGCCATCCGGACTGATTTTGCTGATGAACGCGTCGGCGCTTCCTCCGCCGTAGCTCTGCTGGGCGCCGGAGGCAGTAATCGGGAAGCCTGCGCCCGCCATTCCGGTCACATAGGCCGCGCCGGAAAGATCGATCGCGATTGCATTGCCGTTGTCTGCGCCGCTCCCGCCCAGGTAAGTCGAGTATACGAACTCCGTCCCGTTCGGATTGATCTTGGCCACGAACGCGTCGCAACTTCCGCCGTACGTCGCCTGCGCGATCGCCGGCTTCGGCACGATCGGAAAATCGCTGGAGCATGCGGTCCCGGTCAGGTAGGCGTTGCCCGCGGCGTCCGCCGCCAGTCCGCTCGCGAAATCAAGGAACGAAGCACCCCAATATGTGGAGTAGCGCAGGGTCGGGTCGATGATCAGCGGTTTGGCGCGATCGTACGAAGCGAGCCGCAGACCGACCCGCGAGCCGCCCAGCCGCGTATAGCGGCTGTCCACCGGATGCCGCCGGCCACCGAACTCCTGATAGGCGACCGGTTTGCGCAGCAGCAACTGCCCCCGCGGCGTGCCCAACACTAAGTCGCCGTCGCGGTTGATATCCAGATGGTCGGCGCCCTCGAACGCGAGCTTGATCCGGTCGGTCCGCGCGCCGGGGCTGACCACCCAGTCGCATTCCAATTCACGATGGTTCCCGTAATAGACCAAATCGACGCCGGGATAGACGCCCCGGTATCTCACCTTGGAATAGGTCGGTATGCCGGTGTGCCAGTTGTGCGGGTCGCGGCCCACA
>Ga0209517_10009378_pt1 | contig 11174 bp, 12 predicted proteins | sample PeaSoiMetSII2010_FD_187695 | JGI IMG/M metagenome (GOLD analysis project Ga0209517, IMG submission 187695) | Peat soil microbial communities from Weissenstadt, Germany - SII-2010 (SPAdes) (version 2) | ecosystem: Environmental > Terrestrial > Soil > Wetlands > Peat | place: Germany... | reverse complement strand
CCGGCAGGAGGAGTTCGATGCCGGAGAGCTGCCGGTGTTCCCGACCGACACTGCCGAGATTCGCAGCGCGCCGTGGAAGGTCGCCGAGACCGTAGCCGATCTGCAGGACCGCCGCGTGGAGATTACCGGACCCACCGACCGCAAGATGATTATCAACGCGCTGAACTCGGGCGCGAACGTCTTCATGGCGGATTTCGAAGACTCCAACTCGCCCACCTGGCAGAATCTGATCGAGGGTCAGGCGAACCTGTGCGACGCTGTCAACGGCACGATCACCTACACCAGCCCGGATGGAAAACACTACGAAGTGTGTAACAACCCCGCTGCGTTGATGGTGCGGCCTCGCGGCTGGCATCTCGTGGAGAAGCATTTCCTCGTCGATGGCGAGCCCATTTCAGCTTCGCTGTTCGATTTCGGTTTGTTCTTTTTCCACAATGCCAAGGCCCTGGTCCGGCGTGGCACCGCACCGTACTTCTACCTTCCGAAGCTGGAGAGCCGGTATGAGGCGCGCCTGTGGAACGACGTGTTCGTGGTCGCACAAGATACGCTGGGGATCTCCCGCGGCACGATCCGGGCTACAGTCCTCATTGAAACTATCCTCGCGGCTTTCGAAATGGACGAGATCCTGTGGGAGTTGCGCGAGCACTCGGCGGGGCTGAACTGCGGCCGTTGGGACTACATCTTCAGTTTCATCAAGAAATTTCGCAATCGTTCCGAATGCGTGCTGCCAGACCGGTCGCAGGTGACGATGCGCAGTCCTTTCCTGGCATCGTACGTGAAGTTGTTGATCGCCACTTGCCACCGCCGCGGCGCTCACGCCATGGGGGGCATGGCCGCACAGATTCCAATCAAGAACAATCCGGACGCGAACGCGGCGGCTCTCGCCTGCGTGCACGAGGACAAGCTGCGCGAGGTCTGGGCGGGGCACGACGGCACTTGGGTTGCACACCCGGGCCTGGTCGGCGTGGCAAGGAACGTGTTCGACACTCATATGCCGCAGCCCAACCAGATCGAACGAATGACGAATCCCCAGACCAGCGCGTCCGATTTGCTGACCAGCCCCGGCGGCACCATCACGGAGGCTGGGTTAAGCCGGAACCTGGACGTCGGACTCCAATATCTCGCGGCGTGGCTTGGGGGAAACGGCTGCGTGCCGATTTACAACCTCATGGAAGATGCCGCCACGGCCGAGATCTGCCGCGCGCAAGTGTGGCAATGGATTCGGCAGGGCGCCAGCCTGGAAGACGGCCGTCCGGTGACGACGTCTTTGGCCAGCGCCATGTTGGATTACCATGTCGAGAAACTCCACGGGCAAATCCCGGAAGGGCGGGTTTTCGCTGCGGCAAGTCTCTACGAAGATCTGATTTTCAGTGACTCCTTCCCGGAGTTTCTGACGCTTCGTGCGTATGATCGGCTCGATTAACGATCTGCCCGATTTTCTTCTGGACAGGTAGGGGCCGCAGTCGCATACTGCGGTTATGGGCCCCGAACTGGAGCCTGCTGAGTTCTTCGCGTGCCTGCGCGAGGATTTAGGGCGCCGAAGAATTCAGCGTGGCATCCAAACTCTGGAAGGGATGCGCCCCGCGATCGAAGCGGCCGCAGCGCGGGACGGCGGCGGAATCCTGGTGGGCATTCTCGCGCAGTGGGTGGATGCTGGGTTTGACTGCCCCGCGCTCATCGAGCGCCTGCTGGCACGATTTCCCAAAGCGGTTCGCTCCGCGCTTCCGCTTGCCGACTACCTGCACCTGAGGATGGCGGAGGGCTTTGCGGCGATGTCGAATGAAGATTTCGACGGAGCGGCGGAGCACTTTCGGCTCATCCTCCGCCTCCAGGAAGAAGTCGACGATCCCCAATTGTTCGCCATCGTGAGCTTTTGGACGGGCCGCTGCCTCCGCAAGCGGGGCCGCTACGACGAGGCGCTTCAGTACACCGAGCGCGGCGAACACCTGGCCCTCTCCCGCGGCTATCTCGAGATGGCGGCGATCATGCAGGTTACGTTGAGTTGGCTCGCCTTCCAGAAGGGCAGGCTCAACGACGCCAATACCATGCTGCAGCGCGCCGAAAGCGCACTCGATCCGACCGATGACTTCCTCGGCCGCGGCAACATCCAATCCGCATACGGGCGGATCGCGCGGCGGCAGGGCAAGTACGAGATCGCGATGGAGCGCTTCGGACGCGCCATCTCCGAATTCCGCATCGGCGGAGGCGGCCAACTTCCGTTGGCGCGGACGCTCACCAACCTTGCTTTCGTGAAACGGCTGCTGGCGGCACGCGCCCAAAAGGAACTGGACCATATGGCTGCCACGCGCCGTGGCCACGCCGGCAAGGCAGCGGAGGGGCCAACGGCCGACTTGGCCCGCGAACTGCGCCTGCGCATCGAGCAGATCCGCCACGAAGCCCGAGAGTGCCTCGCCGAAGCCCGCGAAATCTATACCCACCACCAGAACCACCGCGGCATCGCGGCCGTCCAGATTACCGAGGGGTTTCTCCATCTCGATTCCGGAGACCTGGAGCGCGCCGCCACGGACGCGGCCGCCGCCTTCGCCCATGGCAGTGCCAAGTCGGACGACTTCGTGATGGCGCGGGCGCGCACCTTGCAGTGCATCGTGGAGCATGCCGCGATCGAGGAGCAGGTCGGCCATTCCTCCGATCACCGCGAGGCGGCGGAAGTCTTCGCGCGCGAAGCCGTGGAGTTCGCCGGTCGCACCGAGAACCGCCGGCTGTTGGCGCGGGCCCTGGTGTGGCAAGGGCTTACCTTTACGGCCGAGCCGGCCGATCTCGAGGCGGCGCGCCGTTGTTGCGAACAGGCACTCGCGCTCCTGCAGCCCGAGGGCCTGGAACGTCAGTACGTCTGGGATGACCTGGAGAGCCTCAAAGCACGAGTCCTCCACGCCCAGCCGGTGGACGCGGTTCTCCGCGCCTGGAGCGCGGGCATTGTCGACGGGGAGTCATTCCAACAGATGAGCGAGCGCTTTGCGCGCATCGTGATTCCACGCGTGTGGGAACGCGAGGGCTTCAAGGTCTCACGCGTTGCCGAAAAGCTGTCAATCTCGCCCAAGAAAGTACGAAGAATCCTTCAGGCGGTCGGACGGAGGGCGTCGGACTAAGTGCGTCAGCGCGGTACGGCAACCGACAAATTAGGTGTAACGAGCCGCGATATTCTCCCCCCGTTTTTCCCACATTCGCCACGCTTGGGGATGCGGCCCTCCCTGGGCCCGCTGTGTGGCGGCCTGATTACCATAGTTGGCTGTAAGCATCTCTTTCCAGGTACGTTGCTCAGCCTCCCGGGCCGACTGGGAGACAGGTTACCCACACAGCGGCGGGCCGACCCTCCCACGACTGCGACAAATCTGAGAAACCAGCCGGAAAACAATCTTGGAGAGGGTGAAGGTGCCGTCGGGGAATCGGCGAGTGACCTCGTCGAAGTCGGTCACCACCTTACCTTTATAGAGCCTGTGCACGTAGGCATCCGTCAGCCAGTCGACCGCCCGATCGAGCGAGCCCTTTTTCCCGGGATGAAAGGTCGCGTAGGAGGCGTACATTTTCGGCGAGCCCTGAAAGTCGCTTTGGAAACTCACGGCACCGGTCGCAGTGACCTCGACTTTTGGATCATGCATCAGCGGCCGCAATCTTCCACCAGCAGGTAGACTTGCGGAACGCCGGTATAGTCTTCGAATAGCTGAACGATATCCTTGCGGCGAATGGACTGCAGGCGGCCGGTGAGAGAGCACCGGATCGCTCCGTGCTTACGGATCGGATCGATCCACCGGTTGTAAAGCGAATCGGGCAGGGCCACCAGAAAGCCCTCGTGGGCTATAACCGAAGAGGAAGCGGACATGAAATAGACCTGGCCGATGGTTCGGAGTGTTCGCGGCTTGATGCGGAAACAACCGACTCCTCCGCGGAGCATCGAGCTCTTCCCATCGTGGTCAAAGACATAGTCGGCGTCCTGGCGCGACAGGAACTCGCGAGTTTGCGGAGCGATCTCGGTCAGAACGGAAGCCGGGACGCCGCGGGAGCTTCGAGGGTGTGATGCAGAGCTTCCTCGCGCGACTCCGCTCCAATCGAGGTATGAAAGAGTCCCGGAGAGCGCGGGAACCACTCGAACAGGTAAGTGTCGCGCAGGGTAAGTACGGTAGCGGCTCCGATTGACTCTATCAGAACGTCGGCCCAGAGGGTATCGTTACCGCCATAGGATCGGTCGCCGCCGGGCGCAGGGTCCGCCCCGGGTCGCATTACGCCGGCCACGCTAACCTGGCTGTTCAGAAGGTAAGCCTGGTCGGGAGGGCTCAGATCCAAGTAGACTTGGTCCTTGCCGGCGGATGGATTGCGGTCGGGGCCCATTTCCCACTCCAATGCGAGCTGGGGAAGCGAACCGGTAGGACGCTGCTCCTGCTCGTTCTGGACATTCTATCTCAGAATGCGGCCTTGGAGGCGCCCTTTTTAGAGCGGCGCCACGATGACGGGCGTGGAGGTCGGAGCAGTTACTCCACCGGCGGCTTCCATGGTAACTGCCACCGTGTCGTTCTCGGTGGGAGGCGTAACCGGGCGATAGAGGTGGATTGCGTCGCCCTGCGCATCGGAGCGGAACAGGCCGGCGGGTGCCGGTTTGCCGCCGCGGATGATCCACATCTCGTAGGTCTTACCCGTGGGTGGTGGGGGCAGGTGGGAAGCAATCAGCAGCACGCCCGACGGACGGAAAAACACTCGTCCGCGCGGCGGCGTGGGTTGTCCCTGGCCGAAGGTGACCTCGCGGGTTTCGGGGGCCTGGATGAGATCCAGAGCTTCCCGCAAGGCGGCGGCCTCGGCGCCGCTACGGGAACCGGCCGCTTGATACACGATCAGAATGACCGCCGCAGCGGCCACGGCAGCCGCTGAAAGTCCCGCGGCGAACCAGTTCCAACGGCGCTCCGGCCTACCTTGTGCGACTGCCAGAATGCGGCTGCGCAATTCCCGCGGCGGCTCCGGCCCTTCCACGGCCGCGCCCATGGCGAACTCCCACGCCAGCGCCTCGCGCAGGCCGGCCGCACAGGTTTCGCAACCGCGATCGAGGTGAGAGCGCAACTCGCTGCGCTCGGGCTCCTCCAGCACGCCGAGGGCAAACGGCAGATAATCGGGACGCAGCTCATCGCAAGTCATGCTGCGCCCCCCAGTGCTTCGCGCATCTGCTGGAGCGCGCGGCGCATCCAGGTCTTCACGGTCCCCAACGGCTGGTCCAGGCGGGCGGCGATTTCGGTTTGCGACATGCCTTCGAAATAGGCCAGTTCGATGGCCTCGCGCTGCGGGGGAGCGAGTTGAGCGAGCGCGCGGCTCACGTGGCGCGTCAGCTCGAAATAATGGGGCTGGGTTCGAAGGTCCGCGAACAGCGCCGGATGCTCGGTTTCGTTGAGGTCGATGTTGCTCTCGGGCCGGCGGCCGCGGTAGCGCAGATGATCGATGGCGCGGTTGCGGGCCACCGCCAGCAGCCATGGGCCGACGGCGCCGCGTTCGGCATCGAAGCCGGCCGCGCGGTTCCACACGCGCAGGAACGTTTCCTGTACCAGGTCTTCGGCAGTGCCGGTATCCCGGACCATGCGCAGAATCAGGCGAAAGACGATCGCGCCATAGCTGTCATAGAGATCCGCCAGGGCCTGCGGATCGCGCCGCCGCAGGCGGACCAGCAGGCCGGATTCGTCCTTTGCCAGGGCGGCGAGAATCAGCAGAAGCATACTCGTAAGGCGCCAGAACGATTATACCTACGTCGCGCACGGCACGATCGGATTTACCTCCCGCCGCGGCCGCCGGCGAACGGATGCGCATCCAGGAAATCGAACTGCGCCTTCTTCAGCGGCTGCGCGCCGATTTTGTCGCCGAAAACCATCCACTGCTGGTCGCTATCGTTGTAGGCCGGCCACGGCGGCAGGCCCTTACCGTTGGGATCGCCTTTCGTGGCGAAGTTCACCCAATAGGAAGACATCGTGTCGGCGACGCGGCGGTCGGCTTCCTGCCAGGGCCAGTCTTTCAAATAGAGATGGTTGAACACGTAAATCAAATCCACGGCATGATAGGCGCCGATCAGGGCGGTGTCGTTCTCGCGGAATTTGGCGTCCGGGGGAAACGGCGGAACGCGGCTGAACAGGTAGAGATAAGCTTTGCCGCCGCTAGCGGTGTGCAGGCGCGCCCAGGCGCGCTGGCTCGCGGCCGTACGGTCGGCTGCCACCGCGTAGGCGGAGGCTACCGCCTGGGCACCGGAGCCGGCGGGGTAAAGCTTCAGGTATGCGTCGGCCTGGTCGCCATACGCGGTGCGCGCCTGGCGCGTGGCTTCCTCGGCGCTCGCCGTGATTCTGCGGACGCCGCCCTCGTTGGCGGTCGAGCCGGCGATGAGGGGCCCGCCATTTTGCTTTCGCTCGCCGTAGATGGAAGCGGCATCGGCAGCGACCACGTAGCCATCCACGATAGGACCGAAGCGGCCCTGCGCGCCCGCAATCTCCTCCACGGTCTTGGCGCGCAGATCGGCAATCGACTTGGCGCCGAGCGCGGCGGCGAACTCGACTCCTGCCTGCTCCGCATCGGCCAGTTTGCGACCGCCCGCACCCGCACCGATGCCTCCGCTGTGCGCGATGGCCCGCTGAAACAGTCCCCGCGCGAGAGGCGAGACGGTCAACTGGCCGACGGCCGATCCGCCGGCGGACTGCCCGAAGATGGTGACCCGGCCGGGATCGCCGCCGAACGCCGCAATGTTCCGCCGCACCCATTGGAGCGCCGCGACCTGGTCCAGAAGCCCGTAGTTGCCGGAAGCGTTGTGGCCGGATTCGCGCGTCAGATCGGGGTGCGCCAGAAAGCCCAGGGCGCCCACCCGATAGTCGAAGGTCACCACCACCGCGCCTTTGGCGGCGAGGTCGTCGCCCCAGTAATACTTCTCGGTGCCGGAGCCGTGGGTGAAGCCCCCGCCGAAGATCCACACCATCACCGGCAAGCGTTCCGAGGCCGACTTGGCGGGCGTCCAGACGTTCAGGTACAGGCAGTCTTCCTGGATGGTCTGCGGGCCGGGATCGAGATAGTAAACGGAATCGGGGTCGTCGGTGGTCTGCGGGCAGATGGGCGCGAAATGGTCGGCTTTCAGTATGCCCTGCCACGGCGCGGGCGGTTCGGGCGCGCGCCAGCGCAGATCCCCCACGGGAGGCGCGGCGAAGGGAATGCCTTTGAACGCGCGAACTCCCGGCTTGAGGCTGGCGGCGCCGGAGATGGCTCCGCTTTCCGTGCGGGCCTGGTCGAGACCGGCGCCGCTCAGTAGGGCGGCGGTGAATGCGGTCAGTAAGAAACAGTTCTTCATAAAGGAAACCGGATTGTAGCGCTATGCTCGATTCAGTGACTACACTCCAGGCCATTTGCCGGCAACGCTGTCCCCAGTGCAGGGAAGGGCCGATCTTCCGCGCGCCCCTGTGGCGCGGATTCCTGACGATGCACGAACGCTGCCCGGTTTGCGGGCTGAAGTTCGAGCGGGAGCCCGGATACTTCCTGGGAGCCATGTACTTCAGCTACCTGCTTTCCATCCTGCCCGGCCTGGCCATCGTGCTGGCGATCTGGCGGGTGACCGGATGGCCCTTCGACATCGTGATGGGCTGCGCCTTTGTGGCGTACCTGCCGCTGGTTCCTTTGGTGACCCGATGGGCGCGGGTCCTGTGGATTTACGTGGACCGCCATTTCGATCCGTAGTGGGATACTGAGGGAGAATGTCGAGACGCTTGGGACTGGTTGGCGCGATGGTTTCACTCGCGCTGACGGGGTGCTCGTCGTCGCACGAAGCGAAGAAAGAGCCGCCGAAAACGGCCGCTAAACCGGAACCGACCCCCGAAGTCTTTCAGGTGAAGCTGGACACCTCGAAGGGGCTGGTGGTGGTGGAAGTCCATCGCGATTGGGCGCCGCGCGGAGTCGATCACTTCTACACGCTGGTCAAAACCGGCTTCTACGACGGCGACCGGTTCTTCCGCGTGGTGCGGAATTCGATCGTGCAGTTTGGCATCAACGGCGATCCCCAGCTCAACCGGCTGTGGGCCACCGCCAACCTGCCGGACGATCCCGTCAAGCAGCACAACGTGAAGGGCACCCTGACCTACGCCACCACGGGCGCCAACGGGCGCTCCACGCAACTGTTCTTCAACCTCAGGGATAACCGGGCGCTGGACAAACAGGGATTCGAGCCCATCGGACAAGTGATCCAAGGGATTAGCGTGGTGGAAATCCTGTACAGCGCTTATGGCGACTGGCCGCCGCGCGGCCAGGGGCCCGACCCGCGCAAGATCGAGACGCAAGGGAACGAATACCTGGCCAATGAGTTTGCGCGGCTGGACTATATCCAGAAGGCCACCATTCAGTGATATAGTGGAGATGGCTCTGCACCCCGATGCGAAGGGGACCAGGAAGTTACCAATACAGGGTCAAATTTGATCGACGCGGCCCGGCGGGAGGAGACCTTCCGCCGGGTTTTGCTTTTAAAGGCCGCTTGCCGGCGCGCGGTGAGCGAGGATCTTGAGGGAATACGAGGCTGGCGGCTCTGGTCGGAGCCCCCCACCGCACGCGGCTCCGTTTTCGGAGCCACGACCGCGAGAAGCTCAAAAAAAACGAGCCACGGATGAACACGGATTAAAAAACCAAGGAGTTATTCGTCTGTATCCGTGTGAATCCGTGGCTATAGCTACTGAGGATGCCTCTCGAATTCCAGCAGCTTCTGCAACACGCGCGGTGAGCGAGGATCTTCACGGAATACGAGGCTGGTGGCTCTGGTCGGAGCCCCCCACCGCACGCAGTTCCGTTTTCGGAGCCACGACCGCGAGAAGCTCAAAAAAAACGAGCCACGGATGATCCGTGTGAATCCGTGGCTATACCTACTGAGGATGCCTCTCGAATTCCAGCAACTTCTCCAACTCCGCCCGCGTCTTGCGCCGGTAGCGGACCAGCCCCGCCAGAAAAATCGGCGTGACTACCGTGAAGATGACCGCCGGCAAGGGTTCCCTTCGCGCCGGGTCCCAGTACAGCCAGGTCAGGCAGAACGCCATCTCCACGAAATAGAGGGCTGCGCCGAACGCCGAAGACGCCAACCTCATTTGGCAGCGGCGGATGGAGAGGGCCAGGAACTCCGTCGTAGACACGGCCGCTGGCGACCAGGCGGCGCGCCGGCTAATTATCGCGAAGGTCCACGCCGCGCCCAGAAACAACCATACGGCCGCGGAAAGGACCACCATTTCGGTATGCGGGTCCCTGGCCGCCAAGAGCGTCGAGCCGCCACCCAGCACCACCGTGATCAGCACTTCCAGCGCCAGCAGCAGGCGCAGGTTGCGCGACCCGCGTTCCACCTTGCGGCGCAAGTCCGCGGGCACTTCGGTATCCGCCCGCCACTCGGCGCGCCAGGCCTCCCATTCCAGATCGGGCTTCACCGGGGAACCTCCATCAACTCCCGCAACATCTGGCGCGCGCGGCTCAAGCGGGCGCCCACATTGCTCTCGGAGATGCCTAGCACCTGGGCCATCTCGTTATACTCCATGCCTTCCAGCATCATGGTTACGACTTGCCGGTAGAGCAGCGGCAAACCATGGACCGCGCGCCGCAGCCTCGCTCCCTGCTGGTTTCGCGCCAGACCGGCTTCCGGATCCGGCGCCGTATCGGCTACCTCCATCCCATCGGCCGCCTCAGTCCTTTGCGCACGCCGCCCGGTGATATAGGTCACCGCCCGATTGTGGGCGATGCGGAACGTAAACGTGCGTTCGGAACATTCGCCGCGGAAATGCGGCAGCGCGCGCCAGATGGCGAGGGCGATATCCTGCACCAGGTCGTCGCGGTCGGCGGCCGAGTTGGTATAACTGGCGGCCAGACGCGACAAGGCGGCGCCGTTCTCCGCCAGCAACCGGCCGAAGAGCCGTTCCAGTTCCGCGCGCGCCGTACCCGTCAATGGGCTCTCCTGAAGGTTTCGCTCAGCCGCCGTAGACCACATCGTCCTGCTCCAGGCGATGGGCGGCGGCCACCAGCGCCAGGCCGGCCAGGAACACGGTGGCGAGGGTCAGGAACAGCAGCCGCCAGATGTCCAATTCCCCACCTCGCAGGCCGGCCACCAGTTGAAGCTGCTGGCCGGCCACCGGCACGTAGTTCCACCACGCGCGACCGGCCACCGGCGAGAATACCATAAACATCCCCAGCCCCATGGGAAGAAAAATCAGCATGGAAAGGTAGGTGTTGAGGCCTCCTTGACCCCGCGGCACACTGTGGAGATCCAGATCTGCAGAGCCGCGGCCAGCAGCGACAAGGGAACCAGGCACAGAGCGATGTGCCATGGCGGCATGCGTGCGAGCAGCAGAGCGAAGCCAAGCACGTTGACTGTCAGGGCGGCAAGCGAGAAGGCCGCGACGGCCAGCCCCTTGCCCAACAGCAGGTCCAGCCTGGTCACCGGGTGCATCAACAGCGGCAGCAGGGATCGGCGCTCGCGTTCCCCGGCGATGGAATCCATGGCTACGTTGATGCCGCCGATGAAGGCCGACACCATGGTGAAGACGGACATCATGGCGATAAGCACGCGTTGGCTTTCGTCCTGTCTGCCCGGGTCGCGCAGGGCAAGCGAAACCAGCCAGACCACGGCCGGCCCCATCAGAGTGTATACTGCGGCCGATAGCAACCCCCGGCGATCGCGCCAGCCATCGGTCATTTCCCGGCCTGCGATGGCCAGTAGTTGACTTAGTACATGATTGCGCAAATACGGTCGCGTATCTCGTGAAGACCACTCCTTCACGGTCGTGGCTCCCATCGGAGCCGGGCCCCCAGGGCGCCCCGTCAGCAAGTGATGCCGCATTCCGTCAGTGAACTTCTGAAACGGCGTACTCAGCATGACAGCACCTCGGCAGTTCCCGTGAAGGCCACGAACGCATCTTCCAGCGTGCGAACGCCGGCCCGCCGGCAGAGTTCGGCGGGGGCGCCTTCCGCCACCACACGCCCCTGCGCGAGAACCACCACGCGGTCGCACAGCGCGCGCACCTCCTCCAGGACGTGGCTGGAGAAGACGATACAAGCGCCCGCGGCGCGCGTTCGATCGAGCAGAAGGCGCAGCGCGCGGACCGAAGGCACGTCCAGCCCGTTGGTCGGTTCATCCAGCAGCAGGTTCTTCGGCGAGTGGACCAGGGCGCGCCCCAATGCCGTCTTCATGCGCTCCA
>Ga0209517_10009377_pt1 | contig 11179 bp, 7 predicted proteins | sample PeaSoiMetSII2010_FD_187695 | JGI IMG/M metagenome (GOLD analysis project Ga0209517, IMG submission 187695) | Peat soil microbial communities from Weissenstadt, Germany - SII-2010 (SPAdes) (version 2) | ecosystem: Environmental > Terrestrial > Soil > Wetlands > Peat | place: Germany: Weissenstadt... | reverse complement strand
AACCAACGTGAAGCCATCGGCGTCACCCGGCATGCGTTGGTCGGTGATGAGGACATCAAACTTGTCCGTGTTGATGCGGCCCAATGCTTCCGCCACGCCTGCGACGGGTGTCACCTTGAACCGTCGAGATTCCAAAGCGGCCTGCATCATGTCAAGTACGGCATTGTCATCATCCACTAGAAGTACCCGGATCGGTTCCATAATCCCACCCCCAAAACGTGCGCCCTCTTTCCGATTGTCCAGAATTATGACATGTTGGGGTAGTGTTCAATTTTTCGACACGTACCATCTCGTGTACTGGGCGTTGGCCGCAGCCCTCGTCATCTCAACAGTTTGAAGTTCCTGCTCGCCAGTGGCCCAAAAGGGCATTTCCGGAGCAGCCGCAAGTAAATGATTTGACTGGTCGAGAAAATCGGGTTCGGGGTGGTCAGTCGGGTATACCTTTTGAGCCTCTCTGAGATATTCCATTACATAGCTGGCCCCACAGTTCCGTTCTTGTTTCAGAGGACAGATGTTTCTGTGCACAGGCGTCAGGTTCTTCAGGTGTTTCTCTTGGCATCTCGACCGGAGCGTCCAGCAACACCCCTTGGAGGGCGGAAGGCACTGCGACTTGAACTTTAGTAACGCGGAGAGTGATGCAAGTCATGCTGGGAGGTATGACCGATGCTCATAATACCTGTAGCTCTGCTTGATGAATCATGTCCAAAGCGGAGGCTTGTTTCGCGCACTTCGCTATGCAACGATTGCGCTGTTTGCGGTAGGTTTTCGAGGATTCTTCTCTTCAACTTCTTACCCGAGCGGGAAAGCACTCACTAGGACTTCGTGATGACGAACAAACCGATACTGAGATTAGCAATGGCGTTTGCTGTCCCGATTGTCATCTTGGTGGGCATTGGACAGTCGGGACTTCGCCAGTTCGCTGAGTTTCGGCGGGACCAATTGGACATGGCTGTCACCCAAGCTGACTACATCAATACCCATCGTCTTGCCTCCCTACTGACTTTATTATCTGTGGCTGTTGCTCTCGGGATCGCGGTAGTCGTAATACGGCGGGCTCAAAAGAGCTTCCGGCAGGATGCTGCGGCAGGGAGAGCGTCGAATTTGGAGTTGCAACGCAGCGAAGAACGCATGCGGATGGCAATGGAAGCGGCGAAGATAGGTTTCTGGGATTTGGATGTCATTAAGGATGAACATATGTGGTCAGGGACCTGTAGAGCTTTGCTGGGCGTGCCTCCAAACAGCGCGGCAAACTATCAGGTTTTGATGAACGCTGTACATCCGGACGACTGGAAAACGATGCGGGCCGAGATTGACGGAGCAATTCAAGAAAAGCGAGAGTACGTCGTCGAGTTCCGTGTTGTTTGGCCCGACAATAGCGTGCACTGGCGCAAGTCCAGCGGGCAGGCCTTCTATGACGACACCGGCCACGTGACTCGCATGTCCGGTATCACCATGGACATCGATGAGCGAAAAAACGCCGAGGAACGTTTGCGTCTACAGGCGGCGGCTTTGGGAGCGGCTGCCAATGCCATTGTGATCACAGATTTCCACGGCACGATCCTGTGGGTTAATCATGCGTTCACGACGATGACTGGCTACAGCAAAGAAGAAGTGCTGGGCAAAAACCCTCGCCTGTTGAAATCCGGAGAGCAGCCCGAAGCCTATTATGCCAAGCTCTGGTCAACCATCTCGTCAGGCAAAGTCTGGCAAGGCGAGATTGTCAACAGGCGGAAAGACGGGACAACCTACACCGAGGAGATGACGATCACGCCCATAGCCCAGAACGTCGGCCAAGCGAACTGGTCACACTTCATCGCTATCAAGCACGACATCACGGAGCGAAAGCGGGCCGAGGAGGAACTGTACCGGGCACTCCAGATGCTTCAGACCATCCTGAACACCATTCCTCAACGCGTCTTTTGGAAGGACCGGAACTGCACCTACGTGGGCTGCAACCGGGCTTTTGCGACCGATGCGGGTTTGAACAACCCGGCAGAGATTATCGGCAAAAGTGATTTTGAGCTTGCTTGGAGCGGGACGGCAGATCGTTATCGTGCCGATGACATGCTGGTCATGGAACGAGGATCGACAAAGCTCAACTTTGACGAAACCCAGAGCAGGCCTGACGGAAGTCTGCTGTGGCTCCGGACCAACAAATTGCCCCTGTGGGACCGGGAGGGCAAGGTGATCGGCGTCATTGGAACCTACGAAGACATCACCGAGCGCAAGGTCGCCGAAGAACAGGTCCAATACTTGGCCTACTACGACGCTCTCACGGGGCTGCCCAATCGGACTCTTCTGCATGATCGATTATCAAAGGCGCTCGCCAGTGCTCGTCGGCGAAAGGACAAAGTTGCGCTTCTGTTCCTCGACCTCGACAGGTTCAAAGACATAAACGACTCCCTCGGGCACTCAGTCGGCGACCTTTTCCTGCAAGAAGTTGCAGAGCGGCTTAAGAAATGGGCACGGGAACAGGACACGGTGGCTCGGGTCGGGGGAGACGAATTTGTCATCGTGTTGACGGCTGCGAAGGACGGAGCCGACGCAGCGGTTGCCGCTGAGCGGCTCATGCATGCAATGAGTGCCGGATTCGTTGTTCAAGGTCGCTCTCTTAGCATTAGTTACAGCCTCGGCATAAGCGTTTTCCCCGATCACGGTGCGGACAGCGAAACCCTGATCACGAATGCGGATGCGGCCATGTATTGCGCCAAAGAGAATGGAGGTCACAACTTTCGGTTCTTCACCGACGACATGAACGCTCAGGCTGTGGAGCGATTGACCTTGGAGAGCAGCTTGCGACGGGCACTCGACAAGAAAGAACTCTTTCTGATGTACCAACCGCAGATGAATATTGCCACCGGAAAGATCATCGGACTGGAAGCACTGCTGCGCTGGCAACACCCGGAGTTGGGCCTTGTGCCACCCGATAGGTTCATACGAATTGCCGAGAACTGCGGCTTGATCGTGCCAATCGGCGAATGGGTGCTCAGGACGGCCTGCTCTCAAGCCCGGAAATGGCAAGACGAGGGGCTTCCCGCAGTGTCGGTAGCAGTCAATGTATCGGCGATCCAGTTTCGGCAAGAGGACTTCTGCGAAGTCATCAGGAGGGTGCTCCACGAGACGGGCCTCGGCCCGCAATACCTCGAATTGGAGTTGACGGAAAGCCTCTTGTTGGCTAATGCAGACGTGATGTTATCGGTTGTTGAGGAATTGAAGGCGATTGGGGTGACGCTGGCAATTGACGACTTCGGAACTGGCTATTCCAACTTTAACTACTTGAGACGGTTTCGGGTCAGTAAGCTCAAAATCGACCGCTCGTTCATTCAAGAAGTCGCTGCAAAACCTGATGACGCGGCGATCACAACGGCAATCATCAGCATGGCAAAAAGCCTGAATCTCAAGGTGATTGCGGAAGGCGTGGAAAACGAAGCGCAAATGTCATTCCTGCGGGCACACCAGTGCGATGAGATTCAAGGCTACTACTTCAGTAAGCCTTTGGCGGTGGACAAAGTTGCCGACAAACTGCGAGGCGACAATCCCGAACCGCACGCCCGAGCACAAGCAAGCGGGAAACAATCGTGACAGAGGACGACCTTATAAGGAGTGTATTTCATTATGGCCATCGCCCATGTGCTTTTGGTGTCCGCTGATCCAGTCACAATTCAGCAGTTCAGCGACGCCCTACAAGAATTGTCTATTGCGCCCGATGTCTGTCAGGACTTGCCAGCTTCGATTCGCCTATTTAACAGCCGAAAGTTGGATGCAGTTATCGTTGATCTCCAGCTAGGAAAACAGAGCGAACTGTTTTTGGACGAGGTGCATCTCTCCCCATCAAACCGAACGGCGGTGACGTTTGCCATTAGCGGCAGTGATGCGGAACACACAGCCTTCCGGAGGAAGGCGGATTTTGTCTTCAAGAGACCTCTTTCTGCGCAGTCAATCCGCAACACACTCAAGCTTGCTTACGGACTGATTCTGAGAGAACGGCGGCGCTACTTCCGCTGCCCCATCTCTGTTCCCGTCACCATCCTGAGACAAAGCATGCCGGAGGTTCGCTGCCACAGCGTGAACATCAGCGAAGGGGGCATGGCCGTGAGTACTTTCGTTCCGCTCAGCCCCGGAGAAGAGGTACAGGTGCGGTTCGCCTTACCGGGTCACGAAGTTACATTCTTGGCAGAATCGAGAATCTGCTGGTTGAAAACGGGCCATCTCGGTGTTCGCTTTGTGTCTCTTTCGCACGAATCTCAACTACAGGACTGGCTATCACAAAAGCTGCAAGAGACGCTTCCGGAATTCGTTGCTCGGAAATTCCAATCGAAAGTGCTCTTGGTCGACGACAGCAAGTTTCTCCGGATGGCCAATGAGATCGCTTTGTCCAAAGCCGGTTTCGAGGTCAGCACCGCCGCCGACGGCGAAGAAGCGTTGCAGGTCGTTAATGACAAACTGCCCGACATCATCCTGCTCGACATGATGCTTCCCAAGATCAGCGGTCCGGAAGTCCTAAGAGCCCTGAAAGCAAATCCCGCCACCATGGACATTCCGGTCATCGTGCTGACCAGCCTGTCGCAGAGGAACGAAGAAACACTCCTCAGCGAAGGCGCTGCCGCCTACTTCGAGAAGTCCACTCTGGAACTCGACAAGAGCTCCGATCGGTTGGTGGCCACGGTAGAGACGGTGCTCGGCCGGGTCAATCACCAAAAAAGCCTGAACCTTCGTTTACAGGCCTTAGCCCGCAAAAAAAAGCCCACTGACGACTGAACGACCGTTCCCCCGGAATTTCTCGACCACAGATTTAACAGCTTTGGCATCGGTGACTGGCGTTGCCCGGAATTCCGCCCCAACACCTCGCGCATCAATGCGAAACTGCGGGTTCTGGAGCACGTTCCGGTACCACTGCGTTTCCGAACCCTGCACAGGCAGGAGGTAGAGCTTTTCGCTATCCAGCACGAACCAGACAGGAATCGAAATCGTCTGCCCGGACTTCCTCCCGATCACGCTGATCTTGATGTGGCGGTAGCGGAAGAGGCGGTCTTTGACGTGTCCTTCGAACCTGCCATCCGGCTTTCGAACGTTGCCCTTCCCTCTAAAGGTCATAACCGCCATCGAGGGGGAAAAAAGTATCTCGACTCAGGACTTCACGACGATTCCCCACGCTTCCAGCAAATCTTGGGGAACATACTTGCTGTCTTTATGCTTTTCCGCCCATTCCTTCAACGGAATCGAACTCCGATATTCCTTTTCTGATAGCTTCAACCGCCGCACCATCTCCTCAAACGAAGTCGTCGCATTGGGGATGTCTCCACCAGCTTTGCCCCAATTCGGACTACCCTTGTTTCGCAACTTGTGCACCTCATGAACATCCTAAGCTGACGAGAGACCTGTACAAATGAACGAAAGTCACTTTGAGAAACGAACTCGGAAGGTTCGATGAGGTGTGAGCCAGAACCTCAAGGCATTACGAATCTCTGGTGACCCCAAAAACGAAAGCGCCCCAGACCTATTTGGGTCACGGGACGCCCGTCGAACAGCCCTTCCTCCCCCGAAGTCTGCTCCCAACCACCCTACGTTCTGACCTGCACTGAGAGAATTGCTCCTGCGTGCCACATGGCGGCACGGCTAGGGCAGCATGATGGATGCCCGGTGTTCATCGGCTGCCTGCCGGATGTACCCTTTCACTCATGCCCTCGACGGCGACGTTTCATGAGTCCCGACGAAGTACTCGTGTCCCTCTAAAGGTGGTTATCACGGTTGCTGAGGGAGGCGCTGGGAGCCGGACGTGCGAGGGCGAGACCATCGTCGTCAGCCTTCATGGAGCATTGATCGCAACCGCAGTTGGGTTGAGTAGTGGAATGAGAATCTCGATTCACGTCTACTTGACGAATAAGCGTGCTGCGGCTCGGGTTGTCTATATCGATCCGAAGAACCCGCTGCACTGCGGGATCGAACTGGATGAGCCACGAAACATCTGGGGCGTGTGCGTGCCGCCTGACAACTGGGAAGAGACAGCGGACTTGGAGACTGGGCGTTAGAGATGTGCTCCTCCTGCGTGCCACGTGGCTCTGCTCCGGCGACATGTAAGCGACGGTGCCGAGCGTAGAACCGGGACTGGTCAGATGCTCCGCGTCCACCGAACCCGTCTGCGTGTTAAGAGACGCAACTTTGCTGGAAGAACTGCCTGCCAGACTGACCTTCGCCAGCCCGAAGTCCAGAATCTTGGCGTGGCCGCGCTTGGTCACAAAGATGTTCGCGGGTTTGATGTCGCGATGCACAATGCCTTCTGCGTGTGCTGTCAGCAACACCTGGCCGTTATTGAGCAAGGCGGCAGCGTGCTCGTACCTGAACTGGGTCATCACGCCGGTGGCCGTGAAGGTTCCGGTGGCGGGATTGAACAGTTCGGCATCGTTGAGCGGGAAGGCGTCGAAGACATCTTCGCTGTCACGGCCTCCTGCGATCAGCACTGTTCCGTCCTTCAGCAATGTAGCAGTGGATCCCCAGCGACCTCCCAGCGTCAACTCGCCAGTGGCGGTGAACGACCCAGTAGCGGGATCGAATAGTTCCGCCGCGTTGCCCGCGGCCCCGCCCGCCAAGAGCACTGTGCCGTTGGCGAGCAGCGTCGCGGTATGCTCAGACCGCGGTTCGCTCATCGCGCCGGTGGCCGTGAAGGTTCCAGTGGCGGGATCGAATAGCTCCGCTGTGGCAAGATCGCCCGAATTGTCGGATCCACCCGTGACGAGCACTTTGCCGTTGGCGAGTAAGTTGACCGTGCGCGAGTTGTGCGTGGCGAGATCGCCCAAATTGGGCGATCCACCTGTGACGAGCACTTTGCCGTTGGCGAGCAATGTGGCCGTGTGCGAGAAGCGCGGGGTGGTCATAGCTCCGGTGGGGGTGAAGGTTCCCGTAGCAGGATCGAATAATTCCGCTGTCGCGAGAACGTCCGTATTGTTGAATCCACCTGCAATGAGGACTTTTCCGTTTTGGAGCAAGGTGGCCGTGTGAGCCGCGCGCTCTGTTCCCATGTCTCCGGTGGCATGAAATCCGTGCAGGTTGGTGCTGGTTGAGACCTCGATTGACTTTGAACTGCCTGTGATTGCGGTCGCGACCGTATCGGTCGCCATGATCGTCTGACTGCCGACGCTCTCCAGCGTTACTGAAAAGCTTTTTGTACCGTTAGCCAGAGTTGAGTCGGCTGAAAGCATGGCCTGGGCGTCGCTGCTGGACCAAACTCGATCATGAGACCCAACTCCCTGACTGCGTCCCACTTGCCGGAATTTGTTCCATCCGTGCAGAACAGAGGTGCTGTATGAATTCTGGACTATTGTCTGCCACATCGACACTTGGGATAGAAGAAAGAATAACCACACCGGCCCCATCTTTATCGGCACTTCTTCTGGCGGGATTAGTGGTTGGCAGGTACTTTAATGCTCGCGTGTAGACTGGATCTGGGCCAGGCTTCTCGCCTTCTTTGGGACTGCCGAATGACCGTCCGCCATTGCCGAATTATCGGCACTATCGCCGGAAGATCGGCACCTGTTAGCACTCCAATCCTCACCGAGAAGCTATCCTGCATGAAATATTCCGACATACAGCTAGTCCTCTTTGGCCCCCACCTTGCTGCCAGCGTTCCATGAGATTGGAAGAGATTGAGAAATACGTCGCCAAGGGACGCAAGCGAGTGGCTGAATCCTTCTAAACTCCCTTTAGCCAGTGCTGGAGAAAATTATGTATTTTTTCTTTCTACGTGAAGGGAATTGGGGTACGATCTCTTTCTATCAGTAGGGCCAACTCCACTGTGGTGTGCTTGCGTCTAATTAGGCACCCATTTTAATGGCAACTTGTTAGACCTAGTCAACGATCTGACCTCTGACTTTCTGTCTCGATGGTCTGAAGGATTGCACGTTTTGGAGCAAGGGTATGGATCGGGACCACTTGCGACAGGCGCTTCGCCATCTCCAAACGGTCCCTGCGGACGGAACAGCGCTTAACCGTTGAAGAGTTTTTGGTTGTCGAGATCCCAGAATTGGCACGCCGATTCAGAGAGACGGAGCGGACCATTAAAGACACACTCCTGCTGCTAGAAAATTGCAAGTGGCAAGTAACTATTTTCAGAAGATTGGAGACGAGTGAGCCACGAGAGCAATGACCAGCGCGAATCTCGCTTCACACAGCCTGCCCAGTTTTGTGCGACGCGACCGTCATGGGCAAGGGGGTTTCCACTGCCTGCTACCCCTTACGCTCGTGACGCATGTCACTTATCAGTACCCCGGTTCGTTGCCATGGTCGCCCCGACCCCAGATTGTGTTGCGAAAAGCGTGTCGCTATGAGAGGTCGTTTATGTCCGACCCTGTCTATTTTCTTGTACTAGTGATCGATAATGATGTTGGAGTAGCGGCAGACTTTGGCCGCGCACTTTTGGGTCTGCCCGTAGCGGTGTTGAGGGCAGGGGACCGGGCCGAGGGGATAAGCCTTTATCGCGAGTTTCAACCCCAAATGGTTCTCTTCGATGCAGATTTGGATGATGTGGAAGTGCCGTTGCACGAACTGTTTGCGAATGATTCGGCACTCGAAGTGGTTCTCATGACGGATCGCTGGACCCAGACCTGGGCTCTGGCTGCGGCGGCTAGAGGGGCCAGTGACTTGCTCATTAAGCCATTGGAACCTTCCAAGGTGCGCCAGTTGGTTTCGGGCTTCATTGCGCAGGCAGAAACGCGACGACATACCCAGGAACTCGACAACGAACTGCTGGAAGCCTATCAGTTTCAGGGCATGGTGGGTCGAAGTCCAAGAATGCTGGAAGTGTTTTCAAGGGTCCGTCGTGTTGCCCCTTTGTTTCAGACAGCGCTGGTAACCGGTCCTACCGGAACCGGGAAAGAACTGATCGCCAGGGCGCTTCACAACCTCAGTCCTCGTTCCCGCGAAAAATTCGTGGCTTGCAACTGTTCGGCCTTGACGGAAACTCTGCTGGAAAGTCAACTGTTTGGGCATGTGAAGGGAGCTTTTACGGGTGCAACCCATGATCGAGCAGGCCTCTTTGAATACGCCAACCGTGGCACCCTATTCCTGGATGAGATCGGTGAATTATCGTTGACAGCCCAGGCGAAGTTGCTCCGTATTCTTCAAAGTCAAGAGTTACAGCGGGTTGGATCACCTGTCACCACAACTGTTGATGTTCATGTGATTGCTGCCACTAACCGCGATGTGCGAGAACTTACATCCAAAGGGCACTTCCGGGAAGACCTATTCTACAGATTATCCATGATTGAAATCCAACTCGCACCTCTCGTCGACCGAAAGGAAGACCTGCCGCTGTTGCAGCGACACTTCTTGCAACATTTCTCAACCAAATACGGCAAAAGACTGATCGGGATTTCGCGACGCGCCCAGATTCTCCTGACCCGACACTCGTGGCCGGGAAATGTGCGGGAACTGGAAAACGTGATCGGGAACTCTTGTATCATGGCTCAGGGCAAGATTATCCGTGATGTGGACTTGCCCGAGGCCATACGTGTGCAGATGGCCAGACCGGACAGGGGCGCCCCCTTCATGACGCTTGAAGAAGTCCAGTCCCAGCACTTGGAATACATCCTGAAACTGGTCGACGGCAACAAAGCCCGAGCGGCGGAAATCCTCGGTGTCAGTCGGGCAACAATATACGTCATGCTGGCCCGGCGTATTCGTCAAATCGCTCAGAAGAACGAACTGTCCGCTTGAGGGGTAGTAATCCCACCCCTCTCCTTTTTTGTCACCGTTCCATCCCGAGAATGACCATCTCAGCCACTGATGTCTAGCTTTCATACATATTTCTAGCAATTGTCCAGTAACCATGTCCACTCCCCGCCTGGTTTAATAGGATAAGCGCTTATTGTGGTAGAGATCAACAGGTCGCCTTACTAAGGCACATGAATTGCCGTAGTACTTTCCGCGGACTTCACAACAAAACAGCAGCAAGTTCTTATCGTGTCTCTTACTGCGAGAGGTAAAAAGATCCTTCCAGATCTGATTGCTGTTGAGGGGACGGCGACACCGACCTTAGCGATCACCCAAAACCGGCCAATGAGTATCACCCTGAAGTGATCACCGACCCCCAACCCTTCCCAACTCGACGAGGTGGGGGGCGCTTCAGGCCCAAGGGCACGCCGCGAATCTCGGAAGCATTCCGCGGGTGCAGATCAGAGTCCTCGCGCCAGTGCCTGCGAGCCGTACCGGGAAGCCATCGAGTTGAGGCTCAGCCGAGGCCGGAATGCGCGGGCAATCTGGCAGGACCTGGGTCTCCGAGTACTGTTTCGCCAGCAGCTACCAAAGTTGCAGCGCTTCGTGCGCAAGCGGCGCGGAGCCCAAGTGCCCGAAACCCGCGTCGTGATCGTCACCGCGCTCGGCCAGAAAGCGCAAGTCGATTACGGCACCGGCCCGATGGTGCGCGAACCGTAGCAGAGTTCTACGCCCGCCGCTCAAAACCTAATTTGGACAAGAGTGATCAGACTTGACAGTACTAAAGTACTTTCTCGGCGCGATTTGTTTCTTACTCTTAGACGTTGTGTGCCGATAAGGACCCAGCAGATTGCGCGGACAACCGTACATTACGTGCCGTCCTTCCCCGGTCATCACGACTACCAGATTTTATGCGTAGAACTTTCAGTGCCAGACGCTGGTCCAGCACTAACGGCCCTGCTTTGGTAACTCTTCCAATGTTCCTCTGCGAGATAGAATCTGTAGAGGTTGCAGGAGAATAGTTGGACGGCGTGAATCAGCAATCATTCCAACAAGTGGGCCGGAGCAGTCCCGAGGCGATTCCGACCGAGATGCGTCGGATCGAAGGCCGGGAATGGTGGCTGTGGGGGTTCGCCGTTGCGGTAACACTGGCATTAACCTTGGGGATCATCTCGTTCACTTTTCCCTGGTTTAATCGGGACACGGACGTTTCGTATTGGTTTGATCTTAGGGAATGGGTACGCGGGCTGGCAGCTCTGGTATTGCTCTTCGACTTTTACGCGATCTATCAGCACCTGCAACTCCACCGCATTCGACGCCAACTGGCGGAGCGAGATCAGCTTTTTCAACTCATCAGTGAAAATGCCGCCGATATGATCGCGCTTGTCGACAACGATGGCCGCCGGCTGTACAACAGCCCCGCCTATCTAAAGGTCCTCGGATATTCTTCCGAGGACTTGAAGACCACTTCGGC
>Ga0209517_10009375_pt1 | contig 11181 bp, 7 predicted proteins | sample PeaSoiMetSII2010_FD_187695 | JGI IMG/M metagenome (GOLD analysis project Ga0209517, IMG submission 187695) | Peat soil microbial communities from Weissenstadt, Germany - SII-2010 (SPAdes) (version 2) | ecosystem: Environmental > Terrestrial > Soil > Wetlands > Peat | place: Germany: Weissenstadt... | reverse complement strand
GCGCGAGACAAGGATCACAGGCGGATCACAGGCTGGCGAGGACCTCGCGCAGCTTGTCGACGATTTCGTCGATGTGCTTTTTCTCGGTGATCAGCGCCGGCGCGATGATGAGCGATTCGGCGGTGCTCTTCAGGTGCAGTCCCCGGTCGTAGAGGCGCTTTTGCGCCAGGTGTCCGCGCGCGCCCGGGCTGCCCGACGAAACCACCTCGACCGCGGCGAACATGCCGATCGAGCGGATGTCGCTCACCGAGGGCAGATCGCGCAGCGAATGAATCGCGTCGGCAAAATAAGGACTCATCTCGCGCGCCCGATCGATCAGGCGATCCTTCTTGATGATATCCATCATCGCCAAGCCGGCGGCACAGGAGGCCGGATGGCCCGAGTAGGTATAGCCGTGGAAGAACTCGATGCCACGCTCCGGACCGGCATCCGTGATGGCATCGTAGATTTCCTGCTTGACCGCGACCGCGCCCATGGGCTGGGCGCCATTGGTCAGCGCCTTGGCCATGGTCATCACGTCGGGTGTGACGCCGAAGGCCTGCGCACCAAAGCTCTCCCCCAGGCGCCCCCAGCCGCAAATCACTTCGTCGAACACCAACAGGATGCCGTTTTGATCGCAGATCTCGCGCAGACGATTCAGATACCCGATCGGTGGGGGCAGGCATCCGTAGGCTCCGGCCACCGGTTCAACGAAAACGGCGGCAATGTTCTCCCCCCCGTAGAGCTGGCAAAAGCGTGCCAGATCCTCGGCCAGGTCGGCGCCCGTCTCCGGCTGCCCCTTGATGAACTTGTTTTCCGGCAGCCCGGTATGGCGCATGTGGTACACCCCAGGTAGACCCAGGCCATAGGAGCGCCGATTGTTGACCATTCCGCCCAGGGCGCCGCCGCCAATGTTGACTCCATGGTAGGCGCGCTCGCGCGAAATGAAGATCTGACGCTGGGCCTGGCCGCGAACGCGATGGGTCATCAGGGCGATTTTCATCGCCGTGTCCACCGATTCGGATCCGGAATTGACGAAAAACACGCGGTTCAATCCCGGCGGCGTGTGTTCGACCACGCGGTTGGCCAGCTCGAAGGCCCCCGCATGCCCGCGTTGAAACGACGGGCTGAAATCGAGCGTCTGCAACTGGCGATACACCGCTTCGGAAATCTCCGGCCGACAGTGCCCGGCGGCGACGCAAAACAGCCCGGCGGAGGCGTCGATGATCTTGCGCCCACCGGGAGCATAGAAATACATGCCCTCGGCGCGCTCGAACAGGCGCGGCTCGCGCTTGAATTCCTTGTTCGTCGAAAACGGCATCCAGTATTGCTGCAATTGCGATTCGGCCGGTTGATTGCCCTGCGGCGTGCCTGCCGGTTCGGAATGACCCATGGCATTTCCCTCTTTTGTCGAAGTTCGCTCCGGAACAGGCTCGGCAACCGCTGCCTACCCGCCACCAGTGTCCCACCGCGGGTCGCAACGTGTGCGCCCGGCGCGCTCGCGCCCTGCCGCTAACGCGCCCATTCTAGGGAAACTCGCGATATCCTGCTCCGGCACGCCTCCGAAGCCCGGGCCACGGGCGGTGTGTCTTCTCATCCGGGGTCGAGCACCAGCCATACGCCAGACCATGCATCAGCGAGCTCGACTCTGTGCACGCGCAAGCGTGTTAGCCCTGATCTGCGCAGGCGCTCCGGTGGCCGGATGCAGCGTGCTTTCCTACTATTCGCAGGCCGCCTCGGGCGAGTTCGCGCTGTTATCGGCAGCGCGCCCGATTCCGGAGGAGCTCGCCGACCCGAGCGTGCCCGCCGAATTGAAGCGGCGCCTGGAGTTGGCGCGCAAGATGCGCGCATTCGCCTCCGCGGAGCTGGCGCTGCCGGACAATCGCAGCTTCACCACGTACGTCGATCTGCATCGAGCCAGCGCCGTTTGGAACGTGTTTGCCACCCCCGAGCTATCGTTGGAACTAAAGACCTGGTGCTACCCGTTTTTCGGTTGCGCCTCCTATCGGGGCTATTTCGATCGCCGCGACGCCGACGCCCTGGCCGAAAAGCTGGCCGCCTCCGGCCTGGACGTCTACGTTGGTCCGGTCCCGGCCTTTTCGACTTTGGGCTGGTTTTCCGATCCGCTGCTCAATACCTTTATCCAATGGCCGGAACCGGAGCTGGCACGGCTGATCTTTCACGAACTCGCGCACCAGGTCGTATACGTCGGCGATGACACGCGCTTCAATGAAAGTTTCGCAACTGCGGTCGAACGCGAGGGCGTCTTGCGCTGGATTGCCGCGCGCAACGATCCGGCGCTGCGCGAGCAATACGAGCGCCACCAAGAACGGCACGCCGACCTAATCAACTTGTTGCAACAGGCACGCCGGGAACTGCAGACCGTCTACCAGTCGGCCGCACCGGAGTTGCAACGCCGGCAGCAAAAGCAGGCGATTTTTGAGCAACTACAGGTCCGCTACCGAACCTTGCGCGAGCAGCGCTGGGGCGGATACGACCGCTACGATATGCTCTTTCGCACGCAATGGAACAACGCCCACCTGGCTGCAATGGCCGCCTACGAGGACGATGTGCCGGCGTTCCAAGCGCTGCTGGCGCGCGAGCATGGCGACCTGCGGCAATTCTTCGTCGAAGTCAAGAAACTGGCGGCGCTTGCGCCCGGCGAGCGCGATGCCGCGCTGCGCGCGCTCGCCCCTTCCCCGGCCCAGGCCCCGGTACCGGTTACGATGCGCACGCGGCAACCAACTATCGCAATGACACCATGAGCGATCTTCCCAGCGAGCATGCGGGCAACCGCGCCAGCGACCAGCGGCCGGACCCCGACGCGCTGCTGGCGCGCATCCAGGACGATGCGGCGCGTGCGCAGCGCGGCCGGCTGAAGATTTTCTTCGGCGCCTCGGCCGGCGTCGGCAAGACCTACGCGATGCTTTCGGCGGCGCGCCGTCAGCGTGAGCAGGGCGTCGATGTGGTCGTCGGCATCATCGAGACCCACGGGCGTGCGGAAACCGAGGCCATGGCCTCGGGACTGGAACGGCTGCCGCGCAAGGAAGTGGTCTACCGCGACCGCGTCTTGTCGGAGTTCGACCTCGATGCCGCGCTGGCGCGCAGACCGGCGCTGATACTGGTCGACGAACTGGCCCACAGCAATGTCGAGGGCTCGCGCCATCCCAAGCGTTGGCAGGACGTGGACGAATTGCTCGCCGCCGGGATCAGCGTGTACTCGACCATCAACGTCCAGCACCTGGAAACCCTCAACGACGTTGTGAGTGGAATCACCGGCATTCGCGTGTGGGAAACGATTCCCGATCGCGTCTTTGACGAGGCCGACGAAGTCGTACTGGTCGACCTGACGCCGGACGAGCTGCTCCAGCGCCTGAAACAGGGCAAGGTCTATCTCGCGCAACAAGCCGAGCGCGCAATCCGCAACTTTTTTCGCAAGGGCAACCTGATTGCACTGCGCGAGCTTGCCCTGCGGCGCACGGCCGATCGGGTCGACGTCGAGATGTTGCAGTACCGGCGTGACCAGTCGGTGTTCCCTGTCTGGCAGACACGCGAATCCTTGCTTGCCTGCGTGGCAACGGGTGACGACGGCGACCGGGTCGTGCGCACCGCGGCGCGCATTGCCAGTCGGCTGGACGTCCCCTGGCACGCGGTTTCCGTCGAGACTTCAAGAGACCTGAACCTCTCGCCGGCCCGGCGCCAGGTAGCCTTGAAGCTCCTGAAACTGGCGCAATCCCTGGGCGCGGAAACCGCGACCTTGGCCGGCAACGACGAGGTTGCCGCGGTGGTCAAGTTTGCGCGCGACCATAACCTCTCGCGCATCGTCGTCGGCCGAACCAAGGCCCTGCGCTGGCAGCCATGGCGTCGCTCCTTTAGCGAGCGCCTCGCCAACCGGGCACCCGACCTAGAGGTCACCACCGTTGCCGGCATCCAAGGCGAGGGGCTGCGCCGCGCACTGAAGAAGGAAGGCGACGCGCGTCCCGGCATACCCTGGGCCGCATACGGCTGGAGCAGCGCGATCTGCGCCTTGACCGCTGTGATCGCCTCGCCGCTGTATTCGTTTTTCGAGCTGCCCAACATCGTCATGATCTTCCTGCTGGCGGTGGTCGTGGTGGCGGTGCGCTATGGGCGCGGTCCGGCCATTTTGGCCTCGTTTCTGAGTGTGGCGGAATTTGATTTCTTCTTCGTGCCGCCGCGGTTCTCGTTTGCGGTGCACGACGTGCAATACCTGCTTACCTTCGCCGTCATGTTGATCGTGGCGCTGATCGCGGGCCAGCTCACGGCCGGCCTGCAATACCAGGCGCGCGTTGCGACCGGCCGCGAAGGTCGCGTGCGCGCGCTCTACGAGTTGGCCAAGGACTTGTCGGGTGCGCTGATGTCCGAGCAAATCGCCGAGATCTGTGATCGCTTCATTGCCGCCGAATTTGGCGCCCGTTCCCTACTCCTGCTGACCGACGATGACGGACGCGTCGTGCCACGACCGCGCTTGACGGAGAACTCCGCGACCGATGCGGTGCCGATCGAACTGGGAATCGCGCAATGGGCCCTGGACCACGGCGAAGCGGCCGGTCTGGGCACCGATACGCTGCCGGCGAGCCCCGTGCTGTACCTGCCGCTGAAGGCTCCGATGCGGGTGCGCGGCCTGCTGGCGATCGAACCCGAAGCGGCCGCGCGTTTGCTGGGGCCGGAACAGAGTCGACTGTTGGACACGGTGGCACGCTTGATCGCCATTGCGCTGGAGCGCGTGCACTACGTGGAAGTCGCCCAGAATTCGACCTTGCAGATGGAGTCGGAGCGGCTGCGCAATTCCCTGCTTTCGGCCATCTCGCATGACCTGCGCACGCCCCTCGCCGCGCTCGTCGGTCTGGCCGATTCCCTGCGGCTGACGCAACCACCGCCGTCCGAGCAGCAAAGCACGATCGCCGAGCGCATTCGTGAGCAGGCCCAACGGCTGCGCTCCCTGGTCGAGAATTTGCTCGACATGGCGCGCTTGCAGGCCGGACGGGTGGCATTAAATCGCCAATGGCATTCGCTCGAAGAACTAGTCGGCACTTCGCTGCACGCCATGGCGGCAACGCTCAGTCCGCGCCAGGTCCAGGTGCACCTGCCCGCGGAGCTGCCGCTGGTGGAGGTTGACGCGGTATTGATGGAGCGCGTGCTGTGCAATCTGTTGGAGAACGCGGCAAAGTTCACGCTGCCCGACAGTCACATCGACATCGGAGCCACGGCCGAGCCCGGGCGCATCACGGTCTGGGTCGAGGATGACGGACCCGGCCTTCCCCCCGGACGGGAGGAGGAGATCTTCAAGAAATTCGAGCGCGGCCACAAGGAGAGCGCGACTCCGGGCGTTGGCCTCGGACTCACCATCTGTCGTGCGATCATTGAGGCTCACGGAGGAGTGATACGGGCGGAAAATCGCCCGGGTGGCGGCGCCCGTTTCCTCTTCGAGCTGCCGGCCGGCACCCCGCCGATCCTCGAAGCCGATGAGTTTTCGCAGGGACCTGTCACCGGGGCGGTGGCCACCACGGCTGGTTCGGAGCAACACGGTTAAGCGAAGACGACAGGCGATGAATGCAACGGGCACGGCAAGCACGATGAGCATGGCCAACGGTCAAGCACCGGTCGTTGTGGTGGTTGAGGACGAAGCACAGATCCGCCATTTCGTGAAAATGGCGCTCGAATCCGAGGGCTGCCAGGTGTTTGAAGCCGAAACCGGCAAGCGCGGTTTGATCGACTCCGGAACGCGTCGACCGGACCTGGTTATCCTAGACCTTGGATTGCCGGATAAGGACGGTATCGAAATCATCCGCGAATTGCGCGCCTGGTCCGACGTGCCGATTATCGTGCTGTCCGCGCGCACCGCGGAAGCCGGGAAAATCGCGGCCCTCGATGCTGGCGCCGACGATTACCTCACCAAACCCTTCGGTGCCGGTGAACTGCTGGCGCGCGTGCGCGCACAGCTGCGGCGCCAATATCGCTCCGGCACGGCGGTGCAAAACGTGTACGAGTTCGGCGCGATTCGACTCGATCTTGGCAAGCGCATGGCCTGGCGCGATGGCGAACCCCTGCACCTGACTCCCATCGAGTATCGCCTGCTTGCCTTCTTGGTCGCGCACCCGGATTGCGTGCTCACGCATCGCCAGCTGCTCAAGGGCGTCTGGGGCCCCTCACACGTTGACGATACGCATTACGTTCGCATCTACATGGGCCACCTGCGTCGCAAGATCGAAGCCGATCCGGCACGGCCGGCGCACCTGTTGACCGAGTCCGGCGTGGGCTACCGCTTTGCCCTGTAGCGCGCGGGGGAGTCCGCGTTTACAAAGTTTTTACCGCCGATGCCAAGCTTCTTAGAGCAAGGATATTTTTCGTGCCGTAGGATGGCGGGCTGCGCGGCAGAGCGCGTTCGCGGTGCAGGGTACTGCGGATCGCATCCTCGAGACCGCACCGCAGGGACGGGACTACATGGACTTCATCTACGTACTGGGAATCATTGCCTTCTTTGTCCTGATTGTCGGCCTGGCATTGGGATGCGCGCGGCTGCAAATTCGGAAATGAGCCTGCAACTGGGGCGTTCAGGAGGATAGACCTGTGAGCTGGATGCAAATTCTTAGTGGCGTCGTCGCCGTCGGCCTGCTCGTTTACCTGGTTGTTGCGCTGATCGACGCGGAGAACCTGTAATGACCTTGCACTCTGTAACGCTACTGGTTTTGTTTCTGGTGGCGATAATCGTGCTGGGATATCCGTTGGGTGCCTATATGGCCCAGTGCATGGAGGGGCAGGGTACCGGCGCAGCGGCTGTCGCCCGGAAGATTCTGGCACCCGTCGAAACGGCCATCTACCGGCTGTGCGGAGTGCGCGCCAACGAGGAAATGGCCTGGCCGCAGTACACGCTTGCGATCTTGCTCTTCAGCGTCTTGGGCGCGCTGGTCGTATACGCGCTGCAACGACTCCAGCTCTGGTTGCCGCTGAACCCCCAGGCCTTTGGCAACGTCAGCGCGGATTCCTCCTTCAATACCGCAGTGAGCTTCGTAACCAATACAAACTGGCAGGGATACTCTGGCGAGTCGACGATGAGTTATCTCACGCAGATGTTGGGGCTGGCCGTGCAGAATTTCCTTTCTGCCGCCACCGGCATCGCCGTGGTGATTGCACTGATCCGCGGCATTGCACGGCACAGCGCTGCGAGCATCGGCAATGCATGGGTTGACCTTACCAGGGCCACCCTCTATATATTGCTGCCGCTTGCGCTGCTTTTCGCGATCTTCTCGATCGGTCAGGGAACCATCCAGAATTTCTCATCCTATCCGGATGTGCATACGCTCGAGGTAACGCAATATCAGAACCCCAAGCTCGACGCCTCCGGCCAGCCCGTCAAGGACGCGCAGGGCAATGCCGTCACCGAGGCCGCGCAGACGGCCACGCAGACGCTGCCGATGGGACCGGTCGCCTCTCAGGAGGCGATCAAGATGCTTGGCACCAACGGCGGCGGACTGTTCAATGCCAACTCGGCGCACCCCTTTGAGAACCCGACACCGCTGACGAATTTCCTGCAGATGGTGATGATCTTCCTGATTCCGGCGGCCCTGTGCTTTGCCTTCGGACGCCTGGTCGGTGACCAGCGCCAGGGGTGGGCGATCTTCGTGGCCATGGGCGTGCTCTTCGTCACATCCGCGGTGGTCGCGATCGGCGTCGAGCAGCACGGCAATCCGCTGCTCACACCGCTGGGGGTCGACCAGACAGCCAGTGCTACCCAGGCCGGCGGCAACATGGAGGGCAAGGAGACACGCTTCGGCATCGCTGATTCCGGCCTGTTCGTCGCCATCACGACGGGGGCCTCCTGCGGAGCCGTCAATTCCATGCACGACTCGCTCATGCCCATGGGCGGCTTCATCCCGCTGTGGAACATGATGCTGGGCGAGGTCGTCTTTGGCGGCGTCGGCTCCGGGCTCTACGGGATGCTGGTCTTCGCCCTCATGGCGGTGTTCATCGCCGGCCTGATGATCGGCCGCACTCCCGAATACCTGGGAAAAAAGATCGAATCCTTCGACATGAAAATGGTGTCGATCGCGATATTGGCCACACCGTTGTTCGTGCTCGCGTGCACCTCCATTGCCGTACTAAGTGCCGACGGGCGTGCGGGCATCGCCAATCCCGGGCCGCATGGTTTCAGCGAGATCTTGTATGCCTTCACTTCGGCCGCTAACAATAACGGCAGCGCCTTCGCCGGGCTCTCTGCCAATACACCCTTCTACAACGTGCTGACCGGTGTCGCCATGTGGTTCGGCCGCTTTGCCGTGATCGTGCCGGTGCTCGGAATCGCCGGATCGCTGGCGGCCAAGAAGCGCCTGGCTGCGACAACCGGAACGATGCCGACCCACGGACCGCTTTTCGTGGTGCTGCTGATCGGCACCGTGGTGCTCGTCGGTGCGCTCAACTATGTCCCGGCGCTCGCGCTGGGGCCGGTCGTGGAGCATTTGATGCTGCTCCACGCAAACTGACGCGGAATCAAAACGCGGAATCAAAAAAAAATGACGCGCAAATCCTTTTCCTTGTTCGCCCCCGAACTCGTGCGGCCGGCAGTCGTCGACTCGTTTCGCAAGCTCGACCCGCGCCTGCAGTGGCGCAATCCGGTCATGTTCGTGGTGTTTGTCGGCAGCATCCTGACCACCGTGCTCTGGGCGCAGGCGCTGGCCGGCCATGGCGAAGCGCCCGCCGGATTCATCCTTGCCATCGCGCTGTGGCTCTGGTTCACCGTGTTGTTCGCCAATTTCGCCGAGGCCTTGGCAGAGGGCCGCAGCAAGGCCCAGGCGGCCGCGCTGCGCGGCCTGAAGAAGGAGACCCTGGCCAAGAAGCTGGCCGAGCCGCGCCACGGGGCCGAATGGCATACCGTGTCCGCCGGGGATTTGCGGCGCGGCGATGTCGTGCTGGTCGAGGCCGGCGACATGATGCCTGCCGACGGAGAAGTCATCGAAGGCGTTGCGGCGGTGGACGAGAGCGCGATCACCGGCGAATCGGCTCCGGTGATTCGCGAGTCCGGCGGCGACTTTTGCGCCGTCACCGGCGGCACGCGCGTGCTCTCCGACTGGATCGTGGTGCGCGTCAGCGTCAATCCCGGCGAGGCCTTCATCGACCGGATGATTGCCATGGTTGAAGGTGCGCGGCGGCAAAAGACCCCTAACGAGATCGCTCTGACGATCTTGCTGATCGCGCTGACGATCATCTTTCTCGTGGTCACCGTAACGCTGCTGCCCTTTTCACTGTTCAGCGTCGACGTGGCCAAGGCCGGGACCGCTGTGTCCATAACGGTGTTGATCTCGTTGCTCGTCTGCCTGATTCCGACGACGATCGCCGGCCTGCTGTCGGCAATCGGCGTGGCCGGCATGAGCCGCATGATGCAGGCCAACGTGATCGCCACCTCGGGCCGCGCCGTTGAAGCCGCCGGCGACGTCGATGTGCTGCTGCTGGACAAGACTGGCACGATCACGCTGGGCAACCGGTCGGCCTCGGCCTTCCTGCCCGCGCCCGGCGTGACCGAGGCCGAGCTTGCCGACATCGCGCAGCTGGCATCGCTGGCGGACGAAACCCCGGAAGGCCGCAGCATTGTCGTGCTTGCCAAGGCGCGATTTCAATTGCGCGAGCGCGACATTCAATCCCTGGACGCGCGCTTCATCCCGTTTTCCGCCAATACGCGCATGAGCGGCGTCGACATCGGTTCCCGCATGATCCGCAAGGGCGCAGCCGACGCAGTGCGCGCGCACGTCGATGCGCACGGCGGCGCATTCCCGCAATCGATTACCCAGACCGTCGATGCCGTCGGGCGGCGCGGCAGCACGCCGCTCGTGGTCGCCGACGGCACGCGCGTAATTGGCGTGATCGAACTCAAGGACATCGTCAAGGGCGGCATCAAGGAGCGATTCGCCGAACTGCGGCGCATGGGCATCAAGACCGTGATGATCACCGGCGACAATCGTGTGACCGCCGCGGCCATCGCCGCCGAAGCCGGGGTCGACGATTTTCTTGCCGAAGCGACCCCCGAGGCCAAGCTCACGCTCATCCGCGAGCACCAGGGCCAGGGGCGCCTGGTGGCGATGACCGGCGACGGCACCAACGACGCACCGGCGCTGGCCCAGGCAGACGTGGCCGTTGCCATGAACACCGGCACGCAGGCCGCCAAGGAAGCGGGCAACATGGTGGACCTGGATTCAAACCCGACCAAGCTCATCGAGATCGTGGAAACCGGCAAGCAGATGCTGATGACCCGCGGTGCGTTGACTACCTTCAGCATTGCCAACGATGTTGCCAAGTACTTTGCCATCGTGCCGGCGGCGTTCGTTACCACGTATCCGCAGCTGGCGGCCCTCAATGTCATGGGCCTTGCGACTGCCAACTCGGCGGTTCTCTCGGCGGTGATCTTCAATGCGCTGATCATCGTCGTGCTGATCCCGCTCGCGCTCAAGGGCGTGCGCTACCGGCCGCTAGGCGCCGCCACCGTTTTACGCCGCAACCTGTTGGTCTACGGGCTGGGCGGAATTGTGGCTCCCTTTATCGGCATCAAGCTCATCGACATGCTGCTCGTCGCCAGCGGGTTGACCTGAAAGGAACACGGCCGTGAAGACCCTGCTACGCCCCGCCCTGTCGCTGCTCATCGTCTTGTCGCTGATTACCGGCCTGCTCTACCCAATGGTGGTCGCCGGTCTGGGATCCTGGCTGTTTGCGCGCCAGGCTGCCGGCAGCATCGTCTTTCGCGATGGGGTTGCTGTTGGGTCGAACCTGATCGGCCAGAATTTCACCGACGCAGGCCATTTCTGGGGACGAATGTCAGCGACCTCGCCGCAGCCCAATAACGCCCTGGCCTCCGGCGGCTCCAATCTCGGCCCCGAAAATCCGGCGCTGATCGACGCGGTCAAATCGCGCATCGATGCCCTGCGCCAGGCCGACCCGGGCAACGGGCTGCCCATCCCGGTAGACCTGGTAACGGCCTCGGCCAGCGGCCTGGATCCGGATATCAGCCCGGCGGCGGCACGCTACCAGGTGGCCCGCGTTGCACGCAGCCGCGGTCTGAGCCCGGAGCGTGTCCAGCAGCTGGTCGACGAACACACGACCGGACGGCAATGGGGCGTGCTGGGCGAACCGCGCGTCAACGTGCTGCAATTGAATCTGGCGCTCGATTCCCTGCACTAGCCGGCGTTTGCCTGCCCGCCG
>Ga0209517_10009374_pt1 | contig 11183 bp, 6 predicted proteins | sample PeaSoiMetSII2010_FD_187695 | JGI IMG/M metagenome (GOLD analysis project Ga0209517, IMG submission 187695) | Peat soil microbial communities from Weissenstadt, Germany - SII-2010 (SPAdes) (version 2) | ecosystem: Environmental > Terrestrial > Soil > Wetlands > Peat | place: Germany: Weissenstadt... | reverse complement strand
TGCATCAATATTTTCGCGAGCTCAACGAAGAGCCGGTCGTGTTTCGTTGGAAATATAAAATGGACGAAGTTCACATTGTCTAGCTATTAAGAGAACCACGATCTAGTAAGCCTACCGCTCGTGCGGCTATGTCTTATTCTGCTTTGGGCTCTGCCCGCTGGCCACTGTTAAGTGACTTCTTCTGACTCTGAATCCTGCTCTTACGCTACTGCCACCGGCTCAGCCCGCAGTGCGTCGAATCGCACGGAGACCAGCTTCGACACTCCCGGTTCCTGCATCGTGACGCCGTACATGACTCGTGCGGCTTCCATAGTACGCTTGCTGTGGGTAATGAGGATGAACTGCGTGTGGCGGCTCATCTGTTCGACCATGCGGCTGAAGCGTTCGATGTTCGACTCGTCGAGCGGGGCGTCCACTTCATCCAGAATGCAGAAGGGGCTTGGCGTGTAGCGAAAGATGGCGATGAGAAGCGCCAGGGCGGCGAGCGCTTTCTCACCACCCGAAAGCAGCAGCACGTTCTGAAGGCGTTTGCCGGGAGGTTGGGCGGCAATGTCGATGCCGCTGTCCGCATCTGTCTCGTCAGACAACCGCATCTCGCCGATTCCGCCCCCAAAGAGACTGCGGAAAGTTTCTGCGAAATAACTGTTGATAGCTTTGAAGGCTTCCAGGAATTGCTGGCGCGAGACCTGGTCGATTTCGCGGATGGCCTGGGTTGTATCCTGGATCGAAGCCAGCAGGTCCTGGCGCTGGGTGTCGAGGAAAGTAAGGCGCTCTTCCGCCTCCTGGAGTTCTTCGAGAGCCATCATGTTGACGGGCCCCAGGTTCTCGATGCGCGTCTTGAGCTGCCGAGCCTCTTCCTCGGCGGCCTGCAGGGCTTCGCCTGACAGTATGGATTCGGGAGGTAACTCAGCCGCGAGCGCAGACGGCTGCGCGTGCAACTCCTCGCGGCATTGCTGCTGCTGGTGGGTGCGGTCGGAATCGGCGCGGGCAAAAGCCACCTCCGCTTCCGAGCGCCGGGCGCGGTGCGCTTCGAGGTCGGATCGTGCCGCATCCACCTGCGGACCAAGCTCCGCCCGTTGCGCCTCTTCCGCCGCCGATTGCTCCTCGCATTGTCGAAGCGCGCTTCGCGCGGCTTCCAATCCGGCTTCCAGCTCACGCAAGCGGTCCAGGTTGGCTTCGCCTTCTTTTGCCAGCAACTCTTGCTGCTCGCGCCAGCTCTCGGACTGTTGCTCGAGGCGCACCATGCGGCTGCGGACTTCCTCGCACATGCCCAGCAGGCGCTCGACTTCGGCGCCGGCCGCGCGGGTCCTTTCCTCAAGCGCGCTCGAGGAGCCGCTTGCTTCCGCGAGCTTCTGCCCAAGCTGCTCCATCTCCGCGCGGAGCTCGCGAAGCGCAGCCATGGATTGTGTGACGGTTGCTTCTCGCGCAATCTTTTCCTGGCCCGCCGTTTCCAGTTCCGAGCGCAGGCCGGTTTTACGCTCTTCGGCGGCCGCGACGTCGCGCTCGATCTGGGCGGCTTCAGACCGAAGCACTTTGAGTTGCGCCGCTGCTCTCTCACAGGCATCGCGCGTCTGGCGCAACTTTTCGTCGGCCACAACAGCTTTCTTTTCCGCTTCCTGCTTCGCCACAGTCAGGCTTGAATGGTCCTTCGCAAGTTGCGCGGCGCGGCCGGCGGCATTGGCCAGGTCCGCCTCGCAGGCCTGGATTTTGCTCTCTAACTCAGCGGTGCGGCGCTCGAGCGTCCGGAAGTCGCGCCGCAAGGCCAACGGGCCGGCGCTCGAACCCTTGCCGCCGGAAACCAACCGATGCTGGTAGTGCTCACCCGAGCGAGTCAGGAAGTGGCATTCGGGGTAAGACCCTGCCAAACGCTGGGCCGTGCCCGAGTCCTCAACCAGATAGGCGTGGGCGAGCGCCGGCAGCGGCAGGTCGCCATTCAGCCCAAGAGACTTCTCGAAAGTCATCAATTCCCGCACCGGCGCCACCACTCCCACTTCAGCCAGCAGTTCAGTGTGAGTCCCGCCGTTCCCGTGGCCGTCGTCCATCGAAGGCATCTGCGTAACAAAGAAGGTGGAGCGCCCTCTTCCTTCCGCGCGCAGCAGCGCAATGCCGGAGCGGGCCTGTTCGTGTTGTTCCACAACCACGCACTCCAGTTCCTGCTTGAGGAAATCTTCCACCACTTCTTCGTAGCCGGGCGCAACCTCAACAAAGTCGGCGAGCACGCCGAGTGGGCGAAACCGATGGCCGTTGATGGGGATTTCACCTGCCAGCAGTCGCCGCACGCTCTCCGTGCTGTATGCGTGACGCGCCAGGGACTCCTCGAGCGCTTGCTTGCGCGCTGCGGCGGCGGAGTGCTCACGCCGCAGCGTTTCGAGACCGGAATGCAAAGAGGTTTCCTCGGCCCGCGCCTGCTCGAGGGCCGACTCAGTTTCAGTCAGGGTCAGCGCCAGGTCTGCCAGCGAAGTCGTGCCTTGCCGCTGAGCGGCGATACAAGCCTCGAGCTCAGCCGCCCAGCGCTGGTTTTCCTCTTCCGCGCGCTGCTTCTCAGACGCGGTTCGGGCCGCCTGCCGCGCGAGCGCCAGGCTCGCCTCTTCGGCCTGCACGAGTTGGTTGCGCAGTTCCGCGGCATGGCTCACCGCGGCCAACAGGGACTGCCGGCATGATTCGACTTGCTCCTCCGCTGCCGTCACCTGGATGCCGAGTGATTCCTGACGCGAAAGGAGTTGGGCCAGCGCCTGCTGCGCCGCTGTCCAATCCTGTTGGACCCGCTCGAGCTGAAGGTTTCTCTCTTTCGTCTGCTCTTCCAGCGAACTCAGTTCCGCTTCGAATCCGGCGTGATCCCGTGCTGCCTCCGCCGCCCGCGCCTCCAGGCTTGCCGCCTGCTGGCGCACTTGTTCGCAGCGCGAAAGCAGCCGCTCGCGCTCCAGGCCGCCCTGTGATATCTGTTCGCGCAATTGCGTGAGCCGGCGCTCCCACTCCTCATGCTGGTGCGTGGCCGCCTTCTGCTGCTGCTCAAGAGCTTCGAGCCTCTGCGCGGTGAGCCGGCAGGCTTCCTGAGCCTCCGTCACTTCACCGCCCAGCCGCGCGCACTCCGCTTCGAGAGCCGCCCAGCGAGAAGTGAGAACCACCTTTAGCCGGCCGCGCAGATCTTCGTGCAGTTCCTTGTAGCGCCGCGCCTTGGAAGCCTGGCGCTTCAGAGAGTTCACCTGCTTCGTGACTTCTTCCAGAATGTCTGCGATGCGTGACAGGTTCTGCCGCGACGACTCCAGCTTGGCCTCCGCCAGCCGCTTGCGTGTTTTGAACTTGGAAATCCCCGCCGCCTCTTCCAGAATCAGCCGCCGGTCCGACGGCCGGGAACTCAGAACCTGCCCGATTCGACCTTGTTCGATGATTGCGTAAGATTCCGGGCCCAGTCCCGTGCCCATGAACAAGTCCTGGATGTCGCGTAGACGGCAAACCTGGCCGTTAATCAAATACTCGCTCTCGCCGGAACGGAATAGCCGGCGCGTCACCGTAATCTCGCCGGCGCGGTGGCGAAGCTTGGACACCTGCTTCTCTCCGCGGCCGTTGCCGTTGTCTCCGGCAGTAACTTCACCGTCGTAGCCGGAAATAACATCAAGTTCCGGCGCTTCCGGTTGCGGCGGTTCTTCCTCCGGGTAGCCGGCCTCGTTGTATTCGGGGTCGATGAGCGTCATGCTCACTTCCGCCATGCTGGTGGGAGGCCTGGTTCCGGTGCCGTTAAAGATCACGTCGGCCATACGCTCGCCGCGGAGGCTGCGCGCGCTCTGCTCTCCGAGAACCCAGGAAACGGCGTCGGAGAGATTGGATTTGCCGCAGCCGTTCGGACCAACGATCGCGGCCACACCATCCGAAAATTCCAGGCGCGACCGATCGCCGAACGACTTGAAACCCAACAACTCGAGTTTCTTCAGTTTATACAAGCTACACCCCTTCCCTCTGGTCTTTCCGAGGAGGTGCAAAGCCACGAGCGCGATGAAATGGAAGCCAGAAGCATCAAACTGTACCCTGCGGTGGGCCCGTTATCTAGCCGACACTGACACAGCAGCATAGGTCGCCACCCGGTGTGGCAAAGGTGTTCCCGTCGACAACCTGCTCGACCCGGCCCCAGCCTGCCTTCTGGCGCGCAAACCAAAGCGGAGACGAGCGATCCCCTGTAACTCCACAGTATAGGTAACATGAAAAAACGGGGAAGTAAAGAGAAAACCACAAAAGGTGGGATTTTTCTAAACGAGAGGCACTATATGTAGGGGCCTGTGGTTGTTTCGTTGGCCGAGACTTTATGACCGATGCGACGACCGAGTTCTCCTCGAGTCAAGGCAGTGTCCTAGTTTCGGCGTAGCGCTGGCCTTTAGGCCAGCATCTGCCGACCCTTCGCTCCGCTCAGGGGCAGGCTCTAAAGGTCGGCGCTACCAGTCGAATTAGGATACTACCAAGCCCCTCGAGCAGGTTCGGCCCAAGCGCCGATGAGGATTCTCCCTCCACGTTCTGTTAGTCCTCCGCTCGTGTCGCGTCTCGATAATTCGCAATATAAGTCGAGACGATTCGGCCACCCGTCAGCAGCCCCGTCAGGGGCGGCATAAAGTAGCCCAGGGCGTGAGCCCTGGGTTGGACGGCCCTCACCCCGCCTGCGGCACCCCTCTCCCGCCCGAGCGGGAGAGGGGACGGGGGGTGAGGAGGGGCGGCACGTACCCACGGCTTGCGCCGTGGGCTACTCGCTTACGCCCGCTCCGCGGGCTGACATATTCAACTGCCGTTCACTCTTTCCTGGCCGCTTCGGACGATTTCACCCTTAGGCTTCTAGCGACGATTTCGGCAACATCAACGATTTCCAGATCGTCGCGCTGGGCGCGATTGGCGGCGTCTCGGAGCATGGTAGGGCAGTAGGGGCAGGCCACTGCCAGCGTCGCGGCCTTGGTTGCGGCGAGTTGGGCAAAGCGGAGTTCGTTCACCCGATGTTTCGTCTGCTCCCGCTTGTCGTCAGTTATGAAAAGTCTCGCACCCCCCGCGCCGCAGCATTGGGTGTTGCGACCGTGGTGCTCTGGCTCAGCCAATGCGATGCCACAGGACTGCAGGATCTTGCGTGGCTCAGCCGTGATCCCCCGGCCGCGGGCAAGGTAGCAGGGGTCGTGGTAGGTTGCCGGCAACGCCGCCGGCGTTATGGGAAGGCGGGGAAGCATTTCCGCGATGAATTCCGTATGGTGCACGACCTTGATGCCCAGTTCCGCGTAGGACGGGATTTGCCGGTAATCCTTATCCAACATCGTGGTGCAGTGGGGATCGCATAGGACTATCTTCTTCACACGGGCGTTCGTAAAAGCCTCGATCACTTTTTCTGAAAGTTGCATGAACAGGTATTCGTTGCCCGCCCGCCGCGCCGGCTCACCGCAGCAGGTTTCGCGCGCCAGCACGCCCCAGGAGACCGAGGCGGCATCGAGAATCTTTTTCATGGCCGCGGCAACTTCCTGGCCGTGCTGATCGAAGCTCAAGCCGCAGCCCAGCCAGAAGAGCCATTCCTGGCTGCCGTCGAAAATGGGAAACTGCTTCGAGGCTAGAAGATTCTGCCGCATCTCCTGGCCGACGCCCCAGGGGTTGTGGGGCGCGCGTTCCATGGTGGTGAACAGCTCGGCCACTTTCTCGCTGCTGATGCGTCCCTCGCTGACGAGGCCGCGCCGCAGGTCCAGGATCTTCCTCCCGACATGCTCGATGCCCACCGGGCAGACGTACTCGCAGGCGCCGCAGGAGAGGCACTGGAAGAGGTCGTCTTCCGAAATGTAAACCTTCCGCTGCTCTTTCTCCTCGGCTGTTCCGGCCACAAGCTCGCCGCCGCCAAGCAGGCCCTTTTGCAGGTCGAGGATGATTTCTTTCGGGCTCAGCGACCCACCCGCAAGATTGGCTGGGCAGAACTCGGTGCAGCGGCCGCATTCGACGCAGGCATTCACGTCGAGAACGTCCTTGCGTCCGAGGTCCGGAAAGCGGATCATCCCCAGATCTTCGCCTTCCTGCCGCAAGGCCCGCGTGGTGCTCGTGGTCTCGGAGCCCAGGAAGATGGTGAACGGGGATAGCACCAGGTGCAGGTGTTTTGAAACCGGGATCACGTCGAGCAGCGCAAAAAACGAAATCGTATGCGCCCACCAGTTGATTTTCCAAGCCGCAGTTCCGACGAGGAACACTCCCCAACCGAGAAGGTACGTCACCATGAGCGCTGAGATGAGGAACGCCACAAGCCCGGATGTGGCAGAGAGTTTTCCCAGGGGTTTGGGCCGCAATACGAATCGCCGGAACGACAGGCCAATCATCGCCGTCAGGACCGCCACAGCCCAGACGGCGACGAACGCGCCGTACCAGGTTCGCGTCTCGGCGGCTTTCGACAGGCCGCGCAGTCCCAGCAGCATGTGTTGCGCGCTGACCCAGGCGAAGGCAAGAAATCCCCACAGCACGAAGGCGTGGAGGATGCCGGCAATGGGCCGGTCGCGCACCACTCGATACTGCAGGAGGACTTCGATGAAAACACGCCAGAGTCGCTTTGGAATATGATCGTGGGGAAGGTCTCCGTGCGCGGCAAGCACCGCGCGCAGGCGCCGTTTAACAATTCTCAGAAATATCCAGACGCTCGCCAGGCAGATTGCGACGAAGATCGCCTGGCCGAGGCCATCAAAAAGGAAAGCGGCGGGGATGAACGCCGCGACGATTGGCGTCAGCACTGTGGTTTCCTCATTCGCCTTTGGCAACAGGATAGCCTTTGTTTGCCCAGTCGGTCCCTAAATTATCGGCGAGGTAAAGCACCTTCAGCTTCTTGAATCCGTGGTTGTGCAAAGCCTGATAGGCCGGCCGGACGTTCGGGCAGTGGCTCCAGGGGCAGCATCCGCAGTAGATCACGACGAATCGGTCTCGGGGAACCTCTGCCATCCGCTTGACTAGCTGCTCGAGCGCGGCCTGGGTTGCGGCCGGTCCAAGGTTTTCAGAATCCGGGATGTGGGCCTGGGTGTAGGGCATACGAAAGCCGACGTAGACCAGGAGTGGCCTTTCGCTCGGAAGAGACGATAGAACTTTGGCAAGGTCTTCCGGACTGATCAGGGCGGCGGCAGGAATGGTGGAAAGGTCCGCCGATTTGCTTTGAGGGCGGCCGGGCACGGGGTCGGCGGGAGCGGCCACGATTAGCCGGCCCCCGGCGAATAAGACAAAGCCCAGAACGAAAGCGCCCATCGATGCGGCAACGATTCTGCTAAGGTTCAGAGATTTCATCACAGTTTGCTCCTGCCTGATTGCTGGTCCGAAATCCAGCGTTTGATCTCCCGCGAAGGGGGACACCGTGAGTAGCCGTGGGTGAAACCCACGGAAAAGAAGGCCTACGCCCATCCCGGCCCTGGAGGGGCCGACCATTCATCGGTCAACCCCGCTGGGGTTGGCCAGCCTCGGATGAGTTCACGTACCGCAGGTTAAAACCTGCGGCTACTCACGCTTGGGCCCCTTTGGGGCTATTGATCAAGTTTTGGTCTCAACAGCAATATACGCTTGGCCAAGATTACGTTCAAGCGAGACCCTTCGAAGGAAGACTCCCGCCGTGCAGGTCATCACCGGGTGGGGCGCCTGGGCTAAGCCTGTGTGGTGGGTCTTGTCAAGGCGCCACGCTGGCTGTCACCTTGGGATGCGAGGCGCGAACCTCGTCGCCCCGGAAGAAACGGCCGGGCGCCGCGCGCATTTCCGCCATGGCGGGAAACAGCTTCGTGTAATCGTTGCGCGCGTTCCAGAAAAGAAATCCTATCCCGCCTTTTTCTTTCGCCACGCTGACCTGGGTGCGAATATAAGCATCGGAAAAGGTCTTAGTGTGCCAGGCGAAGGCTTGAAGCCAGGGCCGCAACACCACTTTGGAATCCGCTGTGATCTCGGTGAAGCGTTGCATGGACCCCGAAATAAAGTGCTCAGGTGCATCGCCGGGGTGCGCGTATCCGTCCATGCCGAAGAAGTGCGAAGGGTAGATCATGGGTGAGAGCACGTCGCAGGACTTTGCCATGGCGGGGATGTCCTGGCCGGTGTGTTCCAGGTCAACATTACGCTGCCACGCCATCACGCCGAAAACATCCAGCGAGAACAAGACTCCCAGCGGATGGAGTTCGCTGTAGGCTCGGGCGACGAACTTGGCGATCACGTCGGTCCGCGGCCAATCCGGGTGTGAAGCCTGGTAGGCGAATCGGGCGTCCTTCTGGTCGCCTTCCGCCGGGAAGCGCACGTAATCGAACTGAATCTCGTCGGCGCCGGAATTCGCGCCCATTCGGGCCAGCGCCAGGTTATAGTCCTGAACCTTTGGTTGCGATGGGTCGGTCCACACCAGTTTCCCGTTTTCTTTCCACGCGTGGCCGGTGCGGCGAGACTGCACGGCCAGCTCGTTGTGGCTCTGGACAAGGCATTCATCACGAAAGACCGCAATGCGCACGATTGCATGGAGCCCCTGTGAGTGGATGTAGCGGATCAACTTGGGTAGGTTGCGGATGGGCACATGCTTCCCCTGCGGCGCCAGGGGATCCTCGAAAGGTACGTTCACCAGGCCGTCGAAGTCCTTGACATCAAAAACGACGGTATTCCCTCCGGCTTCTCGCCAGCGGCGGATCAAGTCCAGGCCTTTTTCGCTGCCCGCCATCCAACCGGTGAGATAGATCCCGCGCGCCTCGAAATCCCTGGGGACGGGAACCGGGTGCTCAACGAGCGGCACTGCGAAAATGCCGGGAATCGTCAACTCGGTGCCGGGCTTGAGGTACTTCCCGATCTTGCCGGCATTCGCTTGCTGGATGGCAGCCTCGAATTCCCCCCGGGTCATATAACAGGTTTGCGGCAAATAGTGGAGAGCCAGGGAAGGCAGGCTCTCCCCTTTCGCCACGGTGTGGAGTTCGGTCTTTGTCGCTCCCTCGAGAGGGCCCGGCGGCGGGAACTTTTCCTTTTCCTTGGATTTATGAGGTATATTCTTGGTCGCAACCGCAGCGCTCGCGGGCGGTGAACCTGCATCAGGCTTCGCCGGCTGCGCCTTGGCTTGCAACTGGCCCGGCGCACATACACCGACCGGCGAGCCGCCGAGTATGAGAGTGACTGAAACCACTAAGAGTACGTTGGACAGTAAACTGCGTCGAGAAGTGGCGAACACGTTTTTTTCCTTTTGCGTTGACAAGGCCGAGACGATAACAGCCTCGAATCACGATTGGGCGGTGCGGACATTTCGACTGATGCGCGGAGCCCCACGGCTCGCGAGTAGCGCCGCTCTTTAGCTGCACGCCTGTTGCCAATGTGGTAATCGGCGCTAGTGTCGCGCGGCACAGATGACATTCCTTAAGCAAATCGGCTGGCGTAGCGCGAAGCTCTGCGGTTTTCGATGATTGGAACGTTGCCGACACGCAGAGCTTCGCGCTGCGCCAGCCTCGTGCTTATTCGGGAGGTGAAGATGAGGGGAAAAATCCTCAGTTCAATGCTGGCACTAATGGCTTTTGGCCTGGTGTTCACCCAGGCGGGATCGGCAGAGGCCGCGACTTCGGAGCACCAGGTGGTACTGCTCTGGACGCAGGGAGCGCCGGGCGCCGTGGGCACAGACGAAGCGGATCGACCCTCGCTGACGCTTTACTCACTCCCCAAAGGGCAGAATGCCCGCAGCGCCGTTGTGGTGTGCCCGGGCGGCGGCTACGGCGTGTTGGCGATGGACCACGAAGGCCGTCAGATCGCCGAGTGGCTGAATGCCCTGGGAGTCGATGCTTGCATTTTGAAATACCGGCTTGCACCGCGTTACCATCACCCCGCCATGATGTACGACGCGCAGCGCGCCTTGCGTTATGTCCGCGCGCACGCGCAGGAGTGGGGAATCGCACCCGACCGCATCGGCATTTGGGGTTTCTCGGCGGGCGGGCACTTGGCATCAACCGCTGCGACGCACTTCGACGCCGGAAATCCCTCTGCTGACGATCCCATCGACCGGGTCAGTTCGCGGCCGGATTTTGCCATCCTGGCTTACCCTGTGATTACTTGCAGCGAACCGTTCATGCACCAGGGTTCGTGCAGGAACTTGTTGGGCGACAACCCAGATCCTAAACTAGCCGATTATCTTTCGAACGAAAAGCAGGTGACCGCCCAGACACCGCCCACTTTTCTCTTCCACACGAACGATGACGAGGGAGTGCCGGCTGAAAACAGCGTAGCCTTTTATATGGCTTTGCGAAAAGCGGGCGTGCCGGCGGAACTTCACATTTACCAGCATGGCCGGCATGGCGTGGGCTTGGCGCAGAAGGATCCTGTGCTTTCATCCTGGCCGCAGCGGCTGGCGGACTGGCTGCGATTGCGCGGGTATGTGATGTGAGTCGAGGAGTCGAGAAGTCGAAAAGTCGAGAAGCCGAAAAGTGGAGAGATTGAAGAGCGTCTTGGTTGTCGGCGGAGTTCCATATTTCTTGACTCCTCAACTTCTCGACTCCTCGACTCTTCGACTTCTCAACTGACCTTTTGACTTTCTTGTTTGCTGTAAGCCAATACTCGGCGTATCATAGAGCCACCCAAAGCCCTTTGCCGAGCGAGGTTCCTTCCGCCGAAAGGAGTACGGATGTCGCCCAAGTATAGACAGCGGGGATACATGGATTCTGACCGCGACCGCGAGAGGCCCGAGAAGAAGCCGATCCACAAGCGGGAACAGATCGGGCCGAAGACTCCCAACATGCCGGGAAAGCGCGAAGTGTCGCGGTGTGCCTCCTGCGCCTTGATCCTGCCGGCCGGGATTGACCTTCAAGGACGCTGTCCAAAGTGCGGCTTTGAACTGCACAGTTGTAAGCAGTGCGCCTTCTTCGACACGGCCGCCCGCTTCGAATGTACCCAGCCGATCACGACTCGCATTCCAAGGAAAGACATTCGCAACCAGTGCAACTTTTTCTCCCTGAGGACGACCGTCGAGCGTGAGACCTCTACCTCCAAGCCTCTGGACGCACGCCAAGCATTCGAGAACCTCTTCCGAAAGTAATACGGGATTAAATGTCATTCCGTGCGAAGCGAGGAATCGCGCTCTGCCCGGGCTGGGTCGACGCAACTAAGATCAGGGCGAGATTCCTCGCTTCGCTCTCTCGAAAATCATCTCTGGCTGACTCATGCTGCTGCCGCTTCAGGGGTGATGAGCCTGATATCGACTTGGTACCCCAGACTACGGAGTT
>Ga0209517_10009372_pt1 | contig 11185 bp, 7 predicted proteins | sample PeaSoiMetSII2010_FD_187695 | JGI IMG/M metagenome (GOLD analysis project Ga0209517, IMG submission 187695) | Peat soil microbial communities from Weissenstadt, Germany - SII-2010 (SPAdes) (version 2) | ecosystem: Environmental > Terrestrial > Soil > Wetlands > Peat | place: Germany: Weissenstadt... | reverse complement strand
CTCGCGCCTCGCCGCGCAAGGGCTGTCGGAGCGGCTCGGCCAGCAATTCATCGTCGAGAACCGCCCGGGCGCCAACAGCAACATCGCCACCGAGATGGTGGTGCGCGCAGCGCCCGACGGCTACACGCTGCTGACGATGACGGCGACCAACGCCATCAACGCCACGCTCTATGAGGGCCATCTCACTTTCGATCTGTTGCGCGACTTGGCGCCGGTCGGCGGCCTGATGCGCTCGCCGAGCGTCGTGCAGGTGACGCCGTCGCTGCCGGTCAAGACGCTGGCCGAATTCATCGCCTATGCCAAGGCCAATCCCGGCAAGCTCAACTATGCCTCGGCCGGCGCCGGCAGCGCCACCAATGTGGCCGGCGAGTTGTTCAATACCATGGCCGGCATCAAGCTTGTGCACATCGCCTATCACACCAATTACATGTCCGACCTGATGGCCGGGCAGGTGCAGGCGTCGTTCAGCCCGGTGGCGCAGTCGATCGAATTCATCAAAGCCGGCAAGCTGCGCGCGCTGGCGGTGACCAGTGCGAAGCGGCTCGACGCGCTGCCGGATGTTCCGGCGGTGAACGAGATCGTGCCGGGCTACGAGGCCTATGTGTGGGACGCCATGGGCGCGCCGGCCAACACGCCGGCCGACATTGTCGACAAGATCAACACCGCGCTCAACCAGACGCTCGCCACGCCCGAGATGAAAGCGCGCTACGCCGCGCTCGGCGCCGAGCCGATGATCATGACACCCGCCGAGTTCGGCAAATTCCTCGCCGCCGAGACTGAGAAGTGGGGCAAGGTGATCCGGCAGTCCGGCATCAAGCCGGAGTAACGTCGCTTTCACAAATCTTTGGCGAGGGCATTCGCTTTGTGACGATTACTTTCCGGCGGTGTTGCTCGCCCAGACCGGAACGTTGGGTTCGTAGATCACCGCATTGCCGTCATTTTGCAGGGTAAGGGTGGAGTTGGGCCTGCCGGCGGTATTCGATGCCCAGATAGCGTTGGGATACCCATAGATCACCAGGTTCCCATCCGACTGCATAATCGCCTTAGAAACGGCCTTTCCATTGGTATTGGACGCCCAAGTCGCTTTGTGGTTGTCGGCCAGATTATAGAGGACGAGGTTGCCATCATCCTGCAAGATCAACTGGTGCCGTTGGTCGGGAGATAGAAGATAATCTTCCTTGAGAAGGAACTGGTTGATTCCAAGCATTGTACCTTTGTACGACATGACATGCCTCCCCTGCACTGTTAGAGCCGCAGATAGACGCCGAATTATTTCTCTGACGATAAGCAAACCTTCTTAGACTGTTCGCGCAAATGCTGCTGCGACAGCTATCCTACCTTCGATTGTGTCACAGTTTAATACACCATTCAAGCGCTGAAGCGTTGGCACCCTGAGCCGCGTGGGCACGGCGCTGCGCGCCTTTGCCCGCCCTACGATCCGAATAATTTCTTGCTCGCGATGGCGGCGCCTTCCGAGAGCGCTGTCAATTTCGCCCAGACGATCGAGTCGGCGACCATCGGCTCGGTGCGCACGGCGGTGCCGAAACCGCAATCGACGCCGGCGATCAACCGCTCGCGGTCGACCACCTGGGCGTAGCGGCCGATGCGTTGCGCCACCAGCCGCGGATGCTCGACGAAATTCGTCGTCGAGTCGATGACGCCGGGAATGAGGATTATGTCGTCGGGGATTTTGACCGCCTTGAGGTCTTCCCATTCGTGGTCGTGGCGCGGATTGGCGGCCTCGATGCTGAACGCCTGCACCCGGGCCTTGAACGCGATGTCGATGATCTTGGTCACCGGCAGATCGTGGGTGTGCGGGCCCTCGTAATTGCCCCAGCAGATATGCAGCCGCATGCGGTCGGCGGGCAGCCCTTCGATCGCGGCGTTGAGCGCCGCGATATTGCGCTCGGCGATTTTTGCGCGGAATTCGTCGTCGGTAAGGTGGCGGTACTGGTTGTTGCGCGCCGAGCCGAGGTCGGGGGCGTCGATCTGCAGCACGAAGCCCGCCTCGACGATGGCGCGGTATTCGACCTTGAGCACGTCGGCGAGCGCCGCGACATAAGCCTCCTCGGTCGGGTAATGCAGGTTGATGATGAAGCGCGTCAAAATGCCCGGCGACGGCGCGGTCATGAACACTTCGGTGGGCTTCGCTTTCGCCGCGGCGGCTTTGAGATGCGCCAGATCGCGATCGAGCGCCGAGCGGTCCATGTAGCGCAACTCGCCGACGCAGCCGGGAAACGGCACGGCGGAGAAATTGCTGCGCTGGCGGGCGAAGTCCGGAAACTGCAGCATGTCGCGGCCGATCATGATGTCGCGACCCTTTTCCGCCGCGCGCGGGTCCATTTCGATTCCGCTGACGCGGTGGCGGATATAGGTCGTGTAGGACGGCTTGCTCATCTCGCCGTCCGAGACCACGTCGATGCCGGCCGCGACCTGCTGCGCGACGACGCCGTCGACCGCTTTGACCACCTCGGCCTCAAGGGTATCCGCCGCGATCGCCTCGCCCTTCTCGCGGCGGAGAATAAGGTCGATCAGCGGCTTCGGCCGCGGCAGGCTGCCGGCATGGGTGGTGAGGATGCGGTCGGTCGAGGTCTTCATGGCGTGCTCCGGCATGGCGTTGTCGCGGTCTTACGAGGCGGATAGTGTTCGGCCAAAGCCGAAGCGGCAAGGGAGCGAAATGCAATGCGGATCGTCGATTTGAGCCGGGAGCTTTATCACCGCACGCCGTCCTATCCCGGGCAGCCGTCCATCATCCACGGCATCTGGAAGACCCACGAGGAGGCGTTCGCCGAATCCGGCAACGTCCAGGGCAACAGCGTGATGTTCTTCTCCATGCCCGACCATGGCGGCACGCACATCGATGCGCCGCGGCATTTCGGCAAGACCGGCACGCCGATCAACGAATACCCGCTGGAGAACTGCATCGTCCAAGGCATCTGCATCGACCTGCGCCACATCAAGCCGCGCGCCGAGATCTCGCCGGCCGATCTCGAAGCGGCGGTGAAACAGGCCGGCGTGCCGATCCCGAAAAAGGGCACGGTGCTGTTGTGCACCGGGCATCACGAACGCACCTTCCCGACCGCCGCCTACGCCACCGACAATCCGGGCGTCAATGTCGCGGCGACCGAATGGCTGGCGCAGCAGGGCATCGTGCATTTCGGCATCGACTCGATGCGGCCGGGGCCGGAAGGCAAGGTCAACTCGCTGGTGCACAAGGCCTGCCTCGAGCTCGACATCACCCACATGGAAAGCCTGTGCAATCTCGAAGCGCTGCTCGGCCAAGGCGAATTCCAGTTCATCGGCCTGCCGCTGAAATGGCGCGAAGGCACCGGCTCGCCGATCCGCGCGGTCGCGGTGTTCAATAATTAGACTCATGTTTCCCGGATGCGGTGCAGCGTGAAACGGTGCACCGCTGATCCGGGATCGCTCCGGACTCAGCGTCTGTAACGATCCCGGGTCTGCAGCGCACCACTTCGTGCTGCGCTGCGCCCGGGAAAAGTACTTCAGTAAGGAAAACAACCTCATGCAAATCGGCCACAACCGCAAAATGACCGGGGCGCAATGCCTCGCCGACATGCTCAAGGGCTACGGCGTCACCCACGTGTTTCACGTGCCCGCCGTGCTGCGCACCACCTATGCCGAGATGGAGCGGCGCACCGACATCAAGCGGCTGCATGTGCACGGCGAGAAGGCCGCCGCCTATATGGCGGACGGCTATGCGCGCGCCTCGGGCAGGCCGGGCATCTGCATGGCGCAGGTGATCGGCGCGCTCAATCTCGCCGCCGGCCTGCGCGACGCCTGGCTGGCGCATTCTCCCGTGATCGCCATGACCGGCGGCCGCGAGCCGAAGACAAAATTCCGCAAAGTCTATCAGGAGATCGACGACATGCCGGCATTCGAGCCGGTGACCAAATTCAACGCCACGGTCGACGACGTAGCGCGATTCCCCGACATGGTGCGGCAGGCGTTCCGCACCGCGGTGACCGGTTGTCCCGGACCTGTGCATCTGCAATTCCGCGGCAATGAGGGCCAGATCGATGCGGAAGAGGCGGACATGGAGCCGCTGGTCGAGCCGCAATTTTCCCGCGTGCCGGCGTTCCGGCCGGAGCCGGATGATGCCAGCGTGCGCGCGGCGCTGAAGGTTCTGCAAGACTCGGCGCGCCCGGTAATCGTCGCCGGCGGCGGCGTGCGCGCCTCCGGTGCAGCGGCGGAGCTGGTCGCGCTGGCTGAGGCGCTGCAAATCCCGGTGGCAACCTCGCTCAACGGCAAGGATTCGATTCCCGGCAATCATCCGCTGTCGATCGGCGTCGCCGGCACATATTCGCGCGAGAGCGCCAACCGCGTGGTCAATGCCGCCGACCTGGTCTGCTTCATCGGCACCGAGACCGGCGGCATGACGACCCACTTCTGGGCGGTGCCGAAAATCGGCACGCCGGCGCTCCAGATCGACATCGATCCGGAAGCGCTCGGCCGCAATTACCCGCTGGCGGCCGGCGTCAACGGCGACGCCAAGGTGACGCTTGCACGCATGCTCAAAATCGTCGACCGCGGCAGCGCGGCAAAGCGCAAAGGCTGGGTCGCCGAAGCGCAAAAAATCTGCTCCGAATGGCAGAGCAAATATAAGGCCGCGCTCGAATCCGACGCCGTGCCGATGCGGCCGGAGCGGCTGTGCAGCGAGCTGACGCGGCACGTTCCCGACGACGCCATCGTGGTCGTCGATACCGGCCATGCCGGCATGTGGATGGGCGGCATGTTCGACCTCACCTCGCCGCGGCAGAGCTATATGCGCAGCGCCGGCCATCTCGGCTGGGCGTTTCCGGCCGGCCTCGGCGCCAAATGCGCCTGCCCCGACCGGCCGGTCGTCACCTTCACCGGCGATGCCGGTTTTTGGTATCACATCGCCGAGGTCGAAACCGCGGCGCGCTGGAACATCAACGCGGTCACCGTGGTCAACAACAATGGCGGCGGCAACCAGTCCAAGCGCGGTTTTGACCGCGTCTATGGCGGCCAGCAGACGCCGAAAGCGCGCGAATTATGGACTTTCAGCAAGGTCAATTTCGCCCGCATCGCCGAGGACATGGGCGCGCTCGGCATCCGCGTCGAACAGCCCTCGGCGTTTCCGGCCGCACTGGCCCAGGCGCTCGCGGCAAATCGTCCCGCCGTCATCGACGTGGTCACCGATATCGAGGCCCTGGCGCCGACGGCGGTGGCGTAGACTCCAAACAAATCAGTTCAATTGCGGCCGATTTGGTACAGTCAAGAGTGACACTTGACCATTCCGGTCACGAACCGGTCACGAAATTGCAACCGTCGAAGGCTCACGCTGCCTCGTTTGCGCCCGAGAAATATGGAAAACTGACGGCGTAACGGTCGCATTCGCAATCGATGAACACCGCACGGGAATCCGCAGTCCGCCTGCTGAAGCTGATGATGGTCGCGTCGCTGGTGCTGCCGGCGGCACTGTACGGCTATGCGTCGTGGGTCAGCTATCGCGACACTCATGCCGCCGCCGACGAGCGCATCGAGCGCTCGCTCGAGGTGCAGCAGGAACAGGCGCTGAAAGTATTCGAGACCGTCGACCGCACCTTCGCCGAGGTCGACGAGGTCGTGCGCGGCATGTCCGACGACGAGATCCGCGCGGCGCAGCCGCGGCTGCATCCGCGTCTCCAGCAGATCGCCGACGTGATGCCGCAGCTGCAGGCCATCGTGCTGATCGGCCGCGACGGCCGGCCGCTCGCTTCCAGCGCGCTCGAAGCGGTCAAGACCAATGTCAATTTCGCCGACCGCGATTACTTCAAGGCCCAGGCCGACAAGGACACCGGCACCTATGTCAGTGACGTGCGGACGCCGAATCTGGCCAGCGTCGGCACCGATTTCTTCGATCTGTCCCGGCGTCTCGCCTCCCCCGACAAGTCGTTCAGGGGCGTGATCGCGGTGGCGGTGCGGCCGAAATATTTCGAGGATTTTTACAACCTGATCGGCCAGACGCCCGGGAGCGTTTACGCCCTGGTCCGCGACGACGGTTCCATCCTGGCGCGCTATCCGTCCCGCACCAACCGCGCGATGCGCTTGAGCCCGGCCAGCGCGCTGCGCACGGCCATCGAGCACGGCGTCACCCACGGCACGTTCACCGTCGATTCCGAGGTCGACGGCGTTCCCCGGCGCATCGGCTTTCGCAAGCTTGCCGGCTACCCGGTCTTTGCGCTTTCGGGCATCAGCATCGCGGCGATCAACCACGAATGGTTGACGACCATGGGCACGCACTTGATCTTCGGCTTGCCGGCGACGCTGTTGCTGTTCGCCGTGCTGTGGTTCGCCTTGCGCCGCACCCAGCGCCTGCACGACGAAGCCGAGCGCCGCGAAGTGGCCGAAGGGGCGCTGCACCAGGCGCAGCAGCTGCAGGCCATCGGCCAATTGACCGGCGGCGTCGCCCACGACTTCAACAATCTGCTCATGATCGTCAGCGGCAGCGTGCAGCGGCTGCGCCGCCACATCAAGGACGACAAGCAGATCCACCTGCTCGACGCCATCACGACGGCGACGCAGCGCGGCGAAAGTCTGACCCGGCAATTGCTGACATTCTCGCGCCGTCAGACCTTGCAGCCGAGCGTCATCGACCTCGCCGAACAGCTGCCCGAGATCAAGGACATGCTCAGCCGCTCGCTGCGCGGCGATATCGAGATCAAGGTCGGCGTGCCGCGGCGGCCGTGCACCGTGAAGGTCGATCCCAGCGAGTTCGAGCTCGCTTTGCTCAATCTCGCCGTCAATGCCCGCGACGCCATGCCGTCGGGCGGCACGCTGACGCTGACCGCCAAGCCGGTCGTGCTGCGCGGCAAAGCCAGCGAGGAAGGCCTTACCGGCGACTTCGTCGCCATCCGCGTCGCCGACACCGGGTCGGGCATTCCGGCCGACGTGCTGCCGCGGGTGTTCGAGCCGTTCTTCACCACCAAGGACATCGGCAAGGGCACCGGCCTGGGCTTGAGCCAGGTCTACGGCTTCGCCCATCAATCCGGCGGCGCGGCGACCATCGCCAGTTCGGCACGGCGCGGCACCGTCGTCACCCTGTTTCTGCCGCGGACCTGGGAAGCCGCGGCGCGGCCGCAACCGCAATCCGCCATCGTCGGCGCCAAGAAGCACGCCGGCACCGTGCTGCTGGTCGAAGACAACGCCGAGGTCGCCGAGGTCGGCAAGGCCTATTTCGAAGAGCTCGGCTACACGGTCAAGCAAGCCGCGAGCGCGCAAGCCGGCCTCGATGTCGTCGAACGCGATCGCGACATCGATGTCGTATTCTCCGACATCTTGATGCCCGGCGGCATGAACGGCCTCGAACTCGCCGACGCCATCCGCCGGCATTTTCCGCACATCGTCGTGCTCCTGACCACGGGCTACAGCTCGAGCGCGCAGGACGCCGTGCGCCAAGGTTTCGCCGTGCTGCAAAAACCCTACGATCTTGCGGCGCTGGACCGTGCGCTACGCGAGGCGCAGCGCGCGGCGGCGCCGAAGCCGCAGGCAGCGGTGGGGTGACGCCAAATACGATTCACTTATGATGCGGCTCGGGATCGATGCCGAGCGCGGTGAACACGCGGGTGTGCATGTTGTAGAGCCCGACCAGCACGCTTAGCTCGACGATCTGCCGTTCGTTGAAGTGAGGCTTGAGCGCATCGAACACATCGTCGGGCACGGCAATGTCGCGGGTCATGGCATCGGTATAGGCCAGCGCCGCGCGCTCGGGCGGGCTGAACGTTTTCGCATTGTGCCAGTCGGCAAGCGCGTCGCATTCGGCATCGCTCAAGCCTTCCGGCGCCGAGAGCTGCGGCACGTGCTGCTTGAACACATAAGCCGTACGGTTGAGATGGGCGACGCGGACGATGACGATCTCGCGCAACCGCCCCTCAAGCTCGACCTTGAACCGCGCCGCGCTGACGAAGTCGAGCCAGATGGCGGCAAGCGCCGGCGAATGCAGCAAAAGCTTATAGACATTGATCAGCGCGCCACGCCGGCCGGCGCGGATTTTTGCGATCAGCTCGGCGAGCTCGGGGTGAGCGTTTTCTTCGATGTAGGAGATGCGGACCATGGGGATTTATTCGTGGTGCTGGACGAGGGATGGTGGCGTGGCGATTAAGCGTAGCCCGGATAGTGCGCCAGCGAAATCCGGGGCGACATCGACGCTTCGCTGCAATCCCGGATTACGCTCCGCTCCATCCGGGCTACGCATTTGAAAGATCGTGCAAAAAACGCCTTTTGCGAATCTTTTCCGAAGATTCTGATCGATTTTCGGTTTTGGTCGCATCGTGTGTCGATGCCGTTCTGCTCCAATGTTTCACGGCAACGAAGCCGCCGATTCAACGACTTACATTGTTTCACATCGCCCAATTCAGCGACCGCATTTGACAATCGTCGCCGTATCAGATTGAAGGCAAAAATCCCGCTCACCAAGGGACGCCTTCCGGAGGCATGCCGTGAGGTGGAGCGGGTGCGGTGCCCGCGGGCGGATTTGCAGTCCGCTCCCGGGCGGCTTGGGTATCAGTCTCCCGGCATTATGACCGGGACGGGAGGTGCATCCCTGGACTGGGACAGGCGAAGGCGGGTAACGCCCGTTCAGACCGCGTCCCAGGAAGCCTGGCCTGAAGCCGAGCCTTTGGGATGGAATAATTCCCTTAGGTGAGAGCCGCGGTGGAACGCCGACAGGCGTGCGCTCTCCGAATGGGCGCGCGCCGCATCGCAAGATGCGGCGGTTGGTGACCTGCGTCTGTCGGCGTTCTGCCTCCCCTCTTTAGATGAGGGAAGAAAAAAGCAAGTGGCGAGTGGTGGATAGCGGAGAAGCTTTTCCGCATTCGCGCCTCGCCATTGATAAAACTCCGACGCGGATCGCGTTGCGAGAACGAGATCGCTTATTCCACCTCTCCCCGCTGTGCGGGGAGAGGTCGAGTGAGCGAAGCGAACGAGGGTGAGGGGGCCTCTCCGCGATTCTGAGCGTTGCGGATGAAGCGATGCGTCACAGATATTTTGGAAATTCTCAGTCAAGCGGAGAGGCCCCCTCACCCCACCCTCTCCCCGCACGCGGGGCGAGGGAGTCGCAAGCGTCCCGAGAACGTAATTGCTTTCCGCCCCCGCGATCGCGCGGGCGGATGGAGAGTGGCGGATGAAATCAGCCTTCGCCGATCTCTTTAAGAATCTCTTTGGTGTGCTCGCCCAGCCGCGGCGCCGGGCGATCCGACGCCATCGGCGCGCCGTCGAGCACGATCGGGGTGCGGATGCCGGGGCTGGTGCCGCCTTTGGCGGCGGGGTTTTTCAGGGTGAGCTTCATGCCGCGATGGATCACTTGCGGGTCGGCGAACACCTGTTGCAGATCGTTGATGGGACCCGCGGGAATGCCGGCGGCTTCGAGCTTGTCCAGAATCTCTTCGCGTTTCATCCGCGACGTCAGCGCGCAAAGCTTGCCGACCAGTTCGGCGCGATGGGCGAGCCGGCCTTTGTTGTCCTTGTACGCCGGAACGTCGGCGAGCTTCGGGTCGCCCAGAATGCCGCACAGCTTGACGAATTGCGCGTCATTGCCGGTGGCGATGATGACGGCGCCGTCGGCGACCGGAAATTCCTGATACGGCACCAGGTTGGGATGGGCATTGCCGATGCGCTTGGGGATTTCGCCGGAGACCAGATAGTTGAGCGCCTGGAACGCCAGCGTGCCGACGGTGGAATCGACCAGCGCGCAATCGACGTAGCCGCCCTTGCCGGTTTTTTCCCGCCGCGCCAGCGCCGCCAGAATGCCGACCGCCGAATAGACGCCGGAGAAGACGTCGGCAGTCGGCACGCCGACCCGCATCGGCGGGCCATCGGGCTCACCGGTCATGCCCATGATGCCGCCGATGCCTTGCGCCATCAGATCGTAGCCGGCGCGCGCCGCCGACGGCCCGGTCTGGCCGAAACCGGTCACCGAGCAATAGATCAGGCGCGGATTGTCGCGCGCCAGGCTTGCGTAATCGAGGCCGAATTTCTTCAGGCCGCCGACCTTGAAATTCTCGATCAGCACGTCGGAGCGCGCCACCAGTTTTTTGACGATGCGCTGGCCCTCGGGCGTGGTGAAATCGGCCTCGACCGAGCGCTTGCCGCGATTGGTGCAGTGAAAATAGGCGGCGCTGAGATGGCCACCGTCGGCCGCCTCGACGAAGGGCGGCCCCCAGGCGCGGGTGTCGTCGCCGGAGCCCGAGCGCTCGACCTTGATGACGTCGGCGCCGAGATCGGCAAGCAACTGGCCCGCCCAAGGACCCGCCAGAATCCGGGCCAGCTCCAGCACGCGCAAACCAGCCAATGGACCCGGCATGAAACGCTCCCGACCTGGCGCGGCCACGCGCCGCACGGCGTTTTAAGTGGCGCAGTGGCGCGAATTTGTCCAGGCGGGCATTCGGGATCAACACATTCGATCGGGATGGCGGCCTTTAAAGGTGTATGGCGCCGAGCGGCCCGCGTTAACGTGGCTTGTTTACAGTGTACCGCTTCGCCAACTTGTCATTGCCGCCGGCGACCATTAGCTAATTCGTGCCGGCGGATGGGAAGAATTCGGTGAACACGACCTTTTTCAGCGAAATGTTGCAGAGCATAGCCGACCGCGGCCGGGCCCTGATCCAGCGCCGCGAACCGTCGCGCGAGCGCTCGGCCGGCCTGTTGGAGCTGTGCGAGGCGCTGTTGTCCGGCCGCGGCGAAGCGTCCGGCGTGGCGCTGGCCAGCGACATCCTCGGCCGCTACGAGGATTTGACCATCGGGCCGCGCATCGCCTTTTTCGAGGCGCTCGCCACCACCTTCGGCTCCGACCGTGCCCGCATCGCCGACGCGATCAAAGCGTGGCAGCAAGCGCCGTCGGACGAAACCGCGGCCGAATTGCACCACGTCAGCGAGCCGCGCCGGCTCGAACTATTCCGCCGGCTCAATCTCGCCCCCGGCGGCACCGCGGCGCTGGTGCGCATGCGCGAACAGCTGATCGACGCCATGGACCACCGCGACGATCTTGCCGTCATCGACAACGATTTCGTTCATCTGTTCTCGTCGTGGTTCAACCGCGGTTTTCTGGTGCTGCGCCGCATCGACTGGTCGTCGCCGGCGATCGTTCTGGAAAAGATCATCCGCTACGAAGCGGTGCACGAGATCCGCGACTGGGACGATCTGCGCCGCCGCATCGATCCGCCGGACC
>Ga0209517_10009371_pt1 | contig 11185 bp, 5 predicted proteins | sample PeaSoiMetSII2010_FD_187695 | JGI IMG/M metagenome (GOLD analysis project Ga0209517, IMG submission 187695) | Peat soil microbial communities from Weissenstadt, Germany - SII-2010 (SPAdes) (version 2) | ecosystem: Environmental > Terrestrial > Soil > Wetlands > Peat | place: Germany: Weissenstadt... | reverse complement strand
TCGCTGAACCCGTCGACGTACGGTTCCTCGGTGACGTTCACGGCCACGGTGTCGCCATCGACGGCGACAGGGACGGTGACCTTCAAGAATGGGACGACGACCCTGGGCACGGGCACGCTCAGCAGTGGAAGGGCAACCTACAGCACATCCGCTCTGCCATCAGGATCAAATTCCATGACCGCCTCGTATGGTGGAGCCACAAACTACAGCAGCAGTGCCTCGGGGGCGTTGATTCAGACTGTAAATGTGGTTCTCACTTCCATTGCGGTGTCGCCTCAGAACGTCGCCTCTACGGTTGGCGGGACTCAGCAGTTTACGGCTACGGGCACCTATTCGGATAACAGCACACAAAATCTCACCGCCACGGCAACGTGGACGTCTTCGGCGGCCAGCGTTGCGACGATCAGTAGCTCAGGGCTGGCAACTGCTGTAGGACCAGGACAAACGACAATCCAGGCGTCAGTCGGAAGTGTCCAGGGTTCCACCTTGCTAATCGTATCGGGCTTTACCTTGACCGGAAGCCTGAATACAGGGCGGAACGACCAGACTGCCACAGTGCTGAATAACGGCACTGTTCTCGTGGTAGGGGGCTATGACGTTAACGGTAACGCGTTGGCCAGCGCAGAGCTATATAACCCATCCACAGGATCATTTACTACCACCGGGAGTCTCAATACGGCCCGGACAAATCACACTGCGACGCTCTTGGATGACGGAACTGTCCTTATAGTAGGTGGTTTTGACGCCAATGGGAATCTCCTGGCGAGCGCGGAGTTGTATAGCTCTTCGACAGGGAATTTCACGTTGTCTGGCAGCTTGGGCACCCCCCGCGCTAATCACACGGCGACTCTCCTAGGTAATGGCAGAGTACTCATCGCGGGAAGCTGCGACAATAGCGGGAACGTTTCAGCCGCGGCAGAACTGTACGACCCATCGTCAGAGACTTTCCTACCCACAGGCAGCTTGAATACAGCTCGCGGCGCGCACACGGCGACATTGTTGAATAATGGAACCGTATTAGTTTCGGGAGGTGAAGCAAGCGGAAGCGTGTTAGCCAGTGCGGAATTGTACAGTCCTGTGTCGGGAACTTTTTCTGCAGTCGGAAGTCTAAATACTGGGCGCGCACAGGACACGGCGACGTTGCTGAATAGTGGGATGGTCATAGTGATAGGGGGTCAGGACACTAACGGCAACGTTTTAGCCAGCGCTGAACTCTACAATCCCGCGACCTTGAGTTTCACGCTAACCGCCGGCAATTTGAATAGCGCGCGCGGCAATCATACGGCGACCCTATTGAATAATGGAATGGTGCTTGTCGAAGGCGGGTATGGCAGCGGCACAGACATGCAGGCCACTGCCGAACTCTACGACCCGGTGGCCGGAGCGTTCTCTCCGACTGGCAGCCTAAACGTGGCGCGCAAGATGCAATCCGCAACCCTCCTTGGCAATGGATTTGTCCTCGTGGCGGGCGGTTACAACGACAGTACTCATGCCCTACCGAGCGCAGAACTATATCAGCCTGCTACGCTCGTCCCGCCTAATCTAGTGTCGATAGCAGTGAGCCCACTCAATCCGTCAATTCCTGCTGGAACGGCTCAAAGTTTTACAGCCACTGGGACATTTAGCGGCAACAGCACGCAGACCTTGGCTTCCGTGACGTGGAGTTCCTCCAGCAGCACCATCGCCACTATCTCCAATGATTCGAGCAACCATGGTGTAGCTACTTGGGTGGCGAAGGGTTCCACCACGGTCAGCGCATGCACGGGGTCAATTTGCGGATCGACAACCCTCGGTGTAGTTGTGCCAAACCCGGAGATTATCGCCTTGTCTCCCAGTTCCGGCCCAATCGGATCCTCCTTGACTATTAACGGCTCGGGTTTCGGCGCGATACAAGGTGCCAGCACAGTACTTCTCAACCAAACAGCGGCAACGGTGACAAGTTGGAGTCCAACCAGCATCGTCGTTGCCGTACCCAACGAGGTAACGGGTAATTTCGTAGTCCAGGTTGGTGGCGTTGGCAGCAACCTCGTGGAATTCACTGTTCTTCCGACTCCCACGATCTGGGATGTGTCCCCGACGAGCGGGGATATCGGCTCGACAATTCAAATCTCAGGCTCGAGCTTTGGTGACACTCAGGGTAGCAACACGGCCACATTGAACGGCACGGCGTTGACTGTCACAAGTTGGTCGGACACGAGCATTACGGCAACGGTTCCCACCGGTGCCACGACGGGGAACGTTATCGTCACAGTTGGAGGTGTACCCAGCAACCCGGGAAGCTTCACGGTCGCAAGCGTGCCCGCCATATTTGCTCTGATGCCCCCGCTCGGAGCAGCAGGGACTCCCGTCACTATCTCGGGAACAGATTTCGGTGCGTCACAGGGAAGCAGCGTCGTTACATTCAACGGGGTGTCCGCCGGCGTCGCTGGTTGGAGTTCCACTAGCATCAATGTGACCGTGCCGCTAGGTGCAATCACGGGACCCGTCGTAGTGAACGTTTCGGGTACTCCCAGCAACGGCGTCGTTTTCACAATTCCTGGTTCACCGAACATTTCGAGCTTGTATCCCACGGCGGGCCTTGTCGGTCAAATGGTCACGATCACTGGGGCCAATTTTGGGACCGCGCAGGGCGCGAGCACTGTGCAATTCAATCAGACCGTCGCTCAAGTCACGAGTTGGAGCCCGACGCAAATCGTCGCAACGGTTCCGACAGGAGCGAGCAGTGGCAATGTTACCGTGACCGCGTCCGGTGTCACGGGCACCGCAGTCTATTTTGCAGTTCTTCCGGCCCCAAGCCTTTCGTCCATTTCGCCAAACATAGGTCCGGTCACTCCGATCACCATCACTGGGAGTGGCTTCGGAGCGACCCAGGGAACGAGCACAGTAACATTCAATGGAGTTGTCGCGACTCCTACGAGTTGGACTAGCACTAACATCGTTGTTCCTCCACCAAACGGTGTTTCAACGGGTCCGGTGGTCGTGACAGTCCAAGGCATGGCAAGCAATAGCCTGACCTATACAGCAGCTCCGATTATTACTAGTCTCTCCGTAACTTCCGGCATCGTCGGCAATTCCATCACCATAACCGGTGTCAGCCTGGATTTGGGGACTCAAGTCGCATTCGCCGATTGGACTGGTCAGCAGTCGTGCTGGACTGCCCCAACGAGTAAGACTAGCACGACCGTTGTTGTTACAGTCCCGGCATGCGCGGCCACCGGCAGTGTCGTTGAAGTCTACCAAGGCTCTAATTCCAGCACCTATTACAGCAATGGGATCAATTTCACCGTCAACCCAAGCCTTACCAGCCTGTCACCGACCTCAGGAACCGTAGCTACTTCCGTTCAAATTACCGGAGGCCCCTTTGGTTATCCTCAGGGAACCAGCTCCGTTACGTTTAACGGAACGCTGGCTACGCCAACTCAGTGGGGGCCCAATCAGATTGTCGTCTATCCGCCTATTGGAGCGACAAGTGGAAACGTGGTGGTGACGGTCAACGGTGTTGCGAGCAACCCGCTGGCATTCACACTAAACCAGGGTCCAGGGCTTACGGGCCTATCGCCGACCTCTGGGCCGGTCGGTACTCCAGTAACGATCGCCGGGGCGGGATTCGGTACGACTCAAGGGGCCAGCACGGTCACATTCAACGGCACGACCGCAGTGCCCACGAATTGGAGTAATGGAAGTATCCTCGTTCCTGTACCTGCCGGTGCCTCCACTGGAAACGTCGTAGTTACCAGCCCAACTGGAGTCGCGAGCAATGGGATCAATTTCACCGTAATCTCTCCTCCCAGCATCAGTTCTCTGTCGCAAACCTCTGGTTCGGTCGGACTTTATCTTGGGATTTATGGCGCAAACTTCGGAAACACGCAAGGAACGAGCACGGTCGCATTGGGTGGCTCCACGGCAACTGTCTACAGTTGGAGCGCAAGCCAGATCTGGATCATAGTTCCCAATGGCGCGACCAGTGGAAATGTCGTGGTAACGATACCGGGACTTCCTGCGAGCAATGGATCTCCGTTCACGATTGTTCCTTCACCCACGATCACAGGCGCGTCGCCGCCCGCTGGACCGGCAGGAACTCCAGTCACAATCACGGGCACGAGTTTCACGTCGCCCACGAGTTCAAATTCGGTGACGTTCAACGGCGTGTCGGCGACCGTGACAAGTTCCACATCGACAACGATCTCGACCACGGTGCCGGAGGGTGCGACCACGGGCAACATTGTGGTCACGACCAACAACGGACCGACGGCTGGATTCCCGTTCACGGTTAGTGCAGGTGCGACGATCTCAAGCGTATCTCCGACCAAGGGAGGAATCGGAGCAGCCGTTACAATCACGGGTATTGCGTTCGGGCAAACTCAGGGGACAAGCACCGTCAAGTTCAACGGAACGATTGCAGCTCCTTCGAGCTGGAGCGATAGCAGTATTGTTGTCCCCGTTCCCAGTGGCGCGACCACAGGAAACATTGTGGTTGTTGTGGGCGGCGGCACGAGCAACGGCATTAATTTCACGGTCTCCGGAGTAAGCATTTCCGCCCTAACTCCAAGCACTGGAAACACCGGCCAAGCCGTAGTGATCACCGGATCGGGCTTCGGCACCACGCAGGGAAGCAGCACAATCACGTTCAATGGCACCAAGCCCACGGTCACTTCCTGGTCCAACACCTCCATTTCCACCACGGTCCCGGCTGCCGCAACATCCGGGCCTGTAGTGGTGACAGTGAGCGGCGCGCCGAGCGATCCCGTCAATTTCACGGCTCAGCCCCTTATCACCGGCATCTCGCCAGAACCCGCTGCTCAAGGTGCGACGGTGACAATCACCGGTGAGAATTTCGGCTCGACGCAAGGCAGCAGCGTCCTCACATGCAATGGTTCACCCACCTACGTTACCTCTTGGAGTGCATCCAGCGTTGTTCTGTCGGGCTGCGTTTCTAACATTGGCTCGAATCCAATCCAGATTGTCGTCAATGGCGTTTCGAGCGATGTGGCCACAATTGATGGGATACCTGACCCGACTCTCAAGAGTGTCAATCCCATGACCGCTCCTGTGGGGGCTCGGGTCGTAATAGTCGGAACAAATCTTGGCAGCACGCAGGGATCGAGCACAGTCACAATCAATGGGGTGGCAGCCACACCAACAAGCTGGTCTAGCTCTAAGATCGTTGTGACAGTTCCCGCCACCGCCACCGGTAATGGCGCCGTCACGGTCACGGTGGGTGGCGTGGCTTCCTCGCTGTATGGGTTCCAAGTGGGAACCTACCCTGCTCCGAATTCCGTTAGGATTAGTCCCACTGGCGTCAATCTGGTGATCGGCCCGACACAGCAGTTCACGGCTGTGGACGAATTCGGGCGCCCGCGAGCCGATGCAACATGGACCGTGGACAATACGACTCTTGCGACAATCACGACAGACTATTCGCCTATCCTCACGCCCGTGGCAGCTGGCACTGTCACACTGACAGCTACCGTACAAGGAGTCTCTGCTCAGACGCAGGTTACGATATCGGCCCTTGCGTCGCTGTCCCTTGGGACGACGATATGGTCGGCACCTGCTGTGCCCGGCTTTACTCCTGTAGGAGTCTTCCAGGCAGTCCCGACAGATTATGGGCCAAGTCTATACTCAGTCCAAACAAGCACGGATGGCACGCAAACGGCAATTCAGGCCGTCACTTCTGATGGACAGGTTTTGTGGGAGACTACGTTGCCGTGGCCCTACGGTGGGACAAGCGTACCGGATGGATTTGGAGGGTTGCTGGTAATCGGTGCTTGCAACGCAAACGCTTCTCCGGCCATAAGCTTGAGTATCACGGATGTGGAGCCGGTATTCGGGGGCGCCCGGTGGGGCATGCAGTTCCCGACGGTGTACAACGGTACCCCCATGTGTGTAACGGGCACGCCGAAGATGGCGATCCGGCAGGATGGCGCGGTGGTGGTTGCGATGCCCGTGCAAATCTCCCCCGCTTTGCTGGTGTTGGACGGACAATCGGGAGGGGAGTTGCCCATCACACCAGCGATTCCGCCGTCCACTATGACGGGTACACAGGGAGAACCGCTGAGTTGCGACTGTTTGACGCCCGTGGGGCAGCCCATCGTGGATTCGGACGGTTCCGTGTACGTCGAGTACGACGTTGAAGAGACCCAGTTGACGAACGGTCAGCTAACCTGGAATTTCAGCTTGCCGGCCGCTTCGACCTCGTCCATTCTCTCACTCCTGAAAATCGCACCGGATGGTTCTACGACGACAACGCAGTTAGGTTCTGCCACCAGTGCGGCTTTAATGCCTGGGAATATCATCCCCGACGGACAAGGTGGCGTTTTGGCGACTTGGGCCCTCATAAATGTTCCTACCCTGGCGAACAATTGGAATCCGCCTATAGCGCCACAACCGTACCAGGCTGCCGACGTTTCATCGGGAACGGTTCTGAGTACCTATGCATTGCCGAACTCTCCACAGGGACAACTAGTCCCAATAGGGAGTGACGGCTTGCCCATCCAACCTCCTCTCGTGCTCGGTGAAAACGGCACTGCTTTCACCTCCTATCCACCAACGGGGCCAATCCCTCCCACCGTTACTTCTTTTAACCTAAACGCAGGTTCGGCGAACTGGGCCTATCAAGCACCTCCCCAGACCAGTGCTTCACTGGTCACTCTCACACCGTCAAACGGCATAGCCGTAAAAACGACGGATTCCAACGGCACGGACACCGTGACCCTTTTTGACGCAGGGGGTAACGCATCGATTTTGGGAACTGCTGGATCTTCTCTTAGTTACTCATGGCAAGGAGCTTGGAACGGCATTTCTAACGGTCTGATGGCCACAATTGCTTTACCTTTCGTTCCTGTGAATACGATCTCGGCCTTTGCTGAACCTGGTGGAAGCTCGTCATCAAATGGAGAGTCGGTGGTACATCACAGCTTTGGATTATTCTGGTGTGGGTCTGCCTATGCCGCTCAAGGTTACTATTCTGGGACCGGGAGCCCTTGCACTCAAGGGGGCGGCCACGATATCTTTTGGGGCTACTACCGATGCCCGGAAGACAGTTGCCCTGGTGCGGGACAAAACGCCCAAGAATTTGACAATGCTTATCCAAACTGGGTGGCCATAATTCAAACTCAAGCCATCAACGCTTTTCGGCAGGCCTATCTAAAGTACGGAATTCAGGTAACGCTAGCCACCTTCCATCCAGCTTGCGCTTGGAGTGTCTGCCTGGCCGACCCGTCGCAGGATCAAGAGTATGACGTTTTCGTGATTGGAGACTATCCATACGGCGGCGCTGGGAAGGAGTACTCGGATTATTCAAGCGTGGTCTGGTACTATGCGCTTATGGAGGGAGCCCAACAGGCCTTGGGACACTACCCAAACCCGCCCTACCAAGCAGGATGGGTTTTTACGAGTCCGAATTATCCACCGGGAAATCCCCAGGACACTGCAACTTTCGTGAGCATAATGACAGCAACGGGCACAGCAATAGGGAATGGTGCGGCGCACGAAATCGGGCACCATCTTGAGAAGATCAAAACACTGAAAGCCGCCGGGAACATGATTTTCCCCTACATGGATTGTGGTGCAGGCAATCAACCTCCTCCCCCAGCACTTCCCGTCCCATGCGAAGACAACGATAACTTTGTATATTCCTTTTACAATGCCGCCGGCAGTGTTCAATACGGAGGCACGAGTCCCGGCGCGATGTTCCGTTATGGAGTCGCAGGCGGCACGGGTGGGATCCCATTCCAACCTGCCATTCACTGGGGAACCAGCGAAAACTGCTGGCTATGGGAATACATGGGGAAGACTTGTCCCGCACAATGAAACTTCCCTTTTCCACGAATTGGCTTGAGCTGATCGAGTAATTACTGCTCGCACCGTTTCCAAGTGCGTATCGGAACGAGGACGTTCTAAAATGGCTAAACCTGGACCTACGGGGAAAGATCATTCGTATTGGCTCTATGATTCACTTTTCTCGATCTATTTTGCATTGTTGCTCGTATCGGCCCATGAGAGCACGAAGGTATTTTCGTGGTCCATCCGTTTGCGCAATTGCTATGTCGCGCATTTCCGCCCCGAGCTGGCCCGTTTAATGGATGACACGTACCGTGTTGAGGTTTCAACTTTCGTGTTGATTTGGATTTCCGCTGCAGTTGTCTTAACATGCATGCATTTTCTACGGCGATTCTCGCCCAAGGACCACTTCCTGAGGATCTTTGTTGGTGGTGTAGCTACTGGAGGTTTTCCATTGGCATGCCTGTATTCAGGAGGAGGGCGCCTGCTGTTTCTTGAGGTTGAATTGGTGATTGCCACAGCCTGTGTTGTTCTTGCTTCACTCCGAATCTGGCCAGTTTCGACACCCCTGAATGTTCTTCTGCTAATCCTCCATTACTCACTCTGGTCCTCCCTTGGGGAGGGGTTTCGTTTTGTTGGTGGCTGGTATGCATTTTGGCCTGGTTGGCAATGGGTAAGGGCAATTTCTGGCGTCGCATGGCTGATCTATCCTGTGTTTGGCTTTTGTCTCGCGTTGATGTGGGCCGTGTCTTTGAGGCAATCCGACATGACTGGGCAAGCGCCTCAGGGTGTCTGCTAAGGTTCGCTGGATTGCAAGCGTACGGCTGTGATTACCGAGAATTCCGTCCGCATCTCTTTTGGCACGCTGATCGCAGATTTCGTCGATGAACTGGCAACCGTACCGACAATGGCACTGTCTTGCTCGGACACGGGGTTACGTACTGGCACATACTGCTCGACGAGTTGATGGTCAAACGCTTGAACGTAAATGCAGCCGTCGCGAAGGCGAATGCCCTGTTGCTTTCGATAGGGGTAGATCTGCCAGCGCACTCCATACACAGAGCAATGGCAAAACATTGGAGGCGATAATGTCACACTCTATTAAATCAGGGCTGATTTCGTTCTCTTTCTTTACAGTAATGCTCTTTGCGCCGCTTCCTTCGTTTCCCCAGACGACTATCCCAGTCAAACAAGAAACCGTACTGACATTGGCTCACGATTTTCTCCAGATTTTCTATCCGGAGCTCTTTGACAAGAACCATAGAGTTACTTTGTGCGTGACGGCCCCGGGCGATGACCAATGGCTCGAGCTGTCTGGCGTATATTTCGCCGTTACGTCTGCGAACGTGAATCCCTTGCATAAGCTAATCAGCCCTCGTCCGGTACAGACTGACCCGATTATGTTGGGCGGATCGATTTGGCTACCTCTAAAGGAATATGGCCGAGTGCAGGAACTGCACGCCTATTCCGATGCGGTTCATCAACAGCAACTCGACGACGTCCGCCGGCTGGTAGCATCACATTCAGATTGGACTGAAACGCGAATTGCCAGCGCCTTAAAACAGGCGGGAGCGCAGTTTGGGCCGAACGACCAAGAGACTCTTGTTAATTCCCTGCCGTTACATAAGGCGGAAAGATTTTTAGGAACACTCAAGATCACTTCAGTTAGATTCCTCTACCCCGATCGAGATCCGAGTGGCCGTTTTATTGCTTCTGCTCTTGAGTGGGTAGTACAAGCAGATGGCGAACTACCTGACGGAACACATCCTGGATATACGTTTTTCTTCGAGCCATTTGAGGGAAAACTGACGACTCTTGAGCAGTCGTTGGTCAGATAGTCCCAGTATTTGCGACGTGGGCTCAGAGCTTTGTCAACACCGGGCCCTGTCGGTTGCCGTCCGCGCCGCGAAATTTGAGCCCGAAGCCGACATGAACTTTGACAGTCTGAATCCGTAGGCGGCGCATTGCCCATGATAATGAGCGCCAATTGGGTGCGCATTTCAAAGAGCCGAACAGTGTTAATCATGCGGTGCGATTCTTACCTGCGTGGTCAGCAGATTGCGGCGATCAACGAAGGTATCGGCTATACACCAGTCTGTCCCCGATGCATCTATGGCGACTGTGCCCATCGAAAACTGTCTCATCCGAAGGGTGCAGTCGGAAGATGGAGTGAACCCTTGAACTGACACACAGAATTGGGCACAGTTTCCGGGAAAGGAAACACCAGTGAAGAGGAAGCGATACTCCCGGAAATTTCAACGAATGGCTGTCGAGCGGCTCAGGACTTGTGAGGATGTAGGGGCATTAGCTCGGGAGCTGGGTGTGACCCGACGTTGCCTTTACAAATGGCGGACCAAGCTTGAGGTTGTAGAACCTGGGGAAGAGGCGTCGCGTCCGAGCACGCATACTGCTTCTTACAGGAAGGAAATTCAGCAGCTCAAGCGACTGCTGGCCGAGAAGACCATGGAGGTGGATTTTTTCAAAGGTGCCTTGCAAAAGGTCGAGGCTCGACGCCAGAAGAGGGGCGACTCTGGCGGGCTGACATCTACGAGCAGGTCCGCGAAGTGATGTCACTGCAAGGCAGCCTAAGTATCGAGCACATGTGTCAGATGGTGCCGGTCAGCCGCCGGGGCTTTTACCGGTCGCTGAAGGAACAGCAACCTGCTGAGGAAGAGATGGAAGTGCGATCTGCGATCCAGCAAATTGCTTTGGAGCATCGCCGCCGTTACGGCTATCGACGGATCACGGCAGAGCTACACCGCCGGGGCATGCAAGTGAACCACAAGAGGGTGGCGCGAATCATGCGAGAAGATAACCTGCTGGGGATGCAGCCGAAGCAGTTCGTGGTCACCACCAATTCGAATCACAAGCTGGAGATATATCTCAACTTAGCCCATCGTATGAAATTGACGGGCATCAATCAGCTCTGGGTGGCCGACATAACGTACATCCGGCTGAAAGCCGAGTTTGTCTATTTAGCGGTGATCCTCGATGGCTTCTCTCGCAAAGTGGTGGGCTGGGCACTGGATCGAACTTTGGCAATTCGACTGACGATTGGGGCGCTGCAGCAAGCCATCGAGAGCCGACACCCGGAACCTGGCCTGGTGCATCACTCGGATCGAGGATTACAATACGCCTCGGAAGAATACGTGAAAGTCCTTGAGAACAACCGCGTGATTCCGAGCATGAGCCGGCCAGCAAATCCGTATGACAACGCGAGCTGTGAAAGCTTCATGAAGACACTGAAGCGGGAAGAAATCTACGCCAACAACTACGACGACCTGGAACATTTGCGAGCAAATATCGAAGAGTTCATCGAGCAGTATTACAATCGGCTGCGCTTGCACTCGGCGCTGGGCTATCGACCTCCCGAAGAGTTCGAGCAACAGATCGAGGCGTCAGG
>Ga0209517_10009369_pt1 | contig 11186 bp, 11 predicted proteins | sample PeaSoiMetSII2010_FD_187695 | JGI IMG/M metagenome (GOLD analysis project Ga0209517, IMG submission 187695) | Peat soil microbial communities from Weissenstadt, Germany - SII-2010 (SPAdes) (version 2) | ecosystem: Environmental > Terrestrial > Soil > Wetlands > Peat | place: Germany... | reverse complement strand
TGCTGCGCGAGGCGAGCGTCGAGCGGGCCTTGGCTGCCGTGCCCGATCCGGAGTCGATCTATGAGAACAACATTCGCCGACTTCGCGAGCTCGGACCGGAAGGGTGGATGGCATTGTGGCGCTAGGGCCTCAGTCGAGTTTCTTCCGCATGGGAATGAATTCGATGGTCTCGCCCGGGCCCACCTCGTAATTCACCGTTTCGGCTCCCGTATAGCCGCGTGCGGCATATAGCTTGACGCCGGGAAGCGTTGCCATGAGTTCGACGTGCGCGAAGCCATGCTCCCGTGCCTCCTGCTCGCAGCGCTGCAGTAGGCGAGATCGCATTGCCGGGATGATTTCATGGTTGGCGAAGCGTAGCGTAGGATTGCGGGATTTCGGGCCGCAGCGCCGAACGCAGCATGGCGAAGGCGGCGTATCCGATGACGAGGATCACCAGCCAGCGAAGCGCAAACAAGGGCAGGGACTTGACGATGTAAGCGGCGATGAACACGCCGACCACGCCGCCGAGCGCGAGTCCCACGGACGGTCCCCAGGCGAATGCGCCCGTTTGAAAGAAACGCAGACTCGCCACGGGCTGCAGCAGCGCGCACGCACCCATCATGATGGGAAAAGCTGCCAACGGATGCATCCCTAAGAGGGCGAGGGTAATCATGCAGGGCGCATATAGGCCGATCCCGACACTCATCAAAGCGCCAAGCACGAAATTGATCCCCACCGCCAGGCCGAACTTCCATCCCGCCAGCCCCATGGCCGTGCCGCCGCCCGGCAGCGCACCCAGGTTCACTGCCGTGAAGACGCAGCCTGCGATCAGCAACGCGATACCCATGAAGATTTGGATGGTACGGCGCGGTAAGCGCGCGACGATGCCGGCCCCCAGCCATGCGCCTGTGGCGGCGCTCACCACCACGGTGACCAACAGCACCGGATCGACGATGATGGAGGTGACGAAAATCAGGGCTTCGACGAGCGCGGCGGTGGTGAGACCGACGTTCAGCGTGCCGGGAATCAATTCGTCGGGCACGATGCGCCGCAATTTGAAGATCGCCGTCGTGGGAGCGAAGGATCCTATCCCCAGCGTGTCGAAGAACGCGACGACGAATCCGATGAGCAGTTCCATCGGCGTTGGTCGGAGGCGGATCCCTCGGCCGCGTTTGGCGGCCCGGAAGCCGCCGATGCAAAAGGCGATGCCGGCCACACCGATTGCGAGATAAAAGGCGATTTGTGCGACGTTCATGTCCGCAATATACCTGTTGGCACGCCGGAGTATTCAGCTAGCAGCCGTTCACGTACACTGCCGTGCCTGCGCGTTGACTGCGGCGCAAGAAAAAAAGGGGAGACGAATAATTGGGATTGCGAACGCCGTTGATCGCTTGGGGCACAGCGGCCCTCATGGCTTTCGGCTTGCGGTTGTGCATGGCCGAGGGTTTGATGCCCGCCGATGTGGTCGTCACCGATGCGCGTATCTACACCGCCCGCCCACAGCGGGGAATGGCTGAGGCGCTGGCAGTCAAGGACGGCACGATCGTCTTCGTCGGTAATGCCGTGGACGCCGATGCGTGGGTGGGTCCGCACACCCGAGTATTGCACCTGGGCGGCAAATTGGTGCTTCCCGGATTGTTCGATTCGCATATTCATCCGCTCGACATCGTCGATTTCGATGTGTGCAATCTCGACAGCCGGCCCCAGAAAACGCTCAGCGATTTGTCGGCCTTCGTGCGCGCATGTGCCCGCAAATACAAATTGCCGCGCGGCAAATGGTTGATGGTCTTCCAGTGGAACTACACCGGCGGCAACGAACCGGACGGCGCGTACACCACGTTGCGTGCAGCGCTCGACAACGCCGCTCCGAATAACCCCGTCGAACTGTTCGGCAATGACGGCCATCATGGCGCATACAACAGCATGGCTCTCGCCATGGCGAAGAACAAAGCGGGGCAGACGGTCGGGCTGTCGAAAGCCACTCTGGCCGGAGATTTTGCCGAGTACGCGAAACTGATCGGGGTCGACTCCAGGGGCGAACCCAACGGTGCGGTGAACGAGGATGCGCGTTATGTCATGGAGAAGATCTCCGTCGATTATGAGCACTTGGATTTGGTTCTCAAGTCGCCGGAACGCATCACCCAGCGATTGAGCAGTGTCGGAATCACCGGCATGCTCGATGCGATGGCGGCCCCCGAGGGCCTGCCGGTTTACGACATGCTGTTGGCGCGCCACCAGCTCAACGTCCGTACCACATTGGCGCAATTCTACGACCCAGAGGCGTATCGTCTTCCCAGCGGCAAAGTCGATTACGACGCCATGGTTGCGAAAGCCGCGGCCGTGCGCGACAAGTACGCATCGAATCCCCTGCTGCAAGCCGACACGGTGAAGCTGTTTGCCGACGGGGTTCTGGAAGGCAATCCGTATGCAGTGCCGCCGACGCTACCGGACAGTGCCAGCTTGAAACCGTTCCTGCAGCCGATTTTCGGCAGAGACAAGGCCGGCCGCCTCGCCGTGACGGGCTATGTCGACACGGGATCGGCGCTGTGCATCGAGGTACGCGCAAACCCGGCGAAATACGCGTCTGCAGAGACCATCGAGGGGTTTCAGAAGACCCACGGCTACCATCCCGGGCAATGCGTCGTCTCCAGCGGTCAGCTGCAACACGATCGCGGCGTGATCTTGGAATTCGCGAGGCGCTTTCACATGGCGGGCTTCAACCTGCACATTCACGCCATCGGGGATGCGGCCGTGCGTGCAGCGGTCGACGCGATCGAAGGTGCGCGCGCGGCGGACGGTGTGATTACGACGCGGGACGGCATCGCCCATCTGCAGCTCGGAAATCCCGACGATATCGCCCGCATCGGTCGTGACCATCTCTATATTGCTTACACCTATTCTTGGGCCGATGTCGATCCTGATTACGACATGACGGTGATTCCATTCATTCAGCCGGTGCAAGGCAACAGCTACGAGGCGCTGCACCCGCCGGGCAGTTACTACGAATCGAACGTCTACCCCGTCCGCAGCAGCAAGGAGGCGGGCGCCATTTTGGTCGCGGGATCCGACGCGCCGGTCGACACCTCGGATCCGAGGCCCTTCGTGAATATGAGTCGCGCGGTGACTCGCGCTCTGCCCGGCGGCCACGCGTTGAGTCCGGGGCAAGCCATCACCATCCGAGACGTGATCGATGCGTACACCATCAGCGGCGCCCGCTTTCTGGGACGCGAGAAGCAAGCGGGATCGATCGAGGTCGGGAAGTCAGGCGACTTCATCGTACTCGATCAGGATATTCTGAAACTCGCCGACGAAGGTCACGCGGAAGATATCCGAAACACCTATGTGCTCGAGACATGGTTCATGGGCAAACGTATTTACGTCAGCAAAGTTCGCAAAACCAGTGCGATGAGAGGCCTAACAAAATGACGATGACTATCTTCAGGGCGACTACCGTAGGGTTTTTCACGTGGCTCGCTGCCGGTGCCGGTGCGGGCGCGGCGCCTGCCGCCGACTTTCCGGCGCCCTTGCCGCCGGAGACCATCCCGAAGGTGGAAACGCTGCCGGCGCACTATCCGACGACTTGGAGTTTCCTCAATTACGCCGGCGATCGGATCGAATTGCGCAATGTCGGCAGCGATACTCGCGAGGTGAAGGGCCAACTTCAAGCGCACGACTCCGCGACGCTGTTGGTTTCCGACAAACGCCCCGAAATCTACGTGGCCGACACCGTTTGGTCGCGTGGAGTGCGCGGTACGCGTACCGACTTCATCACCATCTACGACACCAAGACCTTGAATCCCATCGGCGAGATCGTGCTGCCCGGCGCCAAGCGAGCACTCATCACCGCCATGGAAGGGTTGTCGGCGTTCACGGACGAGCAACGCATGGCGCTGGTGTTCAATTTCACGCCGGCCTCCTCGGTAACCGTAGTAGATCTCGTCAAGCGGCAGCCTCTGGGCGAAATCGGGATACCGGGCTGCTCGCTGGTATACCCGAGCGGCGCACGCGGATTCTCGACGCTGTGTGCGAGCGGCACCCTGCTGACGATCCGGCTCGATGCCAACGGTGCCGTCGCAAGCCGCAGCGAAACGAAGGCGTTCAATCCGCTCGACACCGATCCGTTGTTCACCGCCTCAGCGACGCTGGGCGGTGTGCGGTATTTTCCCAGTCTGCAGGGCCGGATCCAGCCGGTGGACATGAAGGGCGATGACGTCAAGGTGCTGCCGGATTGGCAGCTGGTGCCGGCTGCGGATGCGGCGGGGCATTGGCGTCCAAGCGGCTGGCAACTCATCGCCAGCGATGATCAAAAGCTGCTCTATGTAGTGATGCAGGCGGACGCCCACGAAGGGACGCATAAGGACCCCGGCAACGAAGTGTGGATCTATAACCCGGCCACCAAGACCCGCGTCAAGCGGCTGCGGTTGATTCGCCCCGGATCATCGATCGCCTTGACGCACGACGCCGTGCCCCTGCTGCTGGTACAGGCGGGAGAGCGGCTCGATGTGTACGATGCGCACGACGGGACTTTCGTAAGAAGCTTGGATTTGCCGGGATTTCATACGCGCATGCAGCTAGAGCCAATTCGTTGATGATGGGCGAGGTATCCATGGCCGCAGCGATGCAGCCGCTCATGGCGCAACTGGCGATTTTTCAAGCGTTGCTGCTGGCCGCGTCGGCTGTGCATAAAGCGGCGAGATGGTCGCAGTCGCAAGCGGTGGTGCGGCAGTTTGCCGGAGTGCCGGCTTCCCTGGCGGCATCGGCGCTCGGAACGGCTATCATCGCGGAACTGTTTGCGGGAGCGCTGTTGATCGTTCCCGCCCATCGGGCGACGGGAGCGGTGTCCGCGGCTGTGATTTGGACTTGCTACCTGCTGCTCATCGTCCGCGCCATCCTGCAGGATCGACGCGATGTCGATTGCGGGTGCAGTTTTGGGCCGACTTCCCGGCCCCTGGGCGCATTTCAGGTTGTAAGAAACGCGGTGCTTGCGAGTGTCGCGATGCTCATCGCATGGGTGTCGGCTGCCAGCGGCAGCGTCCCGTCGCAAGCTTCGCAAGTGCTGGGTGGGATCGCGTTGCTGGCGCTGTACGGCGCATTGGATCAAGTGATGGCCTTGCGGCCGTTGCGCAGCGGAGAAGTACTATGAGTTTCGTGATTGCTTCGCAGATTGCCCTTTGGATCGGACTGCTGATCTTGGGTACCGTTTGTATGGCATTGGCGCGGCAAATCGGGGTGCTGCATCAGCGCATCGCGCCGGCGGGCGCATTATCGCTGCGCCAACCGCTCAAACTCGGGGATGCGACGCCGGAAATGACGTTGACCTCGCTTACCGGATCCACCGTGCAAATCGGCGGGGTGCGGGGCGGCCGCAGCCAGCTGTTGTTGTTCGTCTCGCCGGATTGCACCATCTGCGAGGCGCTGTTGCCCGCGGTGCGCTCCGCGCAGACCGCAGAACGGAATTGGCTCGACATCATACTGGCCAGCGACGGCGAATCCGATAAGCACGCGGAGTTCGTCCAAGAGAAAAACTTGGGGAGATTCCCGTACGTGGTGTCGGAGCATCTGGGACGCAGCTACGGGGTCGCGAAGCTGCCTTACGCCGTGTTGATCGACGAAGCAGGGAAGCTGTCTTCGAGCGGCTTGGTCAACACACGCGAACATTTGGAAAGTTTATTCGTGGCCAAGGAAACCGGCGTCAGCAACATTCAGCAATTCCTCAGTCAGAGGCGTGCCTCTTCGGGAGAATAAAGTGGCTCAATTCGATCGTTTGACGGAAAAAATGCTGCGCGGCTTCGCGAGCCGAACCTCGCGGCGCAGCATGTTCAGCATCCTCGGGGGCTTGCTCGCCGGCGCCGCTGCGTTGCCATTGTTGCCGGTGGCCAGAGGCGCGCAGAGCGAACCCGGCTCATCCTCGTCGGACCCCACGTCTGGCCAGACGCCTCCGCAAATCTCGGGTAATCCGCAAGATCCCGGTGATGCGACGAAATGCGATTATTGGCGCTACTGCGCCATCGACGGGTCGCTGTGCGCATGTTACGGCGGCAGCGTCAATTCCTGTCCCCCGGGGACGGAAATGTCGCCGATCACCTGGATCGGCACCTGCCGTAATCCGGCGGATCAACGAAATTACATCATTTCGTACAATGATTGTTGCGGCGGAGTGCCCTGGGGGCGGTGCGCCTGTCAGAATAATCAGGGTGACCGACCGGTGGTGCGGCCGCAGAACAACAACGAGGTCACCTGGTGTTTCGGTACCCAGAGCCAATCGTATACTTGCTCCACAGCCATCATCCTGGGTGTTGCGATTGCTCAAAAGTAGTACCGATTCCAGCCGACCGAAGAAGACGCCCTCGGCTTCCGGACGTCTGGCATTGGTTGCGCTGGCGGCGGCGGGCTTTGCACTGCCCGGCCATGCGGACGAACCGGTATCCGGCGCGAGCATTTTCGCCGGCCGTTGTGCGGTGTGCCACGGACCGGAAGCGGCCGGCATACCCGGCAGCTTTCCGTCGTTGCACGAACAGATTGTTGCGTTTGCGAAAACACCGCAGGGACGCGATTATCTGGTGATGGTCGTCACCACGGGCCTCATGGGTGATTTGAAGGTCGGCGGCGTCAGCTATCGCGGCGTCATGCCTGCGCAGTCGGGCTTGAGCGAGGCCGAGGTGGCGGCGGTGCTCACGTACCTTGCAAGTGATCGCGGCAAGGATGCCGCCGCGCCGGGATTGACTGCGGCGGATGTCGCGGACTCGCGTGCACGGCACCCGGATCGATCGGCGCAAAGTACTCGGGCGTTACGCCCGACGCTCGCAGAGCCATGAGCCGCTCGGCTGGGGCGGAAGGCCGCGCCAGGCGGGCCGGGCCGACTACGACGCTGCTGGCAGCGGGTCTGTTAGCGGTCATCGGAGCCGCCGCCGCCCAATCGCCGGGTGCCGCTGCGCCGGCCGGCGTGTCGAATCCACAGCGGGCCTGGCAGAACTGGACCCTGAACTGCCAGGGTTGCCACCGCCCGGACGGCACCGGTTCCGCGGGGACCGCTCCCAGTCTTGCCGGTACCGCATCCAAATTTCTGACCGTTCCCGGCGGCCGCGAATATCTTGGGCGCGTGCCTGGGGTGGCCACTTCGCCGCTGGCGAACGCGGACCTGGCCGAGCTCATGAATTGGATGGTCTGGCGCTTCGACAAGGAACATATGCCTGCCGATTTTCTGCCGTTCACGGCGGAGGAGATCGGGCGACTGCGTACGCAACCGCTGCGCCTCGAGGCCGCGCAGATGCGCAATGATTTGCTGAAGAAGGCCGACGAGTCCGCCGCGCCGTGACGCTGGAAGGTGGTCGTGATGAAGTACTACTGACCGCTTGTCCACGCGATTGTTACGATACCTGCGGAATCTCAGTCATCAAACGCGACGGCGTCGTGACGGCGGTTCGCGGCAATCCAGCGCATCCCGTCAGCCGCGGCACGCTGTGCGGAAAATGTTCGACGGCCTACAACCGTGAATGGCGTGATCCGAATCGGCGCCTGCTTCAACCGCTGCGCCGCGTCAGCCCTAAGATTGAGGGAAGGTTTGAAGCCGTCTCCTGGGACACGGCAATCGCGGAGATTGCGGAACGGCTGCAACGCATCGTAGCTTCGCATGGGGCGCCCTCCATACTCAACGCACATTACACCGGAACCGTGTCGCTGCTCGCCGGGATGGCGCCGATGCGCTTCTTCAACCGATTGGGGGCCACCGAGATCTCGCCGGACACCATCTGTAATATGGCCGGCCACGTCGCGCTGCGCTACATGTATGGCACGTCGGTCGATGGCTTCGATCCTCGCGCTGCCGAGAAGGCGCAGTGCATCGTGGTGTGGGGCGCGAATCCGCATGCATCGGCGCCGCATGCGCATGAACATTGGTTGCCGGAGGCACCAGGCAAGGTGGTCGTCATCGATCCGGTGCGCACGCCCACCGCAGCGCGCGCGGACATTCATTTGCAGCCGTTCCCGGGCAGCGATGCCGCGTTGGCGTTCGGACTGCTGCACGTGATTCAACGCGATGGCCTGATGGATGAGGACTTCATCGCGGCCCATGTTCTGGGCTGGGAAGAACTGGCGGCCTCAGTCGCCGCATGCAGCACGGAGTGGGCGAGCGGCATGACGGGCGTACCCGTGGCCCTGATCGAAGAGGTCGCCAGGCTGTACGCGCGCGGCCCTTCCTTGCTCTGGTTGGGTCAAGGATTTCAGCGGCAAACCAACGGCGGCAACGTGATTCGTGCCTGTGCGCTGTTGCCCGCGGTGACCGGCAATCTGTGCAAACCGGGGGCGGGTTTCCTTTATTTGAACGCAAATCTACGCCAGCGCGGCGTGGATGAGGCGTACCTGACCGCGCCACACTTGGGTCCGAACGCGGCGCCGGCGATCAGCCACATGGATCTGGTCGAAGTGCTCGAGGATCCGTCGCGATCTCGGTCGCTCATCGTATGGAACATGAATCCGGTGGCCTCTTGTCCGCAACAGGCGCGCCTGCGGCGCGCCCTGCAGCGCGAGGATCTTTTGACCATTGCGCTGGATTTATTTCCGACCGATACCACGGCGCTGGCCGATTACGTGCTGCCCGCGGCGAGCTTCTTGGAGTTCGACGACCTCATCGCCTCGTATTTTCATTTGACGCTCTCCGCTCAGACCAGGGTCATGGACCCGATCGGTGCCTCACTGCCGAATCAAGAGATTTTCCGCCGCTTGGGCCGAGCCATGCATTTCACTGAACGTGAATTCGAGGAAACCGACGCCGACATGCTGGCCACGCTGTTGGCTCGCGGCGGACTCGGTGAAACGTTCGCGTCGCTGTCGGCGAAAGGCAGCATTTGGGTGCCCGCGGAGCCTGCGGCGCAATTCGCGAACCGAGTGTTCGACACGCCGAGCGGCCGCATCGAGATCGCGTCCGCGCGAGCCGAGGCCGATGGTCTGCCGCGAATTCCGGTGTGCCAAAGCGATCCGCGTCCCACCTCAGGCAATCTACGCTTGCTCTCGCCGGCCCATGCCTGGTTGCTCAACACCAGTTTCGGCAACGTCGGCAAGATCGCCAAGCGTTTGGGTGCGGCAACGATTGCGCTTCATCCGTTGGACGCGGCGGAGCGCCACTTGGCCGCCGGCCAGGCTGCGATCGTTCACAACAGCTGCGGCAGCCTCGAGTTGGGGGTCGTGATCTGCGACGACATACCGCGCGGCGTCGCGCTTGCGCACAAAGGCCGCTGGCTCGCCACGGACCCCGGTCACGCCAATGTGAATGTGCTGAATGCCGGTTTCAAGAGCGATATGGGCGAGAGTTCGGCGGTGCATAGCGTGGAAGTGCTGGTGCAACCCAAGCCGATCGCAACGCGCTCATCAACCGTCACGTTCGTTCAATGAGTGCGGAAGTCGCGGGAGCCGGCCTCAAGCGCTCCTTGACCTACTGGGATCTGGTTCTTTACGGACTCGCCTACATCGCGCCGTTCGCCCCGTTGAGCACACTGGGCTTCGTTTGGACCGAATCGAACGGCTTGATCGTCCTCGCGTATTTGCTCGGCGGCGTCTGCATGTATTTCACGGCGCGCAGCTACGCGACCATGACCGAGGCGCTGCCGACGGCCGGCTCCGTGTACGGCTTCGCACGGTATTGTTTGGGTCCGTTCCCCGGCTTCATCGCCGGCTGGATGTTGCTGCTCGATTATTTGCTCATTCCGGCGTTCGTCTACGTGCTGATTGCCGTGGCGCTGGAAACCCTGATGCCGGGTGTGGATCGAGGCGTCTGGATCGTACTGCTGGTTGCTGCCACGACGGGCGTGAATTGGTTTGGCATTACCGTCACCTCCCGCGCGAATTTCATTTCGGTGGCGCTGCAAGTCGTCATCTTGCTGGGGTTCGTCGGGCTCTGCGTCGTCGCCTTGTATGCCGGCAAAGGTAACGGCGCGCTGACGCTGAAGCCGGTGTTCGATCCGCACGCTTTCAACGCCGGCAAGATCTTCAGCGCCACGTCGATCTGCATCATGTCGTTCCTGGGTTTCGATGCAGTCTCGACGCTTGCCGAGGAAGTGGCAGGCGGCGATCGACGCGTAGTCGGCCGCGCCATCATCGCGGTGCTGGTCGTGTCCGCCGTGTTTTTTGTCGGCGTCACGTGGGTTCTAGGAAATCTTCTACCCGGCATCCCGATCAAGGATCAGTCAGCCGCGGTCTACGAATTGGCCGCATGGGCGACGGGCGCGTGGACGGCCGTGGTGCTGGCGTGGACGTACGCCATCATCGTCGGACTGTCGAATGCGCTGCCCATGCAAGTCGGGGTGGCGCGCGTGGTTTACGCCATGGGGCGCGATCGGCAGCTGCCCAGTGTCATGGCGCGCATTCATCCCCGCTACCACACCCCTTACGTCGGTATGTTGGTCACCGCCGGCATTTCGCTCGCCGTTGCGCTCTACATGAAAAACAAGCTGGACGATCTCGCGTCGATCGTGAACTTCGGCGCTTTGAGCGGCTTTCTGTTCCTGCACATCTCGGTATTGGCGCGCTTCGGCCGGCGGCTGCGGTCGCGTGATTGGGCCACGCACTGGGCCGTGCCGATCTGCGGGATCGTCGTCGTGCTGATGGTTTTCTCGGGAATGAGCGCACTTGCCGTCAAGGTGGGCGCAGTGTGGTTGGTCGTCGGATTGATCTACGGCGCCGTGCTCAAATCGAAACGTCGGCAGGAACTGCACGTGCCGCTTTAGCCGCTCGCATCAAAGCAGGGGTTTCGGTGCCGGTAGCGGCGCACGCTCTCGCGAATCGCGACCGTAGTAATCCGGATAATCGGCGCTCAATCCCTTGAAGCGTCGATGCATCCATAGATACTGCTCCGGGATTTTGAGAATCTGCGCCTGGAGTAGTTCATTGAAGCGCTCGACATCGTGTACGGGATCGCTGCCGGGGAAGTCCTCGAACGCCGGTCCGATGACCACCCGGTATCCGGCGCGGCCGGGAAGCCTCTCTGGAAAGTATGTCAGCACCGCAGCCCCCGAAATGCGCGCCAGGCGTGAGGTAGCGGTCGTGGTGGCGGCGGGGATGCCGAAGAAATTCACCATGGCCGCGCCCTTGTTGCGGTAGCTCTGATCGGGGGCGTACCAGACCGCTTCGTTGTGTTTGAGCGCGCGAAACATGGCGCGAATATCATCGTGCCGGATCGGGTTGCCGTGCCGGCAAAAGCTAGTGTGCATGATGTG
>Ga0209517_10009368_pt1 | contig 11186 bp, 7 predicted proteins | sample PeaSoiMetSII2010_FD_187695 | JGI IMG/M metagenome (GOLD analysis project Ga0209517, IMG submission 187695) | Peat soil microbial communities from Weissenstadt, Germany - SII-2010 (SPAdes) (version 2) | ecosystem: Environmental > Terrestrial > Soil > Wetlands > Peat | place: Germany: Weissenstadt... | reverse complement strand
GGATGGCCTTTCGCCTCGCTCAATTTGACTGGATCTACTATCACGATAAAGACCTCGGCAACCTTGTTGCATTTTCTTCCGGCGGGAACCGAAGCAACTCACCCAACTTTGCCAGCAACGTGAGAATCTCGACCGGCGTCGTGTTCAATTTCTAACCTCCGCGAATGGCGAGGAGTGGCTAAACTAAGTACGGACGAGCAGAGGTGCACCAGATGGCTGCAAATCTGCCTCTCTATAATTCCTAATCTGAGTTTCACAGAGTTCAAAAAGGAGGACTCTCACATGACATTGTTTCAGCGCTGTTTCGTAGCTGTGCTCATCTTTTTGTTTGCGCTACCCATTATCGCGGTCGCGCAAAAGGACAAGGATAAGGATGAGGAACAATCGACTTCGAAGGAGATTCAGTTGAAGGCCTGCGGTCCCGAAGACAAAGAGGTCAAATACGTGGCCGACACCGACAAGAGCCAGCACCCCACCGGCACGGTGACCGCCGACACCGCGTTGATCTACGTGATCCGCTCAACCATGTTTGGAAACAAAGTCCAGACCAAGCTGGCGGTGGATGGCGAGTGGAAGGGCGTGAACCGGGGCGACAACTATCTCTTTTTCACGGTGAAACCTGGCGAGCATTATTTCTGCTCTCGAGCCGAGAACCGCTCCGTCCTGGTTCTTACAGTGGAGGCGGGGAAAACTTATTATCTCGCGCAAACCATCCACATGGGAATGTGGAAGGCGCGCACCGACCTGGTGGCCATGGACGATGCCGATGGCCAGAAGGAACTGGCCAAGGCGCACCCCAGCACCTGGACGGTTAAATAGGGTGGCTTCGTCCTGATCTGACCGGCCGAATTCGGAAGGGTGGATCCTCATGCGCGGCTCCCACAGCGGAGTTGCGGCAGCTCTAAGTGCAGAGGGCCAGATAAATTCTGGCCCTCCACCAGAACTGACTTCGCAATCGGATCTGCGCGAACTTCCCGACGAACGCTCCTTCTGCTCGGTTCAATCTCGGCGATTGAACGGAGGGAAATCATGAGGCTGGGCCAAAGAATCACCTCTGCCGCGGCCGGCAAAGAACAGCTAACTACGTCGAATGTTCATCCCGGGAGAAGCTTATGAAAATCCGCATTCATCGCTTGTGTGCCGTCACACTGATTTCGCTGTTGTCGTTGTTCGCTCTCGTCGCCCAGGCGGCGGAAGGTCAAATCTTCAACCAAACACACCGTTCTCCGAAGCTGCAGGGTAAGGCAGGAAAAACGCACAAGGCGAACACCGCAGACGGGGTCGCCAGCTACAAATATCAGGTCCTCTACAACTTCGGAGCCAGCAGCACGGACGCGTGGCAGCCCGACGCTGGGCTGATCCAGGACGCTGCCGGTAACCTGTACGGCACCACGGCTTACGGCGGGGCCCACAACGTTGGAACAGTGTTCAAGCTGGACCGCACGGGTCTGGAGACGGTGCTCTACAGCTTCTGCTCTGCTGCGAACTGTGCTGACGGGTCGTATCCCAAGACGGGTCTGATCCGGGACGCTGCGGGCAACCTGTACGGCACGACAACCCAAAACGGTGCTTACAACAAAGGCATGGTATTCAAGGTGGACAGCACGGGTAACGAGACGGTGCTCTACAGCTTTTGTTCTGGGGGCCCTCCCTGCGTGGACGGGCAATACCCAACGTCTGGACTGATCCAGGACGCTGCGGGCAATCTGTACGGCACAACAGATAACGGCGGCGCCAACAACAGTGGAGCGGTGTTCAAGATAGACAGCACGGGTCACGAGACGGTGCTTTACAGCTTCTGCTCCGCAACGGGCTGCAGGGACGGGTTGGACCCCTGGGCTGGCCTGATCCAGGATGCTGCGGGCAACCTGTACGGCACCACGGTCTTAGGCGGCGTCAACGGCTATGGAACAGTGTTCAAGGTGGACACCACAGGTCACGAGACGGTGCTCTACAGCTTCTGCTCGGTGGGTGGTGCGAACTGCACGGACGGGGCGCAGCCCTACGCTGGATTGATCCAGGACGCTGCGGGCAACCTGTACGGCACCACACTCGGAGGCGGTAATCAGAATTCTGCTTGTATGAGTGCTTATGGGGGTTGCGGAACGGTTTTCAAGGTGGACACCACAGGTCACGAGACGGTGCTCTACAGCTTCTGCTCTGTTCTTAGTGGCGCGAACTGCACGGATGGAGAGAGCCCCTGGGCTACCCTGGTCCGGGACACTGCGGGCAACCTGTACGGCACCACAGGGGGAGGCGGAAATTACTATTCCAGGTGTGGCACTTATGGCTGCGGAACGGTATTCAAGCTGGATACCACGGGTCAGGAGAGTGTGCTCTACAACTTCTGCTCTGCTGGTGATGCGAACTGCACGGACGGGTGGTTGGTCGAGGTTGGTTTGATCCAGGATGCTGGGGGCAACCTCTACGGCACTACATATGGGGGCGGCACGAACCTTGGCGGCACGCTGTTCCAGCTTGCTCCGACCACCTTCACTGTTGGCGGCACAGCGGTGTCGGTCAGCCCGGGCGCGATCTCCGGCAACACTTCGACGATCACGCTGACGCCCAGCGGAGGCTTCACCGGCAGTGTCACGCTGACGGCTGCCATCACTTCCAGTCCGAACGGCGCTCAGGACCCACCAACACTGAGCTTTGGCGCGACCAGCCCGGCAAGCATCACCGGCACCTCCGCCGTGACAGCCACACTGACCATCGCCACCACGGCTCCTACGACCGGCGCTCTCGCATATCCCGCGCGCCCAGGAGTCCGCTGGTACGCTGGCGGCGCGACCCTGGCCTTCGGCATGTTCTTTGGAATTGGAATTTGCATCCCGGCGCGGCGGCGCAGCTGGCGGATACGGCTTGGCCTGCTTGTCTTACTCGTGATCCTCGCAGTCGGATTGCTCTCGTGCAGCCCCAGCAGTCATTCCGGCACCGGCAATCCCGGAACTACGCCGGGCACCTACACCGTAACCGTGACGGGCACGTCAGGCAACACCACGGCCACTGGCACCGTCACTCTTACCGTGCAGTAGTCCGCATGGAGGACGAGGAGTCCGGCAAGGGGGAAGGCGAAGCTACGGAAGTCCGCACTTTTGTTCGAGGCGAAGGCGGACAAGCACAAAGACGTTGTGCAGTTGCGCTAGCAGTGCGACAGGCAGGAATGAAATGTTGCGAGGCTCGTAATGACCGAGACGAATCAGTCGTGCAGAGGAGCAATCGCGGACTCGTTCTATGCGGCGGTCGTGGGCGACAACCTCGAAAGTGTCAAAGCGTCGCTCGGATCCAATCCCGATCTGGTTCTCACCAGATATGGCCTGGGCGAAACGCCTCTGCACCTGGCGGCAAAGTGGGGCCACAAGGAGATTGTGGCCTTGCTGTTGGCCAACCGTGCTGACGTCAACGCAAAGACCGAGTCGGGCGATACGCCTTTGCACTATGCCGCGGAAAACGGAGAGGACGATGTGGCTGCATTGCTGCTGGTCAGCCATGCCGAGGTCGATTCCAGGAATAAGTGGGGCCAAACCCCTTTGCACTGGGCGGCGCAAGATGGCCACAAGGACATGGTGTCACTCCTGCTGGACAATGGGGCCCAGGTAAATGCCAGGGACAACCACGGACAGACACCGATTCACATATCGGCGAGATGGGAACCCGCAGTGGCGGAATTGCTGCGCCAGCACGGCGGGCAGGATGCGCCGCTGACGAGGTGAAGAAGCCCTGCTCAGAACCGGATTCGGAGTGACAACGTCCCGTTCCGAACATCTATCCGTCTTTGCTTGCGTTCTCACTCGGTGTCAGCGTTTCGCCGGAGTCCGCTCGAGTGGAGAGGATAAGAGTGAGGCCGACGTGCACTACGGTTCTCGTGCTTTGACCGGCGCCCGCCTATTCGTAGCGCAATGCCTCGATCGGATCCAGACGTGACGCCCGTATGGCCGGGATCATGCCGCTGACCAGCCCGACCAGTGTCAGGATAACAGTAGAAACCAGCACGCTCACTGGGGAAATGATGAGTCGAATGTCGCCCACGTCTCCGTGCTGAGCCAGCGCACTGTAAAAGGTAAGTTTCCCTACAGAGAACGAAACGACGTAGGCGAGCGCAATGCCCAACAGGCCGCCCAAAAAAGTAATCGCCAGCGCTTCGGACAGGAACTGCACAAGAATATCGAAGCGGCGGGCGCCCATCGCCTTCTCTACACCGATCTCGCGCGTTCGCTGGGTCACGCTCACCAGCATGATGTTCATGAGCCCCACCCCGCCGATGCCCAGAGTCAGGGTGCCAATGAAGGCAAGCATCACCTGCAGAGCCAGGCTAATGATTCGGAACTGCGAGAGCTGCTCCATCAGGACGAAAATCCGCAGAGCGCGCTTGTCGTCGGGACGAAAACTGTGTTGCTCGGCCAGTGTATTGCGAACGGCCCTCTCGACTCCTTGATAGTCGTAGCCAAAAAAGTCCAGCCAGATCATGTCGATATAGTGCGTATCTCGGAAATCGCTCAGGGTGGGGAAGGGAATGTAGACCACGCGGTTAATACTGTTCTGGCTGCCCCCTTCCTGCGGCCTGGGCTTCAAAATGCCAACCACCTCGAATGGAATGCCGTTGATACGAATCTTTTCCCCCAAGGCGAAGCGGCCGGAGAACAGTTTCTCCTTGGATTCCGATCCCAGCACGCACACGTGCGAGCGCATTTGTACATCTTCGGCGCTGTAGAACCGCCCGACATCCACCTGCAGATTCTCAATCTCTTGCAGCAGGGGATTGCTGGCGTCGACACTCCACGTGTAAGAACGCCCCTCGTAGCTGACGGGAGCCTCGTAAAACGAGTCCGGCGTAATCCGGGTGACTTGCGGCACGTTGGTCACGATACGGTCGATATCATCGTTGGTCAAACGAACGTCGATGCCAGCTTTGTTTCCACCGGCCTGCATCGAAGTGCGCCCGCCCAAAATGCCCACTGCCTGCATGCTGGCAAAGGACTTGAATATGTTGATGATGGCGGTTGAAAAACCAGTACCATAGGCCAGCAAGAGCACCACGGTGGCGATTCCCCAGGCCATGCCCAGCATGGTGATCACGGTGCGCTGACGGTTTTGCCGGAGCGCGCGGTAGGCTTCCGAGAGCACGTCTTTCGCGCGGACCATGCATCACTCCTGACGAAGCGCTTCGACCGGCGTGAGCCACGCTGCCCGCCGTGCGGGATACAGCCCAGCGATGATGCCGGCCGCGGCCAGGCTTCCTATGGCCAGCGCAGCGGTCGCGGGGTAGATGTGCGGCAGTTCGAATCCATCAATCGGCGGCACGAGTTCGAAAAGCCTGGTCGCCCCGTATGCCGCCGCCACTCCGATAGCGCCGCTGATGGCGGTAAGCATCAGCCCTTCCAGGAAGAACTGGAACAGGATGCTCCGCCGGGTGGCGCCCAGGGCCTTGCGCAAGCCGATCTCGCGGGTGCGCTCCGCCACAGAGACCAGCATGATGTTCACAACTCCCATAGCCCCAAGAGCGAGCGTCACCAGACCGACGGCCCCCAGGAACGCATCCATGGCATCGGAAATCTTGCCGATCATCTCGGCGCTTTCGATGGTGTCCCATTCGTCAAACGCGTCGGGCGTTTCGGGATCGAACTGGTGATTTCTAGCAATAATGCGGTGGACAGATTCTTTGGCTTGCTCGTGCTGTTCTCGCGTAATGGGCTGGTAGGCTACGTATTTGACGGCCTTCGCGTTGCCTTCCCCCGGCATTGGGAAATAGATGGCCATGGTGCTGAAGGGCATGACCAGCCGCATATTCTGGTCGTTGTTGTTGCCGCGGCCGATGTTCTGAATTGTCCCAATCACCTGGAAGGGCACGCCATTGATCAGGAGCCTGCTGCCTACAGCCGGATGGCCGGGAAACAGTATGCGCACAAATTCCTTGCCGATAACACAGACGTTGTTGCGCTGTTGCTCGTCGGTCCAATCCGGCCAGCGGCCCTGGTCAAGGGGCTGGTAGCGGATGTTATAGAACTGCGGCTCGGAGCCATCCACGTAGCCGTTGCTGCTGCCGTACTCGCTTACCAGGCGGAGGTCGCCGCGGTAGATCACGGGCGTGGCATTGCGAACATAGGGCGAATTGCGAATGTCCAGATAGTCCTGGTAGTTCAGGTAGTACTGGCGAGACGAAAGCTGGCTGGCGCCAACCGCCGGCACGCGGCCGTTGTAGATTTGCATGTAATCTTCGCCGAAGCCCGCCAGACTTTTCTGGGTCCCCGCGCGAAAACCCTCTCCTAATCCCACCAGGAGCAGCAGCGATCCGACTCCCCACGCGATTCCGAACATGGTGAGGAAGGAGCGAAGTTTGTGCGCCCACATGGCACCCAAGACCTGGCCGAAGCTGTCGACAAACCGCCGCATAGGCTAAGCTACGAGGATTAGACGCATAAAGTTCCTATTTGTGACCAATTCCCACGTAACCGCATCCAATTGGGGCCAATGCGCTATGCCACCTGGCCGAGTTTTCCCTCGCGATAGGCGCGAACGTAACCCTTGCAATACGCATCGCGGCCCAGCAGTGCCTCGGCTGCGCTGACGTTCATCATGAGCTGCGGATCGCAGGGATCAACAATGGCGGCGTCCAGGCCGTGGGCCATGAGCAACGTCAGGAAGGTCTCATTCAGCAGCTTGCGCACGGGCAGACCAAAAGAGATGTTGCTCACGCCCGCGCTGAGATGAACTCCCGGGTACTTGGCCGCAATCTGGCCTACGGCGGCCAGCAGGTCCTTGCTGCTCGGGCTGGTCGCGACCGGCATAACGCAAGCGTCGACGTAGATATCCTCCAGCGCAAAACCCTCCGCGGTAAGCCGATCGACCAGCCGGCTGGCGGTGGCCACCCGATCCTCCACCCCGGCAGGCAATCCCGAGGCCGAGAGGCAAAGCGCGATCACCTTCGGACGGTGTTCCTTAAGAACGGGCAGCATGGCCCAGCGCGCGGGCTCATCGCTGATCGAGTTCACGATCGGCCTCTGCTTGCAGCGGGGCAGCGCTTTGAGCAGGGCCTCCGGGTCGGCGCTGTCGAGGCAGAGGGGGATGTCCACCGCTCCTTGCACCACATCCACCAGCCAGCTCAGAAGCTCCACTTCCTGGTCGGGGAGACCGCCGTTCACGTCGAGCACGTGCGCTCCCGCAGCGGCCTGCTTTCGGGCGAGGTCTTTGAAGAATTCCGCGTCCCGGTCTTGTGCAGCTTCGCCGACCTTCTTCCGTGTGCAATTAATAAGCTCGCCGATGATCAGCATGGTTTTGCTTCCTGTTCTCGTTCGTCTTTCGTACTGCTGAGATCCGTCCTCTTAAGATCCGTCCTCTTGCTGAGGTTGTCCAGCCCGGCAAATCGGTTCGCCAGCGCATTCGTGCGGTCCAGACTCCAGTCGCGAGGAGGAATCAGGACGTGAGCGAACTTGTTGGGGTCATCGCCCATCGCCAGAGTGCCGAGGTAAATCCGGTTCCAGATGCAGGGAACATCCGGCGAAGCCTCACAGCTTCCGTCTACCCGGGAGCCTCCGCACGGGCCATTGCGCAGTTCCTTGTAGCACCAGCGCATGGAGCAGCCGGCATAGTTGAGATGGTCCTGCAGGCAATCTCCGCAACTGACGCAGCCCAGAGTTGCCTTGCGGTAGAGGGTCGCAGGCCCCAGCAGGCGGGACCACATTCCCTGCCGCCAGGCGTTGCCCACCGCGTGTCCTCCGGCCTGCAATCGCCGGCTGAAGAAACGCGCTCCCAACGAACCGTCTCTTATGAAGTACCGGTGCACCATCCCGGACAATCGCTGAACTGCGGACGGGTGTCCCCGTGCCTGGGCGAGTTGATACTCCGATGTGCCGTCGCTGAGACCGTCTGCACCTGGCCGGAAAAGATAGAACTCCCCGGGAAACGGGAACACCAGTTCCTCCATCCGCGCCCGCCAGTCCTTACCAATGGCGGCGGCACGCTCCGCAATAACCATGAAGTCCCGGGGCGTCAGGCCGAACCCGCCAATATGAGCGCCCGCGAAGCCCAGGTCTTTCGCCGCGGCCACCATGAGCGCGGCGCGCTCCAGCCGCTGCGGTTTCTTCTCTTTCTCCAAACGCTGGATGAACTCATCGGTGATGACGCAGCCTGCCAGCTCTCCCGCCTGCATCATGCGCGCAATCTTCGCGGTCGGGACATACACATTCGCCAGCACGGGGATATGGCCCACGCCCTCCCGTTCCATGTACTGTTTCAATTCATAGAGCTTGCGCAGGTTGTATCCCAATTGGGTGATGACGAACTGCGCTCCGGCGGCGATTTTCAGCCGCAATTTGTAGAACTGCATCAAAAGGTCCGGCTCGTGGACCTTGAAGGGGTTCACCACGGCCCCCGCGAAAAAATCGAACGGGGTCGTACGGATAACCTTTTCGCCCAGGTTATGTTCGAGACCCCGGCGCAGGGCTTGCAGCAGCCCGAGGATGAGAACGGAATCAAGATCGTACACCGGCTTCGATTTGCCGGCGAACGCTTCTTTCGGCGCATCGCCGGTCAACGCCAGGACGTTTTCAACGCCCAGACGGGCCAGCGCGTGCAGCCGCGCTTCCAGGAACGAGCGGTTCCCGTCTTTGCCGGTCAGGTGCGCGATCGGCGTGAGTCCGTGTTCCAGCACATACGAAACGAAGGCCTCCGGCGGCAGGGCAGGGTTGCCTCCGGGAAGATCGGTCAGGCTGATGACCTTGATCTCCGCCTGCTGCGACGCTTCCTGCACAAAAGCTTCCGCTTCGGCCACGCTGTGGTCGCGTCCCAGCACGAGTTCGGCCGTGCAGACGAACTTGCCCTTCTCCAGGGCGAACCTCAAGTGGTTCGGAGTTCGATCGCTTCCTTCCGTATTCACTGGTTTCCCCTGACAGAGGAATGTGTTCTGACCAAAGCCTTCCAGACTGCCGTCGTGCCCTGGCCCGGATATGAAGCTAAGTGATGGCCCCTTGATTTGGCAGCTTTTTCATCCTCGCGGCAGTGATTCCCGTCACAGTAGTGGGGGTTGGATCCGTCAGGTGCCATGCAAAGGACCAATAAGTAAGTGGGGAAGGCCTTCCGGAAACCTGTGCCGGGGCCTAATGCGGGGGGATGCACCTGCGCGGGGTCCGTGCAGGTCTTGTCAATCCCTTTCGGTACTCAGACCGAGTTACTGAAGTTTTCCAAAAACACTCCAAATCGTTGTTTCTAAATGCGTTACCTGATATTTCTAAGGTTCGCGCATGCCCGCGGTTGGGGAAGTGTGCGTACACGTATGACTGGCGCCACCAGTGTCACGACGGGACTCGTCTCTCACTCCCACTCGTGGAGAGGCCTGTCCCTTGGCGCTAAGTTGTTCATCAGCCTCATCGTAATCGCCGGGACCGGAATCCTGACCTGGGGCGGAATCCACCAGAGCAGCAAGAATATTGCAGAGTTCATCTGCTATCTCGGCATTGCCATTCTGGCGTCCAGACTGAAAGTGAACCTGCCGGGCATCACTGGCACCCTGTCGGTGAATTTTCTCTTCATCCTGATCGGCGTTCTGGAACTGAGCTTCACGGAAACGCTCATTCTAGGCGCGGTCTCGATGCTGGCGCAGAGCTTCTTCCCGGACCGCCCCAAGGCCATCCAGGTCACGTTCAACGTGTGCGCGGGCGCGGTTTCAACGGCCCTGGCGTACGGGGTGTATCACCATCCCCTGGCGAATCTGCTGCTCGACAGCCGGCCGATTCTGCTGGGAGTTGCAGCGACCGTCTACTTCATCGCCAACGCGGGCTCCATTGCCACGGTCATCTCGATGACCGAGCGCCGTCCGCTCACCCGCATCCTGGTGGACTGTTATTTCTGGTCGTTTCCCTACTACCTGGTGGGAGCCGGGATCGCCGGCGCGATTGCGTGGTTCAATCACAACTTCAACTGGGAGACTTCGCTGCTCCTGGTGCCAGCGGTGTATCTCATTTACCGTTCCTATCGTCTCTACCTGGGCAAACTGGATGATGAGAAGCGCCACGTCGAGGAGATGGCCAGCCTGCACCTGCGGACCATCGAGGCCCTGGCGCTGGCCATCGAGGCCAAGGACCACACTACCCACGAGCACCTGCAGCGGGTGCGCATCTACGCCGTCGAAGTGGCCAAGGAATTAGGCGTCGCCGGGCAGGAGCTCGAAGCTCTGCATGCGGCCGCGCTGTTGCACGATATCGGCAAGCTGGCCGTGCCCGAGCACATTATCTCCAAGCCCGGACGGCTAACGCCGGAAGAATTCGAGAAGATGAAGATTCACACCCTGGTGGGTGCCGAAATTCTCGAGCGCGTGCGTTTCCCTTATCCCGTGGTGCCGATCGTGCGCGCCCACCACGAGAAATGGGACGGATCCGGCTACCCGCTGGGCCTTAAGGGAGCCGAGATTCCCATCGGCGCCCGCATCCTCTCCGCCGTGGATTATCTCGACGCGCTGGCTTCGGACCGCCAGTACCGGCGCGCCCTGCCGCTGCGCGACGTGATGCAGAAACTGGTCGCCGAGTCGGGCAAGTCCTTCGACCCGAAAGTGGTCAACGTCCTCGAACGCCGCTATAAAGACCTGGAACGGCTGGCGGTGGCCAAGTCGGAGGAAGATCCCAACGGCCCGCTCTCGACCGCCATCAAGATTGAGCGCGGCCTGGAGCCGGCAGCCGGATTCGAGAACATCACCGCGCCCGACTATGTCGGGCGGGAAGCAACCTTCCTGTCGTCCATTGCCGCGGCCCGCCAGGAGGCGCAGGCTCTGTTCGAACTAAGCCAGGACCTGGGCGCTTCCCTCAGTCTGGGCGAGACGCTCTCGGTGTTCTCCGTCAAACTCAAACCGATGGTGCCCTACGATGCCATCGCGATCTACATCATGCGCGAGGACGAACTGGTCGCCGAGTTCGTCAACGGAGACAATTACCGCCTGTTCTCCTCCCTGCGGATTCCGCTGGGGCAGGGGCTCTCCGGCTGGGTGGCGCAAAATCGTAAGCCCATTATTAACGGCAACCCTTCGGTGGAACCTGGATACCTGAACGATCCCTCCAAGTTCAGCACGCTGCGCTCCGCTCTGGCGGTGCCGCTGGAAGGTGTCTCCGGCGTGATTGGCGTCTTGGCGCTGTATCGCGCCGAACGCGACGCTTTCACCTCCGACCACCTGCGCATTCTCCTCGCCGTCAGCAGCAAGA
>Ga0209517_10009367_pt1 | contig 11187 bp, 9 predicted proteins | sample PeaSoiMetSII2010_FD_187695 | JGI IMG/M metagenome (GOLD analysis project Ga0209517, IMG submission 187695) | Peat soil microbial communities from Weissenstadt, Germany - SII-2010 (SPAdes) (version 2) | ecosystem: Environmental > Terrestrial > Soil > Wetlands > Peat | place: Germany: Weissenstadt... | reverse complement strand
GAAGACGCAGCCGGTCGCGAGCGGCGGGCAGATGCTGCAGGCCAGGCAGATCGGCGGCGTGAGCCTGCTCACCAACGCCAAGGGCCTCACGCTCTACTGGTTCGCCCCGGACAGCCCGAACAAGTCCGTCTGCTACGGGTCGTGCGCCGCCTACTGGCCGCCGGTGGCCGGGAACGCCTCGGCCGGCCCCGGGGTCACCGGGACGATCGGCACGATCAAGCGCACGGACGGCACCACGCAGGCCACCTACGACGGGCATCCGCTGTACACCTACATCGGCGACAGCGCGCCCGGCCAGGACGGCGGGAACAACATCAACCTGAACGGCGGGCTCTGGCACGACGTGCCGGTCGCGGGCGGGTAACCGTCATCGCGAACGGACCAGGTGCGTGCCCCTAGTCTCTGCGTGCCCGGTAGGCCTCGACCGTCTGCAGCTTGTGCCACCGGGCGTACCGCTCGACCTCGTCCGGGTCGCCGCCCTCCAGCAACTCGATGAGGCGGGCGTGCTCGCGCGCCGCCTCGGCGGCACGCTCCGGTAGGTACGAGAACATGGTCGAGCGGACCCGGTCCAGCCGGTCGTGCGTCTGCTGCAGGAGGTCAAGCAGCCAGGTGTTGCCGCACCGGGCCACGATCGCCTCGTGCAGCCGCCGGTTCTGCTTGCCGAACCGGACCGGGTCGTCCTGGCTCTCCATGTCCGCGGCGATCTTCCGCAGCCGGGTGAAATCGGACGTGCGCAGGTGGCGCTGCGCCTCGGCGGTGGCGGCACCCTCCAGGATGGCCAGTGTCACCATGGCCTGCTCCCACGAGGTGTCGTCCACCGGCGAGACGATCGCGCCCGCGTTGGGCCTGAACCGAACCCAGCCCTGCGCCTCCAGCCGGCGCAGCGCCTCGCGCACCGGTATCGGGCTCACGCCGAGTTCGCGCGCCAGGGCGTCGATGTTGAGCCTGGCCATCGGCGCGTAAACCCCGGCGTGAATGCGGTCCCGCAGGATCTCGTACGTCCGTTCCTGCTTGTTCACAGCTGGCAGCGTAGCCGGAAGTTAAAGGGTAACTGCCGGCGAGGCCGGACGACGTCACCCCCCACGGGGGAGGCGCAACGACGGCGATCTAACCGAGGCTGGTGTTCCTAGTGACAAGACAAGTGCCCGCCCGCATTTGCCCTCTAGGGACGTTGCCATGCTGTCAGCGCATTCCCGCTTCCGGTGGCCGTCGCGCGCCGCGAGGTGCTCAGCCGGCGTCCCGGGCGGCCCCGGCGCGAGCCGCCAGGCCGCTGGCAGCATTATCTGCCTGCGGCTCAGCTGCGAGCTGAGCGCCGATATCGCCGGAGCGCTCGGCGATGCCGTGAGCGCTCGCCTGGCGGCCGCCGCCACACCCGCGGGCACGGTGGTTCTCGAGCTTTCCGCCGCAGCGACCGTTGACGACCAGGCCTTGGCGGCGCTTCAGTCACTACACCGCCGGCTGGCCGACCTGACCGTAAGGCTCAGGCTCGTAGCACCCAGACCGAACGTATACGCGGCGCTGCACACCGACGACATCGACATCGGGCCGGATGCCCTCCACACCAGCGTCCGTACCGCTGTGCTTGCCGCGCATGCGGATGGTCCGGGACCCGCCTCGGTCACGCCAGCCCTGCGCATGCTGCTCACGCAGCCGCCCGAGCTCCTGTCACTGGCTGAGGTGTCCGATAGCAACGACCTGATCTATGGGAGCCGTCGTGACTGAAACGAGGCCAGCAAGAACATCACGCCGGTGGCTGCAAGAGCTGAGCCTCACTAAGAAGCCCGGCGACACGGTCACGCTTGAGTACTCCCGAGCCGGTCACTCGGCCACGGCGACCGTCACCCTGGGCGCTCAGCCGTGACCTCGGCAGGCAGCAGGAACGGACCCCGAGTGGCCCAGGCGGGATATCGCGCTAGCCGGTCTTCTCCGCGACGCAGCGGTTCAGGCACTCGCCCAGGCCCTCGATCCAGGCCAGTAGCTCGTTGCCCGCCTGCAAGTAGACGGGCGGCTTCCTGGCGTCGCCCACCCCGCCCGGCGTTCCCGTGGCGAAAAGGTCGCCCGGCTTCAAGCTGATCGCCTGGCTCGCGTAGGCGATGATGTCGGCCGGCTTGAACAGCAAGTCCGAGGTCCGCGACTGCTGCATGATCTCGCCGTCGACTTCGCACCTGACCTCGAGGTCGGCCGCGTCGCCGACTTCGTCTCCGGTGACGAGATAAGGCCCGGCCGGTGTCGAGTGCTCGAACATCTTGCCTTGCAGCCATTGCAGGGTGCGCCGCTGCCAGTCCCGCATGGACACGTCGTTGATCACCGTGTACCCGGCGATGGCCGCCGCGGCCTCCTCCGGCGTGGCCCGGTAGACCGGCCGTCCGATGACGACCCCGAGCTCGACCTCCCAGTCGACCCGTTCGCTCACCGAGGGCAGCACCAGGTCGTCTCGCGGGCCGAGCAGGGTGTCGGCGAACTTGGCGAACAGCGTCGGATACTCGGGCAGCTCCCGCCCGGTCTCCAGGATGTGCGCCCGGTAGTTCAGCCCGACGCATATCACCTTGCCCGGCCGCGTCACGACCGGCGCGAAGTCGGCCTCCGCGACCGGCACCGGCCGCGCTCCGGCCCGCTCCCGCGTGCCTTCGGCGCCGCCGCTGGCGAGCATCTCCCCGACATCGCCGGCCGCCAGCGGTATGAGCACGTCCCCGTCCAGCCGTGCCGCAGTCGTGCCCTGATCAGTCCTTATGGTGGCGAATCGCATAACGCGACTCTAGCGGGCCCCGCCCCGCCGGTCGCAGGACGGTGTGCTCCTGTATCAGCCCGCCCGAGGGCACGGCATGCTTGTCGTCATGGCTAGTGCGTGCCGGTTCCGGCGAGCCGCCCCTGCCGCGTCGCCCGGCACCCGCCCCGCGGCCGGGGCCCGGCCAGTCCTGCTCTGGACCGGGGTCGCGCTCCTTGCCCTGACCGCCGACGCGGCGACCAAGGCCTGGGCCCTGTCCGCCCTCCGCGCCGGCCGCCAGATCACGGTGACCGGGGGCCTGATCCGGCTGCGACTGGTCGCCAACCACGGCGCCGCGTTCGGCTTCGGCGCCGGCTACGAGCCGCTCGTGGTCCTGGCCAGTGCCGTCGGCATCGTGCTGCTCGGGATCTGGGCCCGGTACGCCACCAGCACCGTCGAGCGGCTCGGCGCCGCCCTGGCCGTCGGCGGCGGCCTGGGCAACCTCGCCGACCGCTTGTTCCGCCCGCCGGGGGGCCTGCACGGCGCGGTCGTCGACTGGATTCACGTCTCGTTCTACGCCCCGACCTTCAACCTGGCCGACGTCTGGCTCCGCGGCGGCATCCTGATCGCCGCGCTGGCCTGGCTCTGGAACCGCCGCACCCGCCGCACCCGCCGCACCCGGCCCTGACCAGCCCCGTGCCGCAGCGCCCCAGCGACATCGATGCTCCATCGTTGCTGCCCCGGCGACATCGATGCTCCAGCGTGGTCCTTGCCGCCGATCCGCGGCGCCCTGCCACCCTGGTGAGGCGCAGGCTATTCATATATGATTTCCGGCATCATGACTGCCTTGGAACGCGTTCCCGGCAAGATCGTCGCGGTGCACGTCAGCTACCGCAGTCGCGCGGCTGAGCGCGGCGCCATGCCGGCCTGGCCGTCCTATTTCCTCAAGCCCTCCTCCTCGCTCGCGGAAAGCGGTGAGGAGGTCGTGCGGCCGCCCGGCTGTGAACTGCTGGCCTTCGAGGGCGAGGTGGCGCTGGTCATCGGGCACCGGGCCCGCCGGGTCAGCCGGGCGCACGGCTGGGATCACGTGGCGTGGATCACGGCCGCCGACGACTTCGGCGTCTACGACTTGCGCTACGCCGACCGGGGCTCCAACGTGCGGTCCAAAGGGATCGACGGCTTCACCCCGCTGGGCCCGCGGCTGATCGACGCCCGCGCCGTGGACCTGGCCACGGTCCGCCTCCGCACCTGGGTCAACGGGGACCTGGCCCAGGACGCCTGGCCGGCGCAGGACATGCTGTTCGGTTTCGGTGACATCGTCGCCGACCTGTCCCGGCTGGTCACCCTGGAACCCGGCGACGTGATCCTCACCGGCACGCCCACGGGCTCGACCGTAGTGAACCCCGGCGACGTGGTGGAGGTGGAGGTCAGCGCGGGAGACCAGTCCTCGGGCCGGCTGCGCAGCCCGATTACCGAGGCGGACTACCGCCTCGACCCGCCCGGCGCCATGCCCCGCGCCGACGACGCCGCGCGGTCTGCGGCCTTTGGCTCCGCGCGCAGCGCCAAAGGCGGCATTGCGCCCGGGGCTGCCCTGGGCGCTGCGTCCGCCGGTACCGCGGCTGGTTCCCTTCCGTCCCAGGTGACCCTGGCCGGGCTGCGCGAGGTCTCCACCGCGACGCTGGCCGCGCTGCTGCGCAAGCGCGGCCTGAACGGCCTCACCCTGGACGGGCTGCGGTCCCCCCGCCCCGGAGCCAGGATGGCGGGGTACGCCAGGACCGTGCGCTACCTGCCGCTGCGGGAGGACCTGTCCGCCGCGTACGGCGGGGGGATGAACGCGCAGAAGCGCGCGATCGAGGCGATCCGTCCCGGCGAGGTGCTGGTCATCGAGGCCCGCGGCGACCCGGCCGCCGGCACCATCGGCGACATCCTCGGGCTGCGTGCCCAGGTCCGCGGCGCGGCGGGCATCGTCACCGACGGGGCGATCAGGGACAGCGTGGCGCTGGCCGGGCTGGAGATTCCCGTGTACCACGCCGCCGTCCACCCGGCCGTCCTCGGCCGGCGGCACGTGCCGTGGGAAACCGGCGTCACCGTGGCCTGCGCCGGGGTCACCGTCCAGCCCGGCGACATCCTCGTCGGCGACGCCGACGGGGTGGTCGTGCTCCCGCCCGCCATCGCGGCCGAGGTCCTGGCTGACGCCAGGGAACAGGAGCGCCAGGAGGAGTTCATCGCCTCCCGTGTCGCCCTGGGCGACCCCCTCGACGGCCTGCACCCGCTCAGCGACGCCCGCCGCCCCGACTACGAAGCCTGGCTCGCCCAGCGTGACGCGCCATGATCGGGCCGCCGCTGGATCTGCCCGGCAAACTTGAGCACTTCATCGCCGGCCAACCCGCGGGAAGCGCGGACGGCGGCACGTTCGAGGTGGCCGACCCGGTCAGCAACCAGCCGTACGCCACCGTGGCGGCCGGCGGGGCCAAGGACGTGGACCGGGCCGTCACCGCCGCCGCTACCGCGTTCACCGCCGGCCCCTGGCCGAACCTGCCGGCCCGAGCCAGGGCCACGATCCTGAACCGGATCGCGGATGGCATCGAGGCCCGCGCCGCCCGGATCGCCGAACTCGAGACGTTCGACACCGGCCTGCCCATCACCCAGGCCCGGGGCCAGGCGGCGCGCGCCGCCGAGAACTTCAGGTTCTTCGCCGACATGGCGGTCACGTTGCACGAGGACGCCTTCCGGTCGGGAACATCGCAGTTCGGCTACGTGATCCGCAGGCCGGCCGGGGTGGCCGGCCTGATCACGCCGTGGAACACGCCGTTCATGCTGGCGACCTGGAAGCTCGCGCCCGCGCTGGCGTCGGGCTGCACCGTGGTGCTCAAGCCGGCCGAGTGGACGCCGCTGTCGGCCAGCCTGCTGCCGGAGATCATGACCGAGGCCGGCCTGCCCGACGGGGCCTTCAACCTGGTGCACGGCATCGGCGAGGTGGCCGGCGCGGCGCTGGTCGCGCACCCGGGCGTGCCCCGCATCTCGTTCACCGGCGAGACCGGCACCGGGCGCACGATCATGGCGGCGGCCGCGCCGCACCTCAAGGGCCTGTCGATGGAACTGGGCGGCAAGTCGCCGTGCGTCATCTTCGCCGACGCCGACCTCGACCAGGCGACCGACAGCGCGCTGTTCGGCGTGTTCTCGCTGAACGGTGAGCGGTGCACGGCCGGCTCCCGGATTTTGGCCGAACGGTCCATCTACGACGCCCTGGTCACCCGGCTTGCCTCCCGTGCCGGACGCATCCGGGTCGGCGACCCCGCCGACCCGCGAACCGAGATCGGCGCGCTGGTGCATCCCGAGCACTACACGCGGGTCCTCGGATACGTGCAGGCCGGGCTGGACGAAGGCGCCCGGCTGGTGGCCGGCGGGTCCCGGCCAGCCCACCTGCCCGTAGGTAACTACCTGGCCGCGACCGTGTTCGCCGACGTCGAGCCGTCGATGCGGATCTTCCGCGAGGAGATCTTCGGGCCGGTGGTGTGCGTCACCCCGTTCGGCGACGAGGCCGAGGCGGTGGCCCTGGCCAACGCGACCGACTACGGGCTGGCCGCCTACATCTGGACCGGCGACCTGGCCCGCGCGCACCGGGTCGCGCACGCGGTCGAGGCCGGCATGACCTGGATCAACTCGCACAACGTGCGGGACCTGCGGACCCCGTTCGGCGGCGTGAAGGCCAGCGGCCTCGGCCGCGAAGGCGGCCCGCACAGCCTGGACTTCTACAGCCAGGCGGGTATCGTCCACATCCCGCTGGGGGACACCCACGTGCCCCGGTTCGGAGCGTGATCATGGCTCGGCCGCACAAACACGCCAGGCCCCCCGACATCGTCCGCGCCGCCTACGCCGAGCTAGTCGTCACCGACCTCGGTGAAGCGAGGCGATTCTGGGTGGATCTGCTCGGCTTCGTCGTCAGCCACGACACCAGGGACGCGCTGTACCTGCGCGGATACGATGAGCTGACCCACCACAACCTGATCCTGCGACAGGGCCGCGAACCCGCGGCGGGCAGGCTCGCCTACCGGGTCCGGACCGCAGCCGACCTGGACCTGGCCGAGGCGTTCTTCGCCGCGCTAGGCTCGCGCACGACCCGGGTCCCGGCCGGGGTCACGCCGGGCGTGGGGGAGGCGGTAAGGGCCGAGGACCCGCTCGGCTTCACTGTGGAGTTCTTCTTCGACGCCACCTACGTCGAACGCCTCCAGCAGCGCTATGACCTGCGGCGCGGGGCCGAACCCGCCCGGCTCGACCACTTCAACATCGTCGTCCCAGACGTCCGCGCCGCCTACGAGTACTACACGTCCCTGGGTTTCGGCCTGTCCGAGACGATCGAAGACGAGCGCAACCTCTACGCCGCGTGGATGTTCCGCAAGCAGACCGTGCACGACGTGGCGTTCACCGGGGGAGAGGGACCGCGCCTGCATCACCTGGGGTTCTTCGCCCACGAGTCGCACCAGGTGCTGCGGATCTGCGACATCCTCGGCTCGCTGCACGAGGAATTCCTGATCGAGCGCGGGCCCGGCCGGCACGGGGTGTCCAACGCCTTCTATGTGTACCTGCGGGACCCGGACGGCCACCGCGTGGAGATCTACACCAGCGACTACTACACCGGCGACCCCGGGCACCCGGTGCTGCGCTGGTCGGTGCGCGACCCGCGGCGCCGGGACTTCTGGGGCCACCCGGTGATCCCGTCCTGGTACACCGAAGCCACCGCCGTGCTCGACCTGGACGGTCACCCGCGCCCGCTGCAGGCGGAGAAGCAGCCCGCCGAGGTCAGGGCCGCCGAGGTCAGGGTCGGCGCGGACGGCTTTACCTGGTGACCCCGCGATCCTGGTGACCCCGCGATCCCTGCTACCTGTGGGGTGCCAGAACTGCGCCATGGCTTTGACCTGCAACATCCGCGGCCGGAACTGCCGCGCTTGCGGGCCGTCGAGGAGCGCCGTGGCAGCCGACGCCGCACGGCTGGGGAGCTCGGACTGAGCTTGGGGTCGCCTCGCCGTAGCACCGGGACCTCAGGCAGCAGGAGAAGACATACCTATCGAGCCCAGGACGCTGCAGTTCAGGGCACATGACACCGTTTTGGCACCTCACAGGCCAGAAGCGGCCGGGAGCGGGCGACACCGGATCACGCGGATTGCCGCAGCTCTTAATCCGCCGGTCCGGGGGGTTCGGGCCCCTGGCGGTGGACGCCGGCGGCGCGAGCGACAGGTTTCTGGCCTGGGGCTGAGTATTATCCGGACCATATGCTGAGGTCTACTCTGATCATGTTCGCTGATGCTCAGGTGAAATGGGGTGCTCGAGATTATCCAGGCGCACCTGCCCGAAGAGCCGAACAGCTTCATCGGTCGTGAGCGCGAGCTCGATGAGCTGCGCCGACTGCTCTATTCGACGCGAGCGCTGACTTTGTGCGGGCCTGGCGGCATCGGGAAGACCAGGCTGGCGCTGCGGCTGCTCGCCGTGGTGGCGGCGGAGTTCCCCGATGGGGCATGGTTCATCGAGCTGGCTGATCTGCAGCAGCCCGACCTGGTCATCTCGCGCATCGCGGCCGTTCTCGGGGTCAGTGAGGAGCCCGGGCGCTCACTGCTGGAGACCTTGGCTGAGGTCCTGCGGCGACGGCGGCTGGTGCTGGCTCTGGACAATTGCGAGCACCTGGTCGGCGCCTGCGCTGAGGTGGCACGGCAGCTGCTGGCGAGCTCGCCGGGGCTGAGGCTGGTGGTCACAAGCCGTGAGCCGCTACGCGTGGCGGCCGAGACGGCATGGCGGGTGCCTCCGCTGTCGGCGGTGTCCGTGGCCATGAGTATTGGCGCCGAACCCCGGGATCACGACGAGGCCATCCGCCTGTTCGCCGACCGGGCCGCCGCGTCCCTGCCGGGTTTCACCCTGGGCCCGGGTAATATCTTGACCGTCGCCGCGATCTGCCGGGCCCTGGATGGCCTGCCGCTGGCGATCGAGCTGGCGGCCGCGTGGGTCCGGGTCCTGTCTGTGGACCAGATCTGCGCGCGGCTGGGCAACAGGTTCGCGCTGCTGGTTACCGGCGACCGGTCCGCTTCGCCGCGCCAGCGCGCGATGCGCGCCACGATCGAGTGGAGCTACGCGCTGCTCACCGAGGCCGAGCAGATGTTGTTCCGGCGGCTGTCGGTCTTCGCCGGATGGTCACTGGAGATGGCCGAGCAGGTATGCGCTGATGACGACGTCCCGGCTGGCGACGTGCTGGGCCTGACCGCCGCCCTGGTAGACAAGTCCCTGGTGGTGCTCGAGCCGGAGATCCTGGGTCAGGCCCGCTACCGGATGCTGGACACCATCAGGGAATATGCGGCGGCGCGCCTGGCTGACACCGGGGAGTCAGCCCGGTTCGAGCTCGCGCTGCGCGATTACGTGGTGCGTATCGCGGAGCACAGCCTGGCGGTCGGGATGGCTACCGGCCCGGTCCCCTGGCCGGAACGGGTCGGCTGCTCCCGCCGGTACCACGTCGACGAGGGCAACATATCCCAGGTCCTGACCTGGTGCCTGGACCATGACGACGCCGGGAACGGGCTGCGGATCTGCATCGCGGTCAGCCCGCGCTGGCTCGTCTGGGGCACCTTCGCCGAAGGCGGCGAATGGCTGGATGCCTTCCTGGAACCTGGCGGGACGGCACCTGCGCCGCGAATACGGGGCGCAGCCCTAGTGGCGCGGGCGCAGCTTGCCCTGGCCAGCGATCCCGCCGCAGCCGAAGCGCTCGCCGAGGAGGGGCTGGCGCTGTGCCGGGACGCGGGCGAGGAGTTCTGGACGGGGGTGGCGCTGAACCTGCTCAGCGAGATCGCCCTGCAAACGGGACGGGCGGAGGCGGCGCTGGCCTGGGCGGATCAGGCGCTGTCGGTGGCGCAGGCCGCCTGTGACGGGTGGAACGAGGGCTACGCGCTGGGCACCCGGGCGGCGATCGCGGCCCGGATGGGCAAGCCGCGAGAGGCCGCACAGCTGGCGAGCGCCTCGGTCGCGGTCATGCGGCGCATCGACCAGCAGTGGGGAGCTGCCCGGGCCCTGCTCGGCCTCGGCGACCTGGCCCGGCTCGGCGGGCATCCAGGCCAGGCGCATGACCGTTACGTGGAGGCGCTGCCGATCCTGGAGGAGGTCGGCGCCAGGACGGAGATCGCGCGCTGCCTGGCCGGCCTGGGGCGGGTGGCCCTGGACCTCGGCTCGGCCGGGCAGGCCAGGCGCCACCTGACCAGGAGCATCAAGCTCAGCCAGGCCACTGGCGCCCGCATCGGCGTCGCACGCGGGCTTGAAGCCTTCGCCACCCTGGCCGTGCGCGAGAAACAGCCCGAGCGGGCAGTTCAGCTCGCCGCAGCGGCCGCAGCGGTACGCGAGTCGGCCGGAGTGCCGCCGCTGCCGCCTGCCCGTACCGAGACCTACCTCGCTCCGGCGCGCCATCTGGGTGAAGCCGCCGTCGCCCGGCTATGGGCGCAGGGACTGGCCCTGAGCAGTGAGGCAGCCGTCACGCTGGCGGTGGACGCGCCGTCATCGAAGGCAGCGGACAGCGATGTTCGCGCCCTGACCGTCGCTGCGGAACCTGAGGCAACGTTACCAATCCCAGGCCCCGCCTCGACCGGGCCGACCGGGCCGTTATGGCCGCGCTGATCCGGTACCTGCCCGGGAAGCTGCGCGCACACCGCCTGGCCACCCCGGGAACCGTCCTTCGGTGGCACCGCCGCCTGGTCACCAGGAAATGGACATATCCGCACAGCGTGGGCCGACCGCCAGTCAGGGCAGAGATCGCAGCGCTGATCGGGCAGCTCGCCGCCGAAAACCGCGGCTGAGGATACCAGCGTTATTCCGAGCGCCGGATTATGCCGAGTGGTCGGCCTGAGATCGGGGTTTGCCCAGTTCAGGACTGATGAGGGCCGCTGACGGTTCGGCATAATCAGCCCGGCCGCAAGAGCATCGACACCACCCAGGTCCACCTGCACGCCGACCTCGCACTCAAAGAACAAGCCCTCGCACGCACGACCCCGCCGCGCAACACCGAGCCGATACCGGGCACCCGGCACGCTGCTGGCATTCCTGGAACAGCTCTGATTATGCCGAGCACCTCAACCGACCTTAACCACCTGAACAGGGGCAACCCCCGAACTCAGGCCAGCTACTCGGCATAATCCGGCGCTCGGAAGGGGCGGCCGGCACGCTGGCATGGAACAGGAGACCTGCCGCCGCGATAGCGACGGCCTTAATGGCGATGGCGGCCCTGCTACGGCTGCGATCCGGGCCATCCGGCGCGCGTCACGGCGCGGCCACCTTGTCGTTGACCCGCCGGATGATCGCCCGTTTGCCAGGATGCGCCGGTTCCGGCCGCCGGGGGTCGCCCGACTAGGCTTGGTGATCTAGCGGAACGGAGCCTGCCGATGGCCAACTCCGGACAGCAAGTCCCCAGGTGCGCGTATCCCGGCTGCGAGAATGAGCCGCGGCCGGAGGAGGCGGGG
>Ga0209517_10009366_pt1 | contig 11189 bp, 10 predicted proteins | sample PeaSoiMetSII2010_FD_187695 | JGI IMG/M metagenome (GOLD analysis project Ga0209517, IMG submission 187695) | Peat soil microbial communities from Weissenstadt, Germany - SII-2010 (SPAdes) (version 2) | ecosystem: Environmental > Terrestrial > Soil > Wetlands > Peat | place: Germany... | reverse complement strand
GGGCCGAAGCATTGATCGGGGGCTCGGGCCGCCCCCGAACCCCGGCCCGTGCCGGGGCCACCCCGAAACCGGCGCGCGCTGAGTCTCGCGCAGTCTTCCGCGCTCGGGCGTTTCACTGGTCGCGCTCTCGACTTGGCCCCTCGCACAGCGCGCGCCCGCAAACGCCGAGCAGCCGCCCCCGGCCCAAAGCAAAAGCAAACGACCGCGCGCCCCGCGCGCGCCCCGGTGTGACCAATGACCCAACCGAAAGTGACCACCGGCACAGCCGAAGAATGATAGAGTGTGAGTGTCTAACCGGACACCGAACCAACGGTCGAAGGTGTCCAGAAAAATCATGGACACCGCCCAACCCCAACGTTTACGCGGGTCCGCCTCTTTTCCCTTGACATTCGTGAATTTTAAAGGTGGGACCGCCCAGACCGCTGCTGTTTCGAGGATTCGGCGCCGGACCCGGTGATTCGGGGGCCAGCGAGACCGTGACAGCGTTATTCAAATACTATCTTGCCCGCCAAAGGCGCCGCAAACTGCTAGCCAGGCGCGCCCAGGAGGCGCAGATATTTTCTGATCGACTTATCGCGAGAAGCGGTACAATCGACGGCATACTGGACCGAGCGGGGAATTGGCCGGCGGAGCCAACGACAATGGAGACAGGCAGCGGGCCTACTACGACACGCTCCGAGCCTTACCGGGAGCTCTCCCCGGAGGCCCAGAAGCACGTGATCGCGGAGTTCAAGCGGCTGCGCGAGAGGAACCCGCACGCGGGCGGGCCGCCGGCAGCGCTCCAATCCACGTCGGCGGTAACCTCGATTCGGAAGCGTGGCGCGGAATTGCTTGTCTTGAAGAAATCGACCATTTACGGGACGCTGGGAGTAGCAGTCCTCGTCGTTTTCGGGCTGTTTGTCTGGCCTACCCGCTACAGGTATGACCACATGAAACTTGATGCGAACGACTACCCCGTCAGGATCAGCAGATTAACCGGCGAGACCGAAATTCTATTTCCAGGGGGCTGGGAAACTCGCGACGGCGAACAGAGTGCCCCAGAGCCGAAGGAGCTTCCAAAAGAAGAAGTAGCGAAAATCTCAGGTCAAGCGCAGATTAATAGCATTGGGTGGGTGGAGGCCGAAATCTACAACGGCTCAGGCTGGAACCTCTCAGAGATAACGTTGCAGGTAAACGTTTCGGACGCCAACAACGCACAGTTGATTTCGCGCCTCTACCGTCTATTTCCAGAGGCGAGCGGAGATGCAGCTCCTCAAACAAGCTCCAAATTTCACGCGGACTTGGGATTCACGTTGGGTGCCAGTCAAAGCTGGAGCTACAGCGTTGGAAGCGCAAAAGGGGTGAAGCAATAATTCTGGTGTTTTCTTTACTGGTTTAATTAGTCCGCGTTTTTCACAGACCCCTGCACTATAGTGAATGCAGGCTGAAAAGCCGACCAGGCGGGACGGTTCCGCGCCCGCTTTCGTTGCGCCCTCAAGTTGCGCATTCTTGAGGTACAAGCCGGCAGCTCGCTCGAGCTGACGAACCCGCAGGCAACGCCCAATAACACAACATGGAGGGAGTGACCATGCGAAAGGCATTTCGCTGGGCATCAGTGTGCGTTCGCATTCTGAACGCGTGCGCTCGATTCGTGTCTGCTGCGGCTTTACTCATAGATGCTGTAGTGGAGCTGTTTCGACGTTTACGATGAGATGAACACCGGGCAGCTGGCCGAAAGTCCCCTGCCCGGACCCATTAGGCTGAAAGATATGGCATCTGTGAAAGAACTCCTCAAGCCGCTGGCCGAGGACGGCACTGCCCTCACCCGCGAGCAGGCAGCCGATGTCCTCACCGAAATCCTCGCCGGCGCCGTCCCCGACATTGAAATCACTGCTCTGCTCACGGTCCTCGTCACCCGCGGCGAGCAGGTCCCGGAGCTGGCCGGTTTCGTCGACGTCATGCGCAGGCGCGCACTCACCGTCCCGCTCACCCCTGAGGAGCGCGCCCAGCTGGTCGACATCGTCGGCACCGGCGGCGGCGGCCCGGTCACCTTCAACATCTCCTCCGGCGCAGCCCTGGTCGCCGCCGCCGCCGGCGCCAGGGTGGCCAAACACGGCAACCGCGCCATCACCTCCCGCTGCGGCACGGCCGATGTCCTCGAAGCCCTCGGCGTTCCCATCCAGCTCTCGCCCGAGCTGGCCGCCGAGTGCCTCCGCCAGACCGGCTTCATGTTTCTCTTTGCGCCCCTCTACCACCCCGCCATGAAGGCCGTCGGCCCGCTTCGCCGCGCCCTCGGCTTCCGCACCATCTTCAACCTCTGCGGCCCGCTCACCAACCCCGCCGGAGCCCGCAACCAGGTCATCGGCGTCCTCGCCCCCAGCCGCGTCCTGCTGGTCGGCCGCACTCTCGCGGCCTTGGGAGCCAAGCGCGCCTTCGTCGTCCACGGAACCGACGGCATTGACGAGCTCACCACCACCGGCGAGTCCGTCGTCGCCCGCGTGGAAGAGTCGGAATCCGGCGAATCGACCCTGAAAGCCGCCCGCGTGACCCCGGAGATGGCCGGCCTGCCCCGCGCCACGCTCGACCAGTTCACCGGCGGCGATGTCGAGGAGAACACATCCCTGCTTTACGACGTGCTCACCGGCATTCCCGGCGCCCGGCGCGATATTGTGCTGTTGAATGCCGCCGCCGCGCTGGTAGCTGCGGGCCTGGCCTTTGATCTCAAGGAAGGCGTAGCCATGGGCGCCGAAGCCATCGACTCCGGCCAGACCGCCGCCACCCTCGCCAAACTCCGCCAGTTCGGCGCAAAGCACGCGCCAGTGCAATAGGGGCCTACAGCAGCCCCGACCGCCCCGCCAGCAGTCGCGCCAGCAGCCACGAAGCCAGCGACAGCCCCAGCGACAGCGCAACCCAGCCCGCCTCCTCCACCGTTATCATCAGGCCCGGTGGCAATTGCGGCATCGCCCACGCATTCTGCTTCATCGCCGGAACGCCCAGGCGCGCCAATTCCACCCCAACCCAGCCGAAGACCCCTGCAGTCAGCACGAATCCCGGCAAAGCCCGCTTCCACGGAAAGGGAATCGGCGGCGGCGCGCTGGCCTCCCGCTCCACTCTCTCCATCACCGCGGCCAGAAAGCCCGAAGATGGCAAAATCTCCTCTTCCGAGAAGAGAATCTCATCGATCCTGTCCAGCTCCATCGCATCGCTTTCCTTCTTGTTCCAGTCCATCTTTAGGCCTCCTTTCCCGCGTCGTGAGTGGCAAATTCCATCCCCGTCTGTTCCGCTTCCAACCCCGGAAACCGCCTTCGCAGCAGCGCCCGAGCCCGCGAGAGCCGGGCCTTCACCGTTCCCTCCGGCAGCCCCATCGTGCGCGCCGCCGCGGCCACGTCCATCTCATGAAAATAGTAGAGCACCACCGGCTCCCGGTAGCGAACAGGCAGCGCCAGCACCGCCCGCCTGACCATCTCGGAGCTCAACCGCTCCGCCAGGATTGAGTGCTGCGCCGCCGGCCTCGATGGCTCGTCAATCTCCCCGATCGGCACGTTCACCGCCGGAAACCGCTTCAACTCGGAACAAAACACATTCGCCGCCAGCGCAAACAGCCAGGCAGAAAAGCTGCTCTCTCGCCGCCAGCTCTTCAGCCCCCGCCACGCGCGGATGAATGCCTCCTGCGCCAGCTCTTCGGCGCGGCCGCGATCACGGCAGTAGCGCCAGGCCATATTGACGAGCGGCCTCTGCCAGCGCCGCACAATCCCCTCAAACGCCCGCACATCGCCGGCCAACACCTGCTCCACATCGGCCAGGTCGTCTTCGGCTTTGGCGGCGGTGTTCATGCCGGGCGGCGCTCCCCTCAAACAGGTACGACCGACTCTATTCCATTCCGGTTGCAATTTCTCGCCCGAATCTCCACCCCTCGGAATTTTGCAACCGGATTCGCACACCCGCTGTCGTACCAGGTGCATGGGGAGAAACCCCGGCAAGGAGGAACAGATGAGCACTCCCATGATCTTTTTGTTTCCCATAGCGATCATCGTGGTCACATTTGCATTCACCGGCGTCATTCATTGGGTCGACAGCAGCCGCAAGGAGCGCGAGGCCTTTTACAGGGCCGAAACTCTCAAGCGGCTTGCCGAGGCCCCGGGTGAGGGCGCCAAGGCGGCCATTGACCTGATGCGCGAGGATGAACGGGTCAAGTGTGCCAAATCCCGCGAAGGCATGAAGGTTGGCGGCCTGGTCAATGTCGGCGTGGGCGTCGGGCTTATCATCATTCTCCACGCCATGGTTCGGACCAATCCGGCCTATCTGTGCGGCCTGATTCCGGGGATTATCGGTGTGGCGCTGCTGGTTTACGTCTATTTCATGGCTCCGCCGCTGCAATAAGGAGGCCAACGGTTGAATCCCGGCTGGCGTCCGGGGCATCAAATTAGTTGTTTGAACGACTAATCTCTCGGCCTGCCTGCCCCGCCGGAACGCCCGGAGGATCCCGATGACCGCCAGCCACCACTCTCAACCCGCGATCTTCCTCCCCCACGGCGGCGGGCCCTGTTTCTTCATGGACTGGACCTGGGGCCCGGCCGACACCTGGACTCCGACGCAGCGTTTCCTCGAGGGCCTGGCCGCCACTCTGCCCGAGCCGCCCAAAGCCATCCTCATCATCAGCGGTCACTGGGAGGAGCCGGCATTTACGGCCAGCGCGGCGTCGGCGCCTCAGCTCATCTTCGACTACTCCGGCTTTCCCGAGCACACCTATCGCCTCACCTGGCCGGCGCCCGGCTCGCCGGAACTGGCCGCGCGTGTGGCCGAGTTGCTCGCCCAGGCAGGGCTACCCTCTGCGCTCAGCCCCAGCCGCGGCTTCGACCACGGCGTCTTTGTGCCGCTCAAGGTGGCTTTCCCCCAGGCCCAGATTCCGGTTGTCACGCTCTCTCTCGCCCGTTCGCTCGATCCCGCGCTCCATCTCGCCGCAGGCCGCGCCTTGGCTCCCCTGCGCGACGAAGGTGTCCTCATCGTCGCCAGCGGCATGAGCTTCCATAATCTGCGCGGCTACTTCCAACCCCCGACCCGAGACCGCGCCAAGGCCTTTGACGCATGGCTCACCGCAGCCGTCGAGTCTCCACCGGCGGAGCGCGTCGCGCTGCTGACTGACTGGCGCAACGCTCCGTTTGCGGCCTACGCCCATCCCCGCGAGGAGCACCTGATTCCGCTGCTGGTTGCAGCCGGCGCCGGCGGAGAAGGCCCCGGCGCGCGCATCTTCACCGATGAGCCCATGGGCGCAGCCATCAGCGCCTATCGGTTCGGTTGAGCCCCTGCACCCTCGCCGGCCGCCGCAGCCACTGCACAATCAACCATCGCTTTCCGCGCAATCAGGCTGGAAGCCAAAGGCCAAGGGCCAAGAGCTAGAAGCTGTTCCCTTACAGTCCCTTCGATTGGTACCAGGGCCTCCTGCGGCCCAGGCGAATGCCGCGGTCGATGGCCACGGCGAGCAGGCCGAAGATCATGCACAAGTCGACCCGTGCCTCATGCAGAAAGCTCAAGATCCCGTAGCGAGGGAGCGTCACCAGGGCGAGGGGTCCGAAAGACCTGCCCAGCAGGATCGGCACTTTGGTCGTCACCAGCGCCGCCAGCATCACCACCAGCAGCACCAGAGCAGCTTCGCCCGCAAACAGGTTGAGCACGATCGCCAGCCCGCCGGCAATCTCAACCCCGCCTACGAGGGGTGCCAGAACACCGGGAAACGGCAGCCCTATCGCGGCAAACCTGCCCATGCCCAGTTCGGCCGGATGAACGAACTTGAGGATCCCTTCGGTCAAAAACACCAAGCCCACAACCACGCGGATCAGGATCATGGGAACACTGCGGCGCATTCTTGCCTCCGGGCACCGGGCTAGTCTGGGTTGCCCCTTCCTCTTCGAGTCAAGGCCGGTGTAAAACCCAGATATGCAAAGAGCATACCTTACAGACCAGATGGGATGCGGCAAGCGCTAACCCGGCGTAATCTCCCTGGCCGGCTCGTCTCGGTTTACACTCAGCCGGCCGCCGCCAGTGCCCCTGCTTCCCCAACATGTTTTCCCCGTGCGCTATGGCCGTTCCAGCAGAGCCTCGATCTTTGCCGCCAGCGATCGGGGGTCGCCGAGGGCCCGTGGCGGCTCACCACTCTCCCTCGCCGGTCGATGAGAAACTTGGTGAAGTTCCATTTGATCCTCCCCGCATCGAAATCGCCGAGGATTCCAGCCTTGCTTTGCCTGAGGAAGCGATAAAGCGGGTGGGCATCTGCGCCGTTTACGTCGATTTTTGCGAACATGGGAAAACTGACGCCATAGTTCTTTCGGCAGAAGGCGCCGATCTCCCCCGCTGAGCCTGGTTCCTGTCGCCCAAACTGGTTGCAGGGAAACCCCAGCACCGCGAAGTCGCGGTCCTTATAGGTCCGGTAGAGCTCCTCCAGACCCGCATACTGGGGCGTAAAGCCGCATTTGCTGGCTGTATTGACAATCAGCAGCACCTGCCCGCGAAACTCCTCGAGCTGTGCCGGGCGCCCATCCAGCAGCGGGGCTGAGAAGCCATAGATTGTGCCTTCCGAGTCTTCCATCGCGCTAAATCCTCCCTCCGGCGAAGATGCCAACTGAAACGAATGTGCGTCTAAGAGGGATGCCGCGCAGCGTGAAGGGGATGCAAACAAGCCCCAACCCGCCTGCTTCCGGTAGACTGTGGGTTAGGCCCCAGTCCGAAGGCGCTTTGCGCGGCTGGGAAATACTGGGAAAGTTTCGGTTTCCGGGCCGTCGAACTGCCTGCCGGTTTGGGTGGAGTGAGCACGGTCAAATATAATCATTCTTTCCTTGAGGCAGGACCAGATTTTTCTTGAGCAGTGAGGGTGTCGATATTCTTCCCGTGAAGCCGATCCTGATGGCGAACTATGGCCCGCACCAGTACTTGTGCTCGACGCAGGGCTCCAGCCCGGTGAAGATCAAGCACACCTCCATCTCCCGCGTTCTGCGCGCTCCCGGCCGCTTGGCCCGCAGCGCCCAGGTGCCTTTTCTGCTGCTCGCGCTGCTCCTTGCCGCGGGCGCGGCCCTGGCCCAGCAATCGCAGACCATCGATTCCATCCGCGTCATCGGGAACCGCCGCATTCCCAAGGAAACCGTGCTCGCTCGCCTCTTTACCCACCCCGGCGATGCCTACGACCCCATCTCCATCGAGCGCGATTTCAACTCCCTGTGGAACACCGGCTACTTTGAAAACCTCCGCATCGAGCGCGAAGACTCCGAAAAGGGCATCATCCTCGACATCTTCGTTAAGGAAAAGCCCACCATCCGCGAGATCAACTACAAGGGCCTCAATGCCGTCTCGCAGTCCGACGTCCTGGACCGCTTCAAGAAGGAGAAGGTCGGGCTCTCCGTCGAAAGCCAGTACGACCCGGCCAAGATTCTTCGCGCAACCACCGTCCTCAAGGACATCCTCTCCGAGCACGGCCACCAGTTCGCCCAAATTAAGCTCGACGTCAAGGACATTCCCCCGGCCTCGGTCCAGGTCAACTTCAACATCAAGGAAGGCCCCACCGTGAAGGTGGGCGCCATCAAGTTCACCGGCAACCAGCACTTGAGCGGCCTGGTCCTTCGCCGGGCCATGAAGAACCTCAAGCCCATCGGCATTCCCTACTCCGTCTTCTTTGAGGATCTCTTTCCCCAGACCTTCGACGCCTCAAAGCTCGAGGAAGACAGCGAGCGCGTCCGCCAAGCCTATCGCGACAAGGGCTACGCCAACGCCGCCATCGAGGAACCCAAGACGCAGATCCGCGACGAAGGCGGCCTCAACTGGTTTACCTTCCGCCCCAACAAAGGCAAGCGCATCGACATCCTCATGCCCGTTGAAGAGGGCGCGCGCTACCGCCTCGGCGCCATCAATTTTACAGGCAACAAGGCCGTCTCCAACGTCAAGGCCTTGCGCGCCACCTTTGCCCTCAAAGACGGCGACTGGTTCAACGCCACGCTCATCCAGAAGGGCCTGGAGAACCTCAAGAAAGCCTACGGCCAGCTCGGCTACATCAACTTCGGCGCCATCCCCAAGCCCGTCTACGACGACCAGAAGAAGACCGTCTCCCTGGACATCGACATCGATGAAGGCAAGCCCTTCTACGTCTCGCGCATCGAGTTTCAGGGCAACACCATCACCCGCGACAAGGTCATCCGCCGCGAGCTCATGCTCGACGAAGGCTCGGTCTACAACTCGCAGCTCTGGGAGTACAGCCTGCTCCGCCTCAACCAGCTCGAATACTTCGAGCCGCTCAAGGTCGAGCAGGACTCCGAAGCCCACCAGGATGCCGAGGCCGGCACCGTCGATCTGCTCCTCAAGGTCAAGGAGAAGGGCAAGAACTCCATCGGCCTCAACGGCGGCGTCAGCGGCCTTTCCGGCGCCTTCCTGGGCGTCAATTACCAGACCAACAACTTCCTCGGCCTGGGCGAAACCCTCAGCCTGCAGGGCAACCTGGGCAACGTCAGCCGCCAGTTCATGTTCGGCTTCACCCAGCCCTACTTGCGCAACCGGCCGCTCAACCTCGGCTTCCAGCTCTTCAACACCAAGCAAGACTTCAACGCCGCCAAAAACTACCAGACCTCGACCGGCCTGTCGGCCAATCTGACTGCGGCGCAGCAGTCGCTCACGCAGAACTACAACCAAGCCTCCACCGGCCTGACGTTCTCGCTCAGTTATCCCCTCAAGCGCCATGCCTTCCAGCGCGTCGGCATGACCTACTCGCTCACCAAGTCGTCCATCACCGCCTTCAGCACCGCGTCGCAGACCTTCTTCCAGACCATCAGCTTCCGCTCCGGCATTCAGGGCTCGAACTCGCTGGCGGGAATCGTCAACAGCTCCGCGTCCTTCAGCTACATCTACAACACCATCAACAACCCGCTTCGCCCACGCAGCGGCAAGGAATACACGGCCGTCTTCCAGATTGCCGGCATCGGCGGCAATGTGCGTTACATCTCGCCGCTGGTGGCTTACAAGCGCTTTCTGCCGATGCACTACCTGCTTTCGTCGGCCAATGGGCGCAACATTCTGGGCGTGCGCGCACAGCTTGGATACGTGCAGGGTTTCGGCGGCGATGTGGCTCCTCCCAACAACCGCTTCTACACGGGCGGCGAAGGCGATCTGCGCGGTTTTGACATCCGCGGCGCCACGCCCTACGGCTACGTGCCCAATCGCGTGAGCGTCCAGCTCACCAATCCTGACGGCTCCTGCGTGCCGCGCGATCCCACCAACCCGCAGTTGAACCAGTGCCTGCAGATTCCCCTGCCGATTTACGGTATCGCCTCCATTGGCGGCGATACCAACCTCACCACCAATCTCGAGTACCGCATTCCCATCGCCGGTCCGGTCATGATCTCGTTCTTTGACGACTTCGGCATCGACACCGCCCTCAACAAGGGCCAGTTGAAGCAGAGCCCGGAGGGCTTCGCCACACTCACCGCACCGCTCTATGGTTGCCCGGTCTTCAACAACGGCGCCTGCCAGGGCGGCATCCCCGGCTCTCAGGTCGGTTTCCGGCAGGACATCCGCCCCATCAGCGGAACCAACTTCGTTCCGCGCATGTCCCTGGGCGGCGAAATTTCCGTCATCATGCCCATCATCAACGCGCCCTTCCGGCTCTACTACGCGTATAACCCGCTCCGCCTGTACGAGGAGCCCTATTGCAACTCGGTCATCGTCGGCGGCAAGAAGGGCAGCTGCTCCGCCGAGCTGATTACCCGGGACCTGTTCCCGCCGGGCGGCGCAGGCGACTACACCTACCAGGAGGCCATGCAGGCCTATGGTTCGCGTTACCTGTTCCGTGAGCCGCGCAAGACCTTCCGCCTGACCGTTTCAACAACCTTTTAGAGCACAGCGTTTCAACTCCTCAGGGCCGTTCGCCAACGCGGGCGGCCCATTCAATTGCGCGCCATCTGGGACCAGAGCCCCAGAGCCCCTGCCCCATTCTTTTCGCGTTGTCGCCGCGGCGACCGAAAAGGGTGGGCGACCGGGAATCTCCGCCAACCGGCTCTCCCCTCGGCAAACCCCGATTTAACGCCAGGGCGCTTTACCTCCCCAACCCAGGCCACCTATAATCCAGGGAGTTCCTGCTGATGTCTCCGCACGCGTCTTTTCCTGTCTCTGCACTGCTTCCTGCACAGAGTTGAGAAGAACCGGGGTCCCCAGCGACAGGTCTTCGTCGAAGAGGTGGTAAACGACGGCTGGGTTTCGCAGGAGGCACACGGTCGGTCTGGCAATGAAGCGCGGATTCGGCAGGAATTTCGTCAAAGCAAGTTGAAGGAGTTTTACATTCAGATGAAGCGTACCTTTGCACTCGTTCTTACGCTGGCCTCGGGCTTCGCCCTCAGCGCCGCCGCTCAAACACTACCCGTGCCCGCTGCTCCCGCCGCGGCTGCTCCGGCAGTCCCAGCCAAAGTTGCCGTCATTGCCTTCCAGGCCGCCGTCGGCCAGACCAACGAATTCCAGCGCGACTTCGCCGACCTGCAAAAGAAGTACGAGCCCAAGCGCACCCAGCTCAAGACCATGGGCGACGAAATCGATAGCCTGGAAAAGCAACTGCAGGCCGGGGGCGACAAGCTCAGCGACGCCGAGCGCGCCAGCAAGGCCAAGACCATCGACGACAAGAAGAAGCAAGCCCAGCGCTTTGCCGAGGATGCCCAGAACGATCTGACCCAGGAGATGAACGAGGTCTACAACAAGATCGCCTCCAAGGTCTATGATGTTCTGGCCAGCTTTGCCCAGCAGCAGGGATACACCCTGGTGGTCGACGGCAGCGGCAGCCAGCAACAGGCCCCCGTGGTCCTGTACGCCAGCCCCAGCACCGACATCAGCAAGGCCATTGTAGATGCTTACAACCTGAAGTCGGGCGTTCCCGCACCGCCACCGCAACCGGAAGCCGCACCGGCGCCCAAGCCCGCCGCCAAGCCGCCCGCGGCCCACTAAGACGCCGGGCACGAGCGCTACAAAGATCGAGCGCGGCAGAAAGTCCCCGTGCAGCGGGGACCTTCTGTCTGGAAGGGAATGTGCCGCTGCGTAGAAGCTCATCCGGAGCCGCAAGAAGTGTCAGAGCACGACTTCACAGGCTGCGGAAAAACTCCTCCGGAGAGGCAAGAAGTGTCAGGGCACGACTTCAGTCGTGCCGTAAGTGCAATCAAATCAACGTGGGCTTTAGCCCCTGCGCTATGCTTCTC
>Ga0209517_10009365_pt1 | contig 11191 bp, 14 predicted proteins | sample PeaSoiMetSII2010_FD_187695 | JGI IMG/M metagenome (GOLD analysis project Ga0209517, IMG submission 187695) | Peat soil microbial communities from Weissenstadt, Germany - SII-2010 (SPAdes) (version 2) | ecosystem: Environmental > Terrestrial > Soil > Wetlands > Peat | place: Germany... | reverse complement strand
CCGTGCAGCGAAACGGCGTGAACGTGGTTCCGACAGTCCGTCCGCCGATCCGATGTCTCGTGCCTCCAGTGATAATCCCGCCTTCCTCTGTCCGAAGATGCGCCTGCATCATTTTGTGGCTGCCCCGGGAGTGGAGTGCCCGGCAATGCTCGCACATCGTTGTCGCGTTCACCTGGCGCCAAGGAACCAAAATTGCAGCACGATCTATTCGAACCGGTCAAGTTTCGCCATAGGATCTCCCGTCTGTTCGGATCATAGAACGACATGGGGTCAGCCGGCGTCTAATGCTTGACAGGGGAAGGCATGCGCGTACAGTTAATTTGTACTGAGACCCCCCGCGCGGTTCTTCTCGACCGCCGCGATGACGGAAAGTGGGGTTAACGGGTCCACGACCCGCCACCGTTGCAGCGGCGCAGCCAATCACTGCGCCGTTTTCATTTTTATCGGGTCGAGCAACGATCGTCCGTTCCGGGAGCGGAAGCCAGGGGGCGGATGAGTATTGCCGTGGGCGCATGTTGCGACCCCCGGGCCGTTTCCGGCAGGCTTTACGCCGGTGTCCATAGGTGAGGGTCAGATGAGTCATTTTAAATTTTTCATCTTCGACAAGGACAATCGCGCCGAAGATCAGTTGAGCGTGGTGTTTCACAAGTTCCGAGAGGAACTGAGCCGCGATCTGTATTTGCTTGATCCCGATTCCACTCTAGAAATGTCGCCGACGCACAAAAGTCGCCCGTCGCGACATGCTGAAATCAAAACAACGCTCGGCATGACGGAGGTGGACAGAAAAGTTCAGCACCGTGCAAGTGAAAATCGCCTGAACGCCTATCAGGAGGCTACTGCACCCGGGTCCCCCTGAGCAACCTGATCGCGGATGTAGCGATTATCGACCATTTCAATAATCGCCACTGGCTCAAGCATCCCAGCAAGATGCTGTGAAACCTCGCCGGGGGCCGCGAACGTCGCTCGTGGAGTCGCTGTGCGGCGGACCGGGCGTCTTTCGATCCACGTGTACCGGCACAGGGTTCCGCCCTTACGACCGCGCGATCCGCCTACCGGCCCGCCGTCCCCCGGGCGAAGATGGGCCGCCGGCTGGCGGAAATCACGTTTTTAGCCGCGTTGCGCCAGACGGATGAGGAGAGGCTAAAGGGCGGTAGCGCGGCCCGCGCACCGTCTCCGATGTTGGGTCCGCCATCCGAACGCTACTGCACCGCCCCCGACGCTGCCAGTGAAACCTCCGCAAGCCGTTCATCGACTTGCGCAAAAAGTTCGCGGATCCGGGATTCCTCGGACTCGCATTGTTTGACCAAGTCCGCCAACTGGGCCACGGTCAACGGTGCCCCGCCGTCTCCGGCTTCACATACGGTATCGGACCAAACCCCGCCAGGGTCGCTATTACAAGGGCCGACCTGGCAGGATGCGCTTGCGCACGGCGTCGGCGTGGAGCTTGAACAAGTAATCGCGGGCAGACGCAAGGTCAGCGAGCAAGGTGTTGCGGGAATTGTCGTCCATCGCGGCGATCATGCGCCTTGCGGCACTAGGTGGGAAGTACCATGATGCGCGTTCTGGTAGCGGGCGCCGGGGGCGGATGAAATGTAACGACCGGCGGCGCTGTCGGCCAAATACGGTCATGCAAAGGTGGCGCGGAATTTTCCTCTTTGCGGAAATTGGCGACCGGTTGCTTCGGCAAGAAACGGCCCGTAGCGTCTATAAAGGCGACATTCACACAAGGTTCGCAAGAATTGGACCACGGACTTCAGGTTGCCTCGTCAACGCGGATTTGGCGTCGATTTGTATTATTCCTATCAGCGGTGCTTCTGGCATCGTGCGTGTCGACGCAAACCAGTGCGCCAATGCGGCTTTATGTGCGCCAAGCTACCTATGAAGTCGACGGTCACTCGTTTCTTAATTCTGCCGACCTGGAAGCGTTTCTGCGCGACCGCAAACCTGCGAAGATTTACGTTGTGCTGGAAAGGGAGGCGACGTATGAGCAAGTGCGCGGTGCGCTAGTGGCCATTCAACACGTTGGTGGGGTTGATGTCGATCTAGTGGGCGACGAGGCACCGAACTAGGGGATACGTATCGCCGGGTTGCGACGGGCGCCTAGCGGCCATGTGCGGTTTGTCGGGTGTTCGCATACGCAACAAAATGGTTCTCCGCAAGGATTCGAGTCGTGGCGTCGAAGCTGAACGCGAACGACGCTAGAGCTTGCGCCACGAGCGCGGTTTGCTTGCCGTGCGCCTGCTCGATGGTGGTGACCACTGCGAGATACTTGCTCTTGGAAATTTCGAGCGTGTCCATGCCTCAGCGCCAAGCAAGTCCGACCATGAAGCCTACTGTGTAGCCGCTAAGAAGTTTCACGGCAAATTTTCTCGCCGCGTGTTTGCATTAGCTGATCGATGGCGTGCTCTACAGCGCTTGCTGCCATCGAGAAAACTTCGGACTCGTTTCGATCTTGAATTTCGGCTTGCTGGCGCAATGAAAGCGCCACTGCCCGCAAAATTTCGACTGGGGTACTCTCTTCCGTAACCATGATTGCAACCTCCAATCCAGGTTGTGTTGTGGTTAGGGTGGCATCACGCTCGAACGTGACGCTTGCCCGCCTGCGTTGCTCGTGGATTGTCCCGCGCGCTTGGCTGGTGATCCGGGTTAGCCCGAGCATTTCAATGCGCCGTGCAAAGGCGGGGCTTCCCAGTGGGTGCAAACCCCACCCGCAAGCAACTTTCCATGCTGCTCCTAGTGAAAGCTTGCCTGCTAAAGGCAGCCTACGCTGCGCTCCCCTGAGCGTGTTGTCCACGATCAACGAAATGGGCGGAGCCGAGTACGTGCTAATACTTATCCAACGCACGCAATGATTCTTGCTTACGTCTCAGGACTGAGCCTCGAAAGCTTCATGTGCGAGGGCCGTAGCGGCGGTATCCTGCTCATCGGTACACGCAAGAATAGCTGCGCGTTCTGGGAACGGGAGGCGGGGCGGATGACGAGTAGATATGCGACCGTGGCGATCGCAAAATTGCTTTTGATTGGATGCGCAAACACGCCTCCGCAAGACAGTGGCGGGCGGGCATGCTGGCTAGGAACGTGGATAGCGTGCAAGTAGCTGAATTGACGATCTGATCGGCGCGGCCAATTGAAGGGGCAAAGCCCAATGCGGGATCCACACGTCGAGTCTGTTTTCTACCGTGTATCGGCGGAAGAAGGAACGGAATACGTTAACCCTGAGCCACTGCACTTCGAGAACACGCTGGGTCGCTTCCACATCAACGGTAACACCTTGGAAGTCCACCCTGTGGAACACTTTCCTACTGAGGCAGGTGCACGTGCGGTCATTGATCCGTTTCTGCGCGCCTGGGAGGCCGACTCCGATCTATGTGCCAATCCAGGGACGATTCGCTTCAAGTTCGAACAATCTGTTGTTGTGGATCGCGACCCGCCACCGCCTGGCTCAAACATTGTCGTGCCTGCCTCCGTGGGTGCAGTCGGCTTTGCGGGCACAACCGCTTCAGTCAAGATTTTGAGAAACTCGTATCCGAGCCCGCCCACCGCATTTGTTCTGTCTCCAGACGCGGAAACCGCATTCCGGCGCTGGCAGAGTTATCGCCAGGGAAAGGAGCCCCTGCCAGCGATGTCCTACTTCCTGTTCACTTGGCTGTGTTCGATGGCAAGGTCCAGACGCGGGGCAGCGAAAATGTTTGCCATCGACGAAGAGATTCTGAAGAAACTCGAAGAGCTATCCAGCACCCGGGGTGATGCGACAAATGGTCGAAAGGTGAAAGCCAATAAACCGCTGCAACCGCTGATAGGTGCAGAAATACAGTGGATGGAGGCAGTGGTCACGCGACTGGTGCATCGGGTGGGGGAACACGCGTCGGGAAGCAGCTTGCCAGAGATCGGGCTGAAGGACTTTCCGTTGCCCTAGACGAGGTGGTGCAGTTGGGAAAGGAGATTAGCGGCAATGTGTTGCACGCAATGCGGGACCAAGCAGTGACGACGCGAGGTTTTGCTCAAGCTGCGGCAGATCAACCGACGCGCCATCAGCACCGCAAGCAGCGAGCCAGGCACAGGCGATGTCCGCTGCGGCGGAATCAAAACAGGTTGCTAAGGCACTTGTTCCGATACCTTTCTTTAACGGCGACTGGGTCTGGATCGCCTTCCTCATCTTTCAGCTTCTGTTCTGGAGTATCGAGCTAATTTTTGCGTTCACAGGTCAAAGACTAGAAGAGCAACCATCCGCATCGAGGGATTTGCTCGGCAATATCGCTTTCTTCGCGCTCATGTGGAGGCGACTGAAGCGCCGCTGGTGGGTAGGTGCGCTGATGGGGTTTGCATCGACCTCCGTCCTTTTCTTCCTTGCCGGTTTCATTGCGGCTTTTAACCAACCGCGATGATGAATGGCTGACTCGGATCTGCCTCGGAGTTGCGGTAGCTGGGACAAATGACGTACGTCAATGGCCGACGGCATCTAGTACTTGACACGAAAGGGCGTGCGCGTACAGTTGAATTGCAGCGGTACCCCCAAGCGAGATACTTCTCGACCGCCGGGATGGCGAAGAGTGGGGTTGGCAGGTGAAAGCCCGCCACGCATGCAACGGCGCAGCTTAAAGAACTGCGCCGTTTTCATTTTCATGGAACGGGTGCACGTTCTTTGGAGCGGGAGCCAGGGCGGATCACCACTAGCGTGGCGGCGGGTGGCCCGGCAACCAAGGGAAAGGGCGACGGCCGGTTGGCGCGTCAAGCACCGACCAAACCGTGACGACCTGGGAGTGCCCGCATTCACACCGCAGGGGCCGCAGCGACAAAATTCCAAGGTTGGGCACCGAGACGAAGACCTTTCCGCAGTACAAGCGGTCGTCATGCGCACGGAGACGGTGCCGGGCTTCGCAATGTCGCAAGTCTGCTGTTGAAGGGAAAGACTCTCGGGAATCGCTACGATTTCAGGGTTGCAACTGGAACTCCGCCAGCTCGCAAGTGACTTCCGGTTGGCCTCCTCCCTGCCACGTGAGCAGCTGATCGGACTTCACGACGGCGCGTGCTGCTGGGGCATACCAGTATGTAATTCCTTGTATGCCGCCACCGCCGGACGCGGAGTTAAAACTGCTCTTCCATTTGAGCTTGAACGCATCCAATTCTCCCGCTGGCACCCGCACCTTCTCGTAGCCGACGACCTTAACTGTCAGTTCCTCAGACCCATGGTCACCATATTCAAGGTTCACCCATTGGTTTGCGGCTCTCCATTCCTTGCCAACCTCAAGCGGAAAACTCAGACGCCTCGCGTCTGAGTCCTTGTGTATGGGCGATTCGATGTTATTCAGATCGGGAGTCTGCGACCACGGTTCCCCGTTCCATGTGCCCTTGATCCCCGATTGGTCGACGGACGTAACGACGGTGATGACTTTGGATTTCGTGATTCCATAAGCGCATACGGTCACCCACCGGTCGCTGACCTTGATCTCGGGCCTCTCGGCCTTTGCCGTAGACGCCGCACCTGTTGCCGCCGGGGCTGATTCCTGCGGACCACTGGCGCAAGCTACAAGCGCAATGGGCAGAACGAACGTGAGTATTTTGCGCAAAATAACCTTGCCTCTCTGAGTTATGTACCGCGATTGAGTCCACCTTGCGCCGGCGGCGCGAATCCGTTTCCATGCCTGAGGAAACTCATACGCTGAAATCAGGCTAAGCCGCGCTCCCCTGAGCGTGTTGTCCACGATCAACGAAATGGGCCGAACCGAGTACGTGCTAATACGTACCCAACACACGCAATGATTCTTGCTTCCGTCTCAGGACGGAGCCTCGAATGCTTCATGTGCGAGAGCGGTAGCGGCGGTATCCTGCTCATCGGTACACGCAAGGACAGCTGCGCATTTTGGGAGCGGGAGCCGGGGGCGGATGACGAAAAACGTAGCTGACGCGCCCACCAAGTTTGGAGATTCGATGAATTGCTTTCTCTACGACGTGTATTACGAAAAGTGCACAGCAGACGTTGACCCCATGCCGTTGACGGACAGCGACGTAGCGGCAGTATTGACCACGTTCCCGGCCAATCTACATTTGCACCTTGCGTTTGGTGGACCGACCCCTGCACTGGCAGAGCCAGGCGACGCGACCGTGAAGACGGTGGTTCCGTTTTATTCAGAGCGAAATCAAACTTCGATCAGCGTGGACACCGTCATCGACGAGGAAAAGGTGGACGCGGCGGTAGATGAAGTCGCGAAGAGCCATGGTCTGAGCTGGAGAAAAATTAGCCGCAGGGGCGGATGAAATGTAACAACCGCCGTCGCGATCGGCCAACAGCGGCTATTCGGCAAAGTTGCAGATAGCGGTCAGTCGGCGGCGCTGTTGATCCAACGGTCAATCGGGTTCAATAGAACAGAAACGGGCCCCGGCGGCCTTCGCTCCTTGGCGGGAAGCGCCGGGCGGATCGTGGCCTGGATCACGCCTGAACGCTGAACACAGAAACCTCTCGCACGCGCGACCCAGCCGTGATGCTGCGCCACCCAAAGCCGGTCGATCAATCGGAGCAAGGCAGCGGTTAACAACCCTGGGCAAGCCAGGCGCATTGCTGGACAGACCGAACTATTGCCCGGCAGAAGCCATCAATCGAAGTGCGTGAACACGAGCGGCTCAAGCGCAGCGGCGGCAAAAACACCTCCCATCATCGCCCCGACGACGCCTGGGGAACAGGCATCTTGCCCAGTGAGGTAGAGGCCGGGGATGGGCGTTTTCGCGCGCAAGCTGTCGGAAAGGAAACGGCGCGGACTGGTCTCCAGTCCATAGATGGCCCCATGCTCAGCCTCGGTGAACGCAGCTGTCGACAGCGGCGTCGAAAGTTCGTGAAAGACCACCATTGGCGCTAAGGCCGGAAAATGCCGTTGAAACTGCGCGAGCAGGTTGCGCTCGATCGCGGCCTTGAGCTCGGCATAGGCCTCGGGCCGATTGCCAAACGTCGAACCCTGCCACCGGCTGAAGACGTCCCATGGCGCGAACGTGACGACCTCCGCGGTGTGTCGGAGCCTGCCGCCGGGATCGTGGTGCGGGTCCTTCAAGGTTGCAAAAGAGACGAACATGCCGGGTGGGGTCGCCTGGGTCGACGGGTCCTGCCAAGCGCCGGCGTCGACGTTCCAGGTCTCATAGAACCAGTGGTTCGATGCGCTCGCACCGTTGGCGTGAATGTCCCCTTCCAGACCCAGATACAGCGCGACATGGCACACGGACGGCTTGAAGGACAGCACCTCCCGTGCCCAATCCGAAGCGCGCAGGGCCGCAGGCAGCAGGCGCGCGATGGTGTTGCGCGCGCCCGCGTCCGAAAACACCTTCCGACAGCGAATCTGGCTCCGGTCGTCAAGGCGCACGCCGGCAACAATGCCGTCGTCGAGCAGCAACTCCTGCGCGCGTGCCTGCAGCCTGACCTCGCCCCCCGCCTGCTCAATGACTGGCAAGAGCTTTTGCGCAAGCACTCGGGCGCCCCCGACCGGGTAGAACGCACCGTTCAAGTAATGGTGACTCAACATAGCGAGCATGCCAAAACTCGATTCCTCGGATGCACCACCGTAGTCGCCCTGCCGCGAGAGAAGCACCGCGCGCAGCCTCGGGTCGCTCACCAACTCGTTTAACACTTCGCCGGTGGTCCTGCCCCACCATCGGTCGATCTCGCTTTGATGCAAGGGCCCCAGAAATCTTGCCACCAGCCCTGGCACCGCGCGTTGCATGAAGAGCACCCGTCCCGCCCGCGCTGCCGCGGCCAAGGCGTCAAAGAAGGCGTTGATCTGCGATTCGCTGCCGGGGAACTTCTCCGTGAGGTCGATCCGGAGCGCGGCTTCCGGCCGGGAGAACTGAAACTCGAAGCCGCCGGGGAAATGCACAGTGTCGTAGACCGCGCCCATGGAGGCAAACTCGATAGCTCCGTCGCAGAGCCAGTCGAGAACATGGCGAGCCGCCCCACCCGGCTCGACCTCACCCAAGTAATGCACCCCGACATCCCAGGTGAAGCTGTCCCGCTCGAAGGTCTGCGTCAGACCGCCGGCGCGGGAATGCCGTTCCAGCACGAGCACTTTGTGGCCTGTCTTGGCTAACGCCGCGGCACATGCCAAGCCGCCCATGCCCGAACCGATCACGATTGCATCGCAGATATCGCTAGCGGGCCGCATTCCACACCCCCGATGAGGGAGACTGCAAAGGAGTCTGCATCAAGATACGAAGCGACGCGTTGATCAGCATCAGTGAATCCGGCCGGGCGGTGTACCGCCCGGCTGAGCCGTTCTCGACGGGCAAGCGGGTCGGTGCGAGTTAGTGCCGCGAGCTGTTGCGACGGGCGCCTTCAATGTATTCGTGGGACCCCTTGCGGCGACGGCGGGCGACAGTTCTTGACAGGCAACTGACGGCCAGGTGCGGCTGTATGCTCAAATCGCTGAGCGGCCGTTCAACGCCGCCCAAGGCACCGAGCGGCCGGTTCCGGTCAGGAAAAACGGAAGCTTGCCGATGTCTCACTCAAACCAACCACAGTCCTTGAGTGCGCCTATATCGTTCCTTCCCCGCTCTTGGAAAAAGAGGGTGTCTGTTTTACTTGCACGCCGCGAGCTGCGCGGGTCGGCGAGAGGCCTGCTCGTGCGAAGAGGCGCCGTGAGAGAAGCGCGACGCCTTCTCGGTCGCTTTCGTGAAGCAGATGCTTTTACCTATTAGCGCCCTGGTGCCCGATAGTCCACAACCTTCTTGCCCGCCTTGTCAATGTCCTCGGGCGTAATCAGCACAACGGTCTTTACGGTCACGGCGCCGGTCTGGTTGACGGCGAGCGCGATGGCCGTGGCCGTTACGCTGTCGGGCACATCGACAACAACGTATGCGTCGACATCACCGAATGCGTAGTAAAACATCTCCAGCCTGCCGCCCAAGACCTCAGACATCTTTGCAATTGCCGCACGACGTCCCGACCCGCCTTCCTTGGCGAGACCCTTGACACCCTCGGCGCCGTAGTGTGCTTCGAAGAGATACTTGGCCATATTGACCTCCGCTTGCGGGAGCATCTCGCAAGGTCAGTTCAACCGCGAATCCAGCCTCGAGCGCTCGAATGGCCATCATGCGCGTTTTTCTTGCGGACCGTCTCCCGGATTGACGTTCGCGGCAAGCCCGGCAGTGCGCGAATGCGGCTCTTGTAAAACCAGGAAACCTGCCCACGGGTCGCCCTCAGACAGCATTGGCCTGGAATTGGCCAACTGCCGTCGATGGAACGCCCAAAATGCTCGCTCTACAGCTGACGTTCGCAAGGGACCGGGCAATGGTCGTTGCCGCATACCCGTCACTTGCCGGGGAAATGCAGACACACGGTCCCTAGGGGAGTACGGTGATTATTTGCCACATTGCGTGGCATCCGATCCGGACGGGCAATTCACGTCAAGGAGACGACGATGATCACATTTATTCGCACCATATCGATTGCGCCCGGCAAGACGCGCAAGGCCATGGCCTTCGGCCATGACATTGCACGGTACATCAAGGAAAAACACGGCACTACGATCGAGGTACTCATGCCAATGGGCGGCAATCCAAGCCGGATTGCATGGTTCGCTCGCTTTGATGGACTGGCGCAGTTGGAAACCCTGACAGGCAAACTCTTGGCCGAGGGGCAGTACATGGAACTCGTCGAGAAGAACGCCGACACGTTCCTTGCCGGATCGCTGCACGACGAAATCTGGCGGGCGATCTGAACTGATTTGGCCAAAAAGCCTGGACGCGCAGTTCGCTGCAGCAGTTCACCGCAGTTTCCCAAGCTGCACGACTGGGAGCGGAAACCGAGGGCGGATGACGAATGAGTACCGGAACCAAATTCAAGTGCTGCATTTGCGCTTTGACAACCACGGGGAAATGCAGCGGTTGTACCGTCGCAAACAATATGTCCACCCGTGCGTCGGTGAGAGATTCGGCAGCTAGAGAATTTTAGTGAGCGACAGCGTCATCAGCTATCCAGAGTTGTGCAGCCGCGAAGGAACAACCCATCAACAGACTATGATTTTTGGTCTTGGACGCAACCACTCGGTAATTTTCCTATCGCTGTTGGCCAACGAAAATTATCGTGACCGCCTGAAATACTCCAAAACGACGCTTGTGTGCGAGGGCCATGACGCAATGAAACGAGGCTCTTGCTTGAATCCATGGATGGTCGACCAACCATTGAACCACCCGAGCGGTGTCCCCACACAGAATGGCAAGTTCCACGCTGCTGCTCAGGCCGCGAGACTTGGTCAGCGGCTGCCGGAGCGGGTGCGTATTTACGAAAGACTTTCCTCTCGCATTTGGTCATACAGCGGCGTCTTCCATTTGGTCGATTCGTGGACCGAGCGCGACAAATTTCGTACCGTGTACAAATTCAAACTCATTGCCGTGGAGGGCGACGACAATCTTGAAGAACGAGTTCAATTGAATGCGCGACGGCGATGCCTAATACCGAGGGACGTTAAGCTTGAAGTCTGGCAACGCGACGGCGGGAAGTGTTCAATTTGCGGAGCGACCGACGACCTGCACTTCGCCCACAGCCGACCATTCGCAAAGTACGGAACCGCGGCGAAAGCCGATTGCGTGCAGTTGCGTTGCGCCAGGCATGACCACGTCCGAACACCGAGTTCCACACCAAGTTGACGGGAATAGCGACAGTCATCGTGGGGTTGACGGTAGCCTGTAGACCATGAAGCCCTCGTTCACTTCGCCCTGCGTCCATCCATCGCGACTGCACGCTCGCGAGCGTTGTTTCACCTGTGCCAACTTCCAGGGCCGGTTAATGGCGTTGCATGTTGTCTGCGAGCTTCGGGACGGACTTGATATCGTTGGCAGGCCGCGCAACGCCTGCGCCTTCTGGGAACGGGAACCGGGGACTGACGACGAATTATTTCTCTCCAAGTACGGTACTGTCTGTGCTTGACGGCGGACGGCGTGCGCGTACAGTTGGAGCCATACACGGGCGCAAGCCGGTGCTTCTCCCCCGCCGACATGGCGGGTTGTAGGACGCGGAGGGTGAAGGCCCGCCGTGAACGAAACGGCGCAGCGGAATCCACTGCGCCGTTTTTTATTCCAGACGTCCGCTTTTCGCTTTTTCGAATGTCGGAAGTGGGTCGATTCCGGGCCATTGCCTGAACGGGGTTCCTCGAGCGGCGGGCCGGGGAACAAGTAATCGGAACGCCGTGCAATGGCTGTACCTTCTGGGAGCGGG
>Ga0209517_10009363_pt1 | contig 11191 bp, 9 predicted proteins | sample PeaSoiMetSII2010_FD_187695 | JGI IMG/M metagenome (GOLD analysis project Ga0209517, IMG submission 187695) | Peat soil microbial communities from Weissenstadt, Germany - SII-2010 (SPAdes) (version 2) | ecosystem: Environmental > Terrestrial > Soil > Wetlands > Peat | place: Germany: Weissenstadt... | reverse complement strand
GCCCGGCCCAGGCGGTCAGGTGCAGCGCGCTGATCCGCGGCCTCGCTGCGCCAGGTATCCGTCCGCTCTGAGCGCAGCGCGGATATCTCGTCTTCGAAGTCGGACAGCGTCTCGAAACCTCGGTAAACCGAGGCGAACCTGAGGTAGGCGACCTCATCCAGGTCGCGCAGCGGGCCGAGGATGGCCAGGCCGACGTCATGGGAGGGAACTTCGCCAAGGCCGCGCGACCTGATCACGTCCTCGACCTGCTTGGCCAGGATGGCCAGCTGATCCTCGGTCACCGGCCGGCCCTGGCAAGCACGCCGCACCCCGCGGACGATCTTGTCCCGATTGAACGGCTCGGTCACTCCGCTGCGCTTGGCGACCATCAGGATCACAGTCTCCTGGGTGGTGAACCGGCGGCCGCACTCGGGGCACGACCTGCGGCGGCGGATCGCGGTGCCGTCGTCGGCCGTCCGGCTGTCGATTACCCGGCTGTCCGGGTTCCGGCAATACGGGCAGTACACGCGATCACCCCCTGCCGCACACTGCTACCCGATTGTCTCTTGATCACAAGTTATGGAAAAACTACGACGGTGTAACTACTAGATATTGTGGTCCAAGGATGTGGCGTGCGCAACCGCCGACCGTCATCCGGCCGCTCACGGACCGATCCTGACGGTGGGCGCAGGCCGCATCGGGCCAGCTAGGACGGCGACGAGACGAGGCCGGGAAGCCGCCAATCTCGCCACGTCGCCGGCGTGTCGCCGACCCGACCGGGGGTGGTGCCGAGGCGGCTGGCCTATCGCCGAACCAGCTACCGTGCGAGAACTGACCGCCAGCGGCCGAACCAGCGGTCCCTTATCCTCGCGGCACCCAGAGGACCTGGCCAGCCTGAATCGCCGGCCCGGTCAGTGAGTTGGCATCGATGATCTGCTGAACGACTGCCCGTGGATCGGCCGCGGGCTCCGCCCGAGTGGCAATGCTCCACAGCGTCTGACCAGGCTGAACCACGACGCGCGTCATGCCCTGGCCGCTGGTCTGGCGCGACGGTGCCCGATTGGACGCCTGCGCCTGACCGGCCACCGCCAGCCAGACCAGACTGGCTGCGGCAGCAGCGACGATGACCGCCAGCGCTACGACGACGATACGCCCGCGCCTGGTCAGCCGGATCGGGCCAGGCGAGGGCGTGAGCCTGCCAGGCGCGGGCGCTGGCCTGCCCGACACGGGCCTGCCCGACACTGGCGCGGGCCTGCCCGACACTGGCGCGGGCCTGCCCGGTACTGGCCTGCCCGGTACTGGCCTGCCCGGCAATGGCCCGCCTGGCACGATTCGTGCTGCGCCCAGGCCTAGCGGAGCCGCCGCAGGCGCCGGCGCAGTCGCTACGGCCGGGCCGAGGTCGGGCTGCGCGTCTCCGGTGCCACCCGGCTTGGACGCACCGGCAGCGAGAGACAGCAAGCTGCCGCGTCCGCCAGATGCGGCAGCCCCGCTGGTCGAATCCGTAGGCGGACGGCGCCGCTGCGGGTACGACGACTTGGAGCGCAGCACTGTGATCGCTGGCCTGATGTCGGCGTCCAGTCTTGCCTCAGCCGCACTCATCATGCTCATCGTGCTCCTTCTTAGCGAACGACAGTTCGATAGTATCTCTGTTCGATCGGATGGGCGTTCGATCGAACGAAGATACGACAGTGTCATACCGCAGGGGTCTGACACTTTCCACATCCGTCGAACAGATGTTTGATATGCCCGACCGAAACCGCTAGCGTCGGCCATGACAGAAGCCATTGAGTGCCAACGAGCTGGAGGCCCGGAGATGAACGATCAGCCAGAATCCGGAGGGAAAGCGGGGGCTCCCACGGTGACCGGCGGCGATTCACCGGTCAACGCAGACACCGATCGGGGGTCCGGCGATCGGTCCAGGGGCAGGCCGGGCAGGAAGCCGCGGGGCAGCGTGCCTGTTCCGGTACCTGACCTGCCTGACCAGCCGGATCCCGATCACGTGCTCACCTGGCGGCAGCGCAAGGTGCTCCAGGTCATCCGCGAATCCGTGCAGCGCCGCGGCTATCCGCCGTCGATGCGCGAGATAGGTGAGGCAGTCGGCCTGACTAGCACCTCGAGCGTGTCGTATCAGCTCTCGACCCTGCAGCACAAGGGCTACCTGCGCCGCGATGCCGGCCGGCCGCGCACCGTCGAGGTGCGGCTGCCAGGTCATGCCGCGGTGCGGCCCGAACCTGCGTTCGATGAGGACATGCCGATGGACATCACGTCGCAGGAGGCTGCCTATGTGCCAGTCGTCGGCCGGATCGCGGCCGGCGGTCCGATTCTCGCTGAGCAGTCGATCGAGGACATCTTCCCGCTTCCACGCCAGCTGGTCGGTGAGGGCACTCTCTTCCTGCTGAAGGTGGTCGGCGATTCCATGATCAACGCCGCCATCGCCGACGGCGACTGGGTCGTTGTCCGTCAGCAGCCGGTGGCTGAGAACGGCGACATCATCGCCGCCATGATCGATGGCGAAGCCACCGTCAAGACGTTCAAGCGGTCGGGCAGCCACGTCTGGCTGATGCCGCACAACCCCGCTTACACGCCGATCCCGGGCGACGAGGCAGAGATACTCGGCCGCGTGGTGGCGGTGCTGCGCCGGGTCTGAGCCCGGCGCCTGAGCCTTGCGCGGGGATCTCTGCCCTGCGCCGGGTGAGAGCCCGGCGCCGAGACGCCGAGCCGACGGCCGCCATGCCGAGGCCGGCGCGGCCGGCTCTCACGGCACCGCGCGATGCACCGTCACTCCGGGACGATGTTCACCAGCTTCGGTGCCCGGACGATCACCGTCTTGACGCCGCGCCCGGCCAGTGCCCGGCTGACGCCGGTGGTGGCCAGGGCCAGCGCGCGCAGTTCGTCATCGCCGATCGCTGGCGGCACCTCCAGCCGGTCACGCACCTTGCCGTTAACCTGGACAACGCAGGTTACCTGCTCCTGAACCAGCAGCGCCGGATCGGCCGCCGGCCATCCGGCCATCGACACCGATGGTGCCTGGCCAAGCAGTTCCCAGCACTCCTCGGCGGTGTACGGCGCGAACAGCGAGAGCAGCACAGCCAGCGTCTGCGCCGCCTCTCGTACCGCTGGGTCGGTCGCACCAGGTCCCACGTCGATCGCGCGGCGTGCCGCGCTCGCCAGCTCCATCAGCCTGGCGACGGCCACGTTCAGCCGGGCCGACTCGACCAGCTTGGTGACCTCGTCGATGGTCCGGTGAGTCACCCGCCGCAGCTCAAGGTCGCCGTCGGCGACCGCTCCCCCGGATCGCTTCGCGCCGACCTCGGTGGCGATCCTGATCACCCGGCCCAGGAACTTGACCGACGCCTCCGGACGCACATCGGCCCAGTCGATGTCGTCCTCAGGCGGGCTGGCGAACAGCATCGTCAGCCGGATGGCGTCCACGCCGTGGCTGGCCAGCTGCTCACCCAGGTCGACACCGTTGCCCAGCGACTTGGACATCGCCTTGCCCTGGTTGATCACCTGACCCTGATTGACCAGCCGGGTGAAGGGTTCGGTGAAGTCGACCATGCCCATGTCGTACAGGACCTTGGTGAAGAACCGGCTGTACAGCAGGTGCAGGATCGCGTGCTCGACGCCACCTACGTACAGGTCGACCGGGCACCACCGCCGTACCGCGGCGACCTCGAACGGACCGTGCTGGTATCCGGGTGAGCAGTACCTCAGGAAGTACCAGGACGAGTCGACGAACGTGTCCATCGTGTCGGTGTCCCGCCGCGCCGGGCCTGAGCATTTGGGGCAGTCGATCGTGACCCAGTCCACCGCCGCGGCCAGCGGCGAGGTCCCCTTCGGCGCCAGATCCTGTCCCCGCAAATCGGGCAGCCGCACTGGCAGCTGCTCGTCAGGAACCGGCACCTCGCCACAGGAATCGCAGTACACGATCGGGATCGGCGCCCCCCAGAATCGCTGCCTGGACACCAGCCAGTCCCGCAGCCGGTAGCCGACGGCCGCGCGGCCCAGGCCCTTGTCCGCGAGGGTCGCGGTGATAGCGGCGATCGCCTCGGTCTTGCTCATCCCGTCCAGCGGCCCAGAGTTGATCAGCAAGCCGTCACCCGGGGTTGCCTGCCAGGTCTGCGCTGGATCAGGCAGGCCGGTGTCAACCACGACTCGCACCGGCAGCCCGAAGACCCGGGCGAAGTCCAGGTCGCGCTGGTCGTGGGCCGGCACCGCCATGATCGCGCCGGTACCGTAGTCGGGCAGCACGTAATCGGCAGCCCACACGGCGATCCGCTCGCCGTTCACCGGGTTGATCGCGTACCTGCCAAGGAACACGCCCGTCTTGGGGCGCTCGGCCGACTGACGCTCGATATCGGTGAGCTTGCGCACCTGCACCAGGTACCGCTGCAGTTCCTCGCGCTGCTCGGGAACGCAGAGCTGGTCGGCCAGCCGCGAGTCCGCAGCCACGACGAAGAAGGTCGCCCCGTACAGCGTGTCGGGCCGGGTCGTGAACACGGTGACCGGCTCATCGGCACCCTCGATCGCGAACCGGACCTCGGCTCCCTCGCTCCGGCCAATCCAGTTGCGCTGCATCAGCAGCACCCGGTCCGGCCAGCTGCCCTCCAGCGGCGCCATGTCGGCCAGCAGCCGGTCGGCGTACTCGGTGATCTTGAAATACCACTGGTTCAGCACCCGGCGGATCACCTCGGCGCCGCAGCGCTCGCACTTACCGGCGATCACCTGCTCATTTGCCAGCACCGTCTGGTCGACCGGGCACCAGTTGACGTGACCGTCGCCCCGATAGGCCAGGCCGCGCTCGTACAGCCGCAGGAACAGCCACTGAGTCCAGCGGTAGTACTCGGGATCACAGGTGTGCAGCCGCCGCGACCAGTCGAACGACAGCGCATAGCGGCGGAACGACGCGGCCTGAGTCTCGATGTTGGCGTAGGTCCAGTCGGCCGGATGCGAGTTATCTCTGATCGCGGCGTTCTCAGCAGGCAGGCCGAAGGCGTCCCAGCCAATCGGGTGCAGCACGTTGTGCCCGCGCAGGAAGTAGTAGCGCGCCATGGCATCCGCCACCGCGTACGCCTCGGCGTGGCCCATGTGCAGGTCACCAGACGGATAAGGGAACATGTCGAGGACATAGGTACGTGGCCGCGGATCGGCTGAGTCGTCACTGGCACCAAACAGCCCGAGCTCGTCCCACCTGGCCAGCCATTTCTCCTGTACCGACCGGGGATCCCACCGGTCCTGAGGCTGGTCAGTTACCCGCGGATGGCGGCCGCCGGCCGGCTCCGCGTTCGCTGCGGCTGTCATTGCTTCCTCGCGATGTCTTCGGCCGGGCCGCCGCTCGGTTGACCGGTGACCCCAAACAAAATGCCCCTCGGTCACGAGGGGCAGCCGCGCCAACGACCAGGACAGCCGGCGCGGCTAAGTAAGGAGCAGCGTGGTGCGACGCACAGGCTCAAGGGTAGCGCAACGCCGCTGCTACTACGCTCTCAGTTAGGTATCGGCACGGCACCTAGGCGGTTTCGGCACGGTTTCGGTACTGCTGGGCCAGGCCTATCTCGCGACCGTTGATTACGTGTGGCGCCTGGCGCTGGCGATCGACCCGGCCCGCCGTAGCCGGGCCGCGCCACGACAAGTACCGGACCGAGCCACGCGCACCGGAAGCCGCAAGCGGTCGTTCCGCGCGGCGGGCTGTTCCCCGGCGAGTTGAACGGCCGCGTGCGGGAGGCGGGCTCACCGCTGTCTATGTTGAGTTCATGGTGGTCCGGGCGGATGGGAGCGTCCCGAGAACGCTGCTGCTGGCCCTGGATGCGGTGTCGCATCGGGTTGCGGCTGAGGCGGTTTCGCTGGGGGCGTTCGATGGCTGGACCGCGCCGTCGGCTCTGGTGGCGCCGTTCCCGTCGCTGACGCACGTCGGTTTCGCCGCGTTGTTCGAGCCATTCGGGGTGGGGCCGTCGTGGGGATATGAGGTCCGGTACTTCGATGTCGCGGCGAATCAGACAGTGGGCGGCAACCCGCTGACCTACCGGCATAAGGTGGCGCCGTGGTGCCAGGTCATCGATGTGTCGCGGCACAGCGTCACGTCGAAGATGGCCAGCTACGTATCGTCGTCGCGGGCTGCGGTAGCGGAGTTGGACGAGGTCTTCGGGCATGTGCTTGTCTCGTCGCGGGATGTGGTGATCGCCTATATCGGGGCGACGGACGGGTTCGCGCACCTGTACGAGGAGGACAGGCTGGTTCAGTTCCTGGTCGACCTCGACACGCGAGCCAGGGACCTAGTCGTGCGGCACGAGAAGGAACGCGGGCGCGGGCTTCGGATCGTGTTGTTCTCCGATCACGGCTGCGGCCAGGACGCGGTGCATTACACGGGCAGCTTCAAACCGCTGCTGCGGGCGGCAGGGCTGCGCGTCGTGCACCGCCTGGAAACGTCGCAGGATGTAGTGGCGCCGACGTTCGGCATCGTTAACTACAGCGCGCTGTTCTTGAAGGACGTCGCGCGCGCGGAAGCGGCCGCGCGAGTCATGGCCACGCATGCGGCAGTTGACCTGGCGGCGTTCTCGCCCGGCCCGGGGCTGGTCGAGGTCCTCGGTCGATCAGGTCAGGCTCGGGTGCGCTGGCATGGCACGGCGGGGCAAGTCCGCTACGCCTGCGAGGACCTGGCCGGAGACCCGCTGGGTCTGTCCGAGGCCCGGCGCAGGCTCGCCGCCGCGGGGGGTATCGATCAGGACGGCTTCGCCCGCGAAGACGACTGGCTCGCCGAGACAGCGTTCGGCAGGTACCCCGATCCGCTGCGCCGGCTGGCGCAGGCGTTCACCGGGCGGCCGGGTCGGCAGCCAGGCCAGCGTACTGCTGTCACTTGGTCCGGGCTGGTCGTGGGGATGGCGGTCCGCCTACGTCTTCGGCATGCTCCGCGGCCACCTGAAGGGCACTCACGGAGGCCTGGACCAGGGATCTACGCTCGGGTTCATTGCCACGAACGACCCTGGCTCGCGGCTGCCCCCGGTCGTGCGCGCCGAGGATGCCCTGGCCTCGTTCGCCGATGCAGTTCGCGCGGCGCGCTAGCCGGCACTGGCAGGGCGTCCGATTCGCAGGCTTAGGCTGGGCTGTCGCAACATGTCCGCCGCTGAGTTTAGGGATGACGCACGTGTCCGAGCCGGTCGAGCAGTACCTCAAGCCGCACCCTGAGGTTGCCGCGGCATGGTACCCGGCGCTGGCCCGAGCCGCTGGAGCCATGCTGTCCGCGCCTAGCCTGAACCGGGTACTGCCCCTGGCGCACCGGGTCCACGCGGTCGCGCAGCCTGCGGGCTGGACGGCCGTCGTCTCACAGCCGCGCACCAGCGTTGTGCCGCGTCGGCACGGCTTCACGGTGCTCAGCGCCAACGTGTGGCATGACTGGCCGCGCCAGCGACGGTGGCCCGAGCGGCTGGAGGCGGTGGCCCGGCTGGCCGAGGCCGAGGACGTCGATCTGCTGCTGCTGCAAGAGGTGGCACGCACATCGACGCTGACCGCGGACGCGTGGCTGTCCGAACGGCTGGGCATGGCCTTGGCCTACGCCAGGGCTAACGGCGACGCGAACGCCATCGGTTTCGAAGAAGGGCCCGCGATTCTCAGCCGCCACCCGCTGCTTGAGATCCATCTGACCCAGCTCAGCCGCGGCCACAACCCCCTGGCCCGGCGGGTGGCGCTCGGAGCCGACGTGCAGACGCCGCACGGCACGATCCTCGTCGTATCGGCACACCTGGGACTCCTGCGCCGACCCAACGCGCGGCAGATCCGAGCGTTGCGGGCCTGGGTGGCACGCGTGTCCGGCGGGAGGGCCGCCGTCGTGGGCGGAGATTTCAACGCCACGGAGAACCGGGCCGAGATCGCCGAGACCCAGCGCGCCTGGACTGACACGTTCCGGGCAGCGCATCCGCACGCCGACGCAGCCACTCACACCCGGACCACCCCATGGGGTCGCTGGAGGCCGCTACGGCGGCTTGACTACATTTTCGTTCAGCAGCCCAGCCTGACCCGATGGCAGGTCAGCGAGGCCCGGCATGTAGACGCGCCCGGAGGCCCGCACTCCGACCATCGTGCCGTGCTCACCCGCCTGCTGCCCGGCTGAGGACGGCCGGCGCGACAGCGCCCGAGCGCTGCGATCGACCGCACAGCGCGGCAGGAAAGGCGCGATCGCGCTCGCGGCCCCGGCATGCCCGGCCGACCCGCGCGCATCAAGGAAAGCGAGGACCAGCTTCGGAAGAAGGAAAAACAGAACCTCGACGAAAACTCGTGGCATCGCGTTACGGTGCTACCAGTTCAGCCACGCCACCGCCGCAGCGAGTGCTGCGATCAGGGCGTGGTTAAGCGCCCCTCGCGAGTTCGAATCTCGCCTCCTCCGCCACCCTGACCAGCGAAAACCTCCAGAGCCGTTGGCTGCTAATGATCTTCAGATGCCACATGGTCGAATGCGTCAGCTGGTCAGGATGAGAACTCACCTGGAGAAGAGATGCAGGCCGAGCCATGCCCACCAGGCGATCACGGCGATCCTTCCGGTAAGGCTGCGCATGATCCGGCTCAACAAGGCACCCATTGTCGGGATCCGGGAGCCGCGGCGATGGGCGAGCGCAGTCGGCTCCTCCGGTCAATCAGTGGACCGGCGAGCCTGGTTCACCTCGCGGGCGACCGCCCAGGCGTCCGCTACCGGGCCCATTGGTAGTCAGGGGCGCCGTGGCCGTAGGTTGGCCCGGTTTCCCCATCCCCCTTTTCAAGTGAGGTCGACCGCCGGCGAGGTGCCCTTGGCCGGGTCCTTTTCCGTCCGTCTCTTCCCGAACAGGGCTTGCGGTAGAGTAGGCCGCCGACGAGGTGCCAGTTGACCTGGTCCTTTTCCGACGGCCCCTCTCCGAACCGGACGTGCCCGATTTCCGTGGCATCCGGCTCTCCAGTGCTCATCGTGTTCGCCGTGTGGGACGTCCGGCATGGATGTCCTCGTGCAGACGCGGCAGACGACAAGGGTCTTGCGGCGGCGTGCGGCCATCCGCGTGGCCCATTCGGGCTGGTGTGCCCTCCCCCTGGGGTTGAGGTCCTTGAGGCCACGGATATGGTGCACCTCGACCTGGTTCCCGGATCCGCATAGTTCGCAGGTGTCGGCCAGGAGCCGCTGAGTTCTGACCGGCGGTTGCTCCAGATGCGCGGGGGATCGTCGTTGAGGGGCCGTGGCGTGGTATCTCGCGCGAGGGAGATGCCGCTCCATTGCGCTACCAGCGGTGATCGCCCGCCATCGCGGTGCACGGTGACCTGAAGGCCACGGCGCGGGCCGTGCTCGGTGGCCAGGACGGCACGGTAACGGCGGTAGACCTGCGGCACCCTGATCCGGTACTTGCGGGCCAGGGTCTTGGTCAGGGACCGTTCCATGACGTACTTCAGCTGTCCGAGCCGGTGACGGTTGAACGCCAGCCGGTAGTACTCCGCGACACCCCGGAACTCGGCCTGGAACTGCGCGACGATACTGAAGTCGGCATCGACGATGCGTTCGGTTCGCCGGATCGGCCTGCCGTGGTGCAGGTAGGGCGCGCACTTGGCGCGGATCACATCGGCCGGCACCTTCAGCCCGATCCCCGCGTTGATGCTGCGGTGACCGCGCCGATCGTGCTTGTCGTCGGCGTGCAGAACCACGATCTCATAGCCGAGGAACCGGGCGGCCTCATGGGCGGCGGGCATCGCCGACACGTTCGCGGCCGCGCTACTGAGCATGCAGAGAAGCGGGCGGCCCGGATGGACAAGATCCTGACCGCAGCTAGCCGGCGAGGTCTCGGCACGCAGACTGCCGTGCGGCTCGCCGCCAACATCGACCGCGACGCCCACGCGATGAAGCGGATCGCCCGGCACAACACAGCGCTGATCAGCCAGCCGGAGGCATGGACATAAGCAGTTCCAGCGGATCGTCTACCTCCTGCATTTCAGCCAGCGGTACAAGCACGCCGACCACTCCAGCATTCCACCTTTCAACATTCGATCTTCACGGGGCGGCCTTCTCTTCGGCCGACATTTACGACCTGGCTGCACCGTCTCCCGGCAACGAGCGCAGTTACGACATAACTGCCGATCAGCAATCGCACCCGGAATTGCCGTCCAGTTCGAACGGTCAGCTGAGTGGCTCCGTAGCCTACTTCGCCAGCCGATCGTATCGAGAGACGCACCACTCGCGAGCTCTCGCCGACGGTGGTAACTACCTGGCCCGCAAGCACTCCGAATTCGCCCCGGACCCCATGACCATGGATAGTCGGCGCGACTGGGCGCGGGCTCGATTCGGCGTTCGTGCAGCCGACGACTGCAGCCGCTCCGACTGCGACAGCAAGAACCAGCTGTCCTAGGTGCATGCGTCGGCGAGCGCAGTTGTCGACCCAGCATCCCGCCTTACTTCGCATCCGGATTAGCCGCCCGCCCGCAAGGCCACTGCGCGCGCTTCGGCGGCTGACAAACGATAACCTACGATGTTCACCTCAGTCAGAAGATCATTCCTAACCCATGCGAACCGATACTCCTGCATCCCGCCATTAGCAGCGCTGTCGATTGACCACGCAAGGCCTCCCCGTATCGAGAATGCCCGGATCGCGTGCATTCCCATTACAGTCGAGTTCATGAACTCTGGATCATGAAGCAGCTTCGATGGAGCGGCCGGGTTAGAGAAAGCCCATACTACATCGAAGACTTCGGCCGGTCCCGGATGGACCGAAGCAAATGCGAGCGGCAATGGCAATTGAAGACCGGCGTTGAGATGTCCGAATCGCCCGATGGCAGCAGTGAGAACGAAACCCTGCTGTAGCGAGCCGACGAATCCCATGCCAGTCTCTGAGTACGGGCCGGATCCATCCTTGAACATCCACAGAGGGCTACGGCCAGAGATTATCTGAGTCATATGGCTGATGGACTGATATCCGTCGGCCGCGGACAACTGTACATGCGGGAGCTTGTTGCCTGGGACACCCTGCGAATCGCTGGCCGCCATAGTCGAGTCGAGGGTCAGAGTGGTCGCGCCGAGGGCTGCGACTACTCCTGCGCCGAGCAGCGCGAGCCTAGGTAGCCGTGAACGGGAGATCATCGCGTGCAGCCTGGCCATTAGCGTCATTACAAATTCCCGTTGTCGTGAACATATGCAGGGCCATAGCTAAAAACGGTGTAAGGCGAATCTGCACATGGAGTAAGCCCCGGCCAGTCGTAAAAGACGCCGTTGCTCCAC
>Ga0209517_10009361_pt1 | contig 11192 bp, 6 predicted proteins | sample PeaSoiMetSII2010_FD_187695 | JGI IMG/M metagenome (GOLD analysis project Ga0209517, IMG submission 187695) | Peat soil microbial communities from Weissenstadt, Germany - SII-2010 (SPAdes) (version 2) | ecosystem: Environmental > Terrestrial > Soil > Wetlands > Peat | place: Germany: Weissenstadt... | reverse complement strand
CGCGCCAGGGTTTCCAAAGTAGCTTTGACCTCGCTGTTGATGCTAATAACTGTGCCTGGGTTCAACATCCACCCAGCATACAATATCGACCTTTTATGGTCAATTCTTAAATGTTACGTTACACTAGCCAACTCGCGCGCCAGCACCTCCGGCGTGGTATGTTCCCGGCCGTTGTCGTCTTCATCCATGTAAATAGGGCCGGGGACTTTGGGGTTGGCGAAGAGTTCGGCAACCCACGCTCGTTTCCTCAGGGACGAGCGCTCGTTGCCGTGGATCGTAAAAAGATCCCCGTGCTCCATTACTGCCGGATAGAGTTGCAGGTTGGTGTCGCGCAGCGCCGAGGCCGAAATCGGGAGACGGAATCCAGCCTGTTTCGCTCTGAATCTCTCCCGTGCCAGTTCGATCAGATGACCCATTTCAGTGATGATGTAAGGATCGTTGTCGAAGATATCGTATTCGTTAGCGATCTCAATCATAACGTTCCGGCAGTTGTGGTCGATGAGCCAATCAGTGGCGTTGCGCACGGCTTGGTCGATGGCCTTCGGACCCTGCAAACCTTGGACCTGCGCCACATAGAAGTATATGAGATTGAGTATCATGCCCCGCTGGTCGAGGGCCTGCTGCAACACCCGCAGGCGGTCCATCCACTCCGGTTTCAGCGAGCCGTCCGGACGGAACGCGCTCACTAGAGATCCTTTGCCGGAACCCGGCAGGGCATCGACAGCACGCTTGATTGCGCCTTCGTGCTCGTAATGCATGTGGCCACCTTGCAGGGAAACATTGATCGCAAGGATGCCGTTGCGCTTGTACGTGTCCAAGGCTTGGATGACGCGCCGGGTGTTCGCCATGGGATCAAAGTGGGCTTCGGTCAGATATTCATCGTCAAACAGCGCCTGGGTGATGCGCAAGTTCATCAACTTTCCCGCGGCCTCTTGCCGATATTGGATTCCCGTATAGGTTTTGCGCCATGGCGCTGTACCTTCGCGCAGGTAGAACGAGCGCTGGTCGTATCCGGGCCCAAGCATCCTGCCGGTCGCGATCTCCACGGCATGGGCGCAACCCGTGCCCAACAAAAGGGAGAAAAGTAATAGACGCATAGATACTTGTTGTCACCTCCAAACGGGCAAATCGCAGGCTTATATCATCCGCACGGTTACTTGGCAAGAAAAAGTTGCATAGAAAAAGTTGCATATTCCTCGCCACGGTTTAGCTGACTACGGGGTGCTATTGAGTTTGCCTCCCCACTGACTATACCTGGCCGCGAGTGCATTGATGTACGCCCCACACGCAGTGGCGGAACACGGCCCCATCAATCCGGCGCAAATTGGCTTGCGCAATTCCGCTTGCGCAATTCCGCATTGTCATTCCCTAGGCGCGGGACTACAATGGCATTCCCGCGAATGACCAGCGTCACGGTAAGAACGATCATTCCTCATAACGATTTCAAGAGAGGGGAAAACATGGAGCGACGTGATTTCATAAAGGCAGGCGCCCTTGCGGTTGCCGCAGGACCATTCCTGGGCAAAGCAAAGGGAGCGAACGACCGCATCCGTGTCGGCCAGATTGGCTTGGGCGGACGTGGCAAATATGAATTCGAAGTCTGCATGCAGAATGATGGCTGCCAGATTGTGGCTGTGGCAGACGTGTATAAACCGTTTGTAGATTTGGCAGTGCGAAGGCTTGATGGGAAGACTGAAGGCTATACCGATTTTCGCAGAATCCTTGACCGGAAAGACATCGACGCGGTCTTCGTTTCCACGCCGGATCATTGGCACGCAATTGCCAGTATTATGGCCTGCCAGGCGGGCAAACACGTTTATTGCGAAAAGCCGCTCTCCCACACCATCGAGGAAGGCCGCAGGATGGTGGACGCGGCGCGCCGCTACAATCGAGTGTTCCAGACGGGAAGCCAGCAGCGCTCGGCGCCCCACTATACCAAGATCGTGGATCTTATCCGCAACGGCTACATCGGCGGTGTGGCGATGGTTGAATGCTGGAACATGATGAACGAGTTTCCGGAAGGGCAGGGCAACCCGCCGGACAGCGACGCGCCGCCCGGCCTCGACTGGGACATGTTTCTCGGTCCGGCGCCTAAACGCCCCTATAACCGTAATCGCTTTCTCTACACTTTTCGCCAATTCTGGGATTACGCGGGAAGCATGATGACGGATTGGGGCGCTCACCACATCGACATCATTCACTGGGCCATGGGAGTTGACGCACCCCTGAGCGCCACGGCGGTGGGCGGGAAATTCGTGATGAAGGACGACCGGGAGACCCCCGACACCTTCATGGGCGATTTCGAGTACCCCGGTTTTACAGCCCGCTACACCTACCGTTATACCAACGCACAGCCGCTTTTCGAGCGGTCCTACGGCATCGCCTTCTATGGCACACTCGGAACGCTGGTGGTTGACCGCAGCAGCTACGTCATTTACCCCGAGATGCGTCCTGAAACCTATCACACAACTCAGGACTTCATCGGTAACTATGTAACCAGTTGGGAAGAGGCGCTCCCGCATCCCAATGCCAAGCCACGCACGCCACCGTTGCGGCAAATTGCAGGTCCCAGCCGGCCCCTCTGCATGCGGATGGAAGAAACGGGCATCTCAATTGACCCCAGCTCGCAGATTGCCCATGTGCAGAACTTCTTCGATTGCATTCGATCCGGGCAGCGTCCGGCCGCCGATGTCGAAATAGGCTACAAATCCATAACTGCTTGCCACCTCGCGGTGATAGCCTATAAAACCAAACGTACCATCCACTGGGACGCTCAAAAAGAGAGGATCATCGGAGACGACGAAGCCCAGAAGCTCACCTGCAAGCAATACCGGTCGCCCTGGCTGCTGCCCACTGTGTGAGTGCCAGCCGGGTACACCAGAACCCCCGTTTGGGGCCCGCGCTGCCAGGTTCGCTAACCCGGGCCCTCCGTGTTCGGCACTCCACTGGCCTGCCGGCGGCCATAACACCCAGTACTGCCAAGGGAGCCCAGACGACGAAGCAGAATTCCCTTTACAGCCCATTACGGATGTCTGATACTCCGCAAGCACCACAACCGAGAAAGGGAGAATTCGTATGACGATTTCGAGACGTGACCTCATGAGTTACGGTACAGCGGGGGCGTTGACTGCATTGACTACCAGTATCGGGTCCGCGGCGAGTGCGCAAAATCCTTCCCAGTCATCGTCGGGCTCCACCTCGATGCCGCTGCAACACCCATCCGATCGGCCGCCGCAGAACTCAAGGAGCGGAGCCGATGATTACGATATGCGGAATGGCCTGAACCCTCGTCGTTTGACTATAGCCATGTGGGACCAGGCATACGCGATGCGACACATGCCCGGCGGCAGCTTCGCTGATCACGATCGCGTTCTGGATGAAGCGGTCGAGCGAGGCTATAACACACTGCGTATCGATCCCATGCCGCAGTGGATTGATCTCGGCAGACCCGAGCGCGTTTTAGAATGGGGCGATCCGCACGAACCCTTTCTGCCGTGGGATTGGAATACAGCGGTGAAGGGGCCCGTCGGTCAGTGGATCATCGAGTTCATGGAAAAACTGCACAAGCGGCCTTCCCTGAATTACACCCTGAGTGCATGGTGGTCCATGCCGGAACCACCGCCCGCGCCGGTTGCCCCTCCCGCCCTTCGCCAGCCCGCCAACACCACGGAGGGCGCGGAAATGTGGGCCGTCATGTTGAACGACTGGAAAAAGCGCTTCGGATTCGAGCGTTTGGTCTATGTTGATATCGCCAATGAAGTCCCCTATTTCTTCCCGAACGTTGATGCGAGGCTCAAGAAAGCATCGGGCAAGGGCTGGGGCGATTCTTCCACGCTATCCCCTCTCCAAATCTCCTTTATGGCGGATGAAATCAATGACGCCCTCCGGCTGTTGCGGCGCGAATTCCCTGAAGTGCGATTTACGGTTTCCATTCACGGGGACTTGCGGTGGCTCGACATCCCGGTGGAACTGGATTGTCTCGACGTGCATTTCTACTCCGACGTTGATCCTCGCTGGTCGGAGCGTACCCGCTTTGACGATTTTGTGAAGGATGGCTTGTTTAAGAATGACCGGTGGTTCGCCGAATTCTCAGACCGCTGCACCAAAACGGCTGCCGCAATGGCGCCCATGCTGCGGGCGCGCCAAAGGTTCAAGATGGGTGAATTCGCCGCTTGGGCGGCGAGGCGAGGCTCACCTTTGACGACTTCCGAAGCTTGGGCATCCTGGTATTACTTCGATGATCCGCGCCTGGACTGGGGCTGGCTCCTCGACTGGTCGAAATGGTCAGTGGACGACGCCATCGACTGCAAATTCTGGGGATGGACACCGCACAATTACGCCCAGCCGCAGTTCGCGAATTGGAAGGATGTGAAGTGGCACCGGACGCTCAACGAACGCTTCTTACAAAGCTGACACGACCGTTTTCAACGTGTGGCCGCGGGGCCCTCTTCAGAAACGTTATGTAACTACTGTTTCCTCGCAGGGTAAGAGCGAGGTTTCCGGCAGCTTAAAGCCGCGTCTCGGCGGGCTGGGGAACTACCGTGAAGCCTTTTCTCAACTCTCGGTTCCGCCGCCCAGTTCCCACAGTCCTTATGTTTCCTCTTGTGGAAAGGAACGCATCGATGCGCCGACAAAATCTGAAGTGCGCACTTCTTAGTGCCGCTGTGTTTGTTGCCTCCCTTTGTGGTCTGCTGCAAGCCGGCGAGCGTAATACCGTGTCGTTAGACGGGACCTGGGATATCGACGACTCCGTGTCGCCTGACCAAATTCCGGCTGCCTTCCATCATCAGGTGCCAGTACCTGGACTCGTGCACCTTTCGGTTCCGGCATTCCCCGACGTGGATCAATTCGAGTCTTATGAGAACCACCGAGACAGAGTGCGTTTCAACCGGTCGCCCGGCCGGGAGAATTTCGACAAGTCGGCCGTAGGCGTTGCGCATCAGAACCGCAACTATTTCTGGTACCGCAAAGCCTTTAACGCGCCGGGGCGTCGTGAAGTAGCGCTCCTCAAAATCAATAAGGCACAGTTTGGCACCGCCGTCTGGCTCAACGGCAAGAAAATCGGCGACCACCTGGGCTGCTTCAGCCCCGGCTACTTCGATCTAACAGATAGCTTGCGTTGGAACCAGGAAAATACCCTGGTGATTCGAGTCGGAGCTCACCCGGGAGTTCTTCCAGCCACAGTTCCCGCCGGCATGGATGGCGAAAAGACCTATTGGACTCCGGGCATATACGATTCGGTTTCGCTGCGCTTCGCAGATAATCCCATCATCGAGAGCGTGCAAGTCGCCCCGCAACTGTCCCCGGAACAAATCTTAGTCCAAACCGTGGTACGGAATTATGGCGCGGCACGCTCCTTCCAGCTCGTAAACCGAGTCGAGGGCCGAACAGCAGAGGAGCGGGTTCTAATCGGCGCTGGCGAGCAAAAAACGCTGCTGCAGCGCATCGCCATGCCGGATGCGCGCCTGTGGACTCCCGAGTCTCCCAACCTTTATGTGCTCGAAACCAGCACCGGCGCCGACAACATCAGCACGCGATTCGGGATGCGTGAGTTCCGGTTCGACACTGCCACGAAACGCGCATATCTGAATGGCCGTGTCTATTTCCTACGGGGATCCAACATTTGCTTCCACCGGTTTTTGGAGGACCCCAAGGGCGGGGCGTTGGCTTGGAACAGAGCGTGGGCGCATAAGATGCTGGCGGAAATTCCCAAACGGCTACACTGGAACAGCTTCCGCATTTGCATCGGTCCCGTGCCGGAATTCTGGCTGGATATCGCAGACGAGACAGGCCTGATACTCCAGTACGAGTTTCCGGTATGGGGCTATCGCCCTGCCTGGAGCACGCAGGAAATGACCACCGAATACACGGAATGGATGCGTGACGCGTGGAATCACCCCAGCGTCGCGTGGTGGGACGCCTGCAATGAAACGTGGGCGGACGTGCTGGCCGGCATCATTCATGCCGTCCGGAAGCTCGACCTCTCGAATCGCGCCTGGGATAACGGCTACAACCCGCCCGTCGCACAGGACGACCCTGTCGAAGACCACAATTACCTTTTCATAGAAGACATTTTCCCCAGCGGGCATCACTTTAAGACCGAAGATCTGGAACAGGGTACAGGAGCTAAAAGCACTAACAGTCCTCATCCTACCGGCCACGCCGCCGTCCTCAATGAGTACGATTGGATTTGGGTAAATCGTGACCGGACCCCCACTATCCTGGCGGCTCCCATGTACCGGCGCCTGCTGGGCGAGAATGCCGGAGGGCGGGACGTCGTCAATTTCGCCGCTTACCTGTGGGCGGGATTGACCGAATACTGGCGCGCCCACCGGAACTATGCTGGTGTTTTGTGTTTTACCTATCTCACCATGAGCCACCCAGATGCTTACACGGGCGACTTCTTTCAGGACATCGAGAAGCTCAAGTTGCATCCGGAATTTGAGGAAGCCCTTTCGAATTCCTTCAGCCCTGTGGGCGTTTACCTGAATTTCTGGCAGCCGAAACTGGCCGCTGGCGCGAGCCACCCCATGGCGGTCTCGTTGGTTAATGACGAGTACGAGGCTGCGCAAGGGAAACTGGTAGTTTCGGTGGAGCAGGGCGGAAAGGAATTCGCCCGCCGTGAAGTGAACGTAGCGGTAGGGCCGCTAGGCCAACAGACCTACATCGTGAACCTGCCGATCCCTTCGGAAAAAGGACCCTGTGAGGTGAAGGCAACGATGCGCCCGGCCGGGGCCACGATGGAAGTCGTCAGCAGACGGAGGTCAGTCATTGAATGAGTGGATTAGAAGGAACCCGGAAAACTGGCCGAGCGGGATGGTCAATTCAGTTGATGTGCACAGTTCTATCGACGAGCGTTGGGGGAAACCTCGTGCCCCTCGCGGCCCCAGGCGAATCCACGTTGCGCCACGCACACCAGGATAACCAAAGCGTCCATGAACTGACACCCTCTCCCCCTCGACACCATTTCCCGCTTTCCTCACGCTTTTGACCCTCACCCTTTCGGCGCTTCGCTCTGCGCCAGTCCGATATAAAAGGCGCTTGACATACAACTAAAATAACGTACAATATTATTGACGTATGAGAGCAAACCCTGGTGGAACAATCGGACTCACCGAGATAGTTGGCCGCGACCGCCTCGTTCAGCAGCTTTGGCGAATCCTTCAGAGTCAAAGCTTGGTCCTAACTTCCGAACGTCGTATCGGTAAAACCTGTGTAATCCGCAAGATGAGGGAGGAGCGGCCTGATACGAACATTGTCTGCGTCTTGCGCGATATTGAAGAACTTCGTTCGCCGCAGGAATTTGTACAGGCCCTCTATGGTGACGTCGAATCTCTCTTGCCCACCGCGGACCGTGCCCGCCTCAAGTTCCAGCAACTCCTGTCGAAGCTCGGTGGGTTCGAGGTTCACAACCTCAAGGTCCCACAGCTAACTCCGCATTGGAAGAATCTCCTCTTCGCGTTGGCAGAGGATTTGTTCGAGAACACCGAGCGAATGGTCGTGTTTTTCTGGGATGAGCTTCCCTATTTCATTCACGAGGTGAGCAAGTCCTCAGGCGAAAGTGCCGCCATGGAATCGTTGGATGCGCTTCGCTCCCTTCGCCAACGGCACAGTCGATTGCGAATGGTCTTTACGGGTTCTGTCGGCTTGCACTTGGTCGTTAAAGCGCTTCGCCGTGGAAACTACGTCAACGATCCAACGAACGACATGCAAATCAAAGAGGTCTGGCCGCTCGATGAGCCAGACGGCATCAGCCTAGCCAGGCAGCTCATCGAGGGCGAGGGCATTGAGTTGCCTGCTTCAGCCGCGCTCGCCCGCGCCGTCAGCGAGGCGGCAGGTCGCATCCCTTACTACATCCACTCTCTGGTCGCGCGAATGACGGATTCTGAACTCCCGGCTACGGAGGCCTCGGTCCAGCGGTATCTGAATTCGCTTATTTGCGACCCGAACGACCCTGCACGATTCCGGCACTATCGGGAAAGGCTCGACGTCTACTACGCCCCTGAAGAAAAAACTATCGCGCTGGCGGCCCTGGACGTCCTTGCCTTCGCCGGCCAGCCCCAAAGTTTCGATAATCTAGTCAACCTGATACGGCACAAACTCCCTGAAGTCTCACCTGAGTTAGTCCGCGACACGCTAAGCCTCCTCTCAAAAGATCATTACATCAGCCGTCCGGCTGCTTCAACAGGGTACTGTTTCAGATACGCCATCGTGCGGCAGTGGTGGAAATCTGATCGAAGCTAAGGGGGAACAGCTATGATCCACTCAACATTCAGCCCAGCCGGAATGCCCGCCGAATTGCTTGAAAAGACATTTGTGCAGCGCGAGCGTTCGGCAGAGCGCCTCACGCAGCTATTTGTCGAGAGCGCGCTCACTGACTCGAAGCATCACGTGCTCGTCGTCGGGCCTCGGGGCATAGGTAAGTCGCATTTGGTGTCGTTGATTTACCACCGTCTGCTCAACAAGCCAGAATTGAAGGATAAACTGGCGATTGCCTATTTGCGGGAGGATGAGTGGGGCGTCGCATCGTTCTTGGACCTGCTCCTTCGAATCCTCCGCGAGTTCAAGATCCCAACCGCTCAATGGCAGGGCCTCCCGCCAGATGCGGCTGAAGAACGCGCATGGAGTGCGCTCCGCGAGTTAGTCCACGGGAAAACACTTCTCGTGATTCTGGAAAACCTGGAGACCCTCCTCAAATCCATGGGCGAGGAAGGACAGCGAAAGTGGCGTGCTTGCCTGCAAAACAACCCAATCTGGTCGGTGCTTGCCACAACCCCATCACTTTCCGAGGATATCTCTGACCACGCATCGCCGTTCTACGGATTCTTCGAAATCCAACCCCTTGAAGGTTTGTCAGTTTCCGATGCCGTAATTTTGGTGCAACGACTGGCTGAGTCTCAGGGCAGACGTGACATAGCAGAGTATGTCTGCTCGCCCGCAGGCCGGGCAAGGGTCCGAGCAGTACAGCATTTGGCCAACGGCAATCATCGCGTCTTCGTGATCTTCTACGATTTCCTGGCCCGCGACAAGGAAGCTGACTTAGTCGAGCCGGTTCTGAAAACGATAGACGCCTTAACTCCATATTACCAGTCGCAGATGAAGGAGTTGTCCCCGCAGCAGAGAAAGCTGGTGGATTTTCTCTGCCGATTTCGCAGCGCTGCTAATGTGAAGACTATTGCATCTGGATGTTTCGTGTCCCATCAAACTGCGGCCTCACAACTTAAGCAGTTGTTGGAGAACCGGTACTTGCGGGTGACCAGAATTGGAAGGGAATCGTACTACGAGCTCAATGAACCGCTCTTGCGGGTTTGTGTCGAAGCTAAGGTTCACGATGGCAAACCGATCAGACTACTTGTCGAATTCCTACGGTACTGGTTCGCACGACTGGAACTGACGCAAAAACTGGCGTCCGTGGCAACAGGCTGTCCTCAACGTGAGTATCTACAGGCTGCGATCCGCGAATACGATAATGCTGAAGGCCATGCTCATCTTTCTCCCGATGTTTCCAGGCTCTGCGTGGCTTTGAGTAGAGCCGAGGCCTCGGGTAACAAGTCCGCTTTAGCATCAACGGCAAGAGAACTGGCTGAAGTGAGCAAGATCGCAGAAGATTGGATTCATTATACCAGGGCGCTTGCTCACTTGGGCGCCGGGGAAGAGGCTCTAGCCTACGTGTTACAAGCGGCGACGAAGTGCCCCAATGATCCCGATGTGCTCCACGCGCTCGCTAGGGCGTACGATATGGCTGGTCAGTCGGAAAATTCTCTCGCGGCCTTCGAGAAAGTGATTCGCCTTCAGCCCACAAATGCCTCGGCTTGGATGGACAAAGGCCAATTTTTGGAAAGATTAGGGCGAGACGAGGACGCGTTTCAGGCCTTCTCCCAAGCCGCACGCCTTAGCCCGGATTGGCCAGATCCGACATACATGATGGGTGTCACTTTGTTGAAGCTCAGTAAATACACGGAGGCTGAGCGCGTTTTGAAACCAATACTAAAATATGGCACGCGCCTCTTCGGTATCTATGTCGATTATGGTTGCGCACTGGCTAACATGGGCACTCCTGCCCTCGCCCTGCCATGGTTTGAAAAAGCCACGACGATTTTTCCAAAGCAAGCGGAAGGATGGCTTTATAAGGGTTGGATTCTTCAGAAACTTAGCCGGACTCGGGAGGCACTGGCGGCGCTTAAACGTGCAAAGAAGCTCGACCCAAAAGACGACCGAGTCGCGTACAATTACTGTGGGATCCTATTCGCTCTTGGGGAACATAGGCGCTCCCTTCGGGAGTTTCCCGTGGGAGTGGTCGCACACCAGATTTACCACGAACTCATAGAGCTCGCTAACCAAGAGCTCAACCGCAGACAGCTTCATGACCAGTTAACAAAGCTGCAATCGTTATTCGCTGAGGAACCGGGACCAGAAGCTTTGGCCGGTGGGCTAACTGAATTCACGAGCGCGATGAATCGGCAAGCGGAGCCCGGCGAACTCACCGAACTGCGAGTCTGGAACACCGCAATCGCAGACGTGTTCAAAGACCAGCAACGATTCGCGATTATCCGCAAGGTGTTCGACGTGATGGTGCGCTACAAAGAATCCCAGGACGCCAAAGTATTATTGGAGCTGCCGCTGGAGCAGAGGCAACTCTTAGAATCCGAGGAAGCAGGAGCGTCGCAGACCTCGAAACCAAAACCACAGACATCCCGCTAGTAGTGGCCACCCGCGGTCTTGATATGTCAAGGCTCAGCAATACGCGCAGCTTCGCTGTGCGCCAGCCACGTAGCAAGCCCGACCGGCTGTCATCCTGAGCCCGTTCGCTTCGCTCAGGGTAAACTGCGCGAAGGATCTCGGCAGTTACCTATTGTTGAGCGGCTCACGGGGCTGGCGCAGAGCGCAGCTCTGCGGTTTCTGTTCATTCCGGCTCCACGCAACGCAGGGCTTCGCCCTGCGCCAGCCTCGTAGATTCATCGCATGTACAGTAAGCCCGCAAAGCGGGCGAAAGATCGTAGCCCACGGCGCAAGCCGTGGGGCAATTGGCCCCACCCGCCCCAAGCCCCTTTAGGGGCGAAAGAAATCACGACCAAATGTGACGTTGATCGTAAGGGATGCCGTTCTTTTTTAGAAAGGCGATCAATTCCTCTTGGAAGGTCATGCGGCGGTGATGCTTCTCTTGGTCACCGATATATCGCGTAATCGATGGC